>Ga0134062_10000184_pt1 | contig 17039 bp, 18 predicted proteins | sample 15_taG_19_FD_94468 | JGI IMG/M metagenome (GOLD analysis project Ga0134062, IMG submission 94468) | Grasslands soil microbial communities from the Angelo Coastal Reserve, California, USA - 15_D_Rain_20cm_2_09082015 | ecosystem: Environmental > Terrestrial > Soil > Grasslands ... | reverse complement strand
CGGTTGAAGATCGCGATGTCCCCACTGGCGGGCACGGCGCGGTGCACCCGCCACAAAAAATCGTGCTCCAGCTCCTCCCCGACCGGTACCTTGAATGCGGTCACCCGGCAGCCCTGGGGGTTCAGCCCGCTCATGACGTGGCGGATCGTCCCGTCCTTGCCGGAGGCATCGATTCCCTGCAACACCACGAGCAGCGCCCGGCGGTGCTCCGCATACATCAGGTATTGCAGCTCGTCCAGGCGAGCAATGTTCTTCGCGAGCATCGTGTCGGTCGCGCTGCCCTTCTCGAGCCCGAGCGTGTCGTCGGAGTCCCGGGCGGCGAGTTGCACCCCCTTCCCCGGCGGGACGAGGAGGCGTTGGCGCAGATTCACCGGTCAAGATCGCGACGGCGCTTTACCCAGCGCTTGCTGGACCATCAGCAGCTCGCCCAGGTTGTCCTTCGTAACCAGGCCGACGAGTTGCCCGTTCTGAACGACCAGGAGGGTATCGGAGCCTCGTTGCCGCAGCCGGCCCAGCGCTCCTTCGAGCATGTCCCGGGGGTCGGCGGTTTCGATGTCCCGGTGCATGACGTCGTCCACCCGCGCCTCCTGCCCGCGCCGGGCCAGCGCGTGCAGCAGATCGGAGCGGGTCAGGACTCCCGCCACCCTCCCGTTGTCCACAACGGGGAAGTCCTGCTGAAAGCCGGCCAGCAGGTAGTCCACCGCCCGTCGCACGGAATCATGCGGCTCCAGAACGCGGAAATCCGTGATCATCGCCTTTGACACAGGGATGCCGCCGACCGCCGAGCGCATTTGCGCCATCGAGGCCTCGCTGCTGGCCCCCAGCCAGACGAACAGCGCGATGAAGACGAGGAACGGGTTGCTGAAGAGCCCAATGAAGCCGAACACGAGGGCGATCCCCTGGCCGACGGCCGCCGCGATCTGCGTGGCCCGCACGTAGTCCATCCGCAACGCCAGGAGCGCCCGTAGGACACGCCCGCCATCCATGGGAAACGCGGGGAGCAGGTTGAACGCGGCGAGACTCACGTTGATCCAGAGCATCTGGCTGAGAAAGCCGCCGCCCGCCTGACCCACCGCCCTGTACGGGGCCGGTCCCGAGCCGAGCGCAAGCACCGCGAGGAGAATGGCGGCTAATACCACATTCACTGCGGGCCCGGCCAGGGCCACGAGCAGTTCCTGTTTCGGCTGGTCGGGGATCCGCTCCAGCCTCGACACGCCGCCGATCGGCAGGAGCGTGATGTCGCGCGTCGTGATCCCGAACCGCCGTGCCGTGAGCGCGTGTCCCAGCTCGTGGAGCACGACGATCCCGAACAGCGCGAGAATGAACCCGATTCCACTCAAGGCATCTCTGGCGCTGTGCCGCGCCAGGTAGTAGCTCAGGCCCACCCAGCCCAGGAGGATCAAGAACGTCATGTGCACGTAGAGGTCGATCCCCGCGATGCGGCCGATCCGCCACGACCACCTCATGTGTCACCTCTTTCTGAGACTGGTGGGACGCCAGCTGGGCTATCTAGCCTAGTCCCGCGACCGGCTCGCCGCTAGAAGCCCGTTGGGGCTCGGGAGTACCTTGCAAGGTCATGCCGCCTCGCCACGGCGGTGGCCCGGTCCTGCAATGAACGTTATTTTCGGCTCACTATGAAACGCGCAGCCGGTGCAAGTGATGTTGGACTGGCGCGCTCGCCGACCGGGACGGCGCGTCTGGTGTTCGATCTCGCGCGCCCGTATCGCGGCTGGTTCGTCATCATCCTGCTGGCGATGCTGGTCGAAGCGGCCACCGGGCTGGCAGGCCCCTGGCCCCTCAAGATCGTTATCGACTATGCCGTCGGGCATCAGCCCGTTCCCCACTGGGTCATCCGGCTGCTCGGCCCTGGGCTCGCCGCCGACGGGATGGCGCTTGGGGCGGCGGCGGCCCTCTCTCTGGTGCTGCTCGCCGTGCTCGGTGGCGTCGCGTCGTACGTCGACAGCTACTACACGGAGAGCGTGGGCCAGTGGGTGGCCAATGACCTCCGCCTGCGGCTGTACAACCACGCGGAACGCCTCTCGTTCAACTACTACGACACGCACCAGACGGGATTGATCCTCAGCACGATTACGGACGACGTCGCTACGGTCCAGGACTTTGTGTCGTCGTCTACGTTGAGCATCCTCGTCGATCTCATGACGATCGTCGGCATGCTCGGCCTGATGTTCTGGCTCAACTGGGACTTCACGCTCATCGTCGTGGCCATCACGCCGTTTCTGCTGCTGTTCGTTGCGCGATTCCGGCGAGCGATCAAGCGCGCGACGCATGAAGTGCGGCGCCGTCAGAGCGACATCGTCGACGTGCTCCAGACAGGACTCGAGTCGGTGCGAACGGTGCAGGCCTTCGGCGCACAGGACATCGAGGCGGCGCGGCTCGGCGAGGTCAGCCGCGCCACCGTGAGAGCCGCTCTCGGCGCCCGGCGCGTCAAGTCCCTCCTGTCGCCGGTCGTCGCCGTCATCGTCTCGCTATGCACGGCCATGGTGCTGTGGCGTGGCGCCGGCCTCGTCCTCGCCGGAACGATGACGATCGGATCGCTCATCGTCTTTCTCGCGTACCTCGCCAAGTTCTTCAAGCCGGTGCAGGACCTGGCCAAGATGACCAACGCCGTCGCCGCGACGAATGTCGGACTGGAGCGGATCCGGTCCATCCTCGACATCGGCGTCAGCGTCGGGGAGCGCCGCGACGCCCGTGAACCCCAACCGTTCAAGGGCGCCATTACCTTCGAGCACGTCGCCTTTTCCTACAAGCCGGAGGCCAGCGTCCTCGCGGACGTCGCCTTCTCGATCGCCCCGGGTCAGTTCGTGGGGGTGGTAGGCATGACGGGGAGCGGCAAGTCGACCATCGTGAGCCTGATTCCTCGGTTCTACGATCCGACGGCCGGTCGCATCCTGATTGACGGAACCGACATCCGCGACTACACGCTCCAGGGAATCCGCCGCCAAATCGGCTTCGTGTTGCAGGACACCGTACTGTTCCGAGGGACCGTGCACAACAACATCGCGTATGGCCGTCCCGACGCCACCGAGGACCAGATCATTGCCGCGGCACAACTCGCCAATGCGCACGAGTTCATCGTCCGGATGCCCCGCGGCTACGACACCCCCATCGGCGAGCGCGGCGTCACGCTCTCGGGCGGCCAGCGCCAGCGGATCGGCATCGCGCGGGTGCTCATCCGCAACGCGCCGATCCTCATCCTCGACGAGCCGACTGCGGCGCTCGATACGGAGTCGGAGAAGCTGGTGATGGAGGGTCTGGATCGTCTCATGAAGGGGCGCACGGTCATTACGATCACGCACCGGCTGAACACGATCCGCGACGCCGACACGATCATCGTGTTGCACGACGGGGTCGTGGCGGAGCAGGGCACGCACGACGAGCTGCTGGCCCGGAGCGGAATCTACGCCGACTTGTACTGGACGAGGGTCTCGCCCGTCGGATCATCCGCGTCGCACTCCACCGAACCGACCGGAGGACCACCCGTGTGAGCCGCACGCTGATCGTCCTCCCGGATGACGCCGTCACGCCGATCCTCGCGGCGATACATGGCGCGTCGCGGACGCTGCGCGTCAAGATGTTCGTCTTCTCGGACCCGACGTTGCTCAAGGCGGTCCTGGCGGCGAAGCGGCGCGGCGTGAAGGTCCGCGTGATGCTCAACCCTGCCCGCCGCAGTGGCGAGCAGGACAACGAGGCCACGCGCGAGGCGCTGGAGCGAGCGGGCATCGACGTGAACGACGCCAATCCTGCCTTCGATTTGACGCACGAGAAATCGATGGTGGTGGACGATCACACGGCGTTCGTCGCGTCGCTCAACTGGACGACGAAGAACATGACCGAGACGCGTGACTACGCCGTCGTCACGACCAGCCGCCACGAGGTGGCTGAGATCGTCGAATGCTTCGAGACCGACTGGGACCGGGGAGCCTTCACGCCGCCCGAGCGGAGTGAGCTGGTCTGGTGTCCCGGGCCGGGGCGCGATCGGCTTTCCCGCTTCATCGACGAGGCCAGGCACACCCTGTTCGTGCAGAACGAGCGCTTTCAGGATATGCTGATCATCGAGCGCCTGGTCCGCGCGGCGCGCCGCGGTGTGAAGGTGCACGTCATGGCGCGTCCGGCCCATGCGCTCAAACGAGAGAAGCTGGTGGAGGGTGTCGGCGGTCTCAGGATCATGGACGACGTGGGGATCAAGGTCCACAAGCTCAAGCACCTCCGGCTGCACGGCAAGATGATGCTCGCGGACGGGGTCGCCGCGATCGTCGGCTCGATCAACTTCGCGGCCGGCAGTCTCGACGGCCGGCGCGAGCTGGCGATCGAGGTGCGCGACGACGAGGTCGTGGATCGGCTGCACAAGGTCGCCCGACACGACTGGGAGCATTCGCACCCCCTCGATCTCTCGGACGAGGGGTTGCTCGCCGACCTGGAGGACCGCGTTGAGGGCGGCGCGGAGATGCTCGGCATAGACGCCACACGCTCACGCCCGCGCGACTAACACCTCCATCGCCCGACGATGGTGCTCGGCGGCTGTCGCGTGAGGTTCAACCGGTCGTCAGTTAGGATCTTCGAAGCCCACTCTGGTTCCGCTGCTCCCGCAGAGCTTGCCAGCAATACCAGGCGGCCGCTGTTCGGTAGGGCCGGAACCGCTCGCCTTCCACCTCGAGTTGTTTCGGCGTCGGGAGCTTCCGCAGCCCGTAGGCCAGCGCGTAACCCTGGCGCACGCCGTAGTCCCCCACCGGCCACACATCGAGTCGCCGCAGTTGGAACATCAGGAACATCTCGGCGGTCCAGCGTCCGATCCCACGGACGCTCGAGAGGCGTGTGACGACTTCCTCGTCGGCGAGCCTGCCGATGCGATTGAGCGGGACAGTACCATCTAGGACCCTCGCCGCGAGATCTCGCATCGAGGCGACTTTCCTGCCCGAGAGTCCCGCCGCGCGAAGCCTCTTGGGAGAGAGGGTCAGGACGGCGTTCGGCGAGAGGTCGCCGTCGAACAGTGCGACAAAGCGTCGGTGGATCGCGCGCGCCGCGGCCCCGGCCAGCTGCTGGTGGAGAATGCTTTCGGCGAGGGCGGCAAAGTGGCCGTTGGAAGGCCTCGACAACCGGAAGGGACCCGTGCGCTTGATGAGTTTGGCCATCACCCTATCGCGGTGGGCCAAGAATTCCACGGCTCGACGCTCGAGGACCCGAGTCGCCGTCACGGTCGAATCACGAGTGACGTTCCTATATCCCGAATAGCACGCGGTCCAGCGCGAACCTCCCGGCGCCAAGGAAGAGGAGCGCGATCGCGCCGACCAGCAGCACAAAGTCGAACTCCCAGCCGCCGTCGCCGCTGAAACCCTTATGCAACGCCGTGATCTTGAGGCGGATCGCCCCCAGCATGACGAGGACGAAACCTGCCGCCGCTGCCTGCGTGAGCAGGCCGGTGAGCGTCGCCACTGCGCCCAGCGGCTCCGCGATCGAAAGCACTCTCAACATCGAGAGCAGGCCCGCCGGCATCTGCGCCGAAGGTTGCATCTTCCACATGGCCCGCTTCTGGCTGCCGTGGACCAGAAAGACGCTCCCGACACCGAGCCGGAGCGCCAGCAGGCCCCAGTCACCGAATTGATGAAGGCTCGAAAGGATGTTCATATGACTCGCTGTCGAATGGCGCCAAGGTGGTACGCGGTGTGCGCGATGGCGCCGAACGCCACGCCCAGCGCGTCTTCGTCCCACGCCGTGTGAGTCTCTACCGCCACCAGCAGGCTGTCGTAGGCGCGCCGCAATCCCCGGCGTAATGCGGCCCAGCCGGCTTCATCGACCGTAGTCACCGTCCAGCTGCGACTGCGGTCGCGCGAGGCTGGCTCCCCGTGAAGCGCTCGCGTCGAGAGCGCGATACTCGAGCTCATGTGGTGGACATGGCCAGCGATCGTCGTGTGGCCCGGCCCGCCTTGCTGTGAGGCCTGCGCGGCGCTCAACGCCTCGATGGTCGCGAATACGCCGGTCCCCGGAGCTGCGTCGGTGAAGTAGGTCCAGGGGCCCGGAGGTCCTTCGAAGGCCTCGTGCAGCATTCTCGTCACGAGACTCACGGTCACCGCGGGCGACGTCATCTGTGGGTCTCCCATTCTGCCAGTCATCCTCCATCAGTCGTCCTCGGCGCCGGTGGCGTCGCGGAGTTCCCGGGCCAGTGGATGCCGGGTCCAGAGGACCAGGAATGTCACGGTGGCCCCGACGATGTTCCCGCCCAGAATCCGCACCCAAGCGAGCCCGCCGAGCCCCATCTGTGACAGAATCGCGGACAGCATCACGAACCCGAACTCGAGCACGAAGAACGCGAACGCCGCGCCTACCACCAGACTGGTCTCGCGCGCTGCCGCGTGTACGACGGCCACCGCGACCACACCGTAGATCAGGCACAGCACGTAGTGGAGCACGGTGAAACGCGCGATTCCACCGAGGACGGCAAACGTTTCGAACGGTCGGCCCACCACCGCGTCCACAATCGCGATCCACGCCCAGATACTGGTACCGACCAATGCGCCGAGAATGACGCCTTCGCGCAGGGAACTATGCCGTCGTGGTGGCACGCCAACCTCCGTCTGGCCGATACTCGACACCGAGAATATGCCACCAATGACCGTCCGTTTCGATCCCAAGGGACGTTGGTCCGTGATGTCTTGGGAAGCGAGTTGCGCCAGGCGCGCGTTGAGGGAGCGCCGTCAAGTCGTGCCACTAGTGGAAGATTCCCGCCGGCGCTTCCCCGGCATCAGCGGCGCCGCCATTTCGCTCCACGATCAGGTACGCGCCGGCCAGCGTCGTACCGATGAGGACTACCAGGATCATCCAGACGCGGATTTGCTTTGCCACCGTTTCACCCTCCTCTGGTCGTATCGGACATTCATCCACCGACCAATGCCGGCTTTCCATTCTTGATCACCCACACCGCTGGCACGGACTGGAACGTCCCGCTCCCCGGGGCCTTCGTCACGGGGCCTGCCATCCCCTCGTATCGCGTGAGGTTCCGGAGAAAGACGGCCGGGTTCTGACCCTGCTCGAACGCCTGCACGATCAGATTGAAATCGTCGTACGCGTACGGCATCATGTGCGTGGCGAACTGAGTTCCGGGATACTTCTTCTCGAAGCGGGTCTTGAACCCGAAGTCCCGGAGATCGCTGTCCGTGTACCACACGCCTTCGAACAGCTCGGGTCTGGAACTGACCGACGGCGCCACCACCGACGCGAGGTTGTGGATGCCGGCGCGGGACAACTGTAACGCCAGGCTGTCCAGTGAAGGCTCCGCCGCCTCGACGTAGTACACGTCGGGATGACTGGCCTGGGCCCGGGCGATCATGGCGCGGAAATCGGTGGTGACGGTGTCGAAGGTCTGGTCGGAGACGATGCGGACGCCCTCCCGTGCCGCCTCCGCCTTGACTGCCCGGACGTGCCCCTGGACGCTGGGTGGATACAAACCGCTCAGGATCGCGACACTCGTGATGCCCCGTCTCCGCGCTTCCTGCACCCAGCGAATCGCTTCGGCGTCCGGGGTCGGAATGTTGGTGAAGTTGTACGCACCGTCGCCGATCGACGTGACGCTGCACACGCAGGTGTGGGGGATGCGCGCCGCGGTCGCGAGCGGCCTGGTCACCTGACCGAACAGCGAAATGCCGCCGACAATCGCGTCGACTCGCTCGTCCTGGATGGCGTGGCGGATCGCCTCGCGCGCCGCTCGCGGATCGGTCCCGACGTCGACCATGACGAGTCGGTATTGGTATCGCGTGCCGCGCAGGTCCTCCTGAGCCACCTGCACGGCCTTCAGGAAGGAGTTGCCCAGAATAGCGAACGCCCCGCTCCGGGGCACGATCACGCCGATCCTGACGATGTTGTTGGCGGGCGCCGACCATCGGTCCTGGTCGAGCCACGCATAGGCGCCGATCGCGAGCAGGAACGCGAACGCTGCACTGAGCGCCAGCCGGAGCTCCCCCCGCGTGGGAGCCGGCCCCGCCCGCCTCGCCTGGATGAGCTTGTAGGCATAGTAGGCGATGAACAGACTGCCGTAGAACATCAGGATCCCGCTGGCTTCGAACCCGTAGACGCCGAGGGTCGGCTTGGGGAACGTCGTCGACAGCGCAGCGAGTAGCGTCCCGAGGAAGAGCGGCAGCGTGATGCCCCAGAAGCCCTTCAGCAGTCCGAATCCGACGACGATCCAGAGATTCATCACCAGGTAGCCAACGAACGCGACCGGACTCTTCGTGTCGCGAAACCACCGCAGCAGGACGGCTGGCACGAGGAGGAGCACCGCGCCCAACCCTAGAGCCTTGGGACCGAGTGAGTAGAGATGATTCACGGTGATCATCACGGCGGTGAGCAGGACACTGAGCAGCGACAAGCGCGCGTACCGGTGCATCGTTCCCTCCTCCCTGCATTGTTGAACACATCATTCGCTTATTGACATACTGTTCGTTAACGAATATTGTGTCCAAGAGTGCGGGCGCCGTGGGCGACAAACGGCGTGGGTTCGTTCGGTTCCGAACACCGGGCGAGGACTTGTTCGGTTGGAGACGGTGCCTGCGGACCGCGTTCGAAAACGAGGCGAGATGCCCAAGCCACAGAAACACGAGAGAGTGGACCGGCGGGTGCAACGGTCCCGCCAGCTTCTCCAGGACGCCTTGATCGCGATGATGATCGAGAAGGGCTACGAAGCCACGACCGTCCAGGACATCATCGACCGAGCGAACGTCGGCCGGGCGACGTTCTACGCGCACTTCGCGGACAAGGAAACGCTACTCACGAGCCGGCTCGAGGACCTGCGGGCCTTCCTGATCGAGCGGCAGCGACAAGCCCCGGGTCTCGGCTTCAGTCTCGCGATGCTCGAGCACGCCCGCGATCACTTGCCGCTGTACGCGGCGATCGTTGGCCGGGGGGGAGGAAGCGGGGCGTTCGTGATACAACGCATTCACGCCACGATCGTGGACCTCGCGCGCCGCGCGCTTCAGACGCTGGGCATGAAGGGCAGTCCCGAGCGACGGACCCTCGCCGCCCAGTACATCGCGGGCGCGTTCATGGCCGTCCTGACCTGGTGGCTGGACCAGGCGGCGAAACTGCCGGCAGAGGAGGTCGACGGCATCTTTCGCACGCTGGTGATGCGCGGACTCGCGGCGGAGGTGGACGCCGCCGCGGCGTCACGCAAGTAGCATCTGCCGCAACGCCGTCGCCGCGGGTCCGAGCGGGGGCCGGGCGCGTCGCACGATCAGCAGAGGCCTCCTATTCGGCCAGGACCTGGTGCACCGTGGCGACCGCGATCGAGCCCTCGCCCACCGCCGAGGCGACCCGCTTGGTGCTGCCGCTGCGGACATCGCCGACTGCAAGCACGCCGGGAATGCTGGTCTCCAGGAGATACGGCGGTCGGCGCAGGGGCCACTTGGCGGCGACCAGCTCATCCACGGTCAAGGCGGCGCCCGTCTTGACGAACCCCTTCCCATCCAGCGTCACACATCCCGCCAGCCACTGGGTGCTCGGCTCGGCACCCGTCATGGTGAACACGTGTCGAATGTTGTGCGTCTCAACAGGTCCACCCGGCCCCGTTCGCCAGGACACGCGCTCGAGATGCCCATTCCCTTCCAGGCCGACAATCTCGGTTCGGGAATGTTGCTCGATTCGGGTATGCGCATCGATGCGGCTGATCAAGTACCGCGACATGGTGTCCGAGAGGGCATCGGAGCGAATCAGCATGTGCACGCGTTTCGCGGTTTCCGCGAGGAACACAGCGGCCTGGCCGGCGGAGTTGGCGCCCCCGACGACGGCCACCGCATCGTCGGCGCACATCCGCCGCTCCATCTGCGTCGCCGCGTAATACACACCTGCATTCTCGAACCGATGCCGGTTATCGATCGCCAGCTTCCGGTAGTCGACGCCGGTGGCGATGATGACAGCGCGCGCGAGCAGCGCGTCACCGTCCACGCCATCGAGCAGCACGCGGAAGGGCTTCCGGTCGCAACCGAGTCGCACCGCGCGCTTGGCGATCAACACCTTGGCGCCGAACTTCTGCGCCTGATTGTAGGCGGCCGCGGCCAGCTCTTGACCCGAGATGCCGAAGGGGAAGCCGAGGTAGTTCTCGATCTTGGAGCTGGTGCCGGCCTGCCCGCCGGGCGCATTGGCTTCGATGATGAGGGCGTTCAGTCCTTCCGACGCGGCGTACACCGCCGCACTGAGCCCCGCGGGGCCGCCGCCGATGATCACGACGTCCCAGATTTGCGTGCGATCGAGTGTGGGGTTCAGCCCCAAGCAATCGGCGAGCTTCTGAATCGTCGGATTCTTGAGCACCGTCTTGCCGCGGCAGATCACGACGGGCACGTCGTTCGCGCTCAGGTGGAATTGGTCCAGCAGCTCCTGACTGTCCGCGTCGGTATCCAGGTCTCGCATCGAGTGTGGGTGACCGTTGCGGGTGAGGAACTCGCGGATGTGCAACGTCCCCGAACAATGCTGCGATCCCAGCACGACCACGTCACCGTAGCCGCGATCGAACAGTTGCACGCGGCGCAGGATGAACGCCCGCAGAAATATGTCACTCAGCTCCGTGTTGGTATGGATCAGCTTGAGCAGCTCGTCGCGCTCCACCTCGATCACGTCTGTGGGCACGGTGGCCGAGATCCGGCCGAGAAAGCGGCCGCCCGACAGGATCGAGCGCTCACCGGTGAACATGCCGGGCGTGAACCTCGGCATGGACTCGGTCGAGGCTTGGAGCGGAGTAACGGCGTCGAGCTGCCCCGAGACGACCACGAAAATCTTCGTCACCGGCTGGCCCGGCTCGCCGACGACCTCGCCCTGCGCAAGCCGGCGGCGACGGCCGTGAGGCTCGACAAGGGCGAGCTGTTCGGGCGTCAGCTGCGGAAACGCCTCGTTGGTCCGAGATTCGCTCTCTACCTGGGAGGTGACGGGAACTGTCGAGGAGGCCATCGGATTCCTTGTGGTTGAAATGTAGCAGGCCCGAAACGCACACGCGAGACTGTGTGACCAGTCCCGCGTGTTCAGCAACATCGCCGTCTCGTTTCGTTGCAGGTGAAGAACTGGCCTCCGAATCCCGATCGAGATCCGGAGGCCCAACCGTAACTCCTAGCGGACCACGATGGTGCCGGTCATCGCCGTGCCGTGCACCGCGCAGTCATACTGATAGGTGCCCGGCGTGCTGAACGTGACGGCGTACGTCTGCCCGTTGCCGCCCATGATCGGACTGCTCGCAAACGCGGTCGATCCCTGAGACTGGACGCTGTGGGAAACGCCCTGGTTGTTGGTCCAGGTCCATGTCACGGTCGCACCAACTGCCACCGTGTCGACCGCCGGGTTCGCGGTGCTGTTGTGGGCGCTGATGAACACGATTTGTCCGTTGTTTCCCACGGTTACGGACCCGACCGGCCCGCTGCCACCGCCGCCGCCCCCACCGCCGCCCCCGTAACCGCCCCCACCGCCCCCGCCGCCGCCCCCGTATGGGCCGGACGCCGTGTAACCGCCGCAACCCGCGAGCGCGATCATGCCGATGACTGCTGTGCCTAAACGCATTGGATCATTCTCCTCAGCTCGCCGGTTTCGCGGAGCTGGACTTTTGCCAGTTGACGAACAGGAACCCGCCGGGTGCGTCGAACTTCGGCTCGCCCGGTCCGGGCAGGATTTGCAGCTGCAACTCTTCGATCTTGTTCTTGGAGCAATCCCAGCAGGCGAGGGCGAAGTCCCCGTCGCGCCGGGTGCGGGACAACAGCATCACGTGCACCATGGCGTTGTCGGTCACGAGCGCGCCGTTCTTGTACAGGTGCCCGAACGCCCACAGCGCGACCGCACTCTTGATCGTGGGCACGAGCGGCGTGTGTACCGTCGTGTTGCCGTGGTAATACAGCCCGAGGATCACGCCGCCAAAGCGCGGGTGATGCGGGACGTCCTTGGTCTGGACGCGGTCCAGCACCAGCTTCCAGCGGGCGCCGTCCTGGCTCGTGAACTCGGCGACCCATCCACCGAGTCGCGCACCGCGCCCTTGTCCCAGGCGGTAAAGGTGAAGGTACCGGCGATCGTGGTCACGTTGTTCGAGTAGGGCCCGTTTTTCACCTGTGACTCGAGCCCCTCCCGCTCGTCCCCGAACTGCTTGAGGATCGGGGCGGCGCTGTCCGGGAAGGGAAACGCTCCGGGAAGGATCTGGATGACGGGGCCGCCGCCGGTCACCCGAATCGCCTGCACGTTGTCTCCCCGCGCCGGCGAGCCACTCATCTGAGCCATGTTGGACCCGCTCATCTCGGACGCGCCGTACCCCGACGCGCCCGAGCCCTTCGCGGCCACGACCTTCAAGTCCGTTTCCATGCCGAGCTTCTTGTGCGAGTCCGCGCCCACGGGGCAGTACACCTCGTAGGTTCCGGGCCCGAGCGTGAGCGTCAGGGTGGCGCTCGCCCCCGGCTGGATGACGCCGGTCTCCTGCTCGATTCCCTGGCCCTCGACCTCGAAGGCGTGCGGGATGCTGCCGACGTTCGCGACGGTGAACGTCACGGTCCCGGCGGCGATGGTGCGTTCCGAGAGCTCGACCTTCCATTCGGACAACTTGGCGCTCACCGCGGCCGGGTCGCCCGGGACGCGGTGCGCGGGGGTTGCGGCGAGCGCAACGGCGCCGAGCAGCAGCCCTGCGCCGCTTCGGGCCGCAATGGCATGTAAGTGCGACATACGCGATCTTCCTCCTGCGAGTAGTGAGACAGCAGTGTCGTTCGATGCCAGAGACTGCGCGCGCCGGGCGGGTATTCCCGCGGGAATAAACGCGGCCGCCGCGGAGTCTTCTCCCGAAGGCCTACGCGACATCTTGAGGGCGGAGTGGAGTCACACGAGCTGGCGCGGTTCGAAGCCGTCGTGTTGCCGCACCTGGATGCCGCGTACACGCTGGCGCGCTACCTGACGCGAAACGAGCACGACGCCGAAGACGTCGTGCAGGACGCCTGCCTGCGCGCGCTCAAGTATTTCGAGGGCTTCCGCGGGGAGGAGGCGACGAGCGCGCGCGCCTGGCTGCTCGCGATCGTGCGCAACACCGCTTTCAGCTCGCGGCGCCGCGAGCGCCCCGATGCGGTCGTGCTCCAGTTTGACGAGGCGCAGCATAGCGATGCGGTGGCGGACGAGCACCCGGAGGCGGAGGTGCTCCGCAGTGCCGCCAAGGAGTCGCTCGGTCGTGCGCTCGACCGCCTGGCGCCGGAATTCCGGGAGGTGATCGTGTTGCGGGAGCTGGAAGGGCTGTCCTACAAGGAGATCAGCGACGTCGCGGGCGTGCCGGTCGGCACGGTGATGTCACGGCTGTCGCGCGCCCGCAACCGCCTCCAGCAGGCGCTGCGTAAGGAGAAGGAAGGCTGACCGTGACCCATCCGAGCTTCGAAGCCCAGCTAGACGCCTATCTCGATGGCGAGCTGGCCGCGGTCGACGCGCGGGAGCTCGAGACCCACCTTGCCCAATGCCCGGAGTGCGCGCAGGTCCGAGATGGGCGGCTCGAGTTGCGCGCGGCGATCACGGCCCACGTCCCGGCGTTCCCGGCGCCAGCCGCCCTGCGCGAGCGCGTGCGGGGGGCGCTCCGCGCGGCGGCGCCCGCGCGCGTCCCCCGCCGCCTCGCGGTGCTGCGCTTGTGGCGCCCGCTGGCACTGGCCGCGTCACTCGCCGGCGTCGCCGTCGGCAGCTGGCGCCTCGCGCTGCAGCGCGCGGCTGGGGAGACGCTCGCCGATGACGTGCTCGCGAGCCACATCCGCTCGCTCATGCCCGGCCACTTGACCGACGTGCTCTCATCGGATCAGCACACCGTGAAGCCGTGGTTCAACGGGAAGCTCGACTTCTCGCCCCCCGTGTACGACTTCGCCGGGCGCGGCTATCCGCTCCTCGGAGGTCGGCTCGATTACGTCGATGGGCGGACAGTGGCGGCGCTCGCGTACGGCCGGCGTCAGCACGTGATCAACGTCTTCCTGTGGCCCGCGGCGCGTAGCACGGCCGCCGGTCCCTCGACCCGCACCCGGCAAGGCTATCACCTGCTGCACTGGGCCACGGCAGACTACAGGTACTGGGTGGTCTCCGACTTGGGCCTCCCCGAGCTCGGGGACTTCGCCGGACTGCTCAGGCAAGCCGACTCTGCCGCCGGCACGCCTAAATGAACCGCGGGCCCCCCCGCCCCCCCCCCCGCGCGCGGATCGGGTTTGATCATCAGGTCGTGGAGTGGAGCAGAGCGAGGGGACGGGGCGGCCCTCAACGAGGACGAGGCGCGGCTCGACGCGCTGTCGTTGCTGATGAAAGGGGAGCGGCTTCCGGCGGGCACGGCGTGGGCAGGGATCCCTTTCCCCTACGACCCCAGCGCCTCCCGGAACAGCCTTAGCATCGCCGCCCACGACTGCCGGTCCGCGGCGGCGTCATAGGCGAGCTGCGGCATGCCGTACGTGCCGGCATCGGGGTTCGTGAACCCGTGCTTCGCGCCCGGGTACGTCACCACCTCGAAGCGCGCACCTGCTGCCTGCATCTCCTTGCGAAACGCCTCCACCTGCTCGGGCGGGACGAACGGATCGGCGCCGCCGGCGAGCACGAGCACGCGGGCTTTCACCTTGCCGGGTTCGGCGGGGGTCTTGGTGCCGAGCGATCCGTGGAAGCTCACCACGGCGGCGAGGTCGGCGCCGGAGCGCGCCATGCCGAGCACCACGCCGCCGCCGAAGCAGTAGCCGATGGCGGCGATTCGTGCCGGATCGACGTGCGGGTCCCGCTTCAGCTCCTCGAGCGCCGCGTTGAAGCGCGCGGCGACCATGGCGGGGTCTTTCGTGGCCTCGGTGGCGAACGCCTGCGCTTCCTGCGGGTGCGTCGTGACCTTGCCCGCGCCGTACATGTCGAGCGCGAAGCCCACGTAGCCCGCCTCGGCGAGGCGGCGTGCCTGGTTGCGCGCGTGATCGTTCAGGCCCCACCACTCGTGCACGACGAGCACGCCTGGCCGCTTGCCCGCCACGGCGTCGTCCCAGGCGATGAAGCCCTTGAGGACGGTGCCGCCCTCGCGGTACTCGACTTCTTTCGTCTGAATCCTGGCCGTCTTAGGGGCTTGGGGCGCGAACGTGAGCCAGGCAAGGAGCAGCGCCAGTCCGGACTGCCGATTCATGAGGTCGTCTCCCTTCGAGGTGGTTATAAAGAAGGGCCGGCGACTCGCGATGGCAACTGTAGACTGCGCGCGACGGCTCGGCAAACTGAAACACGTGTGACGGCTCGCGCCGGGATGCGACCGGTCGTACGTTAGCGATAATGAATCGACGCAATTTTCTCAGTCGGACGGGCGCGGCGTACGCGAGCCTTGCCCTCCCGAGACCGGCCCGCCTATTCGCGACCCCCGCGGCGCCCGATGGCTGGCGCCGATTCGAAGTTATGACGCGCGTCGAGGTCCTGAAACCCGCCGGCACGACGCGCGTCTGGGTCCCGGGCGCGCTCGTGACCGAGACGCCCTACCAGAAGACTCTCGCTAACACGTTCAACGCGCCCGGCGGCAAGGCGCGCTTCGTTGAGCGCGCGGACGATGCGCTGGGCATGGTGGTCGCGGAGTTTCCGGCGGGTGTGGCTCCGCTCGTCACGGTCACGAGCCGGATCGCGACTCGGAATGTCACGGTCGATCTCTCGGCGCCGGGTGGTGTCTCCGAGCGCCGTGGTGCGCTCAAGCATTTCTTGCGTCCCACCGCCCTCTTGCCGACGGATGGGATCGTGAAAGACAAGGCCGACGCGATCACGCGGGGCGCCGCCACAGACCTGGAGAAGGCCCGCGCGATCTACGAATGGATCGTGGACAACACGTTCAGGAAGCCCACGACGCGCGGCTGCGGCTTGGGCGATATCCGCTTCATGCTCGAGACCGGCGACTTAGGAGGTAAATGCGCCGATCTCAACGCCCTGTTCGTGGGTCTGGCGCGGGCCTCGGGCCTTCCGGCACGCGACGTCTACGGCATTCGAGTCGCCAAGTCGGAGCTCGGATACCGGAGCCTGGGTGCGTCGTCCGAGCACGTGACGAAGGCGCAGCACTGCCGCGCGGAGGTGTACCTGGAGCGCTGCGGATGGGTGCCGGTCGATCCCGCCGACGTGCGCAAGGTGGTGCTCGAGGAGCCACCGGGGAACCGGCCGCTCGACGATGCGATGGTCGAAGCGGCGCGCGCGCGGCTGTTCGGGTCGTGGGAGATGAACTGGATGGCGTACAATTTCGCCCACGACGTGGCGCTGCCGGGCTCGCGCGGCGGGTCGCTGTCGTTTCTCATGTACCCGCAGGCGGAGACCGCCGAGGGTCGGGTCGACAGCCTGGACCCGGAGAACTTCAAGTATGAGATCACGGCGCGGGAGATGACGGCAGGGGAGTAGTAGCGCTGCGAACCAAGGTGGACGTGCGCTGCGCCCGGAACGTCGCCGCGTCCCGGCGTGCCCGCGCGGAGCCTAATTGTCCGTCTTCCCTAGCGCTTCTGCCGCCGCCCGCCGCACTTCGGGATCGCGGTCGTTCAGGGCCCGGGTCAGCCCGGGAAGTGCGGCCGCGACTTTCATCTCGCCCAGGCCCTCGACGGCGGCAAGCCGGATGCTCTTGTCGTCGTCCCCCAGCCGGTCCACCAGCGCTTGCACCGTGGCGAGATCGCCGATGTGGGCGAGCGCCTTGGTGGCGTGGCGGCGCAGGTCCAGGTCCGGCGACGTGGTAGCGCGTACCAGCGCGGCCGGGGCTTTGGTCACGTCGTTCAGGTCGCCGATCGCGTCGGCGGCGGCGCGCTGGACCTCCACGTCCTGGTCGCCGAGCGCCCGGGCCAGCGGCTCGAGCGAGCGCGCCAGGCTCAAGTTACCCAAGGCACTGGCGCATTCCCGCCGCACGTCCGGGTCCGGGTCGTTGAGCAGCAGGCCCTCGATCGGCGCCACCGCGGATCGCTCGTTGAGGTCCGCGAGCGCGCTCACCGCCGCCCGGCGCACCGCGTCGTTGCGGTCGGTGAGCGCGCCGACCAGCGCGGCCCCGACGCGCGGGCCCTTCATCTGGCCGAGGGCCTCGGCGGCCGTCGCGCGCATCACGG
>Ga0134062_10000172_pt1 | contig 17193 bp, 13 predicted proteins | sample 15_taG_19_FD_94468 | JGI IMG/M metagenome (GOLD analysis project Ga0134062, IMG submission 94468) | Grasslands soil microbial communities from the Angelo Coastal Reserve, California, USA - 15_D_Rain_20cm_2_09082015 | ecosystem: Environmental > Terrestrial > Soil > Grasslands ... | reverse complement strand
GTCGCGACCGGTAAGGTGACGCGGCGCGATAGCCGGTCGGCCATCGTCACCAGCCAGGCCCTGGACTGGCCCGGTGTGCTCGTGGAGGCCGGGCGGAACGACGTTTCCGCCGTGGACGATCTAGTGGGCGATCAACACTACTTGTCGCTCAACGTCGACACGGCGCCCCTCACGCTCGAAGTCAAGCAGCCCCTCGGGTTCAAGCAGTTCACGATCCCTCCGGGGAGTCTCTGGGTGAGCCCGAGCGCGAGCCCGGTGACGCTGCGCCTGAAGAGCACGCTGCAGTATCTCCGCGTCTCGATCGACCCGCTGCACCTCGGCCGGCTGATAAGTCCGTCCTTAGACGAGGTTCAGCCCGTGCGGCTGCGCCGCACATACGCGGTGCAGTCGCCGCAGATCGCGCATCTCATGATGGCGCTGCGCGAGGAGGCGGACGGACGTAATCCCGGCGGGCTCGCCGTAATCGAGGCGGTCACGACGGCGCTCGGTCACCTGCTGGTGCGGCATGCGGGGATGGAGCAGCCGCGGCGCCCCATCGCCCGCGGAGGGTTGTCGGCCGCGGCCAAGCGGCGCGTGCTCGAGCTGATCGATGCGCGTCTCGGCGCCCGGTTGACGATCGGCATGCTCGCCCGAGAGGTCGGCCTCTCGCCGGCGCACTTCGCGCGCGCCTTCAAGGAAACGCTGGGCCGCGCTCCGCATCAGTACCTCCTGGCGCTCCGCCTGGAGCGCGCGCGGCGATTGCTCGAGAGTAGCGAAACCAGCCTGTCGGACATCGCGCAGCGCGCGGGCTTCGCCGATCAGGCGCATTTCACGAGACTGTTCAAGCGGGCGTTCGGTGTGACACCGGGCGCGCTGATGCGGGCGTTGAACTAAGCGCGTCACTGCGGCGTCAGCGTCCCGTCGACAAACGCCGTTCGCTGCGTCGCCCCGTCACTCACCACGGGAGCGATGCCCAACCCGATCGTTCCCCCGATACGACTGGCTCCCCACCGTAGCTCCTCGGCCGGGCGCAAGGCCCAGGCGGGGTCGAAGCCCGCGACCTGCGATAGGTCCGGAATGATCAGCTCGTATCCGGCAGCACTCGCGCCGGCATACGCGGCGGTCATGGACACCGCGACGATCGTCGTCGCACCCTCCTGATAGGCGATCGACGTCGCGCGATCGTAGTCGCTCTGCGGCGTGAAGCGCGCGCGCAGTCGCAGGTACGGGGTGGTGGCGACGGTGCTGAAGGTGGGCGGGATGATGTGCGGCCCGAGCGTGAGCGTGCGGTCCGTTGGCGCGCGGAAGTAGAGTATCGCGCCGCGCGCGCTCCCAGGAACAGTGCCTCCCCCGCTCGTCGAGGCAGTGAGAACCTGCAGGTCGCCCGGGAGGAGGCGCTCCAGCGGCAAGGCGGTGTAGGGCCGCGTCGCCTCGCCCGCAGGCACGCTGTTCAGTGATACCTGGGCGTCCAGGTTGCTGGTCCGCAAACGCGTGCTCGAGAACGCGCCGTCGACGTCCGCCCCGGTGATCGACACGTTCGCCACCGCGGGCGCGAACGCCTCATCCGAGCGGAAGTCGAGTACCGGCAGCGTTGCACCGTCGGGCAGGTCGATGCCCCGCCGCAGAATCATTCTCGTGAGCAGGGCCTCGCCGGTCGTGTGGGTGGCGCGAGTCGCGAGGAGATCGAGCGGTCCGGGCGGGACCACCGGGAGCGTGAAGTCGCCGGGGTTGCCCGGGACGATAAACGCTTGCGCGGCGGAGCCCGCAACTCTGATGAACGCGATCTCGTTGGTGTCGAGGCCCGCGACCGTGCCGAGCAGCGTCTTGGTCGCCGCCGAGGTGCAGAACCGCGGACTCACGTCACCCTCGGCCTCGAGCTCGGCGGGCGAGCCGTACAGCACGTGCAGGTCGGTAATCCCTTGCCCGCCCGCGGTCGCGATGGCGATGGCGCTGCGGTTCGAGGCAAACGTGAACTGGAACGCGGTCATGCCGTCCGACACCGTGGGCAGCGCCCGGGTCCATGCTCCGTCCCCGTCCTGGAATGCGACCCACAGGGGCTCGAGGCCGGCGCAGTAGGACACCGTAGCGGTCACGGGTCCAGGAGGGGTCGACGGTCCCGGCGCAGTCATGGAGTCGGCGCATGCGGAGACTATCGCGCTCAGTAAGAGGGCTCGGATGGCTTTCATGGGTATCTCGGTTCTTGTCGTCCTAAGGATAGGCGAGAGAACAGCGGTCGTCTTGCGAGAACGTGCTATGGGGTTTTGAACGTATGTGCTGCGGCGGATTAGCGAGTCACCGCCTGAACTCAGCGGCGGGCGCGGCTCCGGATCAGTATGGTCAGCGCTCCAACCAGGCCTACTGCGCTGGGATCGATGCCGGCGATGTAGTCCACGAGCCCTCGGGCTATGAGCCGGAGTTGCGCGCTCACAGATCGCCAAGGCGCGGGTAGGCGCGTCGTATGGTCGCGTACTGCATCAACAGCTGTGGCTCGAGCGCGCTCGAGCCCAGGCACCACCATGCCGCCAACCCGCGCAGACGCGCTTGGTACGCGTCGTCGGGGAGGGTGAGGGTGATGGTGGCGACCATGTAACTCTTCTCGAATGATGGACACCTCACTAATGAACCGGATCGTCAGGAAGTTCCCGCGCTTGCGGTCCCGCGCCGGCGCTGACGAAAACCTGACGCGGTTATCGCCGCCTAGTCCCGCCTGGCGAGCGCTGCAGCCGCGGTGTCGTGGACGGGCGTGGCGATCCCCGCTTGCTCCGCGAAGCGGGACACGGCGCCGCTGAGAATGTCGAGCTCCGTCGGTCCGCCGGCGTCGAGGTCCATCAGGAAGCTGGGCTTCATGCCGGGCGGGAGGCCGTCGATCAGGCCCATCACGCGCGCGACCTCGTTAGCGGGAAGGCCGATGCCGCGGGCGCGCGCTACGGCGACGATTTCCTCGACGGCGCGCTGCAACAGCCGCCGCCCCAGCGGATCGGCGCGCAGCGGCCCCACCGAGGTGCGGGCGAGCCCACAGGCCGCCGCGAGCGCCGCCAGAAACACGAACTTCTGCCACAGCTCCAGCTCGATCCGATCGGATGCGCGGGCCTCTACGCCCGCGCTCCGAAACGCTTCCACGATCCGATCGACCCGCTCGCTGGCCTGCCCGTTGAGCTCGCCAACAACGACGACCTGAAAGGGACTCCGCCGCTCGACGACACCCGGCGCGATGCGCACGACGCTGATCGTCGTGAGTCCCCCGATCACGGCGGCTGCGGGCACGCCGAACCCCGCGAGACGCTCCACGGTCTCCACCCCGTTCAACAACGGCACGACCGTCGTCCCGTGCCCGGCGCAGCGCTGCACGATCGCGGCGATCTGGGCGAGCGAATAGCTCTTGACGGCCAAGATCGCGAAATCGGCCGGCCCGAGAGCCTCGGCGCGGTCGGTGGCCGTCACCCGGGCCTGGAACGTTCCCTCCGGCGTCCTGATCTCGAGCCCCCGCTCCTGGATCGCCGCGAGGTTCGCGCCTCGGGCGAAACAGGTGACGGCGTGGCCGACTCGCGCGAGCTGTCCGCCGTAATAGGCGCCCACCGCACCGCTGCCCAGCACCACCACCTTCATCGGCATGCTCACCACGCTACCGTCATCTCCAGCGAGCGGCAAAGCCTCTCGCCGGACGGACAGACGCTCACCCGCAGGGTGCCGCGACGCGGACCGCTGGGCAGAGCGGCCGTCGGCGGCGCCGCGAAGTACGCCGAATCGGCCGTCAGATACGGCGAGTCGAAGCGCAGCACCATTCCGCCGTCCAGCTCGAGCGCCGGCTTCAAGCGCGCGTTGATCCGCACGCCGGGCGCGGCCATCAAGCGGAGCGGGGGCCCCGCTTCGAAGACGACGAGCGGCGCCCGGCCCGCCCCGCCCGCCCGGCCCCCCGGGCCCTGACAGGCGGCGGTCGCGACGAGCAGGAGCGCGGCGATGAGTCTCATTCGGCGAGCAGCAGCTGGAGGCGTCGGTCCCACTCGCGAAAATCCCCGTCGTCGAGATGGAACTCGCCATACCCGGTGTAACGGATGGCCCCCCGCTTGTCGATCAAGACGAAGCTCGGCCAGTAGCGGATGCCATATGCATCCCAGGTGCGGCGGTCGTTGTCCTGCGCATTCGGATACGTTATCCCCTGGCGGCGGAGCGCCCGGGCGAGGTTTCCCTTGTCATGCTCACCGGCGTACGGTGGGAATTCCGGCGTATGAATGCCGATGATCGTGAGCCCACGCTCTCGATAGCGGCGGTCGTACTCCACGAGAGACGGCACCGTGCGCGTGCAATTGCCGCAGGTGAACACCCAGAAATTGAGCAGCACTACTCGCCCGCGCAGCTCCGCAAGCCGCAGCGGTCGATCGGCGTTGAGCCAGCTCGCATTGGTGAGCTCGGGCGCCGGAGATGCGGCAGTGCTCCGGACCGCCGGCCGGAGCGCCGCGGTGACGCCCGCGACGACTCCGCCCAGCAACAGCGACCCCAGTACCGTGTATCGCATCACATTACCTCAGCGAGAGGGGCGGCCCCGAAGTTGACGCTGAACCGCCGGCACCAGATCGACACCGCGCGATACCGGTTGAGGTCAAGATCCGCCGGCACGTCGTAGTTCTGGTCTCCGATGTTGCCCTTCAACGCGCCCAGGTCGACGAACCCGGCCTGCTTCGCCGCGGCCTCGCCTTGCACATCGCTCGCGGCCACGAGGTACACGCGGACATCTGGCCCGTTGGACGTCGCAAACTCCGTCAGGCGCACTATGCGGCGGCCGTCCTCGAGGCGATAGATCGTCGCGAGGCCCTGGGTCTTGTGGGCGTTCGTGTGAAACCGGCCGCTCGACACCTTCGCCGGTTCGGCGTGGGAGTCTGTCATCGCCGATCCCGACTGCGCCATGCTCGGCGCGTGGGACGACATCACGTGGTTCTCGGCGGCGAGCGGCTCGCTCACGGTCTTGCTGATCACGAGCGCGTCCGGCCTGAACAGGTACCACAGCGCGGCGCCCGCGACGGCGGCCGTGCCGATGAGGATCGATCTACGGGTTGTCATGTTACTCTCCTTTGGGAAAATGAGCGGTGCTGGTTTTGGTGCTTCATTCTCGGGAAGTAACGACGCCGCGCGACGCAGGGGATCCGGGTCGCACGCGTTATGAGAGGGTTCTCATACTCCTCTCAGGAAGGTCCTGGCGTTGAACTGACGGCAGGATACTTCAAGCCGTCGCGCGCGAATCGTTCAAGACTCCGGGCGCGGCGATGCCGATCATCCCGGGCATGAGCAACGCGCCTCGCTTCGTCCTGTTCCTGCTCGTGCGGCTGGCCGCTCTGCCGGCCCTCGCGCGGACGCAGTCGCTCGTTCAGGAATTCGAGCCCAACAACACCGTGCAGACCGCGAACGCCGCGGCACTCGGCGACCGGGTCGTTGGCGTGATCAATCCGTCGGGTGACCGGGATGTCTGGTCCGTCGATCTCGTCGCCGGGCAGTTCCTCAGCCTCGACGTAGACGCAGAGGTTACCGGGTCGCTGCTGGATCCTACCATCACGTTGCTCGCGCCCGACGGCGTAACCCTGGTCGCCTTCAACGACGATTTCGACGGTTTCGACAGCCGCATCTCCTTTCGGATTCGCGAGAGCGGCCGCTACTACTTCGTGATCCGTGCGTTCGGCGACGGCGGAAGCCCCGGTTCCACCTACGCCGTCGCGGTCGGGACGGTCACGTGCGGGGCCGTGGGAACGGAGCGAGAGCCGAATGGGACTGCCGCCACGGCGACTCCGATCGCCATCGGGGACGCGGGCTCGGGAGAGATCTGCGCCGCCGATGACAATCCGGCGGGAGATGTGGATTACTGGGCGTTCACGGCCCAGGCGGGAACCACTATCGACCTCGACGCGGCGAGCCTCGGCGTGTTCTCCGACCCGTTTGTCGCGCTCTACGCGAGCGACGGGGTCACTCAGCTCGCCTCCAACGATGACGCTGCCGGTGTGGACAGCCGCCTGCAGTTCTCGTTCGCCAGCGCGGGAACGTATTACGCAGCCGTCTCCACGATCGCGGATCCTGGCGGCAACTCGTTCCCCTATACGCTCCACATTCGTGCGATCGCCGGAGGACCGGGAGATCCGATCACGGTTCGAGGTGACCGCCTGGGCCAGCCGGTCGGCATCGCCGTCGGAAACACGGGCGATGTCTTCGTGAGCGATCTGGCGGGAGCCCGCGTGGTGCGGATCACCACCCAAGGAGTGGGGACCACGTTCGCCGCCGGGATCCAGAACCCCCAGGGCATGGCGTTCGACGCATTCGGCAATCTGCTCGTCGCATCGTTGTTGGGCACCGTGTACCGCGTGACGCCGCAAGGTCAAGCCACACCGTTCATCACCGATGCCGAAGCGCCGGTTTGGGTCGCCGTTGCTCCGGACGGCCGCATCTGGCTCACCAACCTGAGCGATCGATCCCTGCGACGCTACAGTGCGGCGGGCAGGCTCGAGCTGCGGTTCGATGGGACCACCATCGGTGGCTCCGGGCCTGGCCCAGTCGCCATCGGTCCTTCGGGCGAGCCGTACGTCTCGAACGGCACGCAGATATGGAAGCTGTCCGACGGTCAGTTTCGACTAGTCGTCGCGGATGAATTCGTGTTGTGGGGGTTCGCCTTCGACGTCGCCGGCAACATTTACGCGCCGGCGCCGGCAGCCGGGCTCATCAAGGTGTTCGATCCGGCGGGGAGGCCCCTGGCCAATCCGTTCGCGGTGAGCCCCGACAATCCGCAGGCGCTCGCTTTCGGGCGGGACGCGACCGGTGCTACGGTGGCGCGGTTGTTTGCCACTGATCGGCTAGTGGGAAGAGTCATCGAATTCAATCCGGCGGGTGTAGCCCATCGGGGACTGGCGCTGGGATATGTTGCGCCGTCGTTCACGCTCGAAACCGCTGCGGCGAGCCTGTTAGGAGCGACCGGCTTGAGTGCGGCGGACTCGGTCTACCTCGATGCGCTGGGTAATCACAACGGCCGCTATGACGTCGGCGACTTTCATGCGTTCCTCAGGGCCCTCGACGCCTTGAGTGGAGTCGGGTCGTCTCGAAGCCCGTCCGGGAGGGAGCGATGATTCCCGTCCGCTGGATCCTCACCGCCGTGGCCGTCGTGGCGATTGCGGCGTGCTCGAGCGACTCGATCGGTTCTCCGCAGGGCGGGGGTTCGCTGGTCCTGCGCTTGACCACGCCACATGGCGATGATGGCGCGTTGACCTTCGAGTTGAGCGGGCCTTCCATTTCTACGGTTTCGGCCCCCAACGCCTCGCTGCGGCTCTTTACGAGGCGCCTGGACGAATCGACGGTCGTCGGAGTCGTCGTGGGCGCGCTCGCCAACGGCGCCCTCGCCACACTGCGCGTTCAGGAGGTGAGTACCGTCTCCAGCTATAGCGCCAGGGTGCTCGAGGTGGCGGATCGCGAGGATGGGCTGCGCGCGTCGCTTTCCGGGTACGCGCTTTCGGTGACTCGCTAGGGGTTCGCGCGCGCCCCGAACACCACTACTTGAATCGTAGAGCGTGGAACACACGTTCTTGCGTGACCAACGATGGCATGACCTTCACGTCATCAAACATGAAGAAAATGGCGACGTCGGCGACCCCGTTCTTGTAAATCAGGTTGACCATGCAATAGGTGAAGCCCTTTCCAAACTTCGAATCCAATGCCGTCACCGACGTGAAGCCGCCGTCGGCGCCGAACTCTGCCTTGACTGCTGGCTGCGGGAACGGGCGGATGTCGCAGCTCTTGCCGTTGGAAATGTTGAGACAGATTGTCTGAAGGAAGCCCGCAGCTACCTCGTCGTTGTTGGAGCTCGGGAAGATCGCGTAGCGGATTTCGGCTTTGGCCACTGTCGATCTCATCGCAAACTGGTATCGGACATCCGGGTTGTCGACCACCGCCACCGCCGAAAACTCGTTCGGCTGGGTGAAGGAGAGCGAATTCTTCAGCAGCAGAGCGGCAAAATTCTCCTGCGATCGCGCGGTGCCGTTCAGGAGCCCTAAGGCGAGACCGACCATCACGCCGAGTCGCTTCATAGTGCACGTTCTCCGATCTCTTCCTCCTTCAACCCCATCTCTTCGAGGAAGGCGCTTCCTCCTGTGTCCATTCCGAACCGTCGCTCGACGCGAGTCAGCACCAGCCGCTCACGCGCCCGTGTCATGCCCACGTACAGCAATCGCCGCGCTTCCTGAATCTCGGCCTCGCGATTCTCGGTCGACTCGCGATAACCGGGGATCTGGTAGTCCTCGACGCCCACGATGTACACCCGTGAGAACTCGAGGCCCTTGGTCGAATGGAGCGTGAGGAGGTTCACGCGATCGGGCGCGACCTCGCTCCCCTCGGACGTGGAGAGCGCCACGCGTTCGAGCAAGCGGTCGATGCTGTCCGCGAGGGTGGCGGAAGCATCGGCATCCATCAAGCCTCTCAGGCGCGCCACCGCCGCGGGATAGCGCTGCGCGGGATCGGGCTCGGCTCGGAGCCGGTTCATGAGCGCGCGTCCGCCCAGCCGCTCGATGACGTCCTCCACGGACGGCGCGCCGGTTCCGCCGGCGCGGTCGCGCTCCATCGCGTAGAACGCGAGGGCGTCACTGTAGCGACCCAGCGTATAGAACTTCGCGACGTTGAACAGGAGGTCCCGCTCCCCGCTCGCTGCGCCCGGCTCCAGCGCCAACGCCAGGCCGAGGTAGTCGAGGAGGTTGACGAGCACCGCCTTGCGCGCTCGGATGCCACGCTGGCGCTCGAGCTCGCGATACACGCGCGCGAGCGTGACGGCGTCATCCACAGCGTGATGCGCCCGGCCCGTGTCGATACCGAACCGTTGCGCCAGATGCTCGAGCTTGGCGCTGTCGCGTGACAGCGAGCGAACGAGCGGGAGCGTGTCGTAGAACACGAGGCTCTCCACGCCCCCGTGTCCCGCCGCGAGCCGCCGCAACACGGGGATGTCGAACCGCTGGCCGTTGTGCGCGATGAGGACGTCGTCGCCGATGAACGCCCGAAACTCGGGCCAGATCTCGGCGAACGAGCGCTCGCCCCGCACGGCCTCGTCAGTGTACCCGTGGACCTTCGTGGCACCCGGGGTAATCGGTCGATACGGCTTGACCAGCCTGTGGAACCGATCGACGATCTCCCCCTTGACCACCCGGGCGGCCCCGATCTCCACGACCTCGCAGAGCTCTGCGTCCTTGTCGGTCGTCTCGAAATCGAACGCAACGTAGCGCTCGAGCGCGGTATCGAGCGCCTCGCTGTGCAACAGCTGGAGTGCCTTGAATAGAGTGAGCGCGAGCCCCTGCTCTCCACAGTCGCCCCTCCGGAGGACCTCTCCCGGGTGGGCTGACCCCGGGGCGACACCCTGGGGTTCCAGCACGCCGCTCGTTGCGGGCACGTGGCGTACACCTGCAGCGACGAGCATCCCGCGGAGCGCAATCTCCAGCCCCCCCCCTCCCCCTCCCCCTCCCAGCGGCTCGATCGCGATGCTCCGCTCGCCGGCGATCGCCGCGCCGAGCCGCTCGGCGAGCCGCACCGCCTCCGGGATGGCGGCGGGATCGGAGAGCTCATCGTGCCGCTCTTCGAGCGCGTTGCGATACGGCCCGACACTCTGGGACAAGATCTCGTCCACGAGCGGCGGCAACGTGGCGTGCGACCGGCTGAGGGCGCGGAGATTCTCTACCTGATACACGAGGCGCCACAGCTTCTTGGTATCGGGATCGTGCGCGGGCCGGCGCCGGGCGAGTGTGCGTATCGACGCGAGGAAGTCGCCGGAGCTCACCCCGATCGCCGCCTCGACTTCCTGAAGGAAATGGGCCGAGAGCACGCACCGAGCGAACGCCTCGAGCGCGACCGGATCGGCGGGATCGCGCACGATCCGTAAGGCGGCGATCACATACTTGATGACGTCGTCCTCGACCAGGGCGCGACCGCGCGCCAACCGGCAGGGAATCCCGGCGCGCAGTAGGCGGCCCTCGAGGTACTCGCCGAGCCGGTGCTTGCGGTACAGCACCGCGTAGTCGCCCCATCCCAGGTCGGCGGCCGCGCGGTCGTGGGCGATGTCCTCCAGCAGCCAGGACGCCTCTTCCTCCTCGTCGCGAAACGCGAACGCAGCGACCTCGTACGGCGAGTCCTGCTCCGCGCTGAGCTGTTTTTCGAACAGTTGGGGATTGTGCGCCAGCACGCGCCGCGCCGTCTCGAAGATCTGGCGCGAGCAGCGACAGTTCTTGTCCAGCACGATGGGCCGGTTAATCGCGTAATCGCGCTGGAACCGCACGAGCACGTAGGGGTCGGCGCCCGTCCACGCGAAGATCGACTGCTCGTCGTCGCCCACCGCGAAGAAGTTGCCGTGCGGCGCGGCCAGGCGCTTCAGCAAGTCGTACTGGACCGCGTTCACGTCCTGGAACTCGTCCACCAGGAGGTAGTCCCAGCGCGCCGCGATCGCGTCGGCGATGTCGCCCCGCACCCGCAACAGCTCCTCGGCTTTGGTGACGAGGTCGTCGAAGTCCAGCATGTTGCGGTGCGCGAGCCAGGTCGTGTACTCCCGATACACGCGCGCGTCGTCGGCCGTGAGCGGGTAATCCTGCTTCTGGATGCGGTGCCGGCTGAATCGGGTCAGGAGCGGTCCGCGCTGTTCGAGCGGCACGTGCAGCCTACCCAGGATCACCTTCTGGTACTCCTCGTCCGCCACCCCGAAGCCTTTCTGTAGGCCCGCGGCCTCGGTGTGCTCGCGGAGCAGCGCGAGGCACAAGGCGTGGATGGTGCCGCGCGTGATCGTTTCCGCACGCTCCCCCAGCGTGTGTTGCAGCCGCGCAGCAATCTCTTCGGCTGCCCGATTGGTGAACGTGACCGCGCAGAGACGCTCGGGCGGCATGCTGTGGCGGTGGATGAGATGGTCAATGCGGGCGATGAGACAGTACGTCTTCCCGGCGCCGGGGCCCGCGATGACGAGGACCGGACCGAGCGGCGCCTCGATGGCGAGGCGCTGCCGCTTGAGGGGGAGGGGGAGGGGGAGGGGCTCGAAGGGCATAGAGGAATTTACTGGGTTGACGCCGCCACCAGGACGGACTATCAAGGAGCCGATGGCGGGCGACGACCTCTCTACACAGCTCGCGCGCGAGCGGGCACTGCAGCAGACCGAGAAGATGGAGACGATCGGCCGGCTGACGGGCGCCATTGCCCGGCAGTTCAACGAGCTGCTCGGCGCGATCCTGGCGCGCACCGCCGCGCTGGCCAAGGCGGTGCCCCCGAACCCGGACCTGGACGAGCTGAAGCTCACCGCACAGCGCGGCGCCGACCTGGCGCAGCGGCTGCTGGGCTTCAGCCGGCACGGCGTGCTCGAGCTGCAACCGCTGATCCTCGCCGAGTTCGTGCGGGACGCGCTCGACGCGTTACGCCGCCAGCTGCCCGCCAACATCGAGGTGCAGTTCGAGGCCGACGAGGACCCGGGCGTGGTCGAGGTCGATCCCGCCGCGGTGAAGCAGATCGTGCGGCATCTCGTCAGTAACGCCCTGGATGCCATGCCGAAGGGCGGGACGCTGCACGTCGAAGTCCGACGCACGCGCCTCGGTGCCGCGGATCGCCCGTTGCACGCCTGGGTGGAGCCGGGATCGTACGTCAGCGTCGCGCTGAGCGATACGGGCATAGGCATGGATGCCAAGACCCTCGCCCGGGTATTCGAGCCGTTCTTCACGACCAAGCCCATAGGGGTGGGCACGGGCCTCGGCATGTCGATGGCCTATGGCCTCGTGAAGCAGCACCGCGGCTACCTGCACATCTACAGCGAGCCGGGGCAGGGCACTACGGTCAAGGTGTACTTCCCCGCCATCCGCGGTCGGGGTCTGGCCGAGATCGCGACCGCCGCCGACGAAGTTTTGCCGGGCGGGACGGAAGCCATCCTGCTCGTGGAAGACGATCAGACGCTTCGCATCGCGGCGCAGCAGCTCCTGTCCACGGTCGGCTACCGGGTCATCACGGCCGTCGACGGCCAGGCCGGGCTCGACGCGTTCCACGCCCATCGCTCGGAGCTGCACCTCGTCATCACGGACGTCGTGATGCCGAAGCTCAGCGGCTTCGACATGTACGAGACCATCCGCGGCGAATCGCGGGACGTGCGGGTGCTGTTCATGAGCGGCTTCCCCGCGCCGAACTTCCGGAAGACAGTCGGGCGGGATCCGGGGGTCGCGTTCGTCACGAAGCCGTGGACCGCGAGCGAGATGCTGGCGCAGGTGCGGGGGCTGCTCGAAGCCGCACACTGACCCCCCGCGCTGCGCCGGGGATCACAGAGCGGGGGTGCTATATTGCGTCCCCCTACACCCTGAGCCAGTGCGTGACCGTACCACAGCCCGTGACGGCGCCGGACGACGCCTGGACGGTGGACGAGCGGTCCCTGGAGCTGTTCACCGAGCAGCTCAAGGGGCCGCCTGGGGATCGTGTATGGCACGAGCTGCGGCGCGAGGCGGAGCGCCTTGCCCTGGTCCCCGGCTTCGAGCGACTGATCACCCTCGATGCCAACGCCATCAAGGAACTACCGCACCAGATCGACGTCGCCCAGCGGGTGCTACGCGACATGGGCGGCCGCGCCATCCTCGCCGACGAGGTGGGCCTCGGCAAGACGATCGAGGCCAGCATCATCTATAAGGAGCTGGCGATCCGGGGGCTCGCCCGGCGGGCGCTGATCCTGACGCCCGCGTCACTGGTGGGTCAGTGGCAGGGGGAGCTGCAGGAAAAGTTCTTCGAGCGCTTCGAGACGCCCACCGACCCGAAAGACTGGCAGCGCATCACGAAAGCGATCGTGTCGCACGACCGGGCCCGCTCGCGCCGCCACGCCGAGGAGATCCTGCGACACCGCTGGGATCTGGTGATCGTCGACGAGGCGCACAAGGTGAAGAGCGAGCGCAGCGCGACCTACCGGTTCATCGAGAAGATCGAGCGGGACTTCATCTTGCTCCTCACCGCCACGCCACTGCAGAACGATTTGCGCGAGCTGTACAACCTCATCACGCTGCTGCGGCCCGGCCAGCTCGGCACCTGGCCGGAGTTCCGGGCGGCGCACCTCGTCGAGGGCGATCAGCGCCAGCCCAGGGATCCAGAGGGTCTCCGAGCGCTCACCCATGAAGTCATGATCCGCACCCGGCGCTCGAGTGTGGTCGACGACCTGAACCTGCCGCCGCGCCGGCCGCGCCAACCCGAGGTGAAGCTGACGCGCGCCGAGGCGGACCTGTACGAGCGCACCACGGAGTTCTTGCGCCGGCTGTATCGGGAGGGCTTCGTCCAGCCCGCCGCCGCGGAGGACGACGAGAAACCGGGAAAGAAGGGCGTCCTGCAGCTCGCGGTCATCCACCTGCGCCAGCGGCTCTGCTCGTCGTCGCGGGCGCTCGCCGAGTCGCTCGAGCACCTGGCGCAGGGCGAGCGGGTCAGCCCGGCGTACCGCGGCGTCGCCAGGCAGCTCGCCAGGCGCGCGCGCGCGATCAAGACGCACGCGAAGCTCGACGTGCTGACCAAACTCCTGAAGGACACGCCCGACCGTCTCGTCGTCTTCAGCGACCATCGTCCGACCATCGAGCTGATCGCCGAGCGAGTCACGAAGCTCGGTCGCCAGGCGATCGTGTACTGGGGGACGCACTCGACCAGCGACCGTGACAAGCGCATCCGCGCGTTCCACGATGACCAACGCAGCGTGCTGATCGCGACCCGCGCCGGCAGCGAAGGTCGCAACCTGCAGTTCTGCAACGTGCTCGTGAACTACGACTTGCCGTGGAACCCGATGGTGGTGGAGCAGCGCATCGGCCGGCTGCACCGCATCGGGCAGACGCGCGAGGTCCACATCGTGAACCTCGCCGCGGCCGGAACGATCGAATCGCACATCCTCCAGTTGCTCGACCAGAAGATCAAGCTGTTCGAGCTGGTGGTGGGTGAGCTGGACCTGATCCTGGGCGAATTCGGCGGCGCGCAGCAGTTCGAGGGTCGGCTCGCGAAGGAGTGGCTTGCCGCCGAGAACGAGCAGGACTTCGAGCGCCGGGTGGCGGCGCTCGGTGCGGATATCGAGAAGAGCAGCGCGGTCGGGAAAGAGCAGGAGCAACTGAACTCCCTCATTGCGCCCGACGACAATGCAATGCGCCTCGAGCGCCGCTTCGAGACGCTGTCGCTTCCGGGCCGCTTGCGGCTCGGGTTTGGCACGAGCCAAGTCGTCAAAGCCGCGGGCTGGGACACGAGGCGTTTGCGGCTCGGTTTGCACCTGAAGGACGTGCTCGAGGCGCTCGAATCGATCGAGCCGGTCGGAGGGCTTGCGACGCCGGCGCGGCCGGGCGGCACCCATCCCGAGTACGGTGAGCTGGTGCGGCTCACGGGTCTCACGAGCGCCGGCCGCGCGGTCACGCTCGTGGCGCGGGTGGACCGCCTGCCCCTGGTCCTCGTGGACATCGAGGCCGACCGGTGAAGAAACGCCGGCGCAAACCACGCACCACGCACCCCGCCGTGCGACCTCCGGCGCAGGCGGCGGCAGCAACGCCGGAGCCCGAAGCGCCCGCAGACGCGCGAATCCGGTCGCTGCTCGAGCGCTATTGCACGCTCGCGGGCGTGAAACACGCCGCGCGCGGCGGCGATCTCTCCGAGCTCAAGGTGCCCGAGGCCGAACGCCCGTTTTTCAGGGACCGCGCGCGCTTGCGCGTGGCGTTCTCGCTCGAAGCGCTCGAGCGCGACCCGGACGCCGAGCTCGCGGTGCTCGGCAGCCCGCTCGTCTCCCAGCTGGTCGACGCGATTCGCTCGCGCGCGGCGCGCCTCTCGTTGGGCGTGCTCACGTCCCCCCGCTCCCCTTCGCTGCGCTCAGGGCAGGCTCTTGGGAAGAGGGGAGACGAGCTGGACGAGCTGGCGATTCCCGTGCGGGACGGCGTGGCAAAGTTGCAGAAGACGCACACGGCCGTGCACCTCGTGGGACGTCTGGTCGCGCGGGTGGTTCTCCGGGCCGGGGCCGGCGTGGAGGAGTCGGTCGTGGAGAGCGACGTGTTCGACTTGTCGGCCGGCACCAGGGTAGCCGACGACGTCGCGGCGGCGTTCCGGGATCTGGAGACAGGCCGGATCGAGGCCGCCGATCCGTCGGCCCTGGGGAAGGCGACGCGAATACCGGCCCGCGAGCCCGCCGATTTGCTACGGCTGCTGGCGATTCATCTCCAGGAGAAACTGGCCGAGCAGGTGGCCGCGCGCCGCGCCGCCGCCGAGCAGGCGCTCGCCGCCGAGCTTGGCAGGCTGGACCGCTACTTCAAGGCAATTCTCGCGGAGCAATCGAGCGACGCCGCGATCGCAACCGTCACGGCGCTCGCCGAGCGACGCCGAACGGAGGAGATCCGGCGCAGCCAGGTGCGGGCCGTCGTGCATCCGTTGCAGCTCATCGAAGCGAGCGTGGTGATCGAGCGCAGTGAATGGCGGCTCGAATCCAATCGCGGGCGGAAGGCGAGCTTCACAACACAGCGATCGCTGGGTGGAGATTGGTCGATTGCGTGCCCGCACTGCGGCCGCCCGCCGGCGCTGCTCGTGATCTGCCGCCAGGAGCACGGCGCGTGCGACGCCTGCTCGCAGCGCTGCTCGGTTTGCGACGAGGACTTCTGCGGCGAACACGGCGTCGCCCAGTGCCGGGTAGACGCGCGGCCGGTGTGTGACGAGCACGTGCGGGTGTGCCCCTCGTGCCGGCTCGAGCACTGCTCCGCCCACGAAGCAGTCTGCAGCGCGGATGGACACCCCGCCTGCTCGGCGTGCCTGGCGCCGTGCGGCAGCTGTGGTCGGGTCATCTGCAACCGGCACGCAGAGCAGAGTGATGCGGGGGCGCCCAAGGGCAGCCGGCGCCTGTGCGCGGAGTGTTTGCGGCATTGTGAGGGTGGGGCCAACGAACCGGTGGGGGCGGACGAGGTGACGGAGTGCGCGAGCTGTGGCAAGCCGGTTTGCACGGCCCATGCATCCCAGTGCGCAGTCGACGGTCACGTGCATTGCTCACAGCATCTGCGGCGCACCGACCGGTCTCATCGCGTGGTATGTACGCGCCATCGTGTCGCGTGCACGCTCGAGCCGATGGCGGTGTTCGCAAGCGATGAGCTCCAAGCCTGCCCCGTGTGCGGCAAGGGCACCTGTATCGAGCATCGCGCGGTGTGCAGTCACTGCGGCCGGCAGGTGTGCATGGCCGACCTGCAGCAAGAGTCGGGGCATTGTGCCACGTGCGCGCAGCTAGCCACGACGCCCGAGCCACCTCTGGAAGCGGTCACTGCGGCACGGGTGGTGACGGGCCGGGCGCCCAGATCGTCCCGTTGGCGCGTGGCCCGCGACCGCACTCATCTGGTCGTGGAGCTCGATCTCGGATTCCGGCGGAAAGCGGTGGTGACAATGCGCCATGGGGGCGACGCGCCGGAGAGCGTCGTGCAGCACTCATTGCTGGGATCGAAACGGCGGAAGTAACGAGCCCTAGAAGGTGATCGATCCGGTAATTTGGAACGAATAACCCTGATAGGTGGACCGACCCCCGAATTCGTCGAAGTATCGGGTGCCAACGCTCACCTTGCGGGCCGGCAACAGGACGTTGAACCCAAGCCCGATGGCGTTGACGTGGTAGTGCGCGGCGGCCTGGGCAGGAGTGACGGCCGGTCCGCTCTTGTCCGTTGTCTGCCACTGATTGTAGCCCACCAGGCCGAGCTGCAGGCTCATATCCGCGCGGAGCGGCAGGGTGTGCGTCAGGGAATAGTCGAGGCTCAGGGTCTGGCCCGGATGGAGGTCCGTCCCCTCCTGGGTGGTGTGAAATTCGTACAGCTGGAACGCGGAAAGCGCGGTCGCCTTGTTTTTCGCGAGATAGAAGGTCTGCCCCGCGGAGAAGCAGTGCGTCCAATAGCCGTTGCCGACGTTGTCGTTCGCCCCCGCCTCGAACCTCCCGGTCGGCGCGAGAAACCCGTAGGCCGCCTTCACGTCGGCGCGCTGCAATTGCCAGCCGAAGATGAGCAGCTGGAAGTAGGAGTCGGCGAGCCCGCCGCCGCCGCTGATCGCCCCGGCGGCCTCCGACGAGAGGGAGTTGGTAGCGATCGGCAGCGTAGCTACCACGGACACCTTGGCATCGCCGAGCGCGCGGAGCCGCTGCGTGGCGACCCACGCGAACGTATTCAGGTCCATCATGACGGCGTTCGAGCCGGTGGCGACGACTTCGCCGTTCGGGCCGAGCGACTGGTCACGCTTGTAGAACAG
>Ga0134062_10000154_pt1 | contig 17844 bp, 16 predicted proteins | sample 15_taG_19_FD_94468 | JGI IMG/M metagenome (GOLD analysis project Ga0134062, IMG submission 94468) | Grasslands soil microbial communities from the Angelo Coastal Reserve, California, USA - 15_D_Rain_20cm_2_09082015 | ecosystem: Environmental > Terrestrial > Soil > Grasslands ... | reverse complement strand
GCCGGATGCAGCAGGCCGAACGGCATGAATACCGTGCCGGTTCCGTACTGAGATGAAACGCGTATGACTTGCGATTGATCGATGTAACGGACCGATGCCTCGGCACCTAAAGAGCTGGGTGCGAGATCCGCGATGAAGTTCGTGGTGGCTATGCCCTCGGCGAGCGGACGGGTGCGGTCCGGGCGCACAAAAGCATAGGGATGGACATAGAAGCGGGTGAGATGGCCGGTCGCGTCACTGACGACGGCAAAGGCAAAACCGTTTCCGCTGACCAACGGCACTGCGCACCACGATCGGGACGCGAGTGCGCCCAGCCATATCGCCGCAGCGATCCATCGAGCGCGCGGCAACGACTTAGTCGGACACCACGCCACCGGGCGTGCCCCCTTCCGCCTGGCGCAACGCCATGGCACTCTTTTCAGCTTAGTCGATGATGAATGCCTTCGCTCGCTCCCTCGCGCTCGGCGTGCTGACCTGGGTTGGCGGCGCGTTCGCGCCCCTTCACGCCGAAGATCGTGTCGAGGCGCTTCTCCAGCAGATGACGCAGGGGGAGAAGCTCAGTTTGGTGCGCGGCGCTGCCGAACCCGCGGCGACCAGTCAGGGACAGGCCGGCTACTGGCCCGGTGTGCCGCGCCTCGGCATACCGGCTCTGCGCTTGGCCGACGGTCCGCCCGGCGTCCTGACGCGGCAAGCGTCCACCGGCATGACCGCGACGATGGGATTGGCCGCGACTTTCAGCCGCGACGATGCTCGCGCCAATGGCCTGGTCATCGGGGAGGACGCGCGCGCCCTCGGCGAGGACGTCGTGCTGGAACCCTACATCAATATCCATCGCGACCAGACCTGGGAGCGCGCCTACAACACCTTTGGCGAAGACCCGTTTCTCGCCGGCGAAATCGCCGCCGCCGAGGTCAGGGGCATTCAGCAACAGGGGGTGATGGCACAGGCCAAGCATTTCATCGCCTACGAAGGCGCCGATGATGTTTTCGTCGATGAGCAGGCACTTCACGAGATCTACGCGGCACCGTTTGCGGCCGTGATCGAAGCGGGTGTCGCCTCGATCATGTGCTCTTACAACCGCATCAATGGCGAATACTCATGCGGTAACGCCGCAACGCTGCAGCGATTGCTCAGGGAAGAGCTGCACTTCGAGGGATTCGTCACTTCGGATTGGGGGGCGGTGCACGACACGCTCTACCTCAACCGCGGTCTGGACCTGGAAATGCCTGGCTATCGGCTCAGCGACAACTTCCTCGCCTATCTCGATGCCGCATCCAGTCGATCGCCATTCGACTCCGTCGCGCAGATGGCGGTGCCGCCGGCGCCCGACGACGCCCTGCCTGAAGAGCCGCCGCATACCGCAGAACCACCGCCCATGAGTTTGCCGGCGCCGGCGATCGGTTTGCACGCCGCGCTCGGGAGCGGCCAGGTTCTCGAGTCGACGATCGATGCAGCGGTACGGCGCATTCTGAGGCAATTGAAGCGCTTTGGATATTTGGATCAGCCACCGAGCCACGCGGTCGTACCGGAGCGGACCCGCGAGCATGCCCCGATCCTGCAGAAGACAGCTGAGGATGCCTCTGTACTTCTTAAAAATGATCACGCCTTGCCGCTCAAGCCGGAGGACTTGGACAACCTGGCCCTGATTGGACCGGGAGCCGGACAGCTGATAGCGATCGGCGTGTCCGGTGAGAAAGCGCTCGGTCATCTGGATCGACAGATCGGTCCTCTCAAGCTCCTGCAAGATCTGGGTCATATGCACTTTGCCGTGGCCGATGACATGACGGGTGAGGCGATGCCGGTGAGCGCACTGTCGTATCGCGACGACTCGGGTCCTTGGCACGAAGCAACCGCCGGCTCCGACGGCGCGGCGGCGCGCTCGGCGGCCGTGCTCGAGTACACGATGCAACGCGGCACTGCGTTGCCGCCCGCTACGAAGCATCGCTGGCGTGGAGAATTTTCCACTGCGACTGACGGCGATTATGTCCTGAATCTCCAACTGCTCGGGGCCATCGGCTCCCTCAGCATCGATGGCCGGCGCGTCGCTGCGACCGATGAGCTCGGTTTGCATGGCGGAGTTCTCCAGTCGTCGGAAGACAACCTCTTGCCGACGGTTGACGGACTCGACAATGTCCGTCGGCGCGTGCACTTATCGGCCGGCGCCCATTCCTTCGCGCTCGAGCTTCACGGCGACAGCAGCGGTCAACCGGTCCAGGTGCGTCTCGCCTGGGTGACCCCGGCGCAGCGGCGGATCGCTTACCAGGAAGCGATCGAGGCAGCCCGCCGTGCTCACACGGCGATGGTCTTCGCGTGGAGCCGAGGTCGCCCGGATTTTGCGCTGCCCGGCGACCAGGACGCGTTGATACGCGACGTCGCGGCAGTCAATTCGAACACCATCGTCGTGCTGAATGCGAGCGAGCCGATGGCGATGCCATGGCTGTCCGAGGTCAAAGCCATCTTGCTGATGTGGTACCCGGGAGACGAGGGCGGGCCGGCAACGGTGAATCTGTTGCTGGGGCGAGTCAGCCCGGCGGGACGCTTGCCTTTTACGTGGCCGGTGAAGGTCGAGGACAACGTGGCTAACGATCCGACCCACCCTGAACGGCACTCGAACCGTGCAGGCGGGTCAACGCGCTACAGCGAAGGGTTGTTCATCGGTTACCGCTGGTTCGACCAGCAGCAGCGCGCACCGCTGTTCCCTTTCGGGTTTGGACTCAGTTACACGCGGTTCGCCTATTCCGAATTGAGCGCGCGCCGCACCGTCAACGGGGCCTTGGTGCGCTTCAAGCTGAGCAATCGCGGAACCGTCACTGGCGATGAAGTGCCGCAGGTCTATCTCGGCGCACCACGCAACCGCCCCACGGGCGTGCAGTTCGCCGAGCGCGCATTGGTCGGCTTTGACCGTGTGCGGCTGGCCGCTGGCGAGAGCCGAATCATGGAAGTGCACATTCCGGCCCGGCAGCTGCAGTATTGGTCCACCGCTCAGCATCGCTGGATCGATGCGCCGCGCCGTACAGTCTATGTGGGGGCCTCGTCGCGTGACCTGAGGTTGCGCGCGAGCCTGTAGTCTCGCTCGGTGCCCGGCGCAGCGCGAGGGTGACCCGACAGCGACGTGTTGGCCTTAGTGCAATCCGGAGCCGAACGCGTAGCGCACCGCGAGCTGCAGCTGCGTCTCGGTCGCGAGCGCTGGGGCGGCGAATTCCGTGCGGTAGTAGGAGTAGCTGCGCACCCGCAGCCACTCGAGCGCCAGACGCCAGTGCGCATCGGCGTCGAACAGCCAGGCCGCGGTGAAGGCGTGCCCGATCTGCCAGCCATCGCCGTCGGGGACGTTGGTTTCGACCTCGAACCGGTCATAGCGCGCGCTCAGCGTGTGGCGGCCGAAGCGCTTTGACAGCAGGGCGAACTGCGCCCGGAACGGCCACTCGAGTTGCATCCCCGGCGGGGCGATGAGGGTCTCGCCATCGAGCCATTGCAGGATCGCGGTCCAGCCGGCGCCGCTCTCGATGCGCAGCCCGGCGCTGTTGAAGCGCGTGTTCCAGGCGATGGCACCGGAGACGCTGTCGATCTTGGTCGGGTCGGCGCGGTTGTCATAGCGCAGCACGCGCAGCACCACACGATCCAAATAGCGCCCTTCCACGCCCGCGTACACACCGGCACGTCCGTCGAATTGCTGGAACGGCAGTGCGCCAGCCCCCGCTGGTCCCACCCGTCCGAACACCGGCGTCTGGCGGTCGTGCAGCATGAAGCCGTTATCGGCGAGCACCACGCCCGCGCCCTCGTTCCAGGCGAATGCGCCGCCGGTCAGGCCGAGGTCGAAGTCGTGCCCGGTGCGCGTGCCGAGCCAGTCGAGCTGCGCCTCGAGACCGATGGTGCGGACTTCGACTCCGAGCCAGGTGTTGATGGCGGAGTAGGACAGGCTGTAGGGCGACTCCCAGCCGGCGGCGCGGTTCTCGAGCGAGATTGGCGGATAGAACGCACCAGCCTTGAGGCGAAATCGGTAGCCCGCGCGCGGGTAAGGACGGAACTGCAGGTACGCCTCGGTCACGCCCACGGGGCTGCGGTCCTTGTCGTCCCAGGCGGAGGCGTCGAAGTGCGCGCTCCACAGATCACCGAGCGAGGTCGTGAGCGCGAAGCGCGCCCGCCCGAGCTGAATTCCGGAGTCCCGGTGGCCGAACCGGGTGGTGCCGAGGCCTCCGTCCATGAAGGAGCGTCCGGCATCCGAGCTCACCAGCCGCGTGTCGAGGCTCAACTCCCAGTCAGCGGCCCGGCCGGTCACGCACAGGGCCAGCAACGTGATCAGCGCCGCGCTGCGGCACAGGGTGGGCGGCAGAGCTTGCCGGTGCGGCAGCTTTGGCATCGTGCGCCTCAGTAGTCCCACGAATGCGGACGGTCGGTGATCGGCGCCGGCAGCAGCGACTTGCCGAGGTGCACGGTCAGCTCCGCGCGGTCGGCGTCCCCGACCGTGAGCTCGCGCTCGAGGTCCGCTTCCGTCTCGCGCATGCGCGGGTGCCAGATGCTCACGCGGTAGCGGCCGCGCGGCACGTCGGCAACCCAAGCGCCGCTCTTGTCGGTGCGGCCGAACCAGGGCGCATCCGTGACCACCAGATACGCGAGCATGTCGTCGTGGATGTTGCAGCCGAGGGTGACCACTCCGGCCTGATCGAACGGCACCGGCGGGTAGGGCTTGCCGCGGTAGAGCGGCAGCTTGAAGCGCTTGGTCGGAGAGAACGAGTAGATCTGGTGGCTCACCGAGTCGCTGTTGGGAAACTCGACCGTCGAGCCGACCGGGATCACGAGCAGATCGGGGGCGAAGGCGCGGTCCACCTGATCCATGACGGCGTGCACCGGCGCCGGCCGCTTCCCCGGGGCATCCAGCGGACGCGCGGTGACCACGGCGCCGGCGAGGGCATGACCGTCGGGGGACTGGATGCTGATGACGAGAGTGGCGGCTGGGACGCAAGCCGCACGGGTGAGCGCCGCCACCACCAGGGCGGCGGGCAGCAGTCGGGCGCCGGGAGCGCCGCGGTGCACTCGTGCCGGAGGTCTCATTCCCGCACTCGAATCCTCGCGGTCAGCACCGCGCAGCTCTTAGGATGCAGGACATATTCGAGCGCTTTTTATGGGCAGTTTCCGCAAACGGCTTCTCGTGCTGATCATCGGCTTAGGTGTGGTCACCCAAACTGTGACGCTGGCCGCAGTGCTCGTCAGCACCCGCCACACGGTCGAGGCGCGCGCCGCCGAGCAGCTGCGCTCCGGCGGCGCGTTCGCCGAGCAGCTGATCCGCTTTCGCGCCGCGCAGCTGGCTAACGGTGTGGCGGTGCTGGCGGCTGACTTCGGCTTTCGCGAGGCGGTCGCGAGCGGCGACGCGCCCACCATCCTCTCAGCCGCCCGGAACAACGCCCAGCGCATCGGCGCAGACGTGGTGCTGCTCCTCGATACCCACGGCCGGGTGCTCGCCTCCACCGCGCCCTCGGCCGCCGATGGCGCCGGAGCGCTCGCGAGTCTGCTCGAGGATGTTCTCGGCGAGCGCGACCGACCCCTCTTCCGGGTGTTGGGTGAAAACTCGTACCAATTCTTCCTCGCGCCGGTGCGCACCCCCGAGATCATCGCCTGGGTCGCGATGGGCTTCGTGGCCGACGACTCGCTCGCGCAGCGAGTGCGCGATCTCATCGGCGCGCAGGTGGCGATCGTCACGCACGGGGACGGTGGGACGCTGCTCGTCGCCTCGACGCTGCCTCCCACCGAGCGCCGCGCGGCTTTCAACGCGGCGCTCTCGCTCCCTGCAGCGGGCGCCGATCCGGCGCACCCGGGGGGCTTGTCTCGCATCGCGCGCCTCGGCGAGACCGAGTACCTGAGCTACGCCCGGCCGCTCGACAGCCGCGGCGCTGCGGTCGATGTCATCCTGCTGAAGCCGCTGCAGGAGGTGCTGGCGCCCTATCGCGACCTGCGCGATTCGATGCTGCTGATCGACGGCATCGCGCTCATCCTGGCCGCGCTGATCGGCGCGGTGCTCGGGCGCAGCGCCACCCGTCCGATCGGCGAGCTGGTACAGGCGGCGCGCCGCATCGAGAAGGGGCAGTACGAGACCGCGGTGAGCGTCTCGGGTGGCGAGGAATTCGAGAGCCTCGCGGCGACCTTCAACGCCATGCAGAGCAACATCGCGGCGCGCGAGGCCGACATCATCTACCACGCGCACCACGACCCGCTGACGCAGCTACCCAACCGCTCGCTCCTCAAGCGCTCCCTCGAGAGGCTCCTCGGCGGCAGGGCGCGGGAGGCGGGAGCGGCGCTGCTGCTGATCGAGCTGCGCAACCTCCGCGACATCAACGCCTCCCTCGGACACCAGGTCGGCGATGAGGTGCTGCGCGAGGCCGCCCGCCGGCTCAAGCACAACACCGCCGCCCACGACACCGTGGCGCGACTCGGCGAGACTCAGTTCCTGGTGCTCGCGCCCGGCTGCTCCGCGGAGCGCGCGCTGCTCTACGCCGAGCAGCTCCTCGCGGTCGTCCGCAGCGGCTTTCATCTCGCCGAGGTGAGCCTCGATCTGCGCCTGGGGTGCGGGGTGTGCCTGTTTCCCGCTCACGGCGCGAGCGCCGACGAGCTGTTGCAGCGCGTCCAGGTTGCCCTCGAGGATGCGGACGAAGCGCGCGCGCGGGTGGTGATGTACCGCCCCGGGCGGGACGCGGAACACCGCCGCCGGCTGACGCTGATCACCGATCTCGGCGGCGCGATCGAGCAGGACCGCCTGACGCTCGTCTATCAGCCCAAGGTCACCATGGCGACCCGCTGGGTGAAGAGCCTGGAGGCTCTGGTGCGCTGGACGCATCCCGAGCTCGGGCCGGTGTCGCCGGGGGAATTCGTGCCGCTCGCGGAGAGTACCGGCGGCTCGCGGCGCCTCACCAACTGGGTGCTGGCCGCGGCGATCCGGCAGATGGGCGAGTGGCGCCGCATGGGTCTCGAGCTCGACCTGGCGGTGAACCTGTCGGCGCCCGACATTCTCGACTCGGACCTGGGCGATGCGATCCTCGCGCTGCTGCGCCAGCATCGGGTCGAGTCGTCGTCGCTCCTGCTCGAGATCACCGAGAGCGCGGTGATGCGGGATGCGCAGCTCGCGGTGCGCAACATGCAGCTGCTGCGTATCGCCGGAGTGCGTTTCTCGATCGACGACTTCGGCACCGGGCACTCCTCGCTGTCGCAGCTTTCCACGCTGCCGGTGGACGAGCTCAAGATCGATCGCTCCTTCATCTCGGAAGCGGCGAGCGGCTCGGTCACCATCGTCACATCCACCATCGAGCTCGGTCACCGCATGGGACTCAAGGTGGTCGCCGAGGGAGTGGAGGACCCGGCCGCCTGGAATCTGCTGCGCCGGCTCGGCTGCGACTTCGCGCAAGGGTACCTCATCAGTCCGCCGATGCCCGCGGCCGAGGTGCCGGCTTTCATCCAGCAGGCCAACCAGCTGCTGCCGGCCTCGGACTCGACGCTGCTGCAGCTGCGGGCGCTCGAGGAGCTGGCGGGGCGATCCGGCCGCTGATCCTTCCAGGGAGCTCCCGGAGCCGGCCGGGACGGCTCCCGGGAGCGCTATTGTGTCAAATGCGCGCCCCGCGCTTGTGCCGGAGCCGCCCCCTGCGGTATCGTCCGCGCCGGATCGTGACCTTTCCCTTTCCTGCCGCTTGCCACCCGCCTCGCTTGCGAGTTGGCTTCCGAGTCTGAAAAGCCGAATCGTTCTCGACCAGGTGGCAGTGCGTGCCCCGACGACTCAACCGATCTTCGGTCAGCACTCCTGCTAGTAATGTTTGTTTCAGGAGTTCGATTGCATGACGAAGATCTATGTGGGCAACCTGCCGTTTTCCGCCACTGACGCCGAGGTGCGCGAGCTGTTCGCGCAGCACGGCACGGTCGAGTCGGTGAGCATCATCACCGATCGCGACACCGGCCGGCCGCGCGGTTTCGGGTTCGTCGAGATGTCGCGCGCCGACGCCTCGCGCGCGATCCAGAATATCAACGGCAAGGAGCTGGGCGGGCGGGCGCTGCGGGTGAATGAGGCCCAGGAGCGCAGCGCGGGCAACCGCGGCGGCGGCGGACCGAAGCGCTGGTAAGCTGCACTTCCGCCAAGGGCCGGTCGTGCGTGCCTCGAGGGCACCGCGACCGGCCCTTTTCATTGGTTCGAGGGAGAGTCACTTCATGGGCAAAGGCGATCGCAGAACCCGCCGTGGCAAGATCTACCGGGGCGCCTTCGGCAAGTCACGCCCGAAGGATCCGGCCAAGCGCAGGAAGAAGGCGGCCCGGGCCGCCAAGCGCTGAGCTGCCGGCCGGATCCGGCCCCGACCCGGGGGCGCGACAGGTCCGCAGGGCTCAGCCTTGGTGATCTAGACGAAGGGCGTGGCCGCCGGGGCCGCCGACGGCCGGCGCTTGCGCTCGAGGCACTCGCGCAGGATCTCGAGCGCCGGGCGGGTGTTCGGCGGCAGCTCGACCGCGCTCGGGTTGAGCGGCGTCGTGCGGCTGCCCCAGCGCACCAGGTGCGCGCAGAAACTCAAGCCGCCGCCGAACCCGGGCATCAGGAGCAGCGCCCCCGGGCGCACACGGCGCTCCTCGAGCGCCTCGCAGAGCGCCACCGCCACGGTGGCCGCCGACATGTTGCCGTAGCGCTGGATGTTGACGTACACCCGCTCCATCGGCACCCGGGTGCGCTTCGCGAGCGCTTCGATGATGCGCAGGTTCGCCTGGTGCGGCACCACCAGATCGACGTCCTCGGGACCGAAGTTCTTCCGCGCCAGCGTCTCCTCGCACGCGCCGCTCATGCCCTGGACGGCGCGCTTGAAGATTTCCTGGCCCTCGAACTGCCAGCGGGTGATGCCGTAGAGCACGCCGCGATTGGCATAACGACCGCCCATGCCCTCGACGCGCAGCGTCTCGCGCGCTTCGCCGTAGCAGCCGAGCTTCTCCGCCACCAGGCCTTCCTCGCGCTCGCTGGCCTCGAGCACCACCGCCGCCGCTCCATCGCCGAACAGCACCGCGACATCGCGATCGCTCCAGTCCATGAACGGCGAGATCAGCTCGGCGCCGATGACGAGTGCGTTCCGCACCACCCTCGTGCGGATCAGCGCGGTGGCGGCGGACAGCCCGTAGAGGAAGCTGGTGCACGCGGTGTTGATGTCGAACGCCGCCGCGGGCTGCGCGCCGATGCGCACCTGGATGCCCGAAGCCATGTTGGGCACCTGGTCGTCGTGGCTGCAGGTGCCGAACACGATGAGCTCGACGCGGCTGCCGGGAAGGCCGGCCGCGGCCAGCGCACGCGCGGCCGCCACATAGCCGAGCTCCTCGAGCCCGACGTGCGAGATGCGCCGCTCGCGGATTCCGGTGCGGCTGACGATCCACTCGTCGCTGGTGTCGAGAATGCCGGCGAGATCGTGGTTCGTGAGCACCGCCGGCGGCAGGCATTTGCCCCAGCCGGTGATGGCCGCGTGGATCACGGCTCCTGCCCCCTCATGTCGGCCAAGGATAGCAGGCTGCCGCCGGGATCAGCAGCCTGCCGCTTTCCCGCAGGGAGCCCGCGGCTTCAAGCCGCCGCGCCGCGGTTCGCGCGCTTACCGTCCGGCGGATGCGCGTTGCGCGGCATCCGGCGCGTAGTCGAATGAGTCGAAATACAGCCGCTCCGGCGGCAGTCCGTGGCGCGGAAAGCTCGCGCGCATCGCCTCGATCATCGCCGGCGGCCCGGCGGCGTACACCTCGAAGCGCTCGAGGTCCGGGTAGTCCGCGAGCACCGCCTCGTGCACCCAGCCGACGCGATGATGCGCGGCCTCGAGCGCCGTCGCTTCCGACAACACCGCGGTGAAGGTGAGCTGCGTATGGCGGCGCACCCACTCGAGCACCAGAGGCTCCTCGTACAGGTCGCGCACGTGGCGCGCGCCCCAGTAGAAGTGGACGTCGCGCCGGATGCCCGTCTCCAGCACGTGCCGGAGCATCGACTTCAGCGGCGCGAAGCCCGTGCCGCCGGCCACCATGAGCGCGCGTCCCGCACCGTCGCGATACGTGAATTGTCCGACCGGTCCCTCGATCCGGAGCAGCGCGCCCGCGCCGAGGGGACCCGAGGCTGCCGCGGCGCCGCGGCTGGGGGCGCGCGCGGAACCGCCCGCGGCGTCGTGCCCGAACAGCCGCTCGGTGAATCCTCCGCCGCTGACGCGCCGCACGTGCAGCTCGAGGAGGTCGCTGTCGTGCGGGGGGCTTGCGATCGAGAAGCTGCGCCGGCGGCCCCCATCGAGCAGCACGTCGAGGTACTGGCCCGGGTGGAAGCGCAGCCGCTCGACCGCCGGCAGCCGCAGCAGCACCTGCATCACGTCGGGCGCGAGCGGGGTCAGGCGCGCGATCCGGCAGGGGAGCGTCTTGATCTCGACGTCCTCGATGCCGGCGATGAGCCGCGCCTCGACCCTGAGGTCCGAGTGCGCACGCGCCTGGCAAAGCAGAATCTCCCCGCCCTGCGCCTGCTCCGCGGTGATGCCGAGCGGCAGCCCGTTGGGGTAGCCGATCTCGCCGGCCAGCAGCCGGGCGCGACACGAGCCGCAGTGGCCGGACTTGCAGCTGTGCGGGAGATTGAGGCCGGCGCCGAGAGCGGCTTCGAGCACCGCCTGTCCCGGAGCGACGCGCAGCGTCCGCCCGTGCGGCTCGATGCGTACCTCGTGCTCGTCCGGGCTCAACCGCGGAGCCTCTCGTCCGTGCCCGCGTCCGCGCCCGCGGCCCTGGCCTCGCTCGCGGGCGTGCGCTCATGATGTGCTGTCACAGAGCTAGACTAGACTCACGGGCAGGGGAAGGCCAAGGAGCTGGCGTGTTCGTCAATCCGCCGCCCGAAGGGATCGAGCAGCTGCTGCGCTCGGCGCACATCATCGCGGTCGTCGGGCTGTCGGCCAATCGCACCCGCCCGAGCCACGGTGTGGCGCGGGCCATGCAGCGCTTCGGCTACCGGATCATCCCGGTGACGCCGGCCGCGGAGAGCATCCTGGGCGAGCCCGCGGTGCCCTCGCTCGATCAACTGCCCGAAGTATTGGGCGGCGACGAGCGCGTGGACATCGTCGATGTCTTCCGCCGTCCCGAGCACGTGGCGGGGATCGTCTCCGACTGCATACGTCTCGAGCTCCCGGCGCTGTGGCTGCAGGAGGGCGTCATCGACCAGGCCGCCGCCGAGCGCGCGGTCGAGGCCGGGATCTTCACAGTGATGGATCGCTGCATCTTCAAGGCGCGCGCGGCGCTGCGCGAGTGACGGCGCTGCGCGGCGCGGCGTATGGCGGCTAGCTCAACCGCATCAGTCAGCTCTTACCCTTTGCACGCCGTGCACTCTCGCGCTTCAGCGGTCGGGACACCGGGCAGACTTCCTGCAAGTACGAGTTGAGCGTGTTTAAGACGTTATCGCGCACCAGGCTGTAATGGATGAATTGCCCGTGCCGCTCGCTCGCGATTAAGCCGGCGTTCTCCAGAATGGAGAGATGCTTGGAGATGGAAGGCTTCGAGATATTGAAGCGCTCCGCAATCTCGCCGGCGGTGAGATCGGTTGCCGAAAGGTAAGCCAGAATCTTCCGCCGCACGGTGGACGCGAGGGCTGCGAAAGCCTTATCGAGCGACATCGGAGATCCACGTCGTAATTAGCATATTGACTAATTATCTAAGTATGCGTAGTATATTTACCCAGTAAGCTAATTATATAACAAAGGGAGCGGATGATGGCCATGAACCCGGTCAGGCTGGAAGAGGCCCGCACGGGGCCGTATCGGGTGGCATCACTCAGGCTCGCCGAAGACACTGATCCGGTATCCGGAACGGTTGCGTGGGACCCGGCGCGCTCGCTGTGGAACGGCGGCATGATGCTGGCGGCCGTGTTGCTCGGACCGCTCTACTTCAGTTGGGGCGCGGGGGCTGTGTTCACGGGCCTACTGGCACTCACCATGTGCACAGGACATTCCGTCGGATTTCACCGGCGCCTGATCCATCGTACGTTTCAATGTTCCAAGCTGCTTGAGCGGGTGCTCGTGTGGTCGGGGACGCTGGTCGGTATGCAGGGACCGTTCTGGGTCATCCGCTCGCACGACATCCGCGATTGGGCGCAGCGTCAGCCGGACTGCCACCCCTTCTTGAAGCACGCGCGTGGCCTGTGGTGGGACGGAATTTGGAACCTTCACTGCCGTCTGCAGCTCACGCGCGCGCCTGGTTTTGATCCGGGCCCGGGCATCGGTGACGACCCGTTCTATCGCTTCCTGCAACGAACCTGGATGTTGCAGCAGCTGCCGCTGGCCCTGGTATTGTTCATGGTCGGCGGCCTGCCGTGGGTGGTGTGGGGGGTGTTCGTACGCGTAACGGCGGGCGTCACCATGCATTGGTTCGTCGGCTACTGGTGCCATACCCGCGGGCCTCAGAACTGGCTGGTGGACGATGGCGCCGTGCAGGCACACAACGTGCCGTGGGCCGCGATCCCGTCGATGGGAGAGAGCTGGCACAACAATCACCACGCTTTCCCGGCCTCGGCGCGCCACGGTTTGTACCCAGGCGAGCTCGATATCGGCTTCGCGTTTCTGAAGCTGCTTGAACGCCTGGGGTGGGTCTGGAACATCCAGACACCGGATGTCTTGCCGCGCCGCTCGGGCATCACGGCGGTCCGTCCGGGCGCCGCAGCAGTCAATGGATAAACTCGATGCGGGGTATACGGAGCCGGTATTTGCGTGGAGCCCACTGCTTGGCGGCCTCGTTATCTCGTTCCGCGGCAGACGCGAGCCGCCCGCGGAGCCTGGCGGCACTCCTGGCTCTTGTGCGTTTGCTGATCAGGTTTTATCAATCCCGGGCGCCGGCGCTGTCGATGGTCCCGAAGTCATGGTGGGTCGCGAGCGCTGCGGGAGCTTGCTTGGTTGTGATGGGCGGGGTGGGCGCGTCACTCCAGAGCTTTGGGCTCAGCGTCCCCGGCCTGCGCCTGTTCGGAAATCGGAATCTTTGGACTGCCTGCCCTGCTGCCTTTCGTGCACTTGGCGATTGAGGCACGGGTAGCGAGAAGGATGCCTCGTCCAGCCTCAAGCAGCGGTGGGCATTAAGAGACCGGCGGCGGGACACGCACGTCGTTCAACGTCCGCAGGGCGTCTCGTGCCGGCCGAGGCGCCCGCCCGCGTGGCGTTTTCGGCTATGCTTTGCCCGCAATGCGCATCGATTTCACGAAGATGCACGGGGTCGGCAACGATTTCGTCGTCTTCGATGCGCCCGCCGATGAGTCCCTGCTCGCTCCGGGGCTGCTGCGCCGGCTCGGGGAGCGCCGCACCGGCATCGGCTTCGACCAGGCGCTGGTGCTGGAGCGCCCGCGGCGCGAGGGCACCGCCGTCTTCTACCGGATCTTCAACCGTGACGGCGACGAGGTCGAGCAGTGCGGCAACGGCGCGCGCTGCGTGGCGGCGCTCCTCAAGCAGCGCGGGCTCGCTCCCGGCGGCTCGCTCACCCTCGATAGCCCCTCGGGCGTCGTGCAGGCGCGCATCGACGGCAGCCTTGGCGTGTCGGTCGACATGGGGGTGCCCGACTTCGATCCGCGGTCGCTCCCCTTCGATGCGCCGCGCGAGGCGGACAGCTATCCGCTCGAGGTCGCCGGTCGGAGTCTCGCGATCGCCGCGGTCTCGATCGGCAATCCGCACGCCGTGCTCACCGTGCCGGACGTCGAGACGGCGCCGGTGGCGACGCTCGGGCCGGCGATCGAGCGCCATCCGCGATTTGCGAAGCGCGTCAACGCCGGCTTTCTCGAGATCGTCTCGCCCGCCGAGGTGCGGCTGCGGGTGTACGAGCGCGGCGCCGGCGAGACTCTCTCCTGCGGCACCGGCGCCTGCGCGGCGGTGGCGGTCGGGCGCCGCCGCCGGCTGCTCGACGGGGAAGTCCTCGTGAGGGTGCGCGGCGGCGAGTTACGCGTAAACTGGGCGGGTCCGGGGGAGCACGTGTGGTTGAGCGGTCCCGCAGAAATTTCCTTTGCAGGTCACGTCGAGGTCTAGAACGCCATGACGACACGAGAAGCTCGCGGGCTCGCCGCGGCGGATGAAGAAGAACAGTCGATCGCGAGCTATCTGCAGCGTAATCCCGATTTCTTCGAGCGCCATCAGGCGGTGCTGGCGCGGCTGCGGCTGCCGCACGTGCGCGGCGGCTCGACCATCTCGCTCGTCGAGCGCCAGATCGAGGTGCTGCGCGAAAAGCTCTCCGTCCTCGAGGGCAAGCTCGCCGAGCTCCTGCGCGTCGCGCGCGCGAACGATGCCCTCTCCGAGCGTCTGCACCGCTTCACCCGCCGGCTGCTGCGCGCCATGCCGCGCGATGAGGCCCTCTCGAGGATCGAGGCGGGCCTGCGCGAGGACTTCGAGGCCTTCCAGGCGGTGCTGGTTCTGATCGGTGAGCCATCGCAGGCGCCTGCCACGCCGCGCTTCGTGCGCGCCGTGCCGGCCAGCGATCCGAACCTCAAGTCCTTCGAGTCGCTCTTCGCGACCGGAAAGCCGCGCTGCGGGCAGGCGCGCGACTCGCAGCGCGAGTTCCTGTTCGGGCCCGAAGGGCCCGAGATGGGGTCGGTGGCGCTGGTGCCGCTCGGGATGAAGGGCTCGATGGGACTGCTGGCGCTCGGCAGTGCCGACCGCGAGCGCTTTCACCCGGCGATGAGCACCGAGTTCCTGGCGCGCCTCGCGGAGCTGATCACCGAAGCATTGAGCGGCAGCTCGCCCTGAGCGAACTTAAGGGTGCACGGGCCATGACTCCCGCGGCGCTCGAGTGGGTGGCCCGCTTCCGCCGCTACATGACGAGCGAGCGCCGACTGTCTGCGCACACCGATCGCAGCTACTCCCGGGATCTCACCGCGCTGGTCAGGTTCTGCGACCGTTCCGGCGTCGCCGACTGGGACAGGCTCGACACCCAGCACGTGCGGCTCTTTGCCGCGCAATCTCACGCCTCGGGCCTCGCGCCACGCAGCATCCAGCGGCGGCTTTCCGCGGTGCGCAGCTTCTATGAATTCCTGCTGCGCGAGGGCCGGGACGGCGCCACGCGCGGGGCGGCGCCCGCGTCCGCCCGGCTCGGCACGGGTGCGCGCATCCGGTCCAATCCCGCCCACGACGTGCGCGCTCCGAAGGCCGCGCGACGCTTGCCTCAGACGCTCGATCCCGATCAGATGGCGCGCCTCCTCGAGATCCCGCCCGGGGATGCCCTCACGGCCCGCGACCGCGCGATCATGGAGCTCCTGTATTCCTCGGGGCTGCGGCTCGCCGAGCTCGTGGGGCTCGACATCGCGAGCCTCGATCTCCGCGACCGCACCGTGCAGGTGCTCGGCAAGGGCCGCAAGGCGCGCATCGTCCCGGTCGGGCGGGCCGCGGCCCGGGCGCTCAAGGCGTGGCTGCCCGAACGGGCGCGGCTCGCGCACCAGGGCGAGACGGCGCTGTTCGTCGGCCGCTCGGGCGGGCGGCTGGGAGCGCGCGCCGTGCAGGCGCGCGTCGCCCACTGGGCGCGGCGCCAGGGGCTCGGCATGCACGTGCACCCACACCTGTTCCGGCACTCCTTCGCCTCGCACCTGCTCGAGTCGAGCGGGGAGCTGCGCGGCGTCCAGGAGCTCTTGGGTCACGCCGATATCTCGAGCACCCAGATCTACACCCACCTTGACTTCCAGCACCTCGCCCGCATCTACGACGCTACCCACCCGCGCGCGCGCCGCAAGAGCTGAAGCTTGGGCGATGCACGGGCTGCGCGCCGCAGCGCGCCATGACTGGTAAGGCCCATGAGCGAGAACTCACTCTTCAATCCCCACGGCACCACGATCCTCGGCGTACGGCGCAACGGCGTCATAGCGCTCGGCGGCGACGGTCAGGTGACCTTCGGCAACACGGTCATGAAGGGCAACGCGCGCAAGGTGCGCCGGCTCGCGGACGACAAGGTGATCGCCGGCTTCGCCGGCGGCACCGCGGATGCCTTCACGCTGTTCGAGCGCTTCGAGGGCAAGCTCGAGAAATACGGAAACCTCACCCGCGCTGCGATCGAGCTGGCCAAGGACTGGCGCTCGGACCGCTACCTCCGGCGCCTCGAGGCGCTGCTGCTGGTGGGCGATCCGGAGAAGCTGTTCGTGATCTCCGGCAACGGGGACGTGATCGAGCCCGAGTACGACGTGGCGGCGATCGGCTCCGGCGGACAGTTCGCGCTGGCCGCCGCCCGCGCGCTCGTGGAGAATTCCACGCTCGATGCGCGCAGCATCGTCGAGCGCTCGCTCAACATCGCCGCCGACATCTGCATCTACACCAATCGCAACGTGGTCATCGAGGAGTTGAAGCCCACGTGAGCGCGGCCGGTCCAAGCATCATGCCGTCCCTGACGCCCCGCCAGATCGTCCAGGAGCTCGACAAGCACATCGTGGGCCAGGCAGCCGCCAAGCGCGCCGTGGCCATCGCGCTGCGCAATCGCTGGCGCCGCATGCAGGTCGGCGAGCCGCTGCGGCAGGAGATCACGCCCAAGAATATCCTCATGATCGGTCCGACCGGGGTCGGCAAGACCGAGATCGCCCGGCGCCTGGCGAAACTCGCGAATGCGCCGTTCGTCAAGGTGGAGGCCACCAAGTTCACCGAGGTGGGCTACGTCGGGCGCGACGTCGATTCGATCGTCAAGGAGCTCGCCGACGTCGCGGTCAAGATCACGCGCGAGCAGGAGATGGCCAAGGTGCGCGAGCGCGCCCAGGAGGCCGCCGAGGAGCGGGTGCTGGACACGCTCCTGCCCAAGCCACGCGCGATGGGCTTCTCCACCGATGAGCCGGCGCCGCCGCGCAACGGCGAGACCCGCGAGAAGCTGCGCAGGATGCTCGAGGCGCACGAGCTCGACGACCGGGAGATCGAGATCGAGCTGCGCGCCCTGCCGATGGGCGTCGAGATCATGGCGCCGCCCGGCATGGAGGAGATGCAGCAGCAGCTGCAGTCGATGTTCCAGAACCTCGGCGGCAACCGCACCCGCACCCGCAAGCTCAAGGTGCGCGAGGCGCTCAAGCTCCTCACCGACGAGGAGGCGGGCAAGCTCATCAACGAGGACGAGCTCAAGGTCCAGGCGCTCGCCAACGCCGAGCAGAACGGCATCGTGTTCATCGACGAGATCGACAAGGTGACCCGCCGTCAGGAAACCCTCGGCGCGGACGTCTCCCGCGAGGGCGTGCAGCGCGACCTCCTGCCGCTCGTCGAGGGCTCCACCGTCGCCACCAAGTACGGGCCGGTCAAGACCGACCACGTGCTGTTCATCGCCTCCGGCGCCTTCAGCCTGTCGAAGCCCTCGGACCTGATCCCGGAGCTGCAGGGGCGGCTGCCGATCCGGGTCGAGCTCGACTCGCTCAAGGTGGGCGACTTCGTGCGCATTCTCACCGAGCCCGACGCATCGCTCACGGCGCAGTACCGGGCGCTGATGGCGACCGAGGGCGTCGAGGTCGATTTCGCGACCGACGGCGTGCGGCGGATCGCCGAGATCGCCTTTGACGTCAACGAGCGCACCGAGAACATCGGCGCGCGGCGCTTGCACACCGTGATGGAGCGGCTCCTCGAGACCGTCTCCTACGAGGCCGCCGGCGAGAGCGGCAAGCCGGACGGCAACAGCCCGGTGCGCATCGACGCGAGGTACGTCGACGACCACTTAGGGGCGCTGGTCAAGGACGAGGATCTGAGCCGCTACATCCTCTGACCCATCAGAGATCCGAGCCACCTCCGCTTGCCTTGAAGCGCAGATCAAGCCACGGATTGGGTCGAAGTCCCCATTGACCTGCCACCGTGCGCGGGGATACTGCGCGGGTCTGACAAAGGGAGCCTGTTAGAGCATCCGAACCCCCAAGGGAGGAAACATGAGGCGGTT
>Ga0134062_10000128_pt1 | contig 18703 bp, 15 predicted proteins | sample 15_taG_19_FD_94468 | JGI IMG/M metagenome (GOLD analysis project Ga0134062, IMG submission 94468) | Grasslands soil microbial communities from the Angelo Coastal Reserve, California, USA - 15_D_Rain_20cm_2_09082015 | ecosystem: Environmental > Terrestrial > Soil > Grasslands ... | reverse complement strand
GTGCTGCTCAAACCGCTGCCGTACGAACATGGCCAGCGACTGGTGACGCTACAACAGCAAGCGCCGCGCGCGGGATTGTTGAATCAGCCCTTCTCGGTGACGGAGATCAATGATTACCGCGCGCAGAGCCATTCCCTGGATGGCCTCGTCGAATACCACAACATGAATTTCATTCTCCTGGGACGCAGCGAGCCGGAACGCGTGGAAACGGGAGTTGTTTCTTGGAACTACTTTGACGTGTTCGGCGTGAAGCCGCTCTTTGGCCGCACCTTTCGTCCGGAGGATGAACAGCCGGGCGCGCCTGCCGTGCTGATGCTCAGTTATGAATACTGGATCAGGAGCTTCGGCGGCGACCCGACGGTGGTGAACAAGGCGTTCACCATGAACGACAAGCCCCATAAAGTCGTCGGAATATTGCCGCCGGTGCCGCAATATCCGGACGAAAATGACGTGTACATGCCGACGACGGCGTGCCCGTTCCGATCGCGCCCCGCGTTCATTGCCAACCGGCAGGCCCGCATGATGCAAGCGTTTGCCCGCAGGAAGCCGGGAATCAGCGTGAACCAGGCGCGTGCCGATTTGAATGGCGTCGCAGCTAACCTGCAGAAAGCTTATCCGAACGACTATCCGCCATCTGTTGATTACTCCCTGGCTACATCCTCGCTGGAGGAAGAACTGACGCACAACGCCCGACCGACGATGCTGGTGCTTCTTGGGGCGGCTGGTTTTGTTCTGTTGATCGCGTGCGCCAACGTTGCAAACCTGAACCTCTCGCGCATGGTGCGGCGGGAACGCGAGCTGGCCGTCCGCGCGGCGCTGGGTGCGGGACGCGTGCGGATGTTCCGTCAATTGCTGACGGAGAGTTCGCTGCTGGCGCTAATTGGGGGCGGCTTGGGGCTTTTGTTCTCTTGGGGAACGCTGAGCCTACTCGTGGCTTTCGCGGCGCGATTCACGCCACGAGCTAGAGAGATTCATCTAGACGCCACGGTATTGCTTTTCACGCTTGGCGTTGCGCTTCTGACCAGCATGCTGTCTGGAACGGCCCCGGCCCTGGCGGCGCGCGAGACGGTTGTGGGTGGCCTGAAAGAGGGCGGCGTGCAATCCACGATCGGGCGCGGCAGGCACCGGATGAGAAGCTTGCTGATCGTGGCGCAAGTGGCCGTGTCATTCCTCCTCTTGATTGGCGCAGGGTTGATGCTGCGCAGCTTCGCAAAGCTGCAGCATGTGAACCCGGGCTTCCAGCCGGAAAACGTGTTGACGATGCAAATCGGCCTAGACTTCACCAAATACGGCTCTAACGAAAAGCAGCTGGCCTTTTTCGAGACGCTGCTCGACAGGATCCAGGCGCAGAGCGGGGTGAAATCCGCAGCCGTCTCCATGATGATTCCCCTCAGCGGCAACATGCGAATGACCAACGATTTCCAGATCGAAGGGCAGTCGCCAACTCCCGGGCAAGCGCTTCCGGTGGCAGATTTTCGGGTGGTAAGTCCCCGCTATTTTGAGACGTTGCACGTTCCTGTTCTCGATGGCCGGGTATTTACTCGCGCCGACCGGCCAAACACGCCGGCCGTGGCGGTAGTGAACCGGACGGCCGCGCACCACTTCTGGGGCGCACAGAATCCGGTCGGAAAACGCTTCACGGTGGACGGCGGGAAAAGCTGGGTTCAGATCACGGGGATTGTGGGCGACATTAAGCAGTACGGGCTGGACAAGGACGTGCCCGACGAAATTTATGTGCCGCTGGCGCAAAGCCCGCTGCTGGACGGCATCCTGGTAGTCAAAACGGCCGCGGAGCCCATGAGCATTGCGCGCAGCATCATCGAATTGCTCTATGCCATCGATCCGAATCAGCCGGCCGCGCGAGTGCAATCGCTCGAGCAGGTGCGCGCGGAATCCGTGGCCGCGCCGCGGTTGACTGCCAACTTGCTAGGGTTGTTCGCCTTGCTGGCATTGGCGATCGCGGCAACGGGCATCAGCGGCGTGATGGCATTGGCTGTTGGCCAGCGCCGGCATGAGATTGGGGTACGCATGGCCATCGGCGCTCGACCGGGAGAAATCCTGCAAATGATTCTGCAGCAGGGCATGGCTCTAGCGTTTGTTGGCGTGGTTCTTGGCTTGTTCGGAGCGCTGTGGCTGACGCGGCTCTTGCAGCAACTGCTCTTTGAAGTGGCACCGACGGATCCGCTGACGTATCTAGGAGTTGCAGTCGTTCTCGGCTTGGCGGCGCTGGTAGCCTGCTACGTTCCGGCGCGCCGCGCGTCGCGGGTGGACCCCATCATCGCCCTGCGTGTTGATTAGGATGGGAGAAACCGTCTCCGGGACCCGGTGGGGCGTCCAACGAACGTGCCAGCCAGGAACTCCCGCGGGCTTGTTCCTGAATCGCTTTCGCGGCCTCTACCCAGGCCTGGCGCTCTGCGAGACTTAAATGCGTAAACTCTGGCGCCTTCATCACGCCACAGCCGTGCTCTTCAAGTACCCGCCAGTAATGGACAAACGCGAGTTCCCCGAGCCAGTCGTCCAGCATAGATGGTATCTTTTACATTCCCACTTCGGAAACAATCAGGTAAACACTTGAATGTGGTTAGGGTGAACTACTGAGCTAACGCCTCTGTTCTTGCCTTGTTCTTGCCTCTTCCGGCTTGGCCGGAGGGGATTACATCTGATAAACTGTAGATCGCTGCACCGCACCTAAGGATGTGTGACCGCCGGGCGGTCAACCTACATAAAGGGTACATTCAAAAAGGCTGCTGGTTGTTTCAGCAGCTATTTTTGTCTCTTAGAGGAGTTTGCCCCAGGTCAGCCGGAGCCACGACAAGCAGGAATTATGAGTGAAAAGATTCGTAACATCGCCATCATCGCGCACGTGGACCACGGCAAGACTACGCTCGTTGACGCCATGCTCAAGCAGAGCGGAATTTTTCGTGCCAACGAAGCCGTCATCGAGCGCGTGATGGATTCGAACGACTTGGAACGCGAGCGCGGCATCACTATTCTCGCGAAAAATACTGCACTTTTTTTTCATGACACGAAAATCAATATCGTGGACACTCCCGGGCATAGCGACTTTGGCGGCGAAGTGGAGCGCGCATTGCGCATGGTGGACGGCGTCGTAGTGCTGGTGGACGCGAGCGAAGGGCCGCTGCCGCAGACGCGCTACGTTTTGCAAAAGGCCCTGGCGGCGAAGTTGCCTCCGGTCATTGTGCTCAACAAGATTGACCGGGCCGATGCTCGGGCCAAGGAAGTCCTGGACGAAATCTATGATCTCTTCATCGATCTGGACGCGACCGAAGATCAACTCGATTTTCCCGTCATTTATACGAACGCGCGCGACGGCGTGGCCCACCGGACGCCGGGCGACGGCTCAAAGGATTTATTGCCGCTTTTCGAGGCCATCGTAAAACACATTCCCGCACCTCCGGGCGATCCCGAAGGCGTCTTGCAAATTCAGGTCATGAACCTGGATTACAGCGAATTCCTGGGAAGAATTGCGATCGGGCGTGTGTTCAACGGCACGCTGAAGCGCGGCGCGGACGTAGGTATCAGCAAGCTGGATGGCAAGCTGACGCCGACGCGCATCACCAAGCTGTATACCTTCCGCGGCCTGGAGCGGGATGAAGCGCAAGCCGTTCCCGCGGGCGACCTGGTGGCGATTGCAGGCGTTGAGGGCATCAACATCGGAGAAAGCATCACGGATCTGGCGAACCCCATGCCGCTGGAGCCACTGCTGATCGACGAGCCCACGCTGGCGATGATTTTCACCGTGAACAGCAGTCCACTTTCCGGAAAAGAGGGGACGTTTCTGACTTCGCGCGACCTCCGCGACCGCTTGCAAAAGGAGCTTTTGACGAACGTGTCCATCCGGGTGGAAGACACGGACACGCCGGAATCCTTCCGCGTGCTGGGGCGCGGCGAATTGCAGCTCGCGATTCTGATCGAAACCATGCGGCGCGAAGGCTTTGAGCTGATGGTGGGCAAACCTGAGATCGTCGTGCGCACGGAGAACGGCAAGAAACTCGAGCCGCTCGAACGGTTGGTGATCGACGTGCCCGAGAATTTTATCGGCATCATCATGGAAACCATCGGCAGCCGGCGCGGCGAGATGCTCAAGATGAGCAATCATGGCTCGGGCCGTGTGCGCATGGACTTCAAAATCCCATCACGCGGATTGATCGGACTGCGCAGTCAGTTGCTCACGGACACGCGCGGCACGGCGCTCATTCATTCCATTTTTGAGGGCTGGATGGAATACGGCGGAGAGATGGCGCTGCGTCCCACGGGCGCACTGGTGGCGGACCGTGGCGGACCATCGACCGCATTTGCACTGTGGAACATTCAGGAACGCGGCGAGCTGTTCGTCGGGCCGGCGATTGAAGTCTATGAAGGTATGATCGTGGGCGAAAACTCGCGCGAGCAGGACATGGACGTCAACGTGACGAAAGAAAAGAAGCAAACCAACATGCGTTCGTCCAGCGCGGACGAGGCCATCCGTTTGATTCCGCACCGCGAATTGAGCCTCGAGCAAGCGATCGAGTTTATTGCCGACGACGAGTTCGTGGAAATCACGCCGAAGTCCATCCGTCTGCGCAAGAAAGTTTTGCAAGCCAACAAGCGGCCGCGCCGCTGGCAGGAAATCCGCGCCAGCCAGGCCACCACAAGCTGACTGCGCAGTTTTCTCAATGCGCTGATTTTTCGAGCAGCTCCGCCAAGTGCTGCTTCCAAACGACAGCGCGAGTATGCGTGCCGTGACCACGCGTTTCGTCGCTGACGGGGATCAACACAAAGCGCGCGTTCTTGACTCTTCTAATTTCGGTTGCCGCTATGTCCAGCTCCGGCGGATTGATGAAATCGTCGGCGGAATTGATGAACATGACCGGCGCGGTGATTCTCTCGAGGTTCGGCGAGGGATCGTAGTTCCGCGAGGCGTTTACTGCATACATGAGATCATTCGCGTCCAAGCCCGCCATGCGCGCCTTGAAATAGTCGTCCAGATATTTGTCCGCGGCGTCGCGCGTGGGCAAAGTCTTCTGCATGTAGAGGGGAGCGCTGCCGGCAATCAGCAGAAGGTCGAGCGCTGTGCGCAGCGCTTGTTGCGGCTCCGCCGAGTATTCCCCGCCTTTCCATTCCGGATCGTTGCGAATCGCGTCCATCACCATTTTGCGCCAGATGCGATTGCGTCCCGCAATCTGCACCGGCTGGCAAGCCAGCGGCATGAACGCGTCCATAAAATCGGGATAGGTTTCTCCCCACACAAAGGAATGCATGCAGCCCATGGAAGTGCCGAGGATGAGGCGCAAGTGATTGACGCCGAGGCCCTCGCGGAGAAGCTGGTGGTGCGCGGCGACCATGTCGTCATAGTCATATTGCGGAAAATGAGCGTGCAGGCCGTCGCTCGGCTTCGAGGATTTCCCGTGACCGATACCGTCGGGAAGAATGATGAAGTAGCGGGTCGCGTCTAGAAGCTGTCCCGGTCCAAATAATTCGCCGGCAAAAATCGGCGTGAGGAATTGATGGCCGGTTCCGCCGGTACCGTGCAGAATCAGAACGGCGTTGGTGACGCGGCCCTGCGCGTCGCGCACAGCGTTGCCGAGCGTGGTGTAATGCAAGCGCATCTCCGGCAGCGTTTCGCCCGACTGGAACTTGAAATCCTTGACGGTAAAATCGCCTTCAGTTGTTCCAGGCCACTTGGCGACCTGGCCGTGCGTTGGCAGGCTTAACAAAAGATGGACCGCCGCTGCCAGCGCAAACGAACGAAATGCATTTCCCGGCATGAGGCACCTCTCCAGCCAGAGAATCTAGCATGCTCCGGCAATGATTTTCATCGTCGGGCTACGGGAATAAATTCCTGGGTGCGCAGGTCATGATGAAGCCGTGGTCGGGAACAACGGATATGCAGGCGCGACCGAGTGCGAGGGCGCTAAGCGACTTCGCGCAGGTTTCCGATCACGGTTTCCTTTCTCCCGGTAACCCCTTCGTTCGCCATATTCAAACTAGTTCGCTCCGAGCTACGATTTGATGTAAAGTCAGTGGCTCGAACGCAGCCCAGTTTGAAAACCTTGCATCCGCATAGGCTGATGCGGCCGGGGGACTGCGGGCGCAACGTTGTGCCCAAGGAGACTGATGGAATCCCCGAGCAATCGATCCACAGAAGCTGCCGCATCCTCGTATCCCACCATCGCTGCGACGGCCACCGCCTTGCCGCCCTACACCATCACCCGCGAGGACGTAAAGGTATACATGGGGCGCGTCTTTGACATCCCGGAGCGCCGCCTCGAAGCGATGATGAGCATTGTGGACAACGCGCAGGTCCATACGCGCCATGCTATTTTCCCGCTCGACTACACCATCGAGCCGCGGCCGCTCTCGCAAACCAACAACGAGTACATCGAGCACGCGGTGAAGCTCGGCCGGGAGGCGGCGGAAAAATGCCTGGAGCGCGCCGGCTTGAAGCCCAATCAGATCGATATGATCATCACGGTGTCTTGCACGGGCTTCATGATTCCGTCGCTGGACGCCCACCTTATCAACCTGATGGGGTTCCGCTCGAATGTGCGCCGCATGCCGTTCACGGAACTAGGCTGCGCGGCGGGCGCCATGGCGCTGGGCCGAGCGGCGGATTTCTTGAAGGCCGAACCGGGGGGAAACGTCCTGATCATCGCGGTGGAGCTACCCTCGCTCACTTTTCAGCGCAAGGACATTTCGCAAGCGAACCTGATTTCTTCGATCCTTTTCGGCGACGGTGCCGCGGCTGTGGTCGTCAGCGGAAAACAGATGCAGGGACCGAAGATTCTGGAAACGGAAACCTACACGTTTCCCGATTCGCTGGGCGCGATGGGATTTGATCTGCGCGATTCCGGATTCCACATCCTGCTGGCAAAAGATGTCCCCGAAATGATCGGCGGAAAAATTGGCGGGCTGGTGCAGGGCTTCCTGGATCGCAACGGCCGGAAGCGCGAGGAGATCAAGGGCTGGATCCTGCATCCCGGCGGAGCGCGGCTGCTCGGAAACATCGAGACGGAGCTCGGCTTGTGCAAGTGCGACACGCAGCCTTCCTGGGACATTCTTGGAAACGTCGGAAATCTGTCCAGCGCGACGATCCTTTTCATCCTGCAGGAGTGGCTCGAGAAAAGACCGCTCCACGCCGGTGAGTATGCCGTGGCGGCGGCCTTTGGACCGGGATTCAGCGCCGAATTTTTGCTATTGCAATGGACCTGAGCATTAATTTGCTGCGCGACCGTACTACGGCTGCCTTTCTCGGGCTGCTTCTTGCCGTGGCGTTGCTCCGGCTGGTCGAACTGCGCATCTCCAAGCGGCATCAGAAGGAAATGGCCGCACGGGGCGCGGCGAAAATCGATGAGCCAAAATTCCGCTGGATGGTGCTGCTGCATACAGCGGTCCTGCTTGGCGCAGCACTGGAAGTCGTTGTTCTGCGGCGTCCCTTTATTTTGTGGCTGGCTGCGCCAATGTTTAGCCTCTTTCTAGCGGCAAACGCGGTGCGTTGGTGGGTCATACGCTCGCTCGGGGAACACTGGAACGTTCAGGTGGTGGATTCGACGCGCCTGGGCGTGGTGACCTCCGGACCCTTTCGCTACGTTCGCCATCCTAACTATGCGGCGGTCTTTGCGGAGATGCTCGCTCTTCCGCTGATTCACACGGCCTGGATCACCGCGGCAGCAGGAGCGTTCGCGCACATTGGAGTCCTGGCGCAGCGGCTCTCCACGGAAGAGCGCGTGCTCTTCGCCAATCCTGACTATCGCGCGGCAATGACCGGCAAGCCGCGTTTCTTGCCTGGGCTGTTCTGAAGAGCGGGACATAAATGCGCGGGCGAAGCCATTGCGTGGCGTTCATGCTGCTGTTTTCAGCGGCCGTCTGCAACGCTCGAGCGGAGACCGACGGTGCCACCCCAGCGTTCACCAACGTGCCTGAACTCGCTTCGGGGTTTCGCTCCTTGTACATTCAGAACTTCACAGAAGCTCGCGAAAAGTTTTCCAGCTGGGAAACGCAGCATCCGGACGAGCCATTCGGCGAAGTTGCTGTGGCCGCCAGCTACCTCTTTGAGGAGTTTTATCGCCAGGATGTTCTCTCCAGCGATTTTTTCTTGAATGAAAAAAGATTCCTGCACGGCATTGAGGGGAAACCCGACGCCGCGCGCATGAAGAGTTTTCAGGAAGCCATCCGGCTCGCTCGAACGCTCGCGCGCCGGCGCCTCGAAAAAGATGAACGCGACCCGGAAGCGCTCTTCGCTCTGGCCTTGTCGTCTGGAATGGAATCGGACGCCGATATGATTCTCAAGAAGGAGCATATCGAAGCGTTGAAGCGGCTCAAGGAAGCCAATGAACAAGCCAAGCGATTGCTGGCGGAGCAGCCGGACGCCAATGACGCGTATGTCGCGCTGGGGGCGGCCAATTACATTATTGGAAGCCTCTCCGGCGGCACGCGCTTCCTCCTGCGATTCGGCGGAATTCATGGCGACAAGAAGCTCGGCATGGAGCAACTTGGAAAGACCATTGAAAGCGGACGGTACCTGAAGCCGTTTGCAAAAATCCTCCTGGCGCTGGCCGCGCGCCGGCAAAAACAAGATGATTTGGCGCAGAGACTTTTGCGCGAATTGAGCGAGGAATTTCCGGAAAGCCCGCTCTACGCCGCCGAGTACGCAAAAGCCATGGGCCGGCCCATTCCCGCGCAAATGCATCCCTGAGGTTGTTGGCATGCTTTCTGTCCCCCGGGCCAGGCGGCTGTCGAATAAATCATCCTTATTCTCGCGAATAGAATAGAATCGCGCTCAAGTGGTCCACGCGCGGTCGATCATTTCTAAATAAGGCGGTGATAAGTGTTTCAAAAGGAATTATTGAAGGGCCGCGCCGTGTTCCTCACCGGCGGGGGAACCGGACTTGGCAAGTCGATGGCATTGCGGTTTGCGGAGTTGGGCGCGCGGATCTTTCTCGTCGGCCGGCGGGAAGATCCGTTGCGGGAAACGTGTGAAGAGATTCACCGCATAGGTGGCTCCGCCGCATACACGACTTGCGACGTGCGCGACTACGGCGCTGTGGAAACCGCGGCAGCGAAGGCCGAGGAACAATTCGGCGAAATCGATACGCTGGTCAACAACGCCGCCGGGAATTTCATGGCGCGCACGGAAAAACTGACTCCCAACGCTTTCAACGCCGTGGTCGGCATCGTACTAAACGGCTCCTTTCACTGCACGCAGGTTTTTGGCAAACGCTGGATTTCTCGAAAACTCGGCGGCAATGTGCTGAATATCGTGACGACGTACGCAGCCGCCAACTGTGGCTCGGGATTTGTCGTGCCGTCGGCTTGCGCCAAAGCTGGCGTTTTGGCGCTGACCACTTCGCTGTCCGTGGAATGGGCGAAGTATCACATCCGTCTGAACGCCATCGCACCGGGTCCATTTCCGACGGAAGGCGCATGGTCGCGGCTGATGCCCTCGAAGCAATTTGAAGAGCACGCCAAGGACAAGCATCCGATGAAACGCTTCGGAAAACATGCGGAGCTGGCGAACCTGGCCGCATTTCTCATCAGCGACATGGCGGAGTACATCAACGGCGAATGCGTCGTGATTGACGGCGCGCAATGGTTGCGCGGCGCAGGAGAATTCAACGACCTGTCTCTGTTGCCCGAAGCTGCCTGGGAACAGATGGAAGCCGAGCGCGCGAGAAAATGACGAATAGCTACTGAGGCAGCGCCCGCTTTCGAAGTTCAACGCGAAGTTTGATCTCTCCTATGGATTGCCCGTTCGAATCGGCGCGAACAGTGACTTCCTGAGGCTCTGGTTTTTTGGCGCTATTTTCCGCTGGCGCGGGCAAATTGACTTCGATGCGCGCGGACGCCACTTGTTTCGCAGCGACCGTGAATTTCCCGGCACCGCTTTGCGCTGTCCACCCCGCCGGCAGCACGGCGGAGAGAGTGATTTCCTGAGTCTTCGCGGTGCGATTGCGAACCCATAGGGGAATCACCAGTGTGCCGGGCGCTTGCAGCGCAATCTCCGGCGGCTCGGGATGCGGAAGATTCCCGAGTCCATGAGCGCGCCGAAAGTCCGCGTAGAAGCTGTACGGGCCTCCGAGTTCCACTGATAGTTCCGGCCGCGCGGGTTCCGGAGAAACTTCAGGCCGGCCGAAGGGAATCGCGCCCTGGGTGATGCCATCAAAAATGTCGCCGATCACACTGCCGCCAACCAGCGATTTACCGAGCACAAATCGCATGTCATCCGTCCAGCCGTCCGAGGCGGCCATCTTTTCAATTTGTGCTTCGTCCATTTGGGCGACGGAGTCCAGGAATTCCTTTGCCTGCGTTTGATGGGCGCGGAAGGAGTCGAACGAGATCCGCCAGTATGGCTGTTTGGTAGATTTTGAGATTTCCTTCACGGAATAGCTTGGGCCTTTGCCGCGAAAGACGTCCTCGCGGTCCGCGTCCGGGAAATAATAGATTTTCTTTGGCTGCCACGGCCGCAGATTTTCAAGAAACAACTCGCGGCGATTGGCCGGCCCAGCAACCTGCTCCGGGAAGGTGGTAGGATCGCCCGCCAGATCAAACGCTTCCGTGGCCAAGACGCCACAAGCCTGGTGGTCGCCGTGGTCTTCGCCAATAAAAGTTCCAGGCAAGAAAGTAAGGATGACTTCCGGGCGAGTCAGTCGAATGAGGCGCACGAGCTTTTCGAGTGCAACGCCATGACCCCAATTGGCGAGCGACTGCAAGACGTTCTGCGAAGCCGTATCCTTTCCATCGAGAAACCAGACGTTTGTGATGCCGAGCGTCGCCAAGGCGTTGCGCGCTTCGATCTCCCGGATGTCCCCGAGCGCCGCGGCTTGCTCGGTGCCAGCTTTATTCGCGCCGCTGCTGCCACGCGTGCTGATAACCACCGCCACACGCTTGTGTTCGTCCAGCGCGCGCGCAAGATACGCTGTCGCGGCTCCTTCATCGTCCGGATGCGCCACCACGAGCATGAGATCCACTTTGTAGCGCTGGTCGGCCGACGGCAGCGCGGCCGGCTCCTGCGCTGCTGCCCCGCCCAACAGCATACTTGCTGCCAGAGATACGATCGGCAGTGTGCTTGCGAATCGTGACATGTGGCTTCCTCGGGTGAATGGTTTCACAGATGGCACAAAGACGGAAAGACTTGTTGCTCCGCGCCGTATTCTCGATTGCTATTCGATGAAGGGTCAAGGCTTCGAGGTACTTTCTCCGGTATGGGTATTTTCCGCTTTTCACGGCAGCATATTTCGCCCAGCCCTTCACTGCCACCGGGGCGGACGAGCTAGACCAAGGTTCCCTGGAGCACTTCGCGGAGGAGTTCCTGTTTTTGCGTGGTGAGCTTCTTGCCTTGCCCGGTAAGATAGAACACGTCGATGGCTTTATGGCCTTCCGTATCGATCAGCGCGACTTCGATGTTGCATCCTAGCCGTGCCAGCGCCGCGCCGATCTCGTGGAGCAATCCGGGATGATCCTGCGTGACGATTTCGAGTAGTGTGCTGTGCGCGGATGAGGAATCGTCGAAGTTGATGCGTGTTTCGACGGCGACTTTCGGCGCCCGCGCTCGGCTCGCGCTCACGCGGCTTTTCAACAGCGGTTCCAGCGGCGCGGCTCCGTTCACGACATCGGCGAGGCTCCTGCGGAAGCGCTCGGTTTCGCTGGGGTTCAGCTCCAGAGTGTGGTGCAAGTCCGCAAAATGAAAAGTGTCCAGGATCACGCCGGCAGCATTGGCGAAGGCATCCGCCTTGTTGATGTTCATGCCCCAGCCGGCCAGCACCCCTGAAATCGTGGCAAAAAGCGCTGGGCGGTCCGCGGTAAGCAATGTCAAAGAGAAACCATGGCGCGTGGCGAGCAGTTCCGTTTGCACCGGATCCGTTCCCAGCTTGCGGTAAAGCTCAAAGTGCGCCGCAATCTCTGCTGCCGAATGCACGGCGAGATATCGCCGCGGGAATCCTTCCAGGAACCGCACGATCTCCTCGATGGAGGCGGCGGTTGCTTTGGCCTTTACGCGCTCCAGGAGCGAGCCTTCATCCGGCGCATGCAAGCGGTCGCGGTCCAGCGTGCGGCTGAAGTGGTTGGAAGTGGCCACGAAAAGCTGCCACAGCATTTCCGCTTTCCAGGGCGTCAACGCTTCCGGATTGACGGAGTGAATGTCCGCATAGGTCAGCAGGCACAATCTTTGCAGGCGCTCCAGCGTCGTGACGGACTGCGCAAAAGCAGAAACAGTGGCGGGATCGAAGATGTCTCTTCGTTGCACAGTTGCGGACATTTCCAGGTGATGTTCGATGAGGAAATGGACTTCTTCCTTTTCTTCCGGCGAAAGTTGCAATCTCTTGGCAGTGCTTTCAAGCGCAGTGAGGCTGCCGGTAACGTGATTCTCCACCGGCATTCCTTTGCCTACGTCGTGCAAGAGCAGCGTTAGGATCAGCAAATCCCGCCGCTCAACGGTCTTCCAAAGCGGCGCGAAATGCGCTCCCCGCTCGTCCGGCGGCGACGCCAATTCCTGCAGGTGCTCGATGGTGCGCAACGAATGTTCGTCGACCGTGTAGCGATGATAAAAATCGCGCACCACCAGCGAGTCGATCCTTCCAAATTCCGGCAGAACTTCTGTCAGCAGCCCCAGCCGCTGCATCGAGCGCAAGGCCACTCCCGGATAATCCGAGCCCAGAATCTCGCGCAACGTGGCCCAGGAAATCTGCGTGTTCTTCGGAGGGAGTTCCGGATGCGTCAGGATGTAACCGATGCTGCGTTCCGCCTCGCGGCTCAGCGGAGTCCCCGTGCGAGCCGCTTCCGCGAAGAGGGAATAGGTGATGGCGCGGTCCGAGAGCGACGGAAGATCGACAACCTCCAGCAAGCCGTCCCGCACCGAAGAATATCTGCCGCCTGCGGGTTCGCTCTTGGCGGAGCGGGCCGCGTTAAACAAGCGCTGCCGCAGCGTTAACGGTACGGGAGCCTTCTGCTCGAGATAGCGCAGGAGTTGCCGGTTGAGGGTGCGCGCATGGCGGAAATACTGGCGCATCCATTCGGCGGGGGTTCGCGACAATCCGTCGCCCACGCCCAGCGCTTGTTCTGCGGCCGCCGCCTGAAGCTCATAGGTGAGCGTGTTATCGTTCCGTGCGTTGCTGTAGTGTAGAAAGCATCGGATGGCGCTAAGAAAATCCACTGCCGCTGCGGAAAGCTCTTCCTCCGCTGCAGTGACGTTTCGAATCCCTCTCTTTTCCTCTACGATTTGCCGCAACCAAATCGTCGCTTGATAATCGCGCATGCCTCCCGGCGACTCTTTCACGTTGGGCTCTAGGTGAAAAATCGTATTTCCGTAGCGCGTCAACCTTTCCCGGGTCAACCGATGGATTTGTGCAAGGAGGAACGGCCGCGCCTGCTTTTCCGACGCGGGCAAAACTTTGGCGTCGAGCTTCTCAAACAACGCAGCATCGCCCGCCAGGAACCGGCGATCCAGCAAAGCCAGGTGAAATTCTGCGTTGTCCTCTTCGATACGCTTGCACTCTTCTAGAGTGCGCCCGGCCGAGCTGACGCGGAATCCGATGTCCCACAACGTCCGCGAAAACTCGGAGATGAGCGGCCGCGATTCCTGCTCTACTTTTTCATTGCCCAGCAAAAACAGAATATCGAGGTCGGAGTACGGAAAGAGCATCCGCCGCCCATACCCGCCGAGCGCCTGCAGGCAAAGTCCTTGCGCGTCGTGGCCGTGGACGCGCAGGAGTTCCCCAAAAATTTGCTGGACGTTGTGATCCGCCAGTTCGCACAACGCCCGAAGCGTTTCTCGCGGACCGGTACCCGCCTCAAATTGTTGACGGATACGTTGCCGTTCGGCCTCCGCCTGCGGGCCGAGCACGGACAAGGGCGTTGGGGAACCTTGCATGTTTTTTTCGGGTGGGATGCCCGGAGTACGACTGGGGCGTGCAGCGGTAGTCACGTTGAGCGTCCTGCGGTCAGCAAATCGGCTGCTGGGCGGCCAAGAGTGAATGGCTAGAGCGCGTTTTCACCACGCTCCTCGTTGCGAATCCGGATCGCTTCCTCAACCCTTGATAGGAATATCTTACCGTCACCAATCTTCCCTGTCTTGGCGGTCTTCAAAATTGTGTCCACGGCGCGATTTACCAGCGCATCTGGGAGCACCATTTCCAATTTTATTTTTGGAAGCAAGTCCACGGTATATTCGCGTCCGCGATATACCTCTGTGTGCCCTTTCTGGCGGCCGTGCCCGCGCACCTCCGTCACCGTCATCCCTTCGATGCCGATTTCGCGCAGCGCATCCTTCACCGATTCGAACCGCGAGGGCTGAATGATTGCCTCGATTTTCATCATGGGTGTTTCCGCTCCGCCCCCTGCCTGACGCTCCCTTGCCAGCTTCGCCTAAGACTCAAGGTTATAAGCCTCTTCGCCGTGCTGCGTAATGTCCAGACCTTCGATCTCGTGCTCTTCCGGCACGCGTATGCCAGTCAGCAAATCCACAATCTTAAGCAGCACCAGCGTTCCCACCAGCGCAAAAATCCAGGCGACTAAGACGCCGGCAAGTTGGTTGCCGACCTGGCCCCAATGCCCATCCAGACCGCCTACTGGCTTACCCGCTCCAAAAATCGGGTTGATCACCTGTTGCGCAAAAACTCCGGTAAGCAAAGCTCCGATCGTGCCGCCCGCGCCATGCACCCCGAAAGCATCCAGCGCGTCATCATACCCGAAGAGAGCCTTCACCTTCGTCACCATCCAATAGCACACTGCCCCGGCAAGAATGCCGATTGCCAACGCCGGCATCGGCCCCACAAAACCGGCAGCAGGAGTGATCGCCACCAGCCCCGCAACTGCGCCGGAAATCGCGCCCAGCGCGCTGGCGCGCCCGTTCTTGATCCATTCCGCCGCGCTCCAACTCAGTGCCGCCGCTGCTGCCCCGAAGTGCGTAGCAACAAACGCGCTGCTGGCCAGTGAATTTGACGCCAGCGCGCTGCCCGCGTTGAAACCGAACCATCCCACCCACAGCAAGCACGCGCCAATGAAACTGAGCACCAGGCTATGCGGCGGCATGGGCTGCTTCGGGTATCCGGTGCGCTTGCCCAAATACAGCGCGCACACCAGCGCCGAGACGCCCGAAGAAATGTGCACGACGGTGCCGCCGGCAAAATCCAGCGTCGGAAATTTTCCACCTAGCGACGCATTCAGCAGCCCGCCTTTGCCCCATACCATATGCGCCAGCGGCGCGTAGACCACCAGGAACCACAGCGTCAGGAACAGTACCGTGCCGCTGAACTTCATCCGCTCCGCGGTTGCGCCGGTAATCAATGCCGGCGTGATGATGGCGAACATCAGTTGGTAGACCATGAACGTGAGTTGCGGAATCGTCCCCGCGTAATCGGGATTCGGGTCCGCGCCCACGCCGCGCAGGAAGGCGTGCTCGAAGTTACCGATAAAATGTCCATCGCCGCCAAAGCACAGGCTGTAGCCGACCAACGCCCACATCACCGTGATCAACGCCATCAGCGCGAAGCTCTGCATCATGATCGCCAGGGTATTTTTCCGCCGTACCAGGCCGCCGTAGAACAGCGCCAGCCCCGGCCCGGTCATCATCAAGACCAGCGCCGCGCTGACCAGCATCCAGGCGTTGTCCGCCGAGGATTGTGCTGCCTTCACGTCTTTATCCAGTTGCGCCAGCTTTTCGGAAACAGTTTTGGCGGTTTCCAGTGCGGCGAGGGAGGCCATCATTGTTGGAGGGGTGCTTGAGGGGGCAGGCGTTTGCTGTGCGGAGAGGGGAATTCCAGTGAATAGGATGGCCCCAAGCACCAGGAGAAGGCTGAAACTACACTTCCATCCTACGCACTTCATAGATGTGTCTGCTCCGCTGGCTCTGGATTCTACTACCGGGGACCCGCTACTTTGTCGCACAGCATTATACGCGTGCGCGCTTTTCGCCACAGTTTGAAATTTTCATTGCGTGGATTTGTTTTTCTGATACGCCGCCTTCCGCAGGCTCGGCCGATTTGGCCTGTAAACTCGTGGAACGGTTCGCTTTGTGCAACTTACCCTCCAGCGTATAATGCCGTCCGGCCTGGCGAATCACCAACGCCGCCTTAATTCAGGATAGACTGACGCACCGCCATGACTGACCGGCTGCCCATGGAAATCAACGTCCGCGAATCCGCTGGGGTTCCTGTACTCGAAGTTCACGGCAGGCTCACTATCGGCGAGCCTGCGGAGCAGCTCCACGACGCTCTCGAATCCGTGGTTAAGGGTGGCGCGAAGAGAGTGGTCGTTGTCCTGAACGGCATCCCGCAGATCGACAGCTCCGGCATTTCCACGCTGGTGCGCATCTCCATCAAGCTGGCGCGCGAAGGCGGTGTCCTGCGTCTCGTCTGTGGCCCCGGCCGCGTGCGCGACGCGCTCACCGTAACGCGGCTCATCGAAGCCATCCCCACGTTCGAATCTGAATCCGCCGCCCTCGCCAATTTCGCGTAAACGCAGAAATCCTTCTGCGTAGAAATTCACGCTGCTAATTTTGGATGATTTGGAAAATAGACTTGCGAGAAGTAGACTACCCGCCCTTTTTCAATTCGGCGAGGACGAGCTTCGCAACTTCCTTCAGCGTTTCGAACACACCCACTCCCTGAATCGCCACGCCTTCCAAAACCGGCTCGCCTTTTTTCTGCAAATGCTTCGTCAGGTCCGCAACGGACAGGGCATTCGGCAAGTCACGCTTGTTCAGCATCAGCACGTAAGGAATTGTCGCGAAATTCAGGTTGTGTTCTTTCAGATGCTCTTGCAGGTTTTCCATCGTTTCGAAATTCGCGTCCAGCCGTTCTTCCTGCGAATCCGCCACAAAGACGACGCCGTCCGCGCCTTTCAGGATCAGCTTGCGGCTAGCCTCATAGAACACCTGCCCAGGCACGGTATATAGATGAAAGCGCGTCTTGAACCCGCGCACCGTCCCTAAATCCAAAGGCAGGAAGTCGAAGAACAGCGTGCGGTCCGTCTCCGTCGCCAGAGATACCATTTTCCCCTTCTGATTCTGCCCGGTGTGGTCGTAGATCCACTGCAGGTTGGCGGTTTTTCCGCCCAGACCTGGACCGTAGTACACCAGCTTGCAGTTGATTTCGCGCGCAGGAAAATTGATGAAAGGCACTTTGTCGTTAACCAGAATTGGCCACAAACTTATAGCATACGCGGCGCAAGCAGGCCACTTTTCCCGCCCGCGTGTCACCGCACGAACTGCATATAGTTTCCGCGATTCCGCGCTGAACTCCACGCCCTATTTTGGGGCATGCCTCCGTTCGGTAACGCCTGATGGGCCCCCAAGTGCCTCCGTTCACATGATTTGACGCGAGAATCCTGCTCTGCTAGCATTCGCCCAATGGCAAAAACGCACAAGTCTCATTCAGGCTCGTCGAGCCGGTCCAAAGGGGCGGCCCATAATCAATCTAAGCTACAGAAAAAGAAGCCTTTAGGTCCGCCCCCACCAGCGCAACGTGGTGGCGTGGAGCTGGTCGATCCGCTCGTCCAGGCGCAGCTCAAACTTTACGATGAGGCTCTCTCGCTCTTCCATCAGCAGAAATTCGCGCGCGCCAAGCAGGAACTTGAAAAAGTTCTGGAAGGCCCCAGCAAGGAACTCGCGGATCGCGCGCGCATGCACGTGAAAATCGCCGAGCAGCGCATGAAGCCTTCGCACGAACAGAATCCGCGCACCGCCGAAGAGCACTATCAGCGCGGCGTTGCGATGATGAACATTGGTCGGTGGGACGATGCGCGCGAAAGTCTCGACAAAGCCCGCAAGGCCGCGCCCAAGGCGGACCACATTCATTACGCGCTGGCCGCGCTCGATTGCCTCACCGGTGAAGCCGATTCCGCGCTTGCCAATCTGAAGGTGGCAATTCACTTGCGCCCGGAAAACCGCTACCACGCCCGCAACGACGAAGATTTTGCGTTCCTCCAGGAAGACCCGCGTTTCACCGAGCTGCTTTATCCTGAAAAAGACGGCCTCGCCAGCTAGTGGGACGGGCTTTAGCTTGGCCGGTTTTTTCCTTTCCGTGTTTCTGCGTACGCCGCATCCTCTGTGTTAAATTCTTTTCCGTGAAATGAAGCCGCTTCTCCGATCCCAAATATCATCATGAAAAAGCGTGCCTCCAAATCGCAAACTCTTTCCCCCGGCCTCCGCGTCGTCGCCCTGGGAGGCGGCACCGGGCTTTCCACGCTGCTTCGTGGCCTCAAGGAACACGTGATTCGCCGCACTGACGACCGTGCCACCGCCGAACGGCCCATCGCCGATCTCGCTGCCATTGTTACCGTCACCGATGACGGCGGCAGCTCCGGCCGCTTGCGCCGCGAGAACCGCATCCTTCCGCCCGGCGACATTCGCAACTGCATGGTGGCTCTTTCGAAGGATGAAGCCCTTCTCGGCCGGCTGTTTCAATATCGTTTTCATGCCGGTCACGGCCTCATCGGCCACAATTTCGGCAACCTTTTTCTAGCGGCCCTTACTCACGTCACCGGCGATTTTACGGAAGCGATTCGCGTCAGCAGCAAAGTGTTGGCCATTCGCGGCAGAATTTTTCCCTCGACGCTTTCGAACGTTCATCTCGTCGCCACGCTCGAAAACGGCCGCACCGTCCATGGCGAAACGCGCATCACCGCCAGCCGCGCGCCCATCAAGAGGCTCAAGCTTTCCTCGCGCCGCGTGCGTCCGCTCCCCAGGGCCGTCGAAGCCATCAAGGAAGCT
>Ga0134062_10000115_pt1 | contig 19229 bp, 18 predicted proteins | sample 15_taG_19_FD_94468 | JGI IMG/M metagenome (GOLD analysis project Ga0134062, IMG submission 94468) | Grasslands soil microbial communities from the Angelo Coastal Reserve, California, USA - 15_D_Rain_20cm_2_09082015 | ecosystem: Environmental > Terrestrial > Soil > Grasslands ... | reverse complement strand
TGGTCCGCATGGCCAATGCCGCGGTCAGCTCGGCTTTGTTCACGGCGTCTCCTTGTGAGGGTCTACGGCAGTGAAAACCCTTGGAAACACGCCCGTTTCGCGGGGGGACATCCGAAAACCCGCATAAAACCGCCGCAATATGGGGGTATCCCCCGGAAATCTGCAAGATTCGGCCACTTTCTGGCCCCCCCCCCGGCACCGGCCGAGGCCCCTTCCCCCATCCTCCGAGAACGCCTGCTCGAGCCGGAACGAGGTGGGCGTGATGTCAGAAAAAATGAATCGGACAAAGATGGCTCGGCCATTGATCGTCCGGATGAATCTTCCTTGACCGAGCCCACCCCCCCAACTACCCTTCCCCGCGCGTAAAAAAGGTGCCGGGTGTCGGGTGCCAGGTCCCCGCCCCCCCCTCCCTGACACCCGACACCCGACACCCGACAGCGACACCTCTCATGTTCCACGGCACCCGCCCCGGTTGGATCGAAGTCATTGCCGGCGTGATGTTTTCGGGAAAAAGCGAAGAGCTGGTCCGGCGCGTCCGGCGGGCCGTGATCGCTCGCAAGCGCGTCCAGGTCTTCAAGTCGCATCTCGACGCCCGCTACGCCGGGCTTTACTCAGTCAGCACGCACGATGGCGGCACAGTCGAAGCGGAGCCCGTCGACTCGGCCGACGCAGCGGCGCGCGCCGTCCGCCCCGACACCGAGGTCGTCGCGGTCGATGAGGTGCAGTTCCTGGACGACGGCATCGTGACGGCGGCGAACGTCCTGGCCGATCGGGGCGTCCGGGTGGTCCTCGCGGGAATCGATATGGACTTCCGCGGGCGTCCGTTCGGTCCGATGCCCACGCTGCTCGCGATCGCCGAGATCGTCGACAAGCTGCAGGCGATCTGTGTCGTGTGCGGCGGTCCGGCGAGCCGCAACCAGCGGCTCGTGAACGGGCGGCCCGCGCTGTGGGACAGCCCGACGATCATGGTGGGGGGGCAGGAGTCGTACGAGGCGCGGTGCCGGCATTGCCACAAGGTGCCGAGGGCGGATGAAGATCAACAGGCACTTCTGTAGGTGCGGGGTGCACTGGCCGCCGTGCTGAACATCGGCCTCACGGGCAACATCGCTGCCGGGAAGACTACCGTCGTCAATCTGTTCCGCCGGTGGGGCGCCACGATCATCGACGCGGACGCCCTCGCTCACGAAGCCCAGGCACCCGGCGGCGAGGTGCTCGCGGCGATCGCGAACCGGTTCGGCGCGGACGTCCTGGCGTCCGACGGCTCGCTCGATCGGGCGGCGCTCCGCGGCAAGGTCATGGGCGACCAGGCGGCGCTCGACGCGCTCAACCAGATCGTCCACCCGGCGGTGCGCCGGCGTCGCGAGGAGCTGCTCCGCGCCGCGCGCGAGAACGGCGACTTGCTGGTGGTGAACGACATCCCGCTGCTCTTCGAGGTGCTCGACCCGGCACAGTTCGACGCCCTCGTCCTGGTGGACGCCAACACCGCGCTGCGGCGCACGCGGCTCCGCGCGATGCGCGGCCTCGCGAACGAAGAAGCGGACCGCATGATCGCGGCGCAGATGCCCGCCGAGCGCAAGCGCTCGAGGAGCGACTTCGTGATCGAGAACGACGGCTCGCTCGCGGAGCTCGAGCGGCAGGCCCGGGCGGCGTTCGACGAGCTGCGCCGGCGGGCGGTGGTGGCCGCGCTCGGTCGCCCGGCGCGCTCGCTGCTGCTCGCGGCCGCGCAGGCGCGCGAGCAACGCACGCTCAACCCGATCGCGGCGCGTTACGCCGATGCCGGGGTGGCGATCAGCCGCGTGTCGGGCAGCGCGGCGGCGATCGAGAAGGCGTTGAGTCGTGGCGCGCCTCCCGACGCGATCGTCGCGACGGCGGCAGCCGCGTCCGCGGCGGAGCAGGCGTGGGAGCGAGCGGGCCGACCCGGCGTGCTGGCGGCGCTCTCGGCGGACCCCGACCCCGTCGCGGTGCGCCTCGACCTTCGTCCCTGGGGCGGCGACCGATTGCGCCTGGTCGAGCCGGGCGCCGCTGGCCTGGCGCCGCGGGCCGACCTGTTTCCATCTGCCAACCCGTTGCCTTGACAGAGGTTTGGTGCGCCGGTAACCTTCGCCCCGACCTCGCGTCACTACGTCCCGGAGCCCGACCCTGCATGGCGAATATCCCGACCGATCTGCGCTACACCGCGGAGCACGAGTACGTGAAGCAGACCGGCGACACCGCCATCGTGCAGGTGGGGATCACCGATTACGCGCAGGGCGAGCTGGGCGACGTGGTCTACGTCGACCTGCCCAAAGTGGGTGCCGCGCTGCAGCGCGGCGCCGCGTTCGGGACGATCGAGGCCGTCAAGGCCGTATCGGAGCTGTACGCCCCCGCCTCCGGTACCGTGACCGAGGTGAATCAGGCGCTCGAAGGCGATCCAGCCCTAGTCAACCGTGACCCCTACGGGGCGGGCTGGATGATCAAGCTGCGGGTGAAGAGCCCCCCCGAGCTCGACGCGCTCCTAAGTAGCGACGCGTACAAGAAGAAAATCGGACAGTAGCGCCGGATGGTGACGATCACGTTTCACGGCCACGCCTGCTTCACGCTCGAAGCCGACGGCCGGCGTGTGATCATCGACCCGTTCCTCACAGGCAATCCCGCGGCCGACATCCCGGTCGACCGGCTCCCGAAGGTCGACGCGGTGCTGCTCTCGCACGGCCACGGCGATCACCTGGGGGATGCAATCCCGATCGCCAAGCGGGATGGAGCCACGGTCGTCGCCACGTTCGAGCTGGCGGCGTTCTGTGCGTCGCAGGGCGCGGCGTCCCACGCCATGCACATCGGCGGCGGCCACCGCTTCCCGTTCGGGCACGTGAAGCTCGTGCCGGCATTCCACGGCGGCCGGGTGGAAGGCGACACCGCGGGCCAGTTCACGACCAGCCCCTGCGGTCTGGTGGTGACCATCGGCGGAAAGTCCGTGTACCATTGCGGCGACACGGCACTCACCCTCGAGATGCAGCTGCTCTCGGGACGCGTGGACACGATGCTCGTGCCGATCGGCGACAACTATACCATGGGCATCGAGGACGCGGTCCGCGCGGTGGAGTTCGTACGGCCCCGGACCGTGATTCCCATGCACTACAACACGTTCGACGTGATCAGGGCCGACCCGGGGCAATTCAAGCGGCAGGTGGGAGACCGCGCCCAGGTCGTGGTGCTCGCGCCGGGCCAAACGCACACATTCTCCTGACCATGCCGACCGTACGCGCTTCCCTCGCCCCCGCCGATCGCTTCGTGACCCGCCACATCGGGCCCAGTCCCGACGAGACGCGGGGCATGCTGGCCACGCTGGGATATGACTCGCTCGACGCCTTCGTCGACGCCGTGGTTCCCAAGGACATCCGGCTCGGCCGCCCGCTGGCGTTGCCGCCCGGGCGAACGGAGCGCGAAGTGCTGCAGGCGCTGCGCGGGCTCGCGGCGCAGAACCAGCTGTATCGCTCGTACATCGGGATGGGATACCACCACTCGTTCACGCCGCAGGTCATCCAGCGCAACATCGTGGAGAACCCCGGTTGGTACACGGCGTACACGCCGTACCAACCGGAGGTCGCGCAGGGCCGGCTCGAGGCACTGCTCAACTTCCAGACGATGGTCGCCGACCTCACCGCCCTGCCGATCGCCAACGCCTCTCTCCTCGATGAAGCCACCGCCGCCGCCGAAGCGATGCACCTGACCGAAGCAGTGGCGAACGTGCCCGCCGGCACGACGCCGATGTTCATGATCGCAGAGGGATGCCACCCGCAGACGATCGCGGTCGTGCGGACCCGTGCGGAGGCGCGCGGCGTGCAGACGGTGATGGCGGACCCCGGAAGCTTCGAGTTCAGGCCCGGCGTCATCGGCGCGCTGCTCCAGTATCCCACCACCGAAGGCAAGATCGAAGACTACCGTGCGTGCTGCGACCGGGCGCATGCTGTCGGCGCGCTCGTCACGGTGGCCACGGACCTGCTCGCCCTCACCCTGCTGACGCCTCCGGGCGAGTGGGGCGCGGACATCGCGGTCGGGAACTCTCAGCGGTTCGGCGTGCCCATGGGGTACGGCGGCCCGCACGCGGCGTTCTTCGCCACGCGCGAGGCCCACCGGCGTCACGTCCCGGGCCGCATCATCGGCGTGTCGCGCGACGCCGCCGGCCGCCCCGCGCTCCGCATGGCGCTGCAGACGCGCGAGCAGCACATCCGCCGCGAGAAAGCGACCAGCAACATCTGCACCGCGCAGGTCCTGCTCGCCGTGATGGCGAGCATGTACGCGGTATATCACGGCCCCGAGGGGCTGCGACGCATCGCCGAGCGGGTGCACACGCTCGCCGTGCTGCTGGCGCAGGCGCTTACGCGCCTCGGCTACCGCGTGGTGCATACGTCGTTCTTCGATACGCTGGGCGTGGACGTCGAGGCGTGGGCCCTGCCGCGCCTGCTCGATGCGGCGCGCGCCCGGCGCATCAACCTGCGAGTCATCTCGCCCACGCGCGTGGGCGTCGCGCTGGACGAAGGCACCACGCTCGGCGACCTTGCGGACCTGGTCACCGCGTTCTCGCTCAACGAGGTGCTGCCCTTCATGGTCGAGGACCTGGGTGCCAAGGCCGATCCCTCGATCCCGACGGCCCTGCACCGCACGTCATCCTACCTGACGCATCCTGTGTTTCATCGGTACCGCTCCGAGACCGAGATGCTCCGCTATATCAAGCGGCTCGAAGCGCGCGACCTGTCCCTTACCTCCGCCATGATTCCCCTTGGGTCGTGCACCATGAAGCTGAACGCCACGACCGAGATGGTCCCGCTGTCGTGGCGTGAGTTCAACCGGCTGCATCCGTTCGCGCCGCGAGAGCAAGCCACCGGGTACCGCACCCTGTTCCGCCAGCTCGAGGACATGCTTGCAGAAATCACCGGCTTCACGAAGGTCTCGTTGCAGCCGAACTCGGGCGCGCAGGGTGAGTTCACCGGGCTGCTCGTGATCAAGGCGTATCACCGCTCTCGCGGGGAGGGCCACCGGACCACGTGCCTGATCCCGAACTCGGCGCACGGCACCAATCCCGCGAGCGCCGTGATGGCCGGCCTGCGAGTCGTGCCCGTCCAGTCGGACGCCCGCGGCAACATCGACGTCGCGGACCTTCGGGCCAAAGCCGTCGAGTACAAGGACACGCTCGCGGCATTGATGGTGACCTATCCGTCGACGCATGGCGTGTTCGAGACCTCCATCCGCCAAATTTGCGAGATCATTCACGCGCATGGCGGACAGGTGTACATGGACGGTGCCAACATGAACGCGCAGGTGGGGTTGGTCCGGCCGGCCGACATCGGAGCGGACGTGTGCCACCTGAACCTCCACAAGACGTTTTGCATCCCACACGGGGGCGGCGGCCCGGGGATGGGGCCGATCTGCGTGGCGGAGCACCTGGGACCGTTCCTGCCGGACCATCCGGTGGTGCCGTTGCGCCAGCAGCAGCCGTGCGGCACTGTCGCGGCCGCGCCGTGGGGCAGCGCGTGGATCCTGCCGATCTCCTGGGCTTACGTCGCGTTGATGGGACGCGAAGGATTGGTGGAGGCCACCAAGATGGCGATCCTCAACGCCAACTACGTGGCGCGTCGCCTCGCCAAGGACTATCCGCCGCTCTATACCGGACAGAACGGCCTCGTCGCGCACGAGTGCATCATCGATTGCCGGCCGTTCAAAGCATCGGCGGGGATCGAGGTCGAAGACATCGCCAAGCGCATCATCGATTACGGCTTCCATCCGCCGACCGTCTCGTTCCCGGTCGCCGGTACTCTGATGATCGAGCCGACCGAGAGCGAGTCGAAGGAAGAGCTGGACCGCTTCTGCGACGCGCTGATCGCGATCCGGCAGGAGATCCGCGAAGTCGAACAGGGGACTCAGCCGCGCGGCAACAACCTGCTCACGAACGCCCCCCATACGCTGGAGGACGTGATCGCGGATACCTGGGACCGCCCGTACCCCCGCGAGCGCGCCGCCTTCCCGGCCGTGTGGACCCGGGCGCACAAGGTGTGGCCGTCGGTGAGCCGCGTCGACGGCGCGTACGGGGACCGGAATCTCGTGTGCGTCTGTCCGCCGATGGAGGCGTATGCGCTTGCGGCTGATTGAGGCGGACGGTCTGTCTTGGAAACTCCTCCTCGAACCGCATGGCCGCTCCGGCACCGAGAACATGGCCCTCGACGCGGCGCTGCTCGACCGCGCCGACTGCATGGGAGAGGCCTTCCTGCGGCTGTACCGGTTCGACCCGCCGTGCCTGTCATTGGGTCGCAACGAGCCGACCGCGCGCTACGATCGCAGCGCGATCGCCCGGCTGGCTCTGGACGTGGTGCGGCGGCCGACGGGCGGCTGCGCCGTGTGGCACGAGCACGAGGTCACCTATGCGGTCGCGGCCCCGATTGCGACATTCGGCGGCCTGCGCGAAGCCTACCGTGCGATTCACACCCGGCTCTCCGCGGCCCTCCAGTCGCTGGGTGTCGATGCGACGCTCGCCCTCGCCCGCCCTCGCCTGCCCTCCCCCGCCTTCCACCGCCCGGGTCCCTGCTTTGCGACTCCGGTCGGCGGCGAGGTACTCGTCGCCGGTCGCAAGCTGGTGGGTTCGGCGCAGGTCCGGAAGCGGAACGCATTCTTGCAGCACGGGTCGATTCTGCTCGACGGCTCGCAGGAGATCGTGAGCCTGGTCAGTCGTGGGTCGTCCGTCGTCAGTCGCGAAACGACGCTGTCGAGCGAATTGCGACGACACGTGAGTTTCGACGAAGTCGCGGACGCAATCGTCGCGGCGTGGGACGCTGGGGCGACCTCCACCCCCTCGTTGTTGGACCTGGCGCCGCTGGCCGCGGCGGTGAAATCTTAGGCGCCATGCCGACGCCCCGCACGCGACTGTCCGACCGCCGAATCGCCACGCTCGCGTTGGCCGCCCTCGCGTGGCTCACGGCGTGCGAGCGGCCCGTCGGCTGCACTGGCGACTACTGCGGCACGCTGGTGATCGCCACCGCGGGGGAGCCGGATATCCTGCTGCCGGTCGTGAGCGAGTTCTCGGTGACGCGCGACGTGGCCGATCGGCTGTTTCTCAAGCTCGCGGACGTGGGGCCCTCGGGGAACACGAGCGGCGACGAGGACTTTCAGCCCCAGCTGGCGGAACGGTGGGAGTGGGACGCCCCGACCACGCTCGTGTTTCACCTCGATCCGCGGGCCCGGTGGCAAGATGGCCAGCCGGTCACCGCGGCGGACGTGGCGTTCACGTACGACGCCTACACGGACACGCTCGTCAACTCGCCGTTCCGGCCGTCACTTCGCCAGATAGCGGCCGTGACGACACGGGACTCGCTCACGGTGGTGTTCCGGTTCCGGCAGCGCTATCCCGAGATGTTTTACGACGCGGTGTACCACCTGCGGATTCTGCCCGCCCATCTGCTGCGCGAGCTGCCGCGGACGCAGTGGCACAGCGCACCATTCGGGCGCGCACCGGTCGGGGACGGGCCCTACCGGTTCGTCGCCTGGAAGGCGGGCGAGAGCATCGAGATCGCCGCGGATTCCACGTTTTTTCGCGGGCGCCCGCACATCCGCCGCGTCATCTGGCGCTTCACGCCGGACCAGACGGTTGCCGTGACGCAGCTGATCGCGGGAGACGCGGACGCGGTCGAGGTGCTCGTCTCGCCCGACAACGTGCAGCGTGCCTGCGCCGAGCCCCAGCTCGCCTGCTATCCCTACAAGGGGGCGGCGTACGGATACGTGGCGTTCAACCTCGCGGCCCAGGGTGACACATCCAAACCGCACCCGCTGTTCGGTGACCGCGACCTGCGGCGCGCGCTCGTCATGGCCACGGACCGCGAACGCCTGCTGCACAATGTGTTCGGCGACCTGGCCAAGGTTCCGCCCGGTCCGATGCCGCAGTTGTGGTGGATCTGGGACCCGGAGATCCGGGGACTGCCGGACGACAGCGGCCAGGCGGCCCGACTCCTCAGGCGCAGCGGCTGGATCGATTCGGACGGCGACGGAATCCGGGACAAGGACGGCCATCCGCTTTCATTCCGCTTGCTGGTTCCGACCACCAGCGCGGTTCGCCGCACCTACGCACGGCTGCTGCAGGAGCAGTTCCGAACCGCCGGCGTGGACGTGCAGATCGACGAGGTCGATTTCAGCGTGTTCACCGAGCGCGCCCGCACGGGCCGATTCGACGCCCTCATTGCCGTGTGGAACTCGGACCCGACGCCCTCGTCGGGGTTCACCCAGACGTGGACCCGCGGAGGCTTCGGGCGCTCCAATTACGGCCGGTACGACAATCCGGACGTGGACCGGCTCGTGGACCAGGCGGTCGTTTCGGCGGGGAGCCGTGATCAGGCGCGACGCGCCTGGCGCGCGGCCATCGAGACCCTGAACCGCGACGCACCCGGAATCATGCTCTTTGCCACGTCCAACGTGGCCGCCTTTCACAAACGGTTTGCGGATGTGACGATCCGGCCCGATTCCTGGCTCGCACAACTCGCCACCTGGCGCGTCCCCGCTGATCGACTGACGGATCGAGACCGCGTGGAGCACTAGGTGGCGACGTGGTTGGTACGGCGCCTCGCAGCGTCGATCGCCATCGTGTTCGCGGTCGTCACCATCACGTTCTTCGTCATTCACGCGGCGCCGGGATCGCCGTTTCTCCCCGCAGAGAGCCAGCATCTGACGCCCGAGACACTCAGGCGCCTCAGCACCGAATTCGGACTCGACCGGTCGCTGCCCGAGCAGTACCTGCTGTTCCTCCGGAACGTCGTGCGAGGCAACCTGGGCCAGTCGTTCGCGCTGCGCCGCCCCGTGGCCGACGCGCTGGCCGACGCGATCCCCAACACCTTCACCCTCGCGCTCGCAGCCCTGCTCATCGACTTCGCGCTCGGTCTCGCGCTCGGCATCTATCAGGCGGTGCGGGCCGGCCGCGTCGGCGATGTCGTGTCGGGGAACGGGGCGCTCCTCGTCAACTCGATGCCGGTCTTCTGGCTCGGGCTCGTGTTGTTGCTGGTGTTCGGTCAGTGGCTGCGGTGGGCCCCCGTGGGCGGGCTCAGCAACCCCGTCCTGTGTCCCCGGCTCGACTCGCCGGCCTGCGGACTCGACTTCCTCTGGCACCTCACCCTGCCGGCCCTCACGCTCGGGCTCGTGGGCGCAGCCAGCACGGCGCGCTACCAGCGCGCGGCGATGCTCGAGGTCATCCGTCAGGATTTCGTGCGGACCGCTCGCGCCAAGGGGCTGCGGGAACGACGGGTGCTGCTGGTCCACGCCCTCAGGAACGCCTTGCTGCCGGTCATCACGCTCTTCGGGTTGGCCTTTCCGTTTCTGTTCACCGGCGCGGTCCTGGTCGAGACGGTATTCGCCTGGCCCGGCATGGGACGGCTCGCCGTGAACGCCATCTTCCAACGCGATTACCCCGTGGTGACCGGCGCCGCGCTGCTCACGAGTGCGATGGTGGTCCTGGGGAACTTGATCGCGGACGTGCTGTACGCCGTGGCCGATCCGCGCATCCGAGTACGGAGTGAGACGGCGTGAACGTCGGCAATTGGCTCGCGCTCGGCGGGGCCGCGATCGTCGCGCTGGCCGCGGTCGCGGCACTGCGGCGCCGCATCACGGCCACGGCGTCCGGGCGACGCTTCTTTCGGCACCCGACGGCGGTGCCGGGCCTCTTCGTGCTCGCCTTTTTCGTGACGATCGCCATCGCCGCGCCCGTTGTCGCACCGTACCCACCGTACTTTCAGATCGACATCACCAACCCGGATCTGCCGCCCTCCACGCAGTTCCTGCTCGGCACCGACCCGTACAGCCGCGATGTGTGGAGTCGGCTGGTGTACGGAGCGCGCGTGTCCCTTGGGATCGGCGCGGTGGCCATGCTCGTCGCGGCGACGATCGGCACCGCGGTGGGCGCGGTCGCGGGATATTTCCGCCGCTGGGTGGACACGGCGCTCATGCGGCTCGTGGACGTCGGTCTCGCGATGCCGCGCATCTTCGTCCTTCTGATGGCAGTCGCGCTGTGGGAGCACATCGCCCTGTGGGTCCTCGTGCTGCTCATCGGGCTCACGGGGTGGTTCGGCACCAGCCGCCTGGTGCGAGCGGAAGTACTGAGCCTGCGCGAGCGCGACTTCGTCGTCGCGGCGCGGGCGGCGGGCGCGGGGTCGGGCCGCGTGATCTTTCGCCACGTGCTGCCCAACGCGGCCGGTCCGATCATCGTGTCCGCGGCCCTCGGCATCGGCAATATGATGCTGCTCGAAGCCGGGCTCTCGTTCCTCGGGCTCGGCGTGCCCCCGCCCGCGCCCAGCTGGGGGAACATGATCGCCGATGGATGGCACAAGATGACGGTCGCCTGGTGGGCGTCCACGTTTCCGGGGCTCGCAATCTCTCTCGTCGTGATGGCGTTCAACGCGCTCGGTGACGCGCTGCGCGACGCGCTCGACCCCCGGCGAGCGGGAGAAGAGGGAGGGGAGGGGGGGGGCGCGGCATGACCGAACCGTTGCTTCGCGTCCGGGATCTCAAGACGTACTTCGTCACCGAGCACGGCAGCGGGACGGCGCGCGCGGTAGACGGGGTCACCTTCGACGTGCTGCCCGGCGAGACGCTCGGCATCGTGGGCGAGTCGGGGTGCGGCAAGACGGTCACGTCGCTGTCGATTCTCCGGCTCATCCCCGAGCCGCCCGGCCACATCCTCCCCGGAAGCTTCATCGAGTTCGAAGGACGCAACCTCCTGACGCTCGACCCGCGCGAGCTGCGCGCCATCCGCGGCAATCGGATCGCGATGATCTTCCAGGAGCCGATGACGTCGCTCAATCCCGTGTTCACCGTGGGCGACCAGATCGCCGAGGCCGCGATCGTCCACCACCAGGTGTCGCGCCGGGCGGCCCGGAGCCGCGCCATCGAGATGCTCCGGCTCGTCGGCATCCCGGACCCCGACGAGCGCGTCGACCATTATCCCCACCAGATGAGCGGTGGCATGCGCCAGCGCGTGATGATCGCCATGGCGCTCGTATGCCGGCCCCAGCTGCTCATCGCCGACGAGCCGACCACCGCGCTCGACGTGACGATTCAGGCGCAGATCCTCGAGTTGATCGACCGGCTCCAGGCCGAGCTCGGCATGGCGGTCCTGCTCATCACGCACGATCTGGGAATCGTGGCCGGGAGCGCCGATCGAGTGGTGGTGATGTACGCGGGCCAGGTCGTGGAGCAGGCGCCGACGACCACCTTGTTCGCGCGGCCCCTGCACCCGTACACCGAGGGCTTGCTCGCTTCGGTGCCGCGTCTCGACGCGCCGCCCGCCCGCGCGCGCGGCCGCCTGCGCAGCATCCCGGGCCAGGTGCCCGCGGCCACCGCCTGGCCGGAGGGATGCCGCTTCCACCCGCGCTGCCCCTACGCCTGGGACCGCTGCCGGGCGGAAGAGCCACCGCTGCTCGACGCCGGCGGTGAGCCCGGCACCCACGCCGTGCGCTGCTGGCTGCTGACCGACCCGCGGCGCCGCACGCCGCACCCATAGATGACGGCGTCCGCCCCCGCCCCCGCCCCGTCCCCGCTGGTCGACGTGCAGGGATTGGTCAAGCATTTCCCGGGCGAACGGGGGCTGTTCGGCTTGGGCCGCCCGCGTGCGGCCGTGCGGGCGGTGGATGACGTCTCGTTCGCGATCGCGCCCGGACAAACGCTGGGACTCGTGGGCGAGTCGGGGTGCGGCAAGTCCACCGTGGGCCGCACCATGCTGCGCCTGATCGAGCCCGACCGCGGCCGCGTCACAATCGACGGCCAGGACGTCGGGGCGCTCAAGGCCCGCGCGCTGCGCGCGTTGCGGCGCCGCATGCAGATCGTGTTCCAGGATCCGTACGGCTCCCTCAACCCGCGCATGACGGTCCGACAGATGCTCGCCGAGCCGCTTGCGATCCATGGCATCGCGCGGGGCGCCGATGCCGGGCAGCGCGTTGCGGCGCTGCTCGAGGAGGTCGGCCTCGATCCGAGCTTCGCGGCGAGCTACGCCCACGAGCTCTCTGGAGGCCAGCGGCAGCGCGTGGGGATCGCCCGCGCGCTATCGGTCGAGCCGCAATTCCTGGTGCTCGACGAGCCGGTCAGTGCGCTCGACGTGTCGGTCCAGGCGCAGGTGTTGAACCTGCTGACCGACCTGCAGCAGCGGCGACGGCTCACTTACCTGTTCATCGCGCACGACCTCGCCGTCGTGAAGCACATCGCGGACCACGTGGCGGTGATGTATCTCGGCAAGATCATCGAGCGCGCGCCGGCGCCCGCGTTGTACGCCAGGCCGCGGCACCCCTACACGACGTCGTTGCTTTCCGCCGTCCCGGTCCCGGACCCCAAGGCCCAGCACGAGCGCATCGTGCTGGCGGGCGAGGTGCCGTCGCCGGCGCACCCGCCATCCGGCTGCCCGTTTCACCCGCGCTGCCCGCACCCCCGGAAGAACGACCGCTGCCGGACCGACCCTCCGCCCCTGCGCGAAATCGCGCCGGGGCAGCTCGCGGCCTGCCACTTCGCCGAGGACCCGCTGTGACGAACCCGCGCCTGAGCGCCGTGCTCAAAGACGCGCAGTTCTGGGTACCGGTCGCCGTCCTGGTGGCGGGTTTGCTGGTTCTCTGGTGGATCCGCTAGACGCGGGGCGGCTGCGCCGCCTCCAGCTCGCCGGCATCGCGAGCGGCTTCACCGCCGGCGCGTGGCTGGGCGCTGCCGAGGCGCCTACCAAGATGGTCACCCTGGGCCTCTCACCGGTCGTCATCTCCCTGGCGATGGTCGTGGGCGTGTTTCTCGCGCGCTGGAGCCTCCCGGCGCTGCTCCGGGGAACGTCGGCGATTCGCGCGGATGTGCGGCAGGCGCCGCATCTCATCGTGTGGGCGGTGCTCGCCGGCTGCCTGTGGGCCGTCGCCAACACGCTCACGGTCTACGCGATCAGAGACATCGGGCTGAGCATCGCGTTCCCGCTGTGGAACGCGAACAGCCTGCTCGGCATCCTGTGGGGCGCGGTCTTCTTCAACGAATTGCGCGGCGCCGCCTGGACGCGGTTGCTCGGCGTCCTGGGGGGCGCGGCCGTGATGTTCGCGGGCGCCACGCTGCTCGCGGTAGCATCGTCCACGCAGGCGCCCGCCGGACACGCTGCGCGCGGCGTCGCGGCGGCGCTCGCCGCGGGCGCGCTCTGGGGCACGATGTACATCCCCTACCGCAAGGCCTATCTCAGCGGCATGAATCCCCTGGCGTTCGTCACGTTCTTCACGGTGGGCGAGCTGGGAATGATGCTGTCGCTCGCCCTCGGCGGGAGCGGTGGTCTCTCCGGGCTGGTCACGCAGCTCTCCGCCGCCCGCGACGTGTTGTTCTGGTTGATGCTCGGCGGCTTCGTGTGGGTCCTGGGCGACCTGTTCCAGCAATACGCGGCAAAATATGTGGGCATCAGTCGCGGGATCCCGTTGTCGAACACCAATCAACTCTGGGGACTTGCGTGGGGGTTGCTGGTGTTCGGAGAGTTGCGCGGCCACGCGGCAGCGACGTACGGCCAGGTGATCGGCGGCTCGCTCTTGATGGCGCTCGGAGCGGTGGCGATCGCGCTGGCGTCGGCCACGGGCGCCGAGCATATCCGCTGGCAGGAAGCCGCGGAGCGAGAGAGGGCGCGCTACGGCATCGACCCCGCGTACGTCCGGGCCGCGCTCGCCGGCGAAGGCACGGGCGGCCCCTCGCGGCAGCGAACCTGGCTCGACTGGACACTGGTAGTCGGCGCCACGGCGGTGTTCGTGGCGTTCGGGTTCATCGCCCGCGTTCCCAACCTGGCCCTGAGCTGGGGATGGGTCGTGCCGCTCACACTCGCCATGCTCGTGCTGCTCTTCGGAACAGGTTGGCTGCTCTGGCGGACTACGCGATTCAACTGACCCTGGTACCTTCTCGGCATGACCCCACCCCTTCGGTATCTCGCGTTGGTGACCTTGGCGCCGCTCGCACCCGCGGCACTCCCCGCGCAACAGTCCGGCTTCACCATCGAGCAGGTGATGAGCGCGCCGTTTCCCGACGAGCTCACCGCCGCGCCCGCTCCCACGAGCGGCGCTGTCGCCTGGGTGTCCAACGTGCGGGGCGTGCGGAACATCTGGGTCGCCGCCCCGCCTGACTATGTCGGGCGGGCAGTCACGGCATACACGAGCGACGACGGACAGGAGATCGCCGAGCTGCGCTGCACTCCGGACGCGCGGGCCATCGTGTACGTCCGCGGCGGCGACGCGAACGACAAGGGTGAGTACCCGAATCCCCACAGTCTGGTGACCCGGGTCGAGCAGGCGGTGTGGGTCGTGCTGGCTTCCGGCGGCGCCCCACGGCGCATCGGCGAGGGGCACGGGCCGGCGGTCTCCCCCAAGGGCGACCGGGTGGCGTTCATCAGCCATGGCCAGGTGTGGTGGGGATCGTTCACCGACTCGACGGCGACCGACCAGCTGATTCGCGCGCGGGGCACGGCCCGCTCGCTGCGCTGGTCCCCCGACGGCTCGAAGCTGGCCTTCGTAAGCGACCGCGGCGACCACGCGTTCGTCGCACTGTACGACGTAGTGACCAAGACGTTGCGCTATCTCGACCCGAGCGTCGACTCGGACGGTGAGCCCGCGTGGTCGCCCGATGGCCGGCGCATCGCATTTCTGCGCATTCCGGCGGGCGCGGAAGGCATGCCGTTCACGCCCCAGCGCAGCGGCCAGCCGTGGTCGATCCGCGTGGTCGACGTGGCCACGGGGGCGGGGGCGGGGGCGGGGGCAGGACGGGAAGTCTGGGTCGCGGACTCGGGACGGGGAAGCGTGTTCCGGGAGATCGTGGCCGCCAACCAAATCCTCTGGGGCGCCGGTGATCGCATTGTGTTCCCCTGGGAGAAGGATGGGTGGACGCACCTCTATTCGGTTCCCCTCGCGGGCGGCCGCGCGACCCTGCTGACGCCGGGTGGGTTTGAAGTGGAGCATGTGACCTTGAGCCCGGACCGGGCCACGGTCGTGTTCAGCTCGAACCAGGACGACATCGAGCGGCGGCACATCTGGACGGTTCCCGTGGCCGGGGGCCAGCCCACGCGGCTGACGCGCGGGACCGGTCTCGAGTGGACACCGATGATGACCGGGGACGGCCGCGCGATCGCGTTCATTCAAGCCGGAACGCGCACGCCTCCGCATCCTGTCCTCCAGGTCGGCGGCGGCACACCGCGCGACCTCGCGCCCGGCGTGGTCCCGGCGGACTTCCCGGAAGCGGCGCTGGTCGATCCGCAGCCCGTGGTGTTTCCGGGGGTGGACGGCTTGCCCGTGCACGGACAGCTGTTCCTGCCCCGCGGCCTTAAAGGAGGAGAACGGCGACCCGCCGTGATCTTCTTTCACGGCGGCTCCCGCCGGCAAATGCTGCTCGGGTGGCACTACTTCTATTACTACCGCAATGCCTACGCGCTGAACCAGTACCTCGCGAGCCGCGGGTACGTGGTGCTGTCCGTGAACTACCGCAGCGGGATCGCCTACGGGATGGAATTCCGCGAGGCGCTGCACTACGGCGCCCAGGGGGCGAGCGAGTTCAACGACGTGCTGGGCGCCGGGCTCTACCTGGGAACCCGCCCTGACGTCGACGCCAAGCGGATCGGATTGTGGGGCGGCTCGTACGGCGGCTTTCTCACCGCCATGGGCCTCGCGCGTGCGTCCGACCTGTTCGCCGCGGGCGTCGACCTGCACGGCGTGCACGACTGGAACGTCGAGATCCAGAACTGGGTCCCGAGCTACGATCCCTCGAAACAGGCCGACGCCGCCAAGCTCGCGTACGAGTCTTCTCCGATCGCCTATGTGAAGGACTGGCGCTCGCCGGTGCTGCTGATTCACGGCGACGACGATCGCAACGTCCAGTTCAGCCAGACGGTCCAGCTCGCGACAGCGCTGCGAGCCAGAGGCGTGAAAGTCGACCAGCTGATCCTTCCCGACGAAATCCACGATTTTCTGACGCACGCGGATTGGGTCGCGGCATACGAGGCCGCGGCCGAGTTCTTCCGGAAGTGGCTGGGGCGCTGAGGGACACGCGCCCGCATTAATGAGGGATGATCTGGCCCTAGCGCACCCCGCCCATCAGCCGCTGCACCGGCTTGATGAGCACGAACATCACGACCGCCGCACCTAGCGTCACCGCCGCCGTCACACCGAACAACAGCGGCAAGGGAGTCGTGCTGATGAACCCCGCGGACCACCCGGCCAGCTTGTTCCCCAGTGCGTTGGAGAGAAAGAAGACGCCCATCAACAGCCCAACCACCCTCGTCGGCGCGAGCTTGGTCACGACGGAGAGCCCCACCGGGCTGAGGCACAGTTCGCCGAGCTCCTCGATGAAATAGACGCCGACCAGCCACAGCGGACTGATCTTGATGCCCCCCTGCGCGATCGATCCCGCGGGGATCAGCAGCACGAACGCAAGCCCGACGAACAGCAGCGCCAGCGCGAACTTCGCCGGTGAAGACGGCTGCCGCGTCCCGAGCTTCACCCAGAGCCAGGCGAAGACCGGCGACAACAAGATCACGAACGCCGCCTGGATGGACACGAACCAGGAGGCGTACAGCCTGATCCCCAGGAGCTCGAGGTGGACGTAGCGATCCGCGAACAGATTGAGCGTGGATCCGGCCTGCTCGTATGCGCCCCAGAAGAGCGAGGCGAACGCGAAGAACACGACCACGGCCGCCATCCGTTTCCAGTCCTCGACGGTGAATGGGGGATCTGCCCCAGGGGCGGCGGCTGCCATCCGTTTCGGTCGGGCGGCGAGGCGCTCGATTGCGGGCTGGAGGCGGTTGCGCCCCACGACGTACTGCACGAGTCCCAGGGTCATGCCGACACCCGCGCAGGCGAACCCGAGGTGCCAGTCCACACTCTCGGCGAGCTTGCCCGCGATGATCGGCCCCAGGAACGCGCCGAGGTTGATCCCCATGTAGAAGATCGAGAACCCGGCGTCCCGCCGCTCGTCGCCCTGCTCGTACAACGAGCCGACCAGCGTGCTGACGTTGGGCTTGAGGAGGCCGGTGCCGACGACGATGAGGGTGAGGCCGGCGTAAAAGAACGACAGGGCGTGAAACGCGAGCGTGAAATGGCCCAGGGCGATGATCGCGCCGCCGATGAGCACGCTCCGGTAATGGCCGAGCCACCGGTCCGCGATGACCCCGCCGAAGATCGCGGCCAGCCAGACACTGCCGACATAATTGCCGTACACCGATCCAGCATGCACATCCGTGAAGCCGAGCGCCTTGACCATGTACAGGATCAGGAACCCCCGCATCCCGTAATAGCTGAAGCGCTCCCACATCTCGGTGAAGAACAGCGTCGACAGCCCGCCGGGGTGGCCGAACCATGTCCCGGCTGGCGTGGAGGTCGTGACGCCCGAGGTCACGCGGTCGTCTCAGTCGAAGAGTTCGTTCTGCTCGACGGGCTCCGACGGTGGCGGGGCGCGCAGCGTTTCGCCCAGCCGCTGCTCCCACTGCTCCGCGTCGAAGTGGTGCTCGCTCTGCAACGTGCTTCGCAGCGCCGGTGAGAACTCGTGAAAGGCCGCGAGCAAGTCGGTGACCGCCTCGCGCAGCGCCTGTGCCGAGACGCCACCTCCCGCCGCGCCCATGTCCTCGAGAATGCTCTGCTCGGTGCGGGACGCCACGATCGGGTCCGGGCGCCCCTGCACGAAAACGTTGGTGCGCCGTTTGGGGCCGCGCTCCTCCTCGATCGGCATCAGCCCCACAATGCCGTCCGAGCGCCAGTACTTGCCGTAGCCGAGGAAGACCATGCGGTCGCGCTTGATGTCCATGCTGCCTCCGCGCCGCCCGTCCGCGTTGCGTGGCCCCCCACCGGACTCAAAAGCGTCGCGGAACCAGGCGAGCACGTCGCGGATCAGGCTCATGACTAGTCCTTCTTCATTTTCTTCTTGAGCTCCCGGAGCTGGCGATCGGCGGCGGCCTCGCGGGCGGCGTGATCGAGCTGGGACTTGAGCAGCTCGTCCGCCGCGTCGGTGCCGGGACGCGCGCCCCCGGCGGATTGGAGATCGCGCCACGCCCGCTCCGCGGAGCGCTCCGCCTCCGTGAGCGGCCGATCGCGCTCGGCCCGACCCAGCTGCGCCTGCATGTCCCCCAGCTCCCGCTCGTAGAGCGCCAGCTCGGCCTGCAGGGCGACCAGCTTCCGCTCGAGCACCCCGACGCGCTCGCGGTGCTTCCCCGCGAAGCGCTCCGCGACGTCGACCGTTTCGCGGTCCTGGATCTCGGCGGCGAGCCGGCCGCGGCGCTCCGCATCGGCGAGCCGCTGCCGCTCCTGCGCGAGGTCCCGTTCGGTGCGCGTCACGGCGTCGCGCGTCTCACCGACGGCCAGCTTCGCCTCCACCACCGCCTCCCGCATCTGCCGCGCCAGATCACGCAGATCACCCGGCGGCGTCGCCGCATCGAGCGCGGCGCGCAACGCGTCCCGCAGGCGCTCGAACACGCGAGGCTAGCTTTTCCGGACTGTCTTCGCGAAAAACGACGAGAACACCTGTTCCACCGCCTTCGACTTGCACGCGGGACAGGCCGGCGGCTCGCCACCGTGCTCCTCGATCCCCTCCTGCTGGGCGAAGCGCGCGTCGCATTTCGTGCAACGGTATTCGTAGATCGGCATGGCGGAGTTTACGTTATTCCCCGCTCAAACAGCGGTCAAGTTGACGCTCGGCCCCGGCGCGCCGATGATTGCGTCCATGCGGAGTCGCCTGTGGCGTACGGCGCTGTGCACGGCCGCCCTCTCCTGTAATGGGGGGCTGCAACCCACTACGGCCTGCTCCGGGATCTGCGGCACGGTGACATACGAGGGCTCGCTCCCCGACAGCCTGAAGGACAGCACGGCAACGGTGCTCGTCGTGGCGTTCGCCACGTTCCCGCAGACGGCGTCGGACCTCTTCAATTTCGCGGCGACCACCACCGTCGACACCGGCGGGCCTCCGCGCCGCTACGTCCTGCAAGTGCCCCAGGGGACATATGAGTGGGTCCTCGCGGTCTGGGAAAAAAAGAGCCGTACACCACTCAGCGTGCAGAACGCGGATTCCCTGCTCCGTGAGGTCGGATTCTACCGCAATCCCGCCGACGCAACCCCCCAGGGCAGCGGGCGCGTGCACGTGACCGGCGCGGGCGCAGACTCGATCAACTTCGCGATCGACTTCACCAACATGCATCGGATCTGCGATTACTTCCCGCCGTGCCCCCCATGACACACCCCGCAATGCTCGCCGTGCTGGCGACCTCCTTC
>Ga0134062_10000112_pt1 | contig 19333 bp, 15 predicted proteins | sample 15_taG_19_FD_94468 | JGI IMG/M metagenome (GOLD analysis project Ga0134062, IMG submission 94468) | Grasslands soil microbial communities from the Angelo Coastal Reserve, California, USA - 15_D_Rain_20cm_2_09082015 | ecosystem: Environmental > Terrestrial > Soil > Grasslands ... | reverse complement strand
CGGTGAGCCAGCCGCCCGGCGTGCCGGCGTGCGGCGTGACCACCGGGACCGCCGGCCGCCATTCATCCGAATACGCGTCCACCGCCACGACGCCGCGCTCGGCACCCTCGCCCTCGCTCGCGGCGTACCGGTACACCCCCGGCGGCAGGCGCAGCTCCGCCCGGCCGCCGGCGTCAAACCGCAGTGTGTCGACGCGCTGTCCCTGGTCGGCCGCTAACGCGATCACGACATCGCGCGGCTCGCCCTTTCCGGTCCAGCGCCACTGCAGCGGCATCCCGTTCGGTGTCTCGTATGTCACCGGAACGAACCGCTTCCCGCTCCCTGCTCCCTGCTCCAACAACCAGTCCACCAATCCCGCCACCAGGGCCCGATATGCCTCGCCGCTCGCACCGCCACGAAACGCCCAGCGGTAGAGTCCCCCCGCCGCGATCGCGGCGCGGCGCGCTCCCGCGTGCTCGGACAGCGTGACCATCGGACGCGGCGGGCCGCGCCGCGCCAGGCGCGCCACGAGCGCCACGCTGGTCGAGCTATCGGGCGCGAGCTCCGCAAGGGACGTAGCGGGCGGGAGCGAGTCCCACGCCACTCCGGCGAGCGCGCGGGCGAGGGGGGAGAGCCCAGAAGGGGGCGGTTGCGCGTACCAGTCTCCGTCGAGACGGCGCTGGCTGGGCCACAGCAGCACTGCTCCCTTGGGGCTGAACCGGCCGACCATCGCGGGGTCGCCGGCCTCGATGACCAGTGCGGCGCCGGCCACCGCCCGCGCTACGTCGCCCGGCGCCCGGCCCTCGAGCGTCGCCCCGTCGCGCCAGCGGCCGCGACCGGGCTCCGCTTCGATGAACGTCCGCACGGGCACGCGCGCCACGTCCTCGAGCGTGCGCGCCAGGAACCGCGTTTCCCAGTCCGGCGGCGAGGCCAGCAGCACCACGGACGGCTGGGGGCTCACCTCGAGGACGAACAGTCGGGCGTCGTCGCGGCGCTCTTCATCCCCCACCCCCTCCAACCGCACCTCCACCGCCACCCAACCGGGACGGGGGAAACGGGAAACGGGAAACGTGAGTTCGCTGGAAACGATGCCGCTGTCGGGGAGCGGCACAGCACGCGACGCGATCCGCCGTCCTCCGAGATTCACGGCAAGCGTCGCGTTCCGTTTCCCGCTTCCCGTTTCCCGTTTCCCGGCCGTCCCGAAGCTCACCCTGAGCCGTATCGTGTCTCCCGCGCTCACGCGTCTCGGCCCTTCTACGGAGGCGACGAAGGCATCGAAGAACGGTGTCCGCGGAAGGACGACGATGCGCGCCCGGCGCGCGAGATCGGGCGGGATGTCGGCGAGATCGGCGATGGCGCCGTCCGACACCACCGTGACCGGCCCGCCGCGCGCGGCGGCCGCGTCGAGCGCCGGCGCGAGTCGGCTCGTACCGTCCGTCGGCGGCAGCGTGTCGAACCCCGCGACGCGCTCGCCGAACCGCCAGATGACGCCTCCCTGCGCGAGCGCCCGCGCCGTGTCGAGGCCATCCTGCCAGCGACCGCCGTGGCCCGCCATGCTGAGGGAGGCATCGAGCAGGACGAGGGGGGACGCGCCTCCCGCCTCCACGCGCGCGGCGGTCGGATTCCACACGAGGAGCACGAGCGCGCCGAGCGCGGCGGCGCGTAGCGCGGCGAACCCGAGCGTCACGCGGCGACGCATGCGAGCGCCTCCGCCAGCGTGAACCGGCCCTCGTGGAGCGCCCGGCCCACGATCGCGCCTGCGAGCCCCGCATCCGCCGCGGCGCGCAGGTCGTCGAGCGACGCGACTCCGCCCGACACGATCACCTCGAGGCCGAGCGCCGCGATGGCCCGCGCGCCGTCGAGATCGGGCCCGCTGAGCGTCCCGTCGCGTGCGGCGTCGGTGTAGATCGCGGTGCGTGCGCCGAACGACTGCACCCGTCGCGCGAGCTCGAGCGGCGCCAGGTCCGCCACGGTCTCCCCCCCGCGGGGGGCTACGCGGCCATCCCGGGCATCGATCCCGACGGCGAGCCGATCGGCGCCGTGCCGCGCGAGGAGCCGCGCGACCAATGCAGCGTCGATCGCCGCCGCGGTGCCGATCACCACCCGCGTCGCCCCCCACGCGAGCATCTCGGCGATCGCCGCTTCGGTCGCGAGGGCGCCGCCGACCTGGACGCAGAGCCCTTCCCCCGCACCGGCGAGGAAGCGCCGCGCCAGATCGCGGTTGTCGCCCGTCCCGAGGGCGCGATCGAGATCGACGAAGTGCACCCAGCGGGCCCCGGCGCGCGCGAACCGGCGCGCCACGGCGACCGGGTCTCGATCGGCGGAACGCGCGACGCGCCCGCCCTGAACGTCAACGGCGGGAAAGAGCTCCACGGATGAAAAGGAAACTAATCGCGCGCGGCGTTGGCGACGGCGGGAGCCGATGCGGGAGACGGGTGCGGCTCGAGCTGGAGGAGCAGAGTCTCGCGCTGGGTATCGTAGGCGGACGCCAGCGGCTTCGGCACCGGGGTGCCGGCGCCCATATCCTTCCGCCGCGGGTTGGTGGGACGACCGTTTACGAGAAACTCGTAATGCAGATGCGGGCCGGTCGAGAGGCCGGTAGACCCGACGTAGCCGATCGTCTCCCCCTGCTCCACCCGCTCGCCGGTGCGCAGCCCGCGGGCGAACCCGGACAGGTGGCCGTAGCGCGTGCGGATCCCGTTCGGGTGTCGCACATCGATCACGTTGCCGTAGCCACCATCCTCGCGCCCCACCCGCGTGACGATCCCGTCCGCCGTCGCGCGCACGGGCGTACCGTACGGCGCCGCGAAGTCCACGCCCTCGTGATGCCGCCACGCGTGCAGCAGCGGGTGATAGCGGGAACCGAACGCGCTCGAGACGCGCCGGAATTGAAGCGGCGCCCGCAGGAACGCCCGCCGCAGCGACCGCCCTCGCTCGTCGTAGAAGCCCGTCACTCCGGCGTCCGTGTCTTCGAAGTAGAACGCGTACTGGGGCGTGCCGGCCACGTCGACGCGTGCGGCCAGTATCCGGCCGAAGCGCCGCTCCCCCTCGGACGACTCGAGGCGCTCGAGCAGCACGGTGAAGCGGTCGCCCGGACGGAGGTCGCGCGCGAAGTCCACTTCCCAGTCGTACACGTCGGCGATCGCCCAGGCGAGCTGGCGCCGCTCGCCGGCCGGCAGGAAGGAATCGGCCATCGCCTTGTCGAGTGCGTCGTACAACGAGGACTCGATCGCGCCCGTCACCCGCAGCCGCGTGATCGTCCACGGGATGGTCTCGATGGTCTCGACCCAGCCCGTGTCACCCTCTCCGCGGGCGACGGTGAGGCGCCGCTCGGGCGAAAGCCGCACCGTCACACGGCTCGCAATGCGGTCGGTCTTCAGGCGGCGCATGTCGAACTTGAGCCCGGGCCGGAGGCGGCGCACGGGCAGGCTCTTCGCGGCCGCGAGGAAGGCCGCGTAGTCGCGCCCCGTGACGCCACCGCGCGCCAGCACGTCGGACAGGATCTCGCGACGGCCGAGCGTCTCGGTGACATCGGCGTAGGCCGCATCCACCACGATGGGGGACGCGGTGAGCGGCCGTCGCCAGGGCCACGCGTCGCGTGACGCCCAGACGAGACCGCCGGCGACGAGGGCGCCGGCGGTGGCGAAGTGGCTGGTCCGCCAGGCCATCAGTCCATCTGCCGCCGGATGAAGGTGGGGATCTCGAGCTCGTTGAGCTCGGACGGCGGCGGTGGCGCGGGGCGCCGGGCGAGCTGCTCCGCGCTCTTCACGTACCCCGCGGGGGGGACGGGCGTAGGCCGCGCGCCACGCTCGCGGAACGGCAGCACGCCCGGCGCGGCCCGGGAAGCCGCCTCCGCCCCTGCGGCCGGTTTGTCGAACCCGGTCGCGATCACGGTCACGCGGATCTCGCCGTGCATCGCTGGATCGTTCACCGTCCCGAAGATGATCTCCGCGTCCTCGCCGGCCGCGTCTTTCACGACGTCCGAGATCTGGGTGACCTCGCCCAGCGTCAGGTCTTCGCCGCCCGTGATGTTGATGAGCACGCCGGTGGCGCCGGTGATGGAGATGTTGTCGAGCAGCGGCGACGAGATCGCCTGCTGCACCGCCTCCATGGCCCGGTTCTCGCCCCGCCCCATGCCCGTCCCCATGATCGCCGCCCCGCCGTTCTGCATGACGGTGCGCACGTCCGCGAAATCTACGTTCACGATCCCGGTGACGGTAATGAGGGAGGAGATGCCCTGCGTGGCGTGCAGCAGCACCTCGTCGGCCTTCTTGAGGGCGTCCTGGAACGGAATCCCCTTGCCCACGACGGCGAGAAGGCGCTCGTTCGGGACGACGACCATGGTGTCGACGTGCTTGCGCATCTCCGCGATCCCCATGTCCGCCTGGCGCATCCGCTTGCGGCCCTCGAACAGGAACGGCTTGGTGACGATGCCGATCGTGAGGGCGCCGATGTCACGCGCCATCTGCGCGATGATCGGCGATGCACCGGTGCCGGTGCCGCCGCCCATGCCGCAGGTGACGAAGACCATGTCGGCGCTTTGGAGGGAGTGCAGCACCTCGTCGCGATTCTCCTCGATCGCCTGTCGGCCGATCTCGGGACGCGCGCCGGCCCCCAGCCCGCGTGTGAGCTTCTTCCCGATCTGCACCTTCACGTCGGCCTTATTGTTGAGCAGGGCCTGCGCGTCGGTGTTCACGGAGATGAACTCGACGCCCTGGAGTCCTTCGTCGACCATGCGGTTCAGCGCGTTGCCGCCGCCGCCCCCCACGCCGATGACTTTCATCCGGGCGTTCTGCGATACTGTCTCTTCGAGCTCGAAGATCATGGCTCCCTCGGGTGACCGATCAGAAGAAGTCCTGCAACCACCGCTTCAGCGGTCCGAACCACCGCTCGACGCCCGCACTCTTGACCAACGAGCCGCTGGGAACGCCGCCCTGCGCGAGTCGCCGCGCCGCGTACAACACCAGGCCCACCGGTACTGCATAGCGCGGCGCCTGCACGCTGTCGACGAGCCCCGAGATCCCCTGCTCCGGCGTCCCGGCCCGCACCGGAACCGCGAACGCGTCGCGCGCCAGCTCCACCATCCCCGGCAGGTGCGCCGTCCCGCCCGTCAGCACCACCCCGGCCGGCAGCCGTCCGCCCCCGTACCCCGCCCGCTCGAACTCGCGCTGCGCCAGCTGGAAGATCTCGTCCACCCGCTGGTGGATGATGTGCGACAGCAGCTCGCGCGATGCCTGCCGCGCCCCCTGGCTCGGCGTAGACGGCAGGTTGATCATCTCCGACGCGTCCACGAGCGGTTGATACGCCACCCCATGACGCTCCTTGAGCCGCTCCGCATCCGCCTGCGTCACCCCCAACCCCGCCACCAGGTCGCTCGTGACATGCGTGCCGGCATACTTGAGCGACGCGAGGTGCCGGATCTTCCCCTCGTGGAAGATCGCCACACCCGTCGACCCCCCTCCCACCTCCACCAAGGCGACGCCCAGCTCCTTCTCGTCGTCCGTCAGCACGGCGTAGGACGCGGCGAGCGGCTCCAGCACCAGCTCGGCCGGCCGGTAGCGCGCCCGCTCCACGCTGCGGCGCAGGTTCTGCGCAGCCGTGGATTGGACCGTCACGAGGTACATCTCCACCTCGAGCCGGGTGCCGGTCATCCCCACGGGGTCCGAGATCCCGCGTTGCTGGTCGACCACGTACTCCTGCGGAATATCGTGCAGCAGCTCGTGGTCGCGCCCCAGCGACACCGCGCGCGCCACCTCGTTCACGCGCGCCACGTCCTCCGCCGTGATCTCGTCCCCCGACACGGCCACCACTCCCGGCGACGTGCGGGCCGAGACGTGCTCCCCCGCGATGCCGCATGTCACCGTGGGGACCTTGACGCCCGCCATGCGCTCGGCGTCCCGCATCGCCGCAACGATCGACCGGCTCGTCTCGTCGATGTCGCGCACCATACCGCGCCGCACGCCCGCGTTTTTCGCGAGCCCCACGCCCAGCACTTTCGCGAGCGGCAGCCGCGGCAGCTCGCCCACCACCTCTGCGATCACGGCGCACGTCTTGGTGCTGCCGAGATCGAGCCCGGCTACGATTTGGCGATCCCGGCTCACGCCCCCTCACCGCCCCCGCTCGCGGTCGGCCGCCGTCGCACCACCACCTGGCCCGCGAAGCGGGCATCGAGCTCCACGTACTTGCGCCCCTTCGCGGCCAGATCCTGCGCCACCAGCACCACGGCCCGTATGACCTCCGGCCCGGCGTCGCGCCCGACTAGCACGCGATGAGGCCCGATTTCCAGGAGCACGCCACTGCGCGCGAACGCCCTCGCGCCGGTGATGGTCTGAAACAGTGCCGGATCCACCGACTGAATCAGCGCCAGCACGCCCACCACTCCCGAATCCGCGCTCGCCGCGATCGGCAGGTCGAGGCCCGCGCGTGCCGGGTCGAACGGCAGCGGGCGACCCGCCGCATCGACCGCCACGAGGCCTCTCCCGGATCCGCGGGGCGCCGGCACGAGCGCCGCGGGCTCCACCTCCCGCAGCTCCACCGAAAGCACGGCGGGCAGCCGCCGGACCACCCGCGCTTCCGCGACGCCGGCCAGTCCCCGCAGCCGGTCGGCGAGGAGCCGGGTGTCGCCGAACACGCTCGCCCGGGGCCCGAGCCGCAACGCGGCGATCACGGCGTCGGGCGCAAGATTGCGCACGCCCACGAGCTCGATCTGGCGCACGCGAAACAGCGCGACTCGTTGCAGCACGAGCGGCGCGCCGAGCCAGCACGGCACGAGCAGCGCCAACCCCGTCACGCCCGCGAACGCGCGCCGCCGCCAGCGCGGCCAGCGTCGCGTCACGCCTCCGTCCCCAAGCGCGCCAGCAGCTCCGGTCCCACACGCGTGATGTCCCCCGCGCCCAAGGTGAATACCACGTCGCCCGCCTGCACCGTCTCCGCCACCCGCTCCGTGAGCCCCGCGCGCTCCCGCACCGCCACCGTCGTCGCACCCGCCCGCGCGGCCCCGCGTGCCACCAGCGCCGCGCTGACCCCCGGAAGCGGCTGCTCGCGGGCGCCGTAAATCGGCGCCACCACCACCACATCCGCCGCGGCGAGCGCCCGTCCGAGTGCATCGCCGTGCAGCACCGTGCGCGAGAACAGGTGTGGCTGAAACACCGCTACCACACGCCGCCGCGGGAACGCCTGGCGCGCCGCCGCGAGGGTCGCCTGCACCTCGGTGGGATGATGCGCGTAGTCATCCACCACGGTCACGCCGCGCGCTTCACCCACTCGCTCGAACCGGCGCCCAACGCCCGTGAAGGCTGCGAGCGCTGCGAGAGCGGGCTCGAGATCCGCCCCCAACTCCTGTGCCACCGCGAGCGCCGCCGCCGCGTTGCGCACGTTGTGAAGTCCCGGCACCCGCAGCGTGAGCGGGCGGATCTCCCCGCCAGGCAGCTCGATGCGCGCCGTCGACCCGTGCTCGTCGAGTGCGAGCTCCGTAATCCGCACATCCGCATCGGCACCGACCCCCACGCGCCACACGGGTGCCCGCACCGCCGCCATCACCCGCTGGGCGCCCGCATCGTCTCCACCCACGATCACGCGCCGCGCCCCACCCGCGAATTGCACGAACGCCTGCTCCAGCACCGCGACGCTGCCGTCGTAGCACTCGAGGTGGTCGCCTCGACGTTGTTCACCACCGCGACGGTCGGCCTGAGCGACAGAAACGCCCGGTCGTACTCGTCCGCCTCCACGACGTACAACTCGCGTCCCCCGACCCGGGCATTTCCGCCCCACCGAGCGACACGGCCGCCGGCGAGTCCCGTGGGATCCCGCCCGGCGGCCGCCAACGCCTCCGTGACCATCACCGTGGTGGTCGTCTTGCCGTGCGTGCCCGACACGGCGACCACCGTTCCGCCGGCGACGGCCTGGCTGAGGGCGTCAGCCCGCCGTACCACCGGGACCCCTAGGGCGCGTGCTCGCGTCAGCTCCGGGTGGTCTCCCGGTACCGCAGCGGTGACCACGAGCGCCCGAGCCCCAGCTACGTGCCCCGGGTCGTGACCCCGCCATATTTCCACCCCCATGGCTGCCAAATCGGCGGCGCCAGTGGGATCGTTATCACAACCAGTGATTGCTACGCCTTGCGCTTTAGCGAGGAGCCCCAAGCCGCTCATGCCGGCTCCGGCGATCCCCATGAAGTGGATCGGGCGGGGATCCACCGTGGTAAACAAGTTCATTAGTGGGGGGCTAATATAGCGAATCTACGAAACTTGCGAAAGAGACCACCAATGTTTCACGCGACGAGTGTCAAGATCTTCGACACGATCTCCCGAGCGGCGTCGGGGTGCCCGCGACTCCGGGCCCGGGTGCCGAGGGACTCGAGCCGGGAGCGGTCGGCAACCAGCCCGGTCACCGCCTGGGCCAGTGTGTAGGGAGTGAGTTGCTCCTCGGAGAGCTGGATGGCCGCGCCGGCTGCCGCGAGCGCGGCCGCATTGTACGTCTGGTGATCGGCCGCGGCGGTGGGGAGGGGGACGAGGATGCTGGGCTTGCCCCAGGCGCACAGCTCGGCGACGGTCATGGCCCCCGCCCGCGCGACCACCAGATCCGCCGCGCGGTAGGCAGGGGCCATGGGATCGAAGAAGCCGCGCACGACGACCCGCCCGGGCGCGGTGTAGCGCGCCAGCGCCTCAGCGTGCGCCGTTCCCGTCCCCCACACGACGTTGATCCCGTCGAGCAGGCGGCGCTCGAGCGCGCCCGCGACCGCGTAGTTGATCGCCTGCGCGCCCTGGCTGCCGCCGAACACGAGCAGCGTCGGGCGCTCGGGCGCGAGTCCGAAGTCGACGAGTGCGGCGTCACGACTGCCCGGCTCGGGAGTGCGGATCGGGTTGCCGAGCGCGAACACGGCCGTGTGCGGGCCGACGCGCAACCGCTCGCGCGCTTCGGGAAACCCCAAATGCACCTGCCGCGCGCGCCGCGCGAGCCAGCGCGTGGCGAGGCCGGGGAACGCGTTCTGCTCCTGGAGCACGGTGGGGAGGCGGCGCTGCTGCGCGCGCCACACCACCGGGCCGGCGGCGTACCCGCCGGTCCCGATCACGATCGCCGGCTGCTCGGCCTCGAGCACGCGTCCAACCGCACGCCACGCGCGTCCTGCGATCAACAGCCAGCGGGCGTTGTTCCACCAGGTGCGCCGATAGATCGGCTCCATGGGCAGCAGGTGATGGCGAAACGGATAGCGGGGCAGCACCTGAGCCTCGATCCCCCGCGCCGCGCCGACGAGCACGGGCTCGATGCCCCGCCCCGCGTCGCGCAGCGTCTGCGCCAGCGCGAGGGCGGGCATGAGATGGCCGCCGGTGCCGCCGCCCGCCAACAACACCCTCATTACTGCACCCAACGACGACAATTGCGGATTGCGGATTGCGGATTGCGGATTCGACGGCTCGCCTTTCCAATCCGCAATCGCAAATCCGCAATCCGAAATTGCTTCATATCCGCATTCCGCAATTTCACGCGTCCCCCGCCCGCCGCCCTCTCCCGATGCTGATCAACACACCGGTCGCGACAAGGGCGACGAACAAGCTCGACCGTCCGTACGAGATGAAAGGAAGCGTGATGCCGGTGGCCGGCAGGAGGGCGAGGGTCACGCCGATGTGCAGCACCGCGGTGATCCCGATCATGCCGGTGAGCCCCACCGCGAGCAACCGGCCGAACGGGTCGCCCGCCGACCTCGCGATGCGGAAGCCGAGCCACGCGAACGTGCCGAACAACACGATGATCCCGAGCACGCCCAGAAAGCCCCACTCCTCGCCGATCGTCGAGAGGATGAAGTCGGAGTAGGCGTACGGGAGGTAGCCGAGCTTCTGTTGTCCCTGCCCCAACCCGACGCCGAACAGCCGCCCTGCTCCCATCCCAACGAGCGATTGATGGACCTGCCACGTCGCCTCGGAGGGCGCGCTCCCGGGATTCAGGAACGTCACGACGCGCGCCAGGCGGTATTGGGCGCTCGCCACCGCGCCGAACAGGATAGGCGTTGCGACGACGGCCATCGCCAGAAAATGGCCGACCCGCGCGCCGGCGGTGAACAGCACCACCCCTGCGAGTAACGTGACCAGCACGGCCATCGAGAGATTCGGCTCGAGGAAGATCAACGCCACGAGCGGCGCGAGCACGACAATGAAGGGCAGCAGCCCGTACTGGAAGGTGCGGACCCGCTCACCCTTCTTCGCCGCGAGCATCGCCGTCCAGACCACGACCGCGAACTTGGCGAGCTCGGAGGGCTGCACCGTCACGAACCCGAGGTTCACCCAGCGCCGGGCACCGTTGATGTTAGGGGCGATCCGCTCGGTGAAAGGGAGCAGCGGGAGGAGCAGCAGCACGGCGACGACCGCGAGCACCGGCCAGGCGGCCCGCTGCCACTTGCGGTAGTCCGAGCGCGCCAGCAACGCCGCAACGATCCCGCCCACCGCCGCGCCGAGCGCCTGCTTCAGGGCGAAGCTCGAGCCCACCTGGCCGCCCGCAATCGTCAGCAGGCTCGAGGCGCCGTACACCGCCGTCAGTCCGAACACGACCAGGATCGCCGCGACCAGTGCGAGAAGACGGGTTTCCCAGCGTGTGTCTTTCACAATGAGTCCCGGGCGAACGTTGGTGTAGGGGCGCAGCATGCTGCGCCCCTACCATGCGCGGGCCTGTTCACATGGCCTCCACTAACTTCCGGAACGTCGCGCCCCGCTCCTCGTAGTTCTTGAACATGTCGTAGCTCGAGCACGCCGGGGACAGGAGCACCGCGTCGCCCGGCTGCGCCGCCCGGCGCGCGCGCGCGACCACGTCTTCGAACGTCGTCCCGCGCTCGAGCGGCACCTGGCCGCCCAGGTCCTGGGCAACGAGCGGTCCCGCCTCGCCGTACGCGATCACCAGGCGACACCGGTCCTTCAACAGGGGCGCCAGCCGGGTGTACGGCTCGCCCTTGTGCCGGCCGCCGAGCAGCAGCACGAACGGCCGATCCATCGCTTCCACCGCGACCACCGTGGAGGCGATGTTCGTCGCCTTCGAGTCGTTGATCCAGTGCACGCCGCCGACGTCGCGCACCGGCTCGAGGCGGTGGGGCAGCGCACGAAACGAGCGCAGCCCTGCTCCGATGGCGGCGGAGGGCACACCCGCCTCCCGCACGGCGAGCGCGGCCGCGAGCGCATTCGCGACGTTGTGGTTCCCGAGGAGCCCGAGCTCGGCGCGCGCGAGCAGGGCCTCACGCCCGAGGTGGAGGCGACGCGCGCCCGGGTCATACCACCCGTCCGCGGGGCGGCGCAGCGAGAACAGAGCGCGGCGGCCCGGCACTCCGGCCGCGAGCTCGAGCACCGCCGGCTCGTCCCCGTTCAGCACCCATACCTGGGCGGGGCTCGCGTTTCGAAACAGCAGTCGCTTGTCCGCGTAGTACGCCTCCACGCTCGGGTAGCGGTCGAGGTGGTCGGGGGCGAGGTTCGTGAGGATGCCGATCTCCGGCGTGAAGTGGGGGCTGTCGTGCAGCTGGAAGGACGAGACCTCCACCGCGAGCCACTGGTAGTGCTCGTTTTCCAGGGCGATGTCCGCCAGCGGGCGACCGATGTTCCCTGCCGCCTCCGCGTGGACCCCCGCCGCGCGCAGGAGATGCGCCACCAGTGCGGTAGTGGTCGTCTTGCCGTTCGTCCCGGTGATCGCGATGCAGCGCGTGCCCGATCCCGACAGCGCCCGGAAGCCGAGGTCGATTTCGGACAAGATGGGCACGCGGGCCTCGCGCGCCGCTGCGAGCGGCGGCGCCTCCGGCGGCACGCCGGGGGAGACGATCACGGCCGCGGCGCCGCGGATCCGCGCCAGGTCGTGACGCCCGACGTCCAGCGCCACGCCGCCGAGCGTCCGCAGCGACTCGAGGGCATCGCCCCCATACGGATGCTCCGAGGCATCGCTCGCGTACACGCGCACGCCTTCGCGCGCCAGCAGGCGGGTGGCGGCGACGCCACTCTTCCCCAGCCCGATGACGGCCACGACGCCCGTCCCGCGCCACGCCTGGGGAATCATCGCACCTTCAGCGTCGCGAGCGCGATAGCCGCGCACATCACCCCCAGGATGTAGAACCGCGTCACGACCTGCGGCTCGGCCCAGCCCAGCTTCTCGAAGTGATGGTGCAGCGGCGCCATGCGAAACACCCTGTGGGCGTCGGCGTACTCCTTGCCGGAGCGCCGCTTGTGCCAGCGATACACCCACACCTGCAGCATCACGGACACGGCTTCCGCGGCGAACACCCCGCCGGCAATGAGCAACAGGAACTCGGCCTTCAGCATGATCGCGACCGCCCCCATCGCGCCGCCGATCGCGAGTGAGCCGGTGTCGCCCATGAACACCTGCGCGGGGTGCGCGTTGAACCACAGGAAGCCGAGCGCCGCCCCGGCGAGCGCCCCGCAGAAGATGGTCAGCTCCTGCGAGCCGGGCAGGAAGTACACGAACAGGTAACGCGTCCAATCGATGCGGCCGAATACATAGGCAAACGCCGCGAACGTGCCCGCGAGGATCGCCGTCAGGCCCGCCGCGAGACCGTCCAGTCCGTCGGTGAGGTTCACGGCGTTCGAGCTGCCGGTCACGACGACCGTGACGAACAGCAGATACAGCGGCGGCGGCAGCACCAGCAGGATGTACTTGAACACCGGCAGCTGGGTGGAGGTGGGAGGCAGGTCCGGGGCCAGGGGCCACAGAATCAGGGCGACACCCAGCGCCACCCCGAACGTCACCTGGCCGATCAATTTCCACCGCGCCACCAATCCCTGGGACTTGCCGCGGACGATCTTCAGGTAGTCGTCAATGAAGCCGATTGCCCCCGCCCACAGCATCGCCAGGACGGCCACCACGACGTACCGGCTGTCGAGCCGGGCCCACAGCAGCGTCGGCACCACGGTCGCGAGGATGACGATCAGCCCGCCCATGGTCGGCGTACCGCGCTTCGCGTGGTGGCTCGCCGGCCCCTCGGCGCGAATCACCTGTCCCACGTTGCGCTCGCGCAGCCGCCGGATAATGGCGGGGCCCCACAGGAACGCGAGCAGCAGGGCCGTGACGACCGCGCCCGCCGCGCGAAACGTGAGGTAGTTGAACAGATTGAAGAAGATGTGCTGCTTCGCGAGCGGCGCGAGCAAGTGATAGAGCACGTGTGATCCTCAGTTCAAGTGCCGGAGCACCCGCTCGAGCGCCACCCCGCGGGACGCTTTGAGCAGGACGATCTCGTGGCCCGTGAGCGCCGCCTGCAACCGCGGGCCCAGCGCCTCCGCGTCGGGCGCTGTGATCAGCCGCTCGCCGAGCGTCACCCGGTATGGCTCGAACGCCGGCACGAACTCGCCCACCGCGGCCACGAGCGCGGGCCGGAGGGCCGCGATCTCGGCCGCCGCCGCCGCATGCAATCTGGCACTCTCCGACCCGAGCTCCAACATCGTGCCCACGACCACCGCGAGCGGCCGGCGCCCCCGGTCGGCGAGCCAGTGGGCGAGCTTCAGCGCCCAGCGGAGCGAGCCCGGGTTCGCGTTGTAGGTGTCGTCGATCACGGTGAGGCCGCCGAGCGAGAGCACCGCGCCCCGCCCGGCCGGGAGCCGCACGCCGGCGAGCGCCGCCACCGCCCGCGCCGGGTCCGTGCCCGCCTCTCGTCCCACGGCGAGCGCCAGCATGGCGTTCTCGATCTGGTGAAACCCGACCACCGGCAGCGTCACCGCGTGGCCCCGCCACGTGAGACGCGGATGGCCCTCCGCGTCGAGCTCGGCGGAATCGGGGCGGACCTGCGCGCCCGCGCCGGTCCCGGCCACCACCGTCGGCGCGCGGCGCCGCGCCTCCCGCGCGAGCTCGGGCGGATCCGTCCCGACCACCGCCATCCGCGCGCCCTCGACCAAGGCGAGCTTCTCCTGCATCACTCCGGCGAGGGAGCCGAAGCCCTCCACGTGCGCGTAGCCGACGTTGGTGATCACGGCGATGGTGGGCTCGATCACGTCGCGCAGCCGGGGGATTTCGCCCGGGACGCTCGCGCCCGCTTCCACGATCAGCGCCTCGGCGTCGTCCGGTGCGGCGAGGATCGTGAGCGGCACGCCCACAAGGTTGTTCAGGTTTCCGCTCGTCGCGTGCACGCGGTAGCTGGTGGCCAGCACCGCGCGGATCATTTCCTTGGTGCTGGTCTTGCCGCTCGAGCCGGTGACGGCCACGACCGGGCTGCCGGGCGCCAGCAAGCGGCGTCGCGCGCGAGCCAGGAGACCCAGTGCGGCGAGCGTGTCGGCCACCTCGAAATACGGCAAGCCGTTCACCGCCGGTGTGCCGCGACGCACCACGGCGGCGGCCGCGCCCCTGGCTCTCGCCTGATCGAGGAACGCGTGGGCGTCGAAGCGATCTCCTTTGAGCGCGACGAAGAGCGCGCCCGGGGTCAGGTCCCGCGTGTCGGTGCTCACCCCCGTGAAGCGCAGGCTGCGGGGCCCCGACACCCCGAGCGCTGTCGCAACGAGCTGCGAGTCCCAGGCGGTCACCCCACCACCCCTATTGTGGATTGCGGAGTGCGGAATGCGGATTTGAAATGAAAGTTCGGTCGCCAAGCGACTCCTCCCTGGATATTCCGCAATCCGCAATCCGCAATCCGCAATGGCTTCATGACGCCCCCAGCTCTCGCACCACCACCCGCTCGTCGAACGGCTGCTTGTCCGTCCCGATTACCTGGTAGGTCTCGTGCCCCTTCCCCGCGAGGAGAATTGTGTCTCCCGGATGCGCCAGCTCGAGGGCGCGGGCGATGGCACGGCGGCGGTCGAGCTCGCGGTGATGCGGCTTGGCCCGCATTCCGACCTCCACGTCGTCGAGGATCCTCTCCGGGTCCTCGGTGCGCGGATTGTCCGACGTGAGGATCGCGATGTCCGCGAGGCGCACGGACACCGTGCCCATGGGGGCCCGCTTGCCGCGGTCGCGATCGCCGCCCGCGCCGAACACGACGACGAGCCGCTCCTTGGTGAGGGGGCGCAGCGTCTCGAGCGCCCGCTCGAGCGCGTCGGGCGTGTGAGCGTAATCACGCAGCACGATGCACGGCCGCTCGGCGATCCGCTCCATCCGACCGGGGACCTGCGGCGCACCCGTCAACCGCTCGGCGACGGTCTCGACCGGGACGCCGAGCCCCCAGGCGCACGCCGCCACGCCGAGGGCGTTGGCCACGTTGAAGCGGCCGAGCAGCGGGAGCCGTACCTCCGCACCGCCCATGGGGGTGACGAGCTCGAAGCGGGCGCCTGAGACGTCGAGAGCGACGCGCCGCGCGGTCACCTCGCCCCCCCGCTCGCCGAACGTCACGCGGCGGCGCTCGCGCCGCAGCCTCTGCCACGCGGGATCGTCGGCGTTCACCACCTCTAGCCCGTCGGGGGCCAGGTACTGCACGAGCTTCGCCTTGGCGCGGAAATAATCCTCGAGGGTCTTGTGGTAGTCGAGGTGATCGCGCGTCAGGTTGGTGAAGAGGGCTGCGCGGAACACGAGTCCGTCCACCCGGCCCTGATCGAGGCTGTGGGAGGAGACCTCCATCGCCGCGCCGCGCGCGCCCCGCTCGACCAGCGCGGCGAGCGTCGCCTGGAGATCGATGGGCCCGGGGGTGGTGAGGTTGCCGGCCTCGCTCGGCACGGGGTCGCCCGCCGGATCGAACGCGCCCAGCGTGCCGATCGAGCCGGTCGGCTCGAGCGCCGACAGGACATGCCGCAGCAGCGTGACCGAGGTCGTCTTGCCGTTCGTCCCGGTGACGCCGATCAGATCGAGCTTCGCCCCGGGGCGGTCGTACCACGCCTCCGCGGCGACGGCGGCGGCGCGCCGACCGTCGCGCACCAGGATCTGCGGCACGTCCACCGCCTGCTCGCGCTCGACCAGCGCCGCCGCGGCGCCGCGCTCGCGCGCCGCCATCACGAACTCGTGCCCGTCGCGCACGGACCCGTACACCGCGCAATACAGCATTCCGCGCTCCACCTTCCGGCTGTCGGCGGTGAGGCCGGTGATCTCGGGCCAGGTGTGCAGGTCGGGCAGTTCGACGAGGAGCTGCGCCCGCTCGAGCGCGGCGACGACTTCCTGAAGCTTGTTCATCACCGCGGCCCGCGGCGCGGAGGAGTCGGGCCACGGGAGCGGACCCGGGCGGCGGCGTACGGGTCGGCGAACAACGTGACCATCGAGCCGGCGGCCGCGCTGTCGCCCGCCGCCGGCCAGGTGTGCTCCGCGACACCCCAGCCCCGGAGCGCCACGCGGAACCCGCGCCGGTGGAGCGTGCGCACGGCCTCCCGCATGCCGAAGCCCGCCACGTCGGGGACGGCCCGTCGCGGCCCACGCCCGACGCCGCTGCTGTCGCGTTCATACGGCCACGGCACCACGTAGGGGACCAGGCCGCCATCGTCGTCGGCCGGTGCGGCCGCGGCGCGCGGCGCGGCCGTCGAGAGCCGGGCCCGGTCGAGCGCGACCGTGCGGGCCGCGAGCGCCTGCTCGAGCATCGAGCGGGTCACCGGCGCCGCGGTCTGGGCGGCGAAGTAGCTCCCTTTGTGGGGGTTGTCGATTTTCACGACGAGCACGAGTTGCGGCTGGTCGGCGGGGAACAGCGCGGCGAACGAGGCGGTGTACTCGCCGGCCGCGTAGCGGCCGTTCACGACGCGGCGCGCCGTCCCGGTCTTCGCCGCCACCGGAAAATTCGTGAGCGCCGCCTCGGTTCCGGTGCCGCGCTCCACGACCCCGCGCAGCAGGTTCCGCAACGCCGCCGCCACGTCGCGGGCGACGACGCGTCGCACCGGCTCCGGGCGATGCCGGTAGCGTACTCCGCCGCTCGCGTCCCGGACCTCGCGGATCAGCGTGGGCTGAAGCAGGAGGCCGTCGTTCGCAAGCGCGCCGTACGCCATCGCCACTTGGATCGGCGTGACCGACAGCTCGTAGCCCATGGCGAGGCTCGCCGCACTGGGACGCGTCCACTCGGACGGCGGCCGCAGGCGTCCGGTGGCCTCCGCGGGAAACTCGATCCCCGTGAGCGCCCCGAACCCGAAGTCCCGGAGCGTCACATACTGCTCCTCGGGCGTGAGCCGCGCCGCGAACTTCGCGATGGCGATGTTGCTCGAAACGCGAATGGCGTCGGCCAGCGTGAGCGAGGGCTGGGGATCGTCGTCGGTGATCGTGCGACCGGGCACACGCCACTTGCCCCCCTCCCCCGACACGTGGTCCGTAGGCGACACGCGGCGGAGCGCGAGCAGGGCGGCGGCGGCGAAAATCTTCGCCAGGGACCCGGGCTCGAATGTGTCGGTGAACGCGCTGGGACGCGCGCTACCGTCCCGCTGGCGCGAAGCGAGGGCCAGCACTTCGCCAGTTCCGGGGTCGAGCATCACGACGTCCCCGCCGTCCGCATCCATGCGCCGTAATGCGTCGTCCAGCGCCCGTTGTGCGATCTCCTGCAGCTCTGCGTCGAGTGTGAGCACGACGTCGAGCCCCGGGACGGGGGGGGCGATCACGCGCGCCGGCGACTCGTACTCGCGTCCCGCTCGGTCCTTCAGCACGACCGCCGCGCCTGCCCGGCCCGCCAGCAGGCTGTCGAGGGTCCGCTCGAGCCCGGAGGCGGCCAAGCCGTCGTCGCCCAGGCGGCCGATGGTCGCGCGCGCGACCGCGGGATCGGGATAGAACCGATTCAGCACGGATTCGAGATGCACGCCCCGGACGGTCCGCAGGGGCTGCACTTCGAGCGCGCTGTAGGGCCCCGCGAAGTAGGCGTATCGGCGGCGCAGCGCCTCTTGCCAGGCGTGCGCCGTGAGCCCGAGCCGCCGGCTGATCAGCGATCCGTCCGCGACCGGGTCGCGCAGCTCGTTGGGCGCGATGCCCACGTGGTAGGTCTCCTGCGTGACCGCGAGCGGTGTGCCGTGACGGTCGGACAGCGTGCCGCGGCGCGCTTGGAGCACGATGCGCTCGGTGCGCTGCGCCTGCGCTTCCTCCGCCCAGCGACGACCCTGGAGGATCTGCACTTGCGCCGCCCGTCCGACCAGCAGGGCCAGGCCCACGAGCACGCCGAATTCCACGACCTGGATGCGGACTGCAGACCTGGCCATTTCGCTAGTGCGAGCCGCTCGGAGCAGGGACCAGGACGATCTCGCTGTCGCTCGGCAGGTGCAGCCCCAGCCGCGCCTGCGCCCGGGGGACGAGGACGGCGCGGCTCTCGGCGGCGCGGATGCGGCGCTCGAGATCGGCGCGGTGCCCGTCCAGGTTGGCGCGCCGGGCCCGGAGATCGGCGAGCTCCCGGGCCGCGCGGATGGCGGCCGTCTGGCGGGCGTACACCAGCCACGTGGTCACGAGGAAGGCCACGAGCCAGAGCGCGACCCAGTGGCGGCCCTTAGCCATCGCCGACCTCGAAGGCGCGCAGCTGCGCCGAGCGGGCCCGCGGGTTGTCGCGCACCTCGGCGGCAGCGGGACGGATCGGCTTCCGCGTGAGGAGGCGGCCCAGGGGGCGTCCGCGACAGGTGCACACGGGCTGACGCGGCGGGCAGACGCACGACCGGCTCCAGTCGCGGAATGCGTGCTTCACGATGCGGTCCTCGCCCGAGTGGTAGGTGATCACCGCCATCCGCCCGCCGGGCACGAGCGTGGCCCGGAGCGCCGGCAGCGCGAGCTCGAGCTGCTCGAGCTCCTGGTTCACGACGATCCGCAGGGCCTGGAACAGCCGCGCGAAGTCGGACGGCCCCGAGCGGGGGCCCCGCGCCTCGCGAATCGCGTTCACGAGATCGTCGCTGGTCGCGAAGGGGGCGGTGGCGCGCCGCTTCACGACCGCCCGGGCCAGACGGCGCGCGCGCGGCTCGTCCGCGAGCTCAGCGAACGCGCCGGCGAGACGCGCTTCGGGCCACGTGTTCAGGATGTCGGCGGCCGTCACGCCGTGTCCCGCCGCCATCCGCATGTCGAGCGGCGCCCCGGGACGAAAGGTAAACCCCCGGAGATCGGTATCGAGCTGGTAGGACGAGACCCCCAGATCCAGGAGGATGCGGTCGGGGCGGAACGTCTCGATCGTGCCCAGCACCTTCGCGGAGCCGAACGGACCGGTCGAGTAACGGATGCCGGTGTCGCCGAGGGCGGCGCGCGCGGCGGCGATCGCGTCGGGATCGCGGTCCACGGCGAGGACCTCGGCGCCGAGCTCGCGGAACAGCGCCGCGTGGCCACCGCCGCCGACGGTCGCATCCACGATGCGGCAGCCGCCCGTCGTCCAGTCGCGCACGGCATCGGCCAGGACCGGCACATGGTAGGTGGGGGTCAATGCCCTCCCGAAAAAGACGAAAGCCCCGCCTGCCGTGGCAGGCGGGGCCGGGTGCGTCGTCCCGCGAGGCGGGTTCAGGCGGGGCTGACGGGGCTCGAACCCGCGACCTCCGGTGTG
>Ga0134062_10000070_pt1 | contig 21564 bp, 16 predicted proteins | sample 15_taG_19_FD_94468 | JGI IMG/M metagenome (GOLD analysis project Ga0134062, IMG submission 94468) | Grasslands soil microbial communities from the Angelo Coastal Reserve, California, USA - 15_D_Rain_20cm_2_09082015 | ecosystem: Environmental > Terrestrial > Soil > Grasslands ... | reverse complement strand
TCTTCTCCAAGCCCGGCAACGGCATCTGCCACCAGGTGCACCTCGAGAGCTTCTCGGTGCCCGGCCAGACGCTGCTCGGCACCGACAGCCACACGCCGCTCTGCGGCGCCGCCGGCATGCTGGCGATCGGCGCGGGTGGCCTCGACGTCGCCGTCGCGATGGGTGGCGGCCCCTACCCCTTCACGATGCCCGAGGTCGTGCGCGTGTGGCTCACCGGCGAGCTCCAGCCGTGGGTGACGGCGAAGGACGTGATTCTCGAGCTCCTGCGCCGTCTCAGCGTCCGTGGCGGCACGGGGAAGATCTTCGAGTACGCCGGACCCGGGGTCGCCGCGCTCTCGCTCCCGCAGCGGATGACCCTCGCCAACATGGGGGCCGAGCTCGGGCTGACGACGAGCGTCTTCCCATCGGACGCGGTCACCCGCGACTACTTCCGTCGCCTCCATCGGAAGCACGCGTGGACCTCGCAGGCGGCGGACGACGACGCCCAGTACGATGACCGCTTCGAGCTCGACCTCGCCGCGGTCACGCCCCTCGTCGCGCTGCCCGGCTCGCCCGACCGCGTGGTGCCCGTCGCGGAGGTCGAGGGGACGAAGGTCGAGCAGGTGATGGTGGGCTCGTGCACCAACGGCTCGTGGGAGGACATGTGGGCGGTCACGCAGGTGCTTCAGGGTCGGCACGTGCACCCCGACGTCTCGTTCGTCCTGTTCCCCGGGAGCCACAGGATCCTCGAGACCATGGCGCGCGAGGGGCTGCTCGCCGACCTCCTCGCCTCCGGCGCGCTGATTTCTGAGCCGACGTGCGGCTCGTGCGCGGGCATCGGCCACGTGCCGGCGGCCGGCACGAAGAGTCTTCGCGCGTTCAACAGGAACTTCCCGGGCCGGAGCGGCGTGAAAGGCGACGAGGTCTACCTCGCCTCCTCGGTCACGGCGGCGGCGTCCGCGCTGACGGGCGCGATCACCGATCCGCGGACGGCGGGCACGCCAGCCTCCCTCTATCTGCCCGAGAGCTTCGCCGCCTCGAGCGCCGGGCTCGTCACGCCGGACGGCCAGGGCGAGGTCATCCGCGGGCCCAACATCAAGGCGGTCCCGCTCGGCGAGCCCGTGGCCGAGCGTCTCGAGGCGCCCGTGCTGCTGAAGCTCGGCGACAAGATATCGACCGACGACATCTCTCCCGCCGGTGCCGCGGTGCTCGTCTTCCGCTCCAACATTCCGGCGATCGCCGAGTTCTGCTTCAAGTACGTCGACCCGGAGTTCGCCGCGCGCGCCAAGGCGGCCGGACGCGGGATCGTCGTCGCGGGCGAGGTCTATGGCCAGGGGTCCTCGCGCGAGGCCGCGGCGATCGGCCCCATGTACCTCGGCGTGCGCGCGGTGCTCGCCAAGTCGTTCGCGCGGATCCATCGCGCGAATCTGATCAACTGGGGCGTCGTTCCGCTCACGTTCGACGATCCGTCGGCCTACGACGCGCTCGAGCGTGACGACCGGCTGCGCCTCGACGGCCTCAGGCAGGCACTCGCCGCCGGCGACCGCGTGAGCATCCTGGACACGCGCCGGGGCCGGCGCTTCTCGGCCTCCTGCGTCCTGACGGCCCGCGAGCGCGACATCCTCCTCGCGGGCGGGCTCCTCGCCCACACGTCCAAGGGCGGCCCGTGACGCAACGACGCGTCCGCGCCGTCTACATGCGGGGCGGGACGAGCCGCTGCCTCGTCTTCCGCGCCGCCGATCTGCCGGGCATGGGCGCCGAGCGCGATCGGATCCTCCTCGCGGCGCTCGGGAGCCCGGATCCCTACGGCCGCCAGCTCGACGGGCTCGGCGGCGGCATCTCGTCGCTCTCGAAGGCGTGCATCGTCGGGCCGACGTCCCACCCGGAGGCCGACGTGGATTACACCTTCGCGCAGGTCGAGGTGACGAGGCCCGTCGTGGACTACAAGGGCAACTGCGGCAACTGTTCCTCCGCCGTCGGGCCCTTCGCCATCGACGAGCACCTCCTCCCGGCGGTCGAGGGCGAGACGCGCGTACGCATCCACAACACCAACACGCGGAAGCTCATCGTCGCCCACGTCCCCGTGAAAGACGGCGAGGCTCAGGTGGCGGGCGACTTCGAGCTCGCGGGTGTCCCGGGCCGCGGCGCCCGGATCGCGCTCGACTTCCTCGACCCGGGCGGCGCGGGCAGCGGACGCCTGCTCCCCACGGGGAACCCGCGCGACGTGGTGGACGGCATCGAGGCCTCGCTCGTGGATGCGACGAATCCCGTCGTCTTCGTCCGCGCCAAGGACCTCGGCCTCGCCGGGATCGAGACACCGCTTGCGATCGACGCCGACCGTTCGCTGGCGGCCCGCCTCGAGGCGATCCGTGTCGAGGCGGCGCGCCGCATGGGGATCCCGGGAAGCTCGGCGGTGCCCAAGGTCGCGGTCGTGACGCCGCCAGTGGACTTCACGGCTCTCGACGGCGCGCGGTACCGGCTCGATCAGGTCGACCTCCTCGCCCGCGTGATCTCGATGGGCAACTGCCACCGCGCGTTCGCGCTGACCGCCGCCATGTGCCTCGCGGTCGCCGCCCGCGTGGAAGGCACCGTGGTCCGTGAATGTGTCCCGTCCGTGAGCGGCGACGTGCGACTGGGCCATCCGTCGGGGGTCCTGCCGATCGACGCCGCGGTGCGCGTCCGTGACGGGGCGCCCTGGGCCGAGCGGGTGACCGTCTACCGGACGGCGCGCCGGCTCATGGAGGGCTTCGTCCGCGTCCCCTGACGTACCCCTGTTAACCGGGGTCTTGACCGTCGAGTTCCGCGGTTGGATCCCCGCCGACGGCAAGTCGGCTCGCCCCTCCCGAACCCGCCGGCCGGCGGCGCGGTGACCGGGCGTTGAGAGCAGGGGCTACGTTTCCGAAAAATCAGATCCTTTTGTGTTGCGTTGCCTGACGCTTTAGGATAGTGGGTTGACATGGCCGGGCGCGACGTCCTGATCGTCGACGATGACCGTCAGGTCCGCGAGGTGCTCCACCAGATCTTCGTCGCTGCCGGCTACAAGTGCGTTCTGGCCAAAGACGGGGACGAAGGGCTGCAGGTGTTCAAGGCGGGACGCCCGCCACTCGTCGTGACCGACCTCAAGATGCCGGGCATCGCGGGCATCGAGCTCCTCCGCCAGGCGCGCGCGGTCGACGGCGACGTGGCCGTGATCGTGCTGACCGACGCCGCTGACTGGAAGAACGCCATCGAGAGCCTGAAGCTCGGTGCGCACGCCTTCCTCATGAAGCCGATCAACATGGATGAGCTGCTCATCACCGTTGAGCGCGCGCTGGAGCGCCGTCAACTCCTGATCGAGCGCCGCGAGCACCAGCAGGATCACGGACAACGCCAGGAGGCGCCGCGCGAGATCCTGATCGTCGAGGACGACCCCGTGCACCGCGACCTTTTCAATCGGATGTTCCTCTTTGCTGGCTACAAGTGCCTGCTGGCCAAAGACGGGGGTGACGGGCTCGAACTGTTCCGGCGATCGCGACCGCCGCTGATCTTAACCGAGTTCAAGATGCCGGTGATGAGTGGCGGTGAGCGCGTGGCCGGCGCGGGCATCGAACTGCTCAAGCAGATCGGCCAGGAGGACCCGGACGCGGCCGTCATCGTCCTGGGTAACCCGTCGTACGGCGCGGCCGACGTGAAGACCCTGGTTGCGAGCCTCAAGCTCGGCGCGTACGCCTTCTTCTGGAAGCCCGTGAGCAACGACGATCTGCTGTTCGCCGCTGAGCGAGCCATCGAACGGCGTCAGCTCCTGATCGAGCGCCGCCAGCGTGAGGAGGGAGTCTAGTTCCCACGCTGGCCGTCGCTTCGACGGCGGGCCGGGGCTCCCGGAGCCGCTCCGCCCGGCCGCTGGATCAGTCAACCGCCGCAGCGTTCCCGGCCGGTCGTCGACGGGTCGTTCATCTTCCCGTGACGTACCCCTGTTAACCGGGGTCCTGACCGTCGAGTTCAGCGGCTGGATCCCCGGCAACGGCAAGTCGGCTCGCCCCTCCCGAACCCGCCGGCCGGCGGCGCGGTGACCGGGCGTGGAGAGCGGGTGCCACGTTTCCGAAAAACCAGATCCTCTTGTGTTGCGCTGCCTGACGCCTTCTGATAGTGCGTTGACATGGCCGAGCGCGACGTCCTGATCGTCGAGCACGACCCGAAAGTGAGCGAGGTGTTACGCCTCATCTTCGAGGTGACAGGCTACAACTGTCTGCTCGCCCTCGACGGCCGCGAAGGCGTGGAGGTGTTCAAGGCGGGACGCCCGCCGCTCGTGGTGACCGACCTCAGGACGCCGGGCATGACCGGGATCGAGCTCCTCCGCCAGGTGCGCGCGGTCGACGACGACGTCGCCGTGATCGTGCTGACCGACGCCGCTGACTGGAAGAACGCCATCGAGAGCCTGAAGCTCGGCGCGTACGCCTCCCTCATGAAGCCGATCAATATGGACGAGCTGCTTATCACCGCTGAGCGCGCGCTAGAGCGCCGTCAACTCCTGGTCGAGCGCCGCCAGCATCAGCAGGCCCACGGGCAACGCCAGGAGGCGCCGCGCGAGGTCCTGATCGTCGAGCACGCCCGCCAAATCCGCGAGTTGTTGTGTGAGATCTTCCTCAGTGCGGGCTACACGTGCCTGACGGCCAGCGACGGCGACGAAGGGCTCGAAGTGTTTCGAAAGGCGCGACCGCCGCTGATCGTCACCGAACTTAATATACCGGCGCCGCTGATGGTCACCGAACGCAATATCCCGGTGACACTTGGCGGTGAGAAGATGGCCGGCGCGGGTATCGGGTTGCTCAGGCTGGTCCGCCAGGAGGACCCGGACGCGGCGGTCCTTGTCCTCGGCGGGAAGATGGACTTGAAGATCCATGCCGCGTGCCTGAAACTCGGCGCGTACGCTCACCTCTGGAAACCCGTGCTCATGGACGAGCTGCTGATCGCCGCTGAGCGAGCCATCGAACGGCGCCAGCTCCTGATCGAGCGCCGCCAGCGCTAGGAGGGATCCTAGTTCCCGCCGCTGGCCGCCGCTTCGACGACGGGCCGGGGCTCCCGGAGCTGCTCCCGCCCGGCCGCTGGATCAGTCAACCGCCGCACCGTTCCCGGCCGGTCGTCGACGGGTCGTTCATCTTCCCGTGAGCCGGCTCTATCTCTCCACGGCGAAGGACGAGATCGCGCGGCGGCGGGCCCTCGTCCCCACGGGCCAGGTCGTCGAAGCGTGGCCCGACCTCGTCGAGCCCGGCGCGTTCTGGCTCGGCGACGAGTCGAAGGCGCTCCTCGAGCGTGACGGCCCGCCGATCCCCGCCAGGCTCGCGTTGCCCACCGACCGCGTGGAGGTCTATTACGGCCCGCAGCTGACCGACGTCGAGTCGCTCCCCCGCGAGGAATCCCTGCGGGCGCGGGTCGTGTCCGGGCGCGGCATCGCCGCCGCGTGGATCACCCTGGACCGCTTCGGCCACCGCAACACCTTCGAGCCCCAGTCGCCGGCCGATCCGGTCTTCAACCTCCGGCGGGTCGGCGGCGGCAAGGGCCATCTCTGGCGGCTGTTCCGAACGAAGCAGGATGCGATCGTCTACATGGTCGAGGCCTACGGGAGGGAGGCCGAGGGCGCCGAGTGGGCGCGGGCCCTCACGATCGAGGGCTTCGAGGACCTCGTCAAGCGCGACGCGAGCGCCCTCGACGGACCTCCCCCATGACCACGGCGCTCGACATGCCGGCCGCGCAGGATCGGCGGGAGCGCGTGTACCGGGTCGTCCGCGCGATCAGCCGTTTCTGGCTCTGGTTCTTCTTCAAGTCGGTGGACGTGCGCCATCCCGAGCGCGTGCCCGACGCCGGCCCGGTGCTCCTCTGCATCAATCACCCGAACAATTTCATCGACTCGCTGCTCGTCGGAGCGGCTATCCGGCGGAAGGTCCACTACCTTGCCACCGCCGGGCTCTTCCACCGCCGACTCGTCGCGGCGTTTCTCCGGGCCTGCGGGGCGATCCCCGTCTACCGCAGGCAGGACGATCCGGACCGCATGGAGAAGAACACCGACACGTTCGCGGCGTGTGCCGACGCGCTCGCCGAGGGCCGCGTCATCGCGATCTACCCGGAGGGGACGACGCACGCAGAGGCGCGCGTCCGGCGCATCAAGACGGGCGCGGCGCGCATCGCGCTCGCGCACGAGGCCGAGCACCCGGGCGCGCTCCGCCTGATTCCCGTCGGGCTCACCTTCGACGCGCGCAAGTCATTCCGGGCGCGCGTGCTCGTCTCGTTCGGCCCGCCCGTGCCCGTGACGCCGTACCGCGAGGCGTACCGCCAGGATCCGGTGGCGGCCGTGGAGGCGCTCACGACGGCCGTCCAGTGGGCGATGGAGGCCGAGGTGGTGCACGTCGAGCGGATCGACGCGACCCAGCTCGTGCGCGCCGTCGAGGAGCTCTACCGCGACGAGCTGGGGCGCGAGCTCACGGAGGAGGGCGGGGTCCCGCGCAAGCGGATCGACCCGATTCGCCTCTCGCGGGCCATCGTGGGCGCGGTGAGCCACTTCCGGGCGCGCGATCCCGCGCGCGTCGAGCGGCTCTGGCAGCGGATCGAGGGCTACCGCGCGCTGCTCGCGGAGTACCACGTCAAGGACGAAGCGGTGCGAGCGCGGCTCGATGCGCCGCGGCGCGCGCGCCGGCTTCGGCTGGGCTGGCAAGCCGTCGTCGGCCTTCCCCTCTTCGCCTACGGCGCCTCGGTGAACTTCCTCCCGTACTGGATCCCGCGCTGGACGGCGCGCCGGATGGCGCGGAAGGAGACGGACTACGCGACGTGGCGGTTCCTGGCGTCGGTGGTCGCGTATCCCCTCTTCTGGGGAACCGAGGTCTGGCTGGTCGCCCGGGTGCTCGGCGCGGCGTGGGCGCTGGCCTTCGCCCTGTCGCTCCCGCTCTCGGGCGCCGTCGCCTACCGGTACTGGGTGGGCGCCGGGCGCCTCAGGAGCCGCCTGCGACTCAACGTCCTCACGCTCACACGGGAGCACGTCGCCCGGCGGCTCACGGCCGAGCGGCAGGCGATCATCACCGAGTTCGAGCGCGCCAAGGCCGAGTATCTGGCCGACACGAAGGGGAGCTCGTTTTGACCGTTCGCCTGCTCGAGGAGATGTCCTCGCCGGCGCTCGACGCGCTCGACCGCGCACGGACCGTGATCGTCCTGACCGTGAGTCCGCTCGAGGAGCACGGTCCGCACCTGCCCGTCGGCGTGGACGCGATCGCCGCGCGACACTTCGCGGAGTCCATCGCCGAGCGCCTGGTGGCGGCGCGGCCAGGCTGGACGGTCGTGCTGGCGCCGACGCTCCACCTCGGCACCTTCACGTTCGACGCCACGGGGACCATCAGCGTGCGCCAGCGCGTCGTACGCGACGCGCTCGTGGACTACGGGGCGTCGCTCGCCCGCGCCGGCTTCCGCTACATCCTCGTCGCGAACGGCCACGCCGGGCCCGGCCATCTCGCGGCACTCGACGAGGCGGCCGCGGCCGTGTCCGGACGGTACGGGATCACGATGGCGTCGTTCACGGGCCACCTCGCGTGGCAGTTCCTGCGTGGACGCTACCTCGACAAGATCGGAGCGGCGCTCGGCCGCCCGCTCTCGGACGAGGAGCGCCAGGCGTTCGCGGAGGACGCCCACGGCGGCTGGTGGGAGACCTCGCTGATGCTGCTCGTCCGCCCGGACCTCGTGGACGGAGCCTACCGGGCGCTCCCACCGGCGCGCTACCCGCTCGCGGCGCGCGTGCTGCCGAACTACCCGCTGAGGAATGGCGGCCGTGGCTACGTCGGCCACCCTGCGCTGGCCGATCCGGCCTTCGCCAAGGCAACGACCGAGGTCCTGATCGCCGAAACGATGGCGCTGATCGAGGGTCTGCTCGAGGGCCGGATTCGTCCCGCCGACCGCCGCTCGCCCTTCTTCGCGCTCCCGTTCTTTCGCACCGACTTCTGGCCTCTCGCGACGACGGCCCTGGCGCTGATCGCCGCGGCGGCGATCGCCCTGTTAGTGAGGAGATCGGATCGATGAGCGCAGCCAGGTCGCTAGGATGAGACGCGACATGCTGAACGGAGCCGTTGCCGGACGGAGCCACTTCGTGCCCACGGCACGCCGCCCACGGAGTGTGCCGGCCCCGCGGCGCTCGCTACAATGATCGACCTCGACGCCAAGGACGGCGTCGCGTGGCTCCGCCTCAACCGCCCCGCGGCGCTCAACGCGCTCGACCGTTCCCTCACGGGAGCCCTCGAGCAGACGCTCGCGCGCGTGGCCGCGATGGATGACGTCACGGTCCTCGTCGTCGCCGGCCGCGGGCGCGCCTTCTGCGCCGGCAACGACCTCGCCGAGATGACGACGCTCACCGGGGACGAGGCGGAAGCCCTGGCAACCCGGCAGGCCGCGCTCCTCGACCGCTTCGCCCACCTGCCGCAGGTGACGATCGCCGCGATCGACGGCTGGGCCCTCGGCGGCGGCCTCATGCTCGCGGCGGCACAGGACCTCCGCGTGGCCTCCGACCGCGCACGCTTCGGCCTCCCCGAAGTCACGCTGGGCTTCAACCCCGCCTACGGCATCGCCCGTCTGCTCGACGTCGTGGCCGGGGGGTGGGCGTGTGAGCTCCTGCTGACCGGCCGGACGATCCACGCGAGCGAGGCGCTTCGCATGGGTCTCGTCAATCGCGTCGTCGCGCCGCCGACGCTCGAGGCGAGCGTCGCCGCGCTGGCGGCGGACATCGCGCGCGCACCCCGCGCGAGCCTCGCGGCGACGAAGGAGGTCGTCGCGGCTATCCGGAGAGGCGAGCGGGACCGCAGCCCTGAGGCGTACGGCGCCGCGCTCCGCACGAGCCCAGAAGCGCGCGCACGGATCCGCGCCTTCGTGGAGCGGAAGCGGAGGGCGAGCCGCTGAGGCGCGCGGCGCCGCGCGGACGCCGTTACGCCCTGGTCCGGTGCATCTGTGCGTCGGCCTCGCGGAGCAGCTCATCGGGCGTGTCCGGAGGCGACGGACTGTAGGCGACTCCGACACTGCAGCGGATGTGGTCGACCGGCAGGCCGCGCTTTCCCGCCAGTTGTGCGATCCGGTCCCGCACGCGAGCCGTCACGATGTCGGTCGCGCCGGGCCCCGCATCCGGGAAGAAGACCGCGAATTCGTCGCTCCCGTGGCGTGCGAGGAGGTCCGTGGTGCGCGTCGCCTCGACGAGCGCGTCGGCCACGGCCCGCAGGACGTCGTCGCCGACGCCATAGCCAAAGCGGTCGTTGATCGCCCTCAGCTGAACGATGTCGAGCACGAGCATCAGCGCGCCGGTTCCCCGCCGGCGGGCCACGGCGGCGAGGCGTTTGTACTGGTCGTCGAACGCGCGGCGGCTCGCGAGCCCCGTCACCGGGTCGGGCGCGTATCGCGACAGCCGGCGGTCGGTCTCGGCGAGCCGCCCGGCCACCGTCCGGAGCAGGGCCAGCGCAAGCCTGACCGAGGTCTCAAGCACGCGCAGGAAGTCGTTCCGGTTGAGCACGAGGCAGTGCGTCCGCTCGATGGCCACCACCGTCGCCGACCGCGCTCGGTTGCGGATGACGGCGAGCTCACCCAGGATCTCGCCTTCGCCGAACTCGCTCAGGATCACCTCCGTGGGGCTGCCGGGGGCGGTCTCGAGCGCGCGGGCGCGACCCGCGAGGATCACGAAGAGGCGGTCGGGCGGGTCGCTCTCCTGGATGATCGAGTGGCCCGCGGCGAAGACCTCCTCGGACGCCTGCGCGATCAGCAGCTCGCGCTCCTCGTTCGTGAGTGACCCGAAGAGCGGCACCGACGCGAGCAGGCTCGCGCGGCGGGACCGGAGGTCGACGCGGTCGGCGTCCTCGGCCGGCCGCGCCCGCAGGCCACGCGTTGCGTCGGAGGCCACCCGCGTGCGCGAGAGCCAGGCGCGAACCCGCGCCCGCAGCATCGGCGGGCTGAAGGGCCGGGCGAGGTAGTCGGTGGAGGCCGCCTCGGCCGGGGCGACGACGTCAGCCGCCTCGGAGCCGTCCGCGAGCACGACGACGGGAAGGTTTCCCCGGCCGAGGCGTGCGCGCAGCGTGGCGAGCGCGCCCTCACCGGTGAGCAGCCCGCGGTCGATGATCGCGAGGTCCGGCCGGAGCTCCGACCCCCGGCTGAGCACGGCCGACATGTCCGCGAGGCGGAGCAGAACGAGAGCATCCTCGCCCAGGACCTCCTCGATCGCGGCGATCTCCTTGTCGTCGCCGCTGACGACCAGCACGCGCCCGCCCGCGATCTGCCGGTGCTGGAGCGCGGAGGCGGCGCCCACGTCGCGCGCGGAGCCGTTGCCGGAGAGCTCGAGCTCGAGGCCCTCGCGCGCCGCGAGCACCTCGAGCGCCGCCCCGCGCGAGACCGCGCGCGCCCGCGCCTCGGACTCGATGCGCTCCATGATCGCATCGTCGTGCTGCGGGTCGTGGTGGAAGAGGGCCAGGCGACGCGCGCCCGCCGCCAGCGCGACGTCGACCGCGTACTCGAGGGGACTGTGTCCCCAGCCGACCTTGCTCCGGTACTCCTCCTCGGTGTACTGCGCGTCGTGGATGACCAGGTCGGCGCCGCGCATGAACGCGATGTGACGCTCATCACCCGGGTGCTGCGACACCCGGCCCGGCACACTCCAGAACGGCTCGTGGTCAGTCATATAGGCCACGGTCGCACCGCCGCTCGACAGCCGGTACGCGATCGTGGGCGCGGTGTGGTTCAGGTACTGCGTCTCCACCAGCACGTCGCCGACGCGGAGGAAGCCCTCGTCGAGCTCGGTGTAGTGGATGCGGCTCTGCAGCTCGCGGAGTTTCACGGGGAAATACGAATACTCCATCTGCCCGGCCATCGCCTCCTCGAGCCCGCGCTGGAAACCGAGGGGCGCGTAGATGTTCAGCTCGGCGCCGGGCCGAAAGGCGGGGACGAAGAACGGGAAGCCCTGGATGTGGTCCCAGTGCGTGTGGCCGATGAAGAGGTGGATCCGCATCGGCTGCGGCATCGTCCGAACGAGGTGCAGGCCGAGCCCGCGGGCGCCGGTGCCACAGTCGAGGACGATGACGGTCCCGTCGGCGGCGCGCACCTCGGTGCACGACGTGTTGCCGCCGTAGACGGCCGTCGTGCGTCCGGGCGTGGCGATGGAGCCGCGGGTCCCCCAAAAGCGCACGTACATGGTAAGTCTTACGACTATCACACCGGCGCCGGCTTTGGAAATTCGGGCGTCCGGGCGCGCCGAACCGGCCCGCGCCGGAGTGTGATACAAAGCGGCGGGTGACCAAGCGCGGACGCGCAAGGAGGACGTCATGAGGACGACTCGGCGAAGCTTTCTGAGGCTGGTGGGCGCCGGAGCTGCCGCGGCGACGGTCCGGCTCGACGCTCCACCAGCGTTCGCGCAGGCCGGCCACCCGGTGAAGCTCGGCGTGCTCACGATCCGTGCGGGCATCGCGGCCCCGGTGGGCGCCGCTGGATTGCGCGGGACCGAGTGGTGGCTCGAGCGCGTCAACCGGGCCGGGGGGATCCTCGGGCGTCCCGTGCAGCTGGTCGTCGAAGAGGAATCGAACCCCAAGGACACCGTCGAGCGCTACCGGAAGCTCGTCCTCCAGGACAAGGTGGAGGCGGTGCTCGGCGGCATCTCGACCGGAGTGACGCTGGCGCTCGGCCCGGTGGCCGAGGACCTCGGGACACCATGGCTCTCGTGGGACGGCACCACGCAGAAGGGCGTCGAGGAAACGATGCCGAACCCCCGTTGGGCCTTCAAGAGCGTGGACAACGAGGTCGAGGCCATCGTCGCCGGCATGCTCACCGCCAGGCACTTCAAGGGGATCAAAACCGTCGCCGGCATCGGGAACGACTACTCCTACGGCCACGACTGCTGGCAGGCCTACCAGGCCGTCCTCAAGCGATACACGCCGGACGTGAAGTTCGTGCTCGAGCTTTTTCCCAAGCTCGGCGTCACGGACTTCACCTCGCACCTCGCCGCCATCCAGCAGTCGAGGGCGGACCTCCTCATGTGCTCGTTCTGGTCGGGCGACGCGACGATCATCCTGAAGCAAGCGGCCGCGGTCGACCTCTTCAAGACGATGAAGGGCGCGTTCACCACGGCGGGCGGCGTCCACGATTCGCTCAAGAAGAACTTCACGCCCGAAGGGTTGCTGCTCGGCTACAACACGATGTACTTCGACGATCCGAAGGGCTCGGCGCTCCTCAAGCAGTTCGTCCGCGAGTACAAGGCGAAGTACGCCGAGTACCCGCCGTACGAGTGCGACCACGCCTACTTCTGTGCCGAGTCGTACAAGGCCGCCGTCGAGAAGGCCGCCGCGGGGAGCACGAAGTGGCCCGAGAAGGCGACCGTCGTCCGGGCGCTCGAGGGCATCGAGGTCGAGTCACTCTCGGGGCGGCGCAGCTGGCGCGAGGACCACGTCCACATGTGCAACTTCTACCAAGGGATCACGACGCACAAGAACCCCTACGACTTCGTCACGATCGACCCGGTCGAGGTCGTCTCGACGAAGGTGGCGATGAAGCCCGCCGGCACGAAGCTCTTCGACTGGATCAACTCCTGGAAGATCTAGCGCGGGCCGTCGTCAATGTCGTGCTCAGCGGGGTGTTCCACGGGAGCATCCTCTTCCTGGTGTCGGCGGGGCTTCAAGTCGTCTTCGGCGTGCAGAAGATCTTCAACCTCGCGTGCGGCTCCTTCTACGCGCTCGGCGCCTACGTCGGGGTCTCCGCGGTCGGCTGGTACGTGGGGGCGGGCGGGCCGCCCGCGCTGTTCATCGCGCCGCTGGCCGTCGCGGGGCTCGCCGTGGGCGCGGTCGGTGTCCCCGTCGAGCGCGGACTCCTCCGCTTCGTCTACGACCGCGACGAGACCTTCCAGCTCCTCTTGACCTTCGCCATCGTCCTCATGATGGAGGACGCGATCCGGATGACGTGGGGCACGTCGCCCCGCTCCACCTCCGGCCTCTACCTGACCTACGGCCGCGTGGGCGTCCTGGGGACGACGGTGCCCGTGTACAACCTGATCGTGATCGGCGCCAGTCTCGCCATCGCCGTGCTCATCGGCTGGCTCCTGACCCGCACCACCTTCGGCTGGATCATCCGCGCCAGCGCCGACAACCGGGAGATGACGGAGGCGCTCGGCGTGGACATGCGGCGCCTCCACACGACGGTCTTCACGCTCGGCACGGCCCTGGGCACCCTGGGCGGCGCGCTCGTCATTCCGGCGACGGCGGCGATGAGCGAGATGGGCATCGAGCTGATCGTGGAGGCCTTCGCCGTCGTCGTGATCGGCGGCCTCGGGTCCATGCGGGGCGCCTTCGTCGGTGCGCTCGTCGTCGGCGTGCTCAGGTCGATCGCGATCTCCGTGTACCCGGAGCTCGAGATGCTCCTGATCTACCTCATCGTGATCGCGGTGCTCGTGCTCCGGCCGCGCGGCCTCTTCGGCGGTCCACCGGCGTGAGCGGCCGGCTCGTCCTCGCCCTGGCGCTCGGCGCGACCGTCCTGGCGCCCCTCGTCGCGCCGACCTACCACGTGCTCTTGATGCTGCCGTTCATGGCCTACGCGGTGGCGCTCCTGGGGCTGAACCTCCTCTTCGGATACACGGGCCTCGTCTCCTTCGGGCACGCACTGTTCCTCGGCGTCGGCGCGTACACCGGCGCGTTCCTCACGAGCGTCTTCAAGCTCCGCTCGATGGAGGTGATCCTCGTCGCCGCGGCGGCGCTCGGCGCGCTGGTGGCGGCCCCGGTCGGCGCCCTCTGCGTACGCTACGTGAAGATCTACTTTGGGATGCTCACGCTCGCGTTCGGCATGGTCTTCTACACGTTCGTGCTGAAGTTCTACCGCCTGACGGGCGGCGACGAGGGCATGCCCTTCCTGCGCCCGACCCTTCTCGGGGCGAGCATCGAGGGTCTGCCGAAGACCGACTACCTCGCCGGCCCCTACTACTACTACTCGCTGGCCGTGCTCGTCCTCGCCACCCTCGTCATGTGGCGCATCGTCCACTCCCCGTTCGGCCTCTGCCTCAAGACGATCCGCGACAACCCGACGAAAGCCGAGACGCTCGGCATCGGCGTCGCGCGCTATCGCTGGTGCGCCTTTGTGATCTCCGCCGTCTACGCCGCGGTCGGCGGCGCCCTCCTCGGCCCGCCGACGGGCAACGTGGACCCGACGCTCGCCTACTGGACGCAGTCGGGCAACATCGTTTTCATGACGCTGCTCGGCGGGTTCGCGAGCTTCTTCGGACCCGTCCTCGGCGCCTTCGTCTTCATCTACCTCCAGGATTGGGTGATGTCGGTCGTCCCGTTCTGGCGCCTGATTTTCGGCGCGATCCTCGCCGCGATCGTCATCGCCGCTCCTGGCGGGCTCGCGGGGCTCTGGGTCAGGCGGCCGTCCGTCGAGGCTTCGTCCTCGTGATCCTCCGGGCCGAGGGGCTCCGGAAGCTCTACGGCGAGTTCTGCGCCCTCGACGGCGTGAGCCTCGCCATCAGCGCGGGCGAGTTCGTCTCGATCATCGGGCCAAACGGGGCGGGCAAGTCCACGCTCGTCAACGTCCTCACCGGCGTCCTCCGCCCCACCGCTGGCGCCGTCACCTTCAGAGATCGCGACGTGAGTGGGATCGGCCCCGCCCGCCTGGCCCGGCTCGGGATCGCGCGGTCCTTCCAGCTCGTCCAGGTCTTCCCCGACCTCACGGTGCTGGAGACACTCCAGGCGGCGGTGGTCTCACGCCTCGGGCACGGCGCGCGCCTCTTCGCGTCCCTCGCCGCCGACCGCGCCGTTCGGGAGGGCGCGCTCGAGGTCGCCGAGCTGTTCGGCCTGGGCCGGAAGCGTCACGTGCCCGCCAGGCACCTGCCGCAGGGTGACAAGAAGCTCCTCGACGTCGCGTCGGCATTCGCGCTGCGGCCTCAGATCATCCTGCTCGACGAGCCGACGTCCGGCGTGAGCACGGCGGATAAGACGGCGATCATGGAGACGCTCGTCTCCGCCTCGAAGCGGATCGGCGTCCAGGCGATCATTCAGGTCGAGCACGACATGGACATCGTCTTCGGCTACTCCGACCGGATCATCGCCCTCCACGAGGGTCGCGTGCTCGCCGACGGCCCGCCGGCCGCGATCGAGGCAGACCGGCGCGTCGTCGACACGGTCATCGGCCGGCGCGCCCGGGCGCGGTGAGGGCCGGCCGATGCTGACCGTGGATGCGGTCGACGTGTTCATCCAGGCGAGCCACATCTTGCGGTCCGTGTCGCTCGGCGTGGGGCCACGTGAGGTGGTGTGCCTCGTGGGCCGGAACGGTGCGGGGAAGACGACGACCCTGCGCACGATCATGGGGTACCTGCGCCCGCGCGCGGGCGGCGTCGAGTTCCGCGGCCACCCCATCCACGGCCGACGGACGCACGAGATCGCGCGGCTCGGCGTCGGCTGGGCGCCGGAGGACTGCGGGATCTTCGGCGACCTCACCGTGGCCGAGAACATCGAGATCGCCACCCGGACACGGCCCGGGGGACGGCCTGCCACGGAGCGCATCGAGCTCGCCTTCCGCGTCTTCCCGATGCTCCGGCGGTACGCGGGGCGCAAGGGCCCGGAGCTGAGCGGTGGCGAGCGGAAGATGCTCTCGATCGCGCGCGCCCTCGCGCTCGACCCCGAGCTGCTCGTGCTCGACGAGCCCTTCGAGGGGCTCGCGCCCGCGATCATCCCGGCCGTGAGCGAGGGGCTCGCGGCGATCACCGAGCTCGGCCGATCGATCCTGATCGCCGAGTCCAACATCCACCACGTGCCCGAGTACACGCACCGTCTCTACGTCATCGAGCGCGGTGCGATCGTCTTCGCGGGCGCGCAGGAGGACGCCTGGCGCGATCCAGGTCTCGCACGTATCATCGGGAGCGCCACGTGACCCCACGCGCCGGAGGCCAAAGGCCATGACGCTGCCCCTCGTCCCGACCGCTGTCATCGGCTCCCACGGAAAGCCCGGCTGGTGGTTCGCCGGAGTCAAGGCGTACGAGCGCGGCGAGTTCGGCCCCGCCGACGTCGAGGAGATGTTCGACGACGCCGTGCACGCGGCCGTCCGCGACATGGAGACCGCCGGGATCGACATCATCACCGACGGGGAGGTCCGGCGCCTCGACGGCTACGTGGACTCGTACTACGCGATCATCAAGGGCATCGAGCCCATCCCCGACCGTCGCAAGGCGGGCCCGTGGGGGTACGACCAGCAGACCCGCTACGAGGCGGTCGGCCGGATCGAGACGCCGCAAGGCGGGCTCGGCATCGTCAAAGAGTTCGAGTACCTCAAGGCACACACGACCCGGCACACGAAGGCGACCTGCGCCGGCCCGCTCACCTTCGGCTCGCGGATCCACCCGGGCAAGATCTACAAGGGCGTCGTGGACGTCGCCGAGCGCTTCGCCGAGGTCATCAACCAGGAGCTGCGCGGTCTCGTCGCCGCGGGTGCCGAGCTCATCCAGATCGACGAGCCTGCGCGCGGGAACGTCTCCGGCGAGGAGATGGCGCGCCTGTTCAATCTGGCCACCGACGGCATCGGCGTGAGGCTCGGCTATCATATTTGCTTCGGTAACCGCTTCGGACGCTCACGGTTCCAGCGGACGTACGAGCCGTACTTTCCCGGAATCCTGAAATCGCGCGCCCACCAGCTCGTGCTGGAGTTCGCGGGCCGGGAGATGGCCGAGCTCGACCTCTGGAAGACGTACGGGGAGGGGCGTGAGCTCGGCGCGGGCGTGGTGGACGTGAAGGGCTTCGCCCAGGACACGGCGGAGGACGTCGCCAAGCGCATCCGCCGAGTCCTCAAGGTCTGCCCGCCGGAGAAGCTCACGGTCAACCCCGACTGCGGCTTCGGCTGGTCACCGCGCTACATGTGCAACGCGAAGCTCGGCGCCCTGGCCGGCGGCGCGGCGCTCGTACGGCGGGAGCTCCAGGGCCGGCGCTGACCGTCGGGCACCCCGAGCTCGTCGAGACCCGCAAGTTGCCAAGAACAGAACCCGGATGCTAATGTCCTTCAACAGAGGATCTGTATGGACGCCCCAGGGTCCGCCGACGCGCGTGAGCGGGTAACGAAGTGGATCGAGCAGACGCGACAGCTGTTCAGCGTGCTGCCGGAGCTGCTCGTGACCGATCCGCATGTCAGCGAGCGGGTGAGCGCGGCCGAGAAGGAGGCCGAGCGGCTCCGCAGAGAGCTCGAAGACCTGAAGCGGGAGAACAACCAGCTCCGGGGCGAGAGAGACGAGATGGCCCAAGCCATGAGCCTCGTCGCCCAGAAGCTTGGCTTCTCGCCGCGGAAGAGCCCCTTCGAACGCAGCCACGTGGGGGATCACTCGAAACCGGTCGAGCCCCCGAAGGCGGCCGAGCCCCCGAAGGCCGGCGACTCGCCCAAGGCCACCGACCACCCGAAGGTTTGAACGCGCCGACGGCGCGTCGCGCTTAGTCCTTTTTCAAGGTCAGGGTCAGCTCGTACTTTTTCTCCGCCTTCGGGTCGGGGTTGAACACGGCGACCCAGAGCGTGGCGCAGTCCTTCCCGAGCGCGGGCACCGCGGTTCCTTCCGGTACCAGACGGACCGTCTCTGACTTGAGGTCCGCGCGACCCACGGGCGGCATCATCAGGAGCCACGCGTCTTTGGACTCGGCGCGGCCTCCCTTGAGCTTCACCCCGATCTCACGCGGTTCTTTGACATCCGCGGCCACCGCGAAGAACCGCGCGGTCAGCGGCGAGAGCGTCATGGGGAACCGGTGATCGGCGAACCGCTGCCTGTCGTGCGTGATGCGCTGCGTGGCATGGTCTGGATCGCCGACCCGCGGACTCGGGTGGGTGAAGACGCTCGTCTCCGTCGCCGACTCTAAAATCCGCGCCTGGGTCCACAGGCCGGGCTCGGGTACCGCGGCGAGCAGGACACTCTTGACGAACTCGGGGTACTGCTCGGCCAGCCGCGCCTCGTTGACCAGGAAGTTGTAGAGGTGGGCGCCGACCGACGGCGCAGCCTTGCCGGGCACGAACGTCTTCAGGCTGTTGAGCGCCTTGGTCACGATCCCCGGGCTCTGACGCTCGAGGAAATCGAGGAGGATCGAGTAGCCGTAGGCCAGAAGCCCCTCCTCGTAGTCGGCGGACTGCTGGATCGGGACACTCAGGAGGTACGCGTACTTCCCGAGCTCCTGTTTCGCGCCCGCCTTGAAGTCGATGGTGCCCTTCCAGCTCGTCCACCGCGCCCACGCCGAGACCCACCACTGGGCGCCCTCGTCCAGGGCCGCAGTCTCGACGACCTGCGGCGCGCTGTCGTCCTCGGGCGCCGCGGCAGCCGCGGCGACCTCTTGCTTTACGGGCGGAGGCGGTGGGGGTGCGGGCGGCGGCGCCGGTGGTGCGAGTGGCGCCGCGGGAGACGATGCGGGCGGTCGGGCTGGCGGCAGGGGAGACGGGGCCGGCGGCGCGGCTAACGGGGCTGGTGGAGCGGGCGGCGGGGCCGGGGCCTGGGGCCGCGGCGCTATCGATGGGGTGGCCGCGGCGATGACGGGCCGCACTGGTTCGTCCACCGCCGTCGGTCGCGGCGCAGGTCGCTCAGGCGCGCGTGGGAGATCGGCCGGGCCGGCCACGAGCTTGCCGCGTGTGGCCGCCACCGTGAGCGTCCGACCGAATAATCGCGTGACGCTATCCTCGAGCACGGCGAACTTCGCGTCGTCGAGATGCTCGCGGCCTTCGACCAGCGTGAGCAACGCGGAGAAGGCGGGCGTGGTCTCTAGGATTTCCGCCGCGCTCTCCTCCGTGGGCCCCTTCGGGTCGAGCACCGCGGCGCGGATCTCACGCGCCTTCGCCTGGCACTCGAGCAGCGCGGCGAAGTTCGGGTCGTCCACGTGGTTGATGGTCATGATGCGGTCCAGGACCGCGAGGACGCGCCGTCGCGCATCGGCCAAGGTCGTGCGCCTGGACTCGTGCGCGGTCGCCTCCGCCAGCGCCCGGACCACGGCCTCGAGCGCCTTGAGGCCATCGATCGCGGTTTGTGCCGGCGCCGTGACGGCGAGCGTGCGCGCCGCGTCGAGCACGCTCGAGCGAAGATCGATGAACTCGTCGCGCGCGGCGGCGAGCTCCTCGATCAGCGACTCGGGGGGGAGCACGCCCCCCGTCTCGAGCTCGCGCGCCGCCTGGGCGAGCTTCGCCGCCAGTCCTGCGAACCGTCGGCTCAGCGCAGCGAGGTGCTTGACGAGATCGTCCGCGGTCAGCGTCATGGAATGCTGCGATTTTAGGCGTGCGCCAAGGAGGTGTCAAACGCGCCGCACCCGTCCGGGGGGGACGGAGGCGCTATTCCGTGGTGACGCGGAGCACTTCCTCGACGGTCGTCACGCCCTCGAGCACCTTAAGCAGGCCGGCCTCGCGTAGCGTCTTCATGCCTTGCTTCGCGGCGACGTCTTTGATCTCGGTGACGAAACTGGCGTTGAGGACGAGGCCGCGGATCTCGGGCGTCGCGGGCAGGACCTCGTAGAGCGCGATCCGCCCCTTCATCCCGGTGAAGTGGCACACCTCGCAGCCCCGAGCCTTGTAGAGCCGGCACCGTCCGACCCCGAGCGGCGTGTGGCCGTACGGAATCAAGAGCTGCTCGTCGGCCTCGTAGGGCTCGCGGCACTCCTGGCAGACCTTGCGCGCGAGCCGCTGCGCCACGACGAGACGGAGCGACGAGGAGAGGAGGAAGGGGGGAACGCCCATGTCCGTCAGCCGCGAGATGCTTTCCGCGGCGCTGTTCGTGTGCAGCGTGCTCAGCACCAGGTGCCCGGTCAGCGCGGCCCGTACCGCGATCTGGGCCGTCTCCTGGTCGCGCATCTCGCCGACGAGGATGACGTCGGGGTCGTGACGCAGGAACGAGCGAAGTGCCGCCGCGAAGGTGCGACCGATCTCGTCGCTGACCTGGACCTGCGTCGCGCCCGGCAGCTCATACTCCACGGGATCCTCGACGGTCACGATGTTCCGTTCCTTCGAGTTGAGGGTGTTGAGCGCCGAGTAGAGCGTGGTGGTCTTGCCCGAGCCGGTCGGTCCAGTGATGACGATCAGACCGTGCGGGGTCTTGATCGCTTTCTGGAACTCCGCGAGCGCGGTGGGCTCGAACCCGAGCTGGGTCAGGTCGGCCTTCAGCGCCTGCTTGTCGAGGATCCGGAGCACGACGCTCTCGCCGAAGACCGACGGAAGGACCGAGACGCGGAAGTCGATCTCGCGCGACTGCTGGCGGAGCTTGATGCGCCCGTCCTGCGGAAGACGCCGCTCGGCGATGTCGAGGTTCGCCATGATCTTGAGGCGCGAAACGAGCGCGGGCTCGACCCGCTTGGGCGGCGCCATCACCTCGTGCAGGATCCCGTCGATCCGGTACCTGATCCCCAGGGTGCCGTCGCCCGGGTCGATGTGGATGTCGGAGGCGCCTCGCTTCATCGCGTCGACGAGGATCGAGTTCACGAGCCTGACGATCGGCACCTCGTCGGCCGACGACCGCAGCGCATTGAGGTCGACCTGACTGTTCGTCTGCTGCCCTTCGACGAACTCGACCTCGGCGGCTTCCGCCTCGACCTCCGAGAGCACGTCCGCGATCGTCGGCGCCGCCGACGCGGTCCCGTAGTAGCGCTCGATCGCCTGTCGGATGATCGACGGCGACGCGATCGTCGCCACGACTTTGAGGCCCGTCATGAAGGCGACGTCGTCGAGCGCCGACAGGTTGGTCGGGTCCCCGACGGCCAGCGTCACGGAGCCGAGCGCCCGGCCGATCGGCATGACGCCGTACTTGCGCGCGATGCGCCCCGGGATCAGCTTGATGATCTCGGGGATGATCTTCTCGGGGAAGGCGATCTCGGGGATGCCGTACTGGCGCGAGAGGAAGTGGACGAGCTGGTCTTCGGTGAGCAGCCCGACGCGGATGAGGATCTCGCCGAGTTTCTCGCCTGTCCGCTTCTGCTCGGCGAGCGCCCGGTCGAACTGTTCCTGCGTGATCTGGCCGTCAGCAATGAGCAGATCACCGAAGCGCCGGCCGATCGGCGCCTGGCCCGGGCGGCGGGGGATCGGCGTCGCAGCGCCGGCCTTGGTCTCCTCGCCGTCCCCGCGCGCGCTTTCCAGAAGCCTCCCGATCTCGTGCCGTTGTCCGCTCTTCATAGTTCGAGGGTCGACCCAGACGTCGCAAACCCGATGCCACCCCCAGGGCATTTCCGGATCGAGGAAAAACAGGAATTTAGCAGTGGTATCGGTGCGCCACTCACGGTCCGGCGCGGCCAGTTTCGTTGCAGGGTGACCAGTTTCCTTTCTGCTAGACTCCACGCCGTGGCTCTCCCCCTGGAAGGGATCGTCGTCGCGGACCTCACGCAGAACGTCGCCGGCCCCTTCTGCACGCAGATCCTCGGTGACATGGGGGCCGAGGTCGTCAAGGTGGAGCGCCCGGGGCGCGGCGACGACGCCCGCGCGTGGGCCCCGCCGTTCTGGGGCGACGAGAGCGCGACCTTCCTGGCGCTGAACCGCAACAAGAAGAGCCTGGCCCTGGATCTGAAGCGGGACGGCGCGCTCGAGGTCCTCCACCGCCTGATCGCGCGCGCGGACGTCTTCGTGCAGAGCATCCGCGTCGGCGCCATCGGC
>Ga0134062_10000052_pt1 | contig 23401 bp, 22 predicted proteins | sample 15_taG_19_FD_94468 | JGI IMG/M metagenome (GOLD analysis project Ga0134062, IMG submission 94468) | Grasslands soil microbial communities from the Angelo Coastal Reserve, California, USA - 15_D_Rain_20cm_2_09082015 | ecosystem: Environmental > Terrestrial > Soil > Grasslands ... | reverse complement strand
TGGATTTTCAAGATCGCCAACAACGCCGCGATCGATCACCTGCGGAGGCGGGAGCTCGACACCCTGTCGCTCGACGGCTCGCCGCACGCCACCACGCCCGACCAGATGAGCGCCACCGCTCCCCAGCTCGGCGACAAGGGAGAGACCCCGCTGCAAGAGCTCGAGGCCCGCGAGCTCGGCGGCGCCATCGAGCACGCTATCGCCCGGCTCCGGCCCGAGTACCGTGCCTGCATCCTGTTGCGGCACGTGGAAGGGCATAGCTACGAGGAGATCGCCCGCATCCTGGCCTTGCCCCTGGGTACCGTAAAAACGTATATCCACCGGGCACGCAACGAATTACGCGGGTATCTCGAGGACCGGAAGGAGTGAAACTCGAGCCGATGGCCTCCCGTAGGGCTCCGCCAAGATGACCTCCGCACCTGACACCCGACACCTCATTCCCGATGAGGTCGAGCAGTGGGCCCAGGGTCTGCTTTCGGCGACCCGGGATGCCCATCTCGCGCTCTGCGCCGAGTGCCGCACCATCGCGGAGCGCGAGCGCCGGCTGCTGCGGGAGCTGGCCCAGCTCACACGGTTTGCACCCGAATTCGGCTTCGTCGAGCGCGTCATGGCCAAGGTGAGAATCCCGACGCCTTCAGGCCCGCACTTCCGCCCCCACACCGACGCCTAACAATCTCGCGGCGCTGCCATCGCGCACCGCGACTTCCACCGTTCCGTCGCTGCCCACGAGCGCCACGAGCGCCCCCCGTCCCACGGCGCCGAATGTACGGGACAGCAGCCCGATTTCCGTTCCGCCAACCTTGATCCGCACGCCAGGCTCGACCGCCTCGCCGGGGATGTTCGAGATCAGCGTGCCGAATCGATCGACGTAGATCACTTCTCCGACAATCACGCCGCCATTCGTTCGGGGAACGGGGAGCGGGGCGCGGTGTGGATCGCTGATGGCGTGACCCAGGTGCGACAAGGACGCCCCCAGGGCGAGCTGTCCCGCGGCCGGCGCGAACACGTCGCGCGCGTGGAACGTGGGAGCCGCTGCCTCGGGAATCGGCAACGCGACGAAATGGGCGTCCGGCGGGAGGAACGACAAGAGCCCGTTGTCGGGCGCGACGAAGAAATGTCCGGCCGTCGAGGCGGCGAGCGCCCGGCGGTCGGTGCCGACGCCGGGGTCGACCACCGCGAGATGGACGCTCCCCTGCGGGAACCGGTACCACACGCGCGACAGCACGTATTGGGCGGCACGCACGTCCCCCGGCGGGACCTGATGCGTGATGTCCAGGAGCGCGGCGCCATGGACCTGCGAGAGCAGGACGCCCTTCACTTCGCCGACGTAACTGTCGGCGAGGCCGAAGTCCGTCAGCAGAGTGATCAGAGTGGCCATCGTCAGGAACGTGGAACGCGGAAGGCGGAACGCGGAACAGCCGAACGGAGGTCGGCCCGTCTGCTCCGCGTTCCGCGTTCCCACTTCCGCGTTATCATACCGCCGTAGCGCGCCACGCGCCCCTCACCCAGAACAGCGTCATCGCGATGCCGCGCGCCACGGCCGTGACCGAAAGCGCGAGCCACACCCCCAGCAGGCCGACGACGCCCGACCACCAGGCGGCGAGCGGCACCCGCAGCAGCGTCAACGTCGTGCTCGCGATTTGCGGCCACAAGGTGTACCCCGCGCCCGCGAGCGCGCCCTCCAGAATGATCTCGAACGTCTGGCCGATTTGCGCGAACGCGATCACTCGCAGGTACAGGCTCCCATCCGCAATAACCGCCGGATCGTCGGTGAACACCGAGACGATGGTCGCGGGGATCGCGAGGAACGCGAGGGCGGTCGTCGTCGTGACGGCCAGACAGTAGCCGACCGTCAGCCACGCCGCCTGACGAGCGCGCGCCTCCTGCCCCGCCCCGAGGTTCTGTCCCACGAGCGCCGAGGCCGAGAGGGCGAACCCGGAGATGGCGATGAAGCCGACGCCTTCGACCTTGTGGCCGACGCCCAGCGCGGCGAGCGCCGCGGTGCCGAAACGAGAAGTGTACCGCGTGAGCCACATGTACACGATCGACAGCAGCACACCCGCCAGCGAGAGCGGCGCGCCGATGCGTAGCACCGTGGGGACCGCACGCCAGTCGGGGGTGTCGAGCCGAAGCAGCCCGCGCCGGAAAGCGATCACGATCCCGATGAGGAACCCGCCGCCCCGCACCATGACGGAGGCGAGCGCGGCCCCCTCGACGCCGAGCCTGGGGAACGGTCCGGTGCCGCTGATGAGCAGCGGGTCGAGACCGACGGAGAGCAGGACCGACGCCATGAGCAGGAGGAACGGCGTGCGCGTGTCGCCCGATGCGCGGAACGTCGCCTCGAGCGCGAAAAAGCCGAACACGAGGGGCCCGCCCAGGAGCCACGTGTCGAGGTAGGCTCTGCCGAGGCTCGCCACCTCCACCGGCACGCGCATCATGCGGAACAGCGAATCCGCGAGGACCAGTCCGACCCCCGACACGACGATCCCTGCGACAACAGCAAAGAGGACCGCGGCGCCCGCGACGCGGGCCGCGGCGTCGGGTCGTCCCTCACCGTGGCGGCGCGACGCCACAGCGATCAATCCCACCTCCACCATCTCGCCGAGCGACAGCAGCACCCACACGTAGAAGCCCGCCGTCGAAACCGCAGCCAGGGCCGCCGGCCCGATCAGCCGACCCACCCAGACGGCGTCGATGAGGTTGAAACAGAAGTGGCACGCCATCATCGCGACCGCCGGTGCCGCGAGCTTCAGGATGACGGGCCGGAGCGGCCCGACGGTGAGCGTGCCGGGCGTGCGGGCGAGGGTGGGGGGGGTCATGGCGCCGGAAGCTACCGGAGCGCCGGGCCGGGGGTCAACGCGCGGGGTGAGGGACGGCGCGGCGGCGGCGCGCCTTGCTGTCGTACAGCGAGCGGTCCGCCGCATTCAAGAGCGCTTCCAGTGTGGCCCCGTCGCGCGGGTGCACGGCGACGCCGATGCTCACCGAGACCGGCGGCTGCTCGCCGTCGCCGGCCACCCGCTCGGCGACGCGCCGGGCCACGTGCCACGCCGCCGCATCCCCGGTCTCGGGCAGGACGAGCGCGAACTCGTCGCCGCCGAACCGAGCGGCGGTATCGATCGCGCGGCACGAGCCGAGGAGGTTCTCCGCCACCCGCCGCAGCGCGAGACTGCCGATCAAGTGCCCGTGCCGATCGTTGATCGTCTTGAGGTGATCCAGGTCCAGCAGCACCACCGCGAACGGTCGCTCGGTCCGGGACGATCGCCGGATCTCGGCGTCGAGCGCTTGCGCGAGCTGGCGGTAGTTGGCGAGCCCCGTGAGCGGATCGCTGACGGCGAGCCGGCGCAACCGGTCGACGGCCTCCGCTCGCTCCCCCACTGCCGCCGCGAGCACGAGGGTCATCACGCCCGAGGCGCCGAGAAACGCCTGCAGCAGGAGCAGAGACTCGTTGAAAGACGGCCGGGCGAACGGCCCGAACCCCCGCAAGGTTCCCCAGACCGCGATGCCCGCCAGCACCACGACCGCGGTGGCCGCCCCGCGCTGCTCGAATCGGAACGCCGCCCACAGCAGAACCGGCGTGCACAGGAACTCCAGGGGATAGTGCCCCTGACGCCAGGGGACGAGGCCGTCGAAAACGGCGATGCCTACAACCACGAGACACGCGAGCAGACCCGCCCCTTCCATTACCTGGCGGCGCGACCACCGGATGCGCGGGTGAGTGCCCCAGAGCAGGATCGCGGGCGCCACGACCAGGTCGCTCACGGCATCGCCGAGCCACCAGGTCCACCAGATGGACCCAAAGTCCACCCAGCGGGCGAACCCACCCAATGAGAGCGTGACGACACCGGCGGTGGCGCTCACGGTGGTGCTGACCAATCCGGCGAGTGCCGCGAGCTTGAACGCGTCCCGCGCGCGCTCGCACGCCCGCGCACCACGGGCGAACCGGTTCACGAGGTACGCGCCGAGCAACGCCTCGAGGGTGTTGCCGGCCGCGATCGCGGCGGAGGTTGCCACCGAGCCCGCCGTGGTGATGTTGACAAGAAAGGCGCCGGCGAGAATCGCCGGCCACACGTCGTAGCCCGCCAACAGCACGGCCGCGAGCGCGAGCCCCGAAGGCGGCCACACCGGCGTCGCGCTGGGGTGCACGTACGCCACCTCCAACCCGAGCTTGCCGGCGATGACGTAGGCGGCCGTGAGGGCGGCGAGCAACCTCAGACGTCTGAGCAATCGCGACTGGATCATCCAGTCCCCAGTGTCTCGAGACGGCGGGGCGCGCGCCTTCGACAGGCTCTACAAGGATGATGCAACTGGTGGAACGGTAATGCTCAGCCTACTCCGATGAACCACTCTTCCCACCCGACGCGGAAGACGCACTCGCACCGGGCGCAGCGCATCGTGTGCGGCGCGCCTTTCAACTCCATGCGGTTGCGGCAGCCGGGGCACACGACGTACTTGTCGCCCCATTGCACGGGCAGGCTTCTCGCATCGCGCGGGCGGGCGACGATCGTCCAGTACTGGGGCGGTGCCGAAACGATTTTCAGGGACGCGCGCGGCACAGGGATCTGCTCGCGGTTGACGTCGAGCCTCGCTTCCGCAGGCGTCAAATCCGCCACCCGATACCACGCACCTCGGCGCACTCGACAATTCATGTCGACCTGCAACCGCGCCCACTGCGGGTCGGGCAACGCCGCCCCCAAGTGTGCTACCATGCCGCAATGGTAAGAAATTCAAAAAGAAATGATAGAGTTGCGCGTCTGCAACAGGGGGCGTTGTGACCGTCGTCACCCTTATCAGGGCGAATGCGCAGGGACGTCCCGCAGGAAGCGCTGGAACACCGGATTCCCGGCATAGCGCGCCGCGAGTCGAGTCACCTCGTCGCGGGCGTCCCGCTCGAGCGCGGTGCGCCGCTCCCGATCGCGCGCGGCCTCGCGCACCAGCGCCGCGGCCAACACCCAGCCGGCTTCGACTCTGGCGAGGTCTCCCGTGGTCGCGGCGCGACGGATGTAGTCGATCCCCTGCTCCGCGTCGCCGCTCCCGAGTCCGACGATTTTCGCGACGAAGCGCGCGAGGGCGCCTGCGCGCGCCAGACCATACTGGTACACGCCGAGTCCCAGGTAACAGTCCGCACAGCTCGAATCCACGGCGAGGACGCGAGCGTACGCATCGCGCATCGCTTTGCCGTCGTGGGCCGCGCTCCAGGAGTGCCCGTGGAGGTCGCGCTGGCGCGCACGGTAGCCGAGCGCCGTCCCGAGCCAGAAGTCGCGGGCCGGTCCCGGCGCTGCGGCGCGGGCGCGCGCGATCCCGAGGTCCAGCAGGGAGTCGATACGCGCCGTTTCGTAGGCATCGTTTTCGAGCGCGGCGGCCCACCAGATGTAGGCGCTCGCTTCGAACGTCACCGGGGCCGGGTCCAGCGAATCTCGGGCCGCGAGCTCCGCGAAGTACGCCGCGGCAGCGGGGAAACCGCCGCCGTAGAGCGTGTCAAGCCCGGCGCGCACGTCCGGGCGCTCCACGCGGGGCTGCTGCAGCAGCGAAAGCGCGGCGAGGAGCAGCCGCACGGTCAGCGCGGGAGAGCAGCGAGTGCGTCGCTTACACGACGGGCGACGGCATCGAGCGCCTGCGCGGCGGGCGAGCCCGCATCGGCCGCCACCACCGGCCGGCCCGCGTCGGCCAGATCGGGCAGGCGGGCCTGGAGCGGTACCTGGCCGAGCAGGGGGACGCCGAGCTCGTCGGCGAGCCGGGAGCCGCCTCCCGCCAGGAAGATCTCAGTGCGCTCACCGCAATGCGGGCACACGAAGTAGCTCATGTTCTCGACTACGCCCAGCACCGGCACGCCGACCCGCTCGAACATCTTGGCGCCGCGCAGCGAGTCACCCACCGCCACCTCCTGCGGAGTGGTGACGATAATCGCCGCACGGATGTGCACGGTCTGGGCGAGCGAGAGCTGTGCGTCTCCGGTGCCCGGCGGTAGATCGACCAGAAAGTAGTCGAGCTCGCCCCAGTCGACGTCGCGTACGAACTGTTGGATCACCTTCATGATGATGGGCCCGCGCCAGATCGCGGGCGCGTCCCGCTCGACGATGAGGGCGAGCGAAATGAGCTTCACGCCGTGCGCTTCGAGCGGCTGAATCTTGCCCCCCCGCACCTCCGGCTTCCGGTCGACGCCCATCATCCGGGGGATGTTCGGCCCGTAGATGTCGGCGTCCATGAGGCCGACGCGGTGGCCCGCGCGTGCCAGCGCGACCGCCAGGTTCGCGGCAACCGTGGACTTCCCCACACCGCCCTTGCCCGACGAAATCGCCAGGATGCGTCCGAGGTGGGGGAAATCGACCGGCGTCGGAGGTGGCGGGACCGAGCCCGGGCCGGGACGGGGAGCGGCTTGGCGGGAAGCGGTAGCCGCCGCTCCACCGCCGGCGTCGGTCAGGTTGACGCGGACCGCGGTGACCCCGTCGACCGCTTGGACGGCCTTCCGGACCGCGCGGGCCAGGGATCCGGGATCGTCGCTGCCGAGCAGGAACGTGAGCGTGACCGTCCCACCCGGGTCCACGGCGAGATCCTTCACCATGCCCGCCGTGACGACGTCGGTACCGCTGCGCGGGTTCGTCAGCTGCGCCAACGCGCGCTCGACGCGCGCCTGGAGAGTTTCGGAAGCGGCCACACTAGTAAGGTAACGGGCCTCGATAGTTGTGGTGCGCCTGCATAAGTTCCGGAGACTTCCGCTCCCAGGCGATCGCTCTCCGTGCCCGCACACATGGCACCCCGCCAGCTCGATCCCGTCGCGACTGTACGGTCCATCGTCGGACCGGCGCTCTGGGGCCTGCGCGCATATTGGGGAACGTGCCTCCTCCTCGCAACCGCGTCCGCGGTGGCGCTCGCCGCCCTCTTGCCGGTCACGGCGCTCGTCGCGTCTGGCGGAACCGGCTTCGCGACGCGGCTCGATCTCCCGTCATGGCGGGGTCATGACCTCGGGATGGTGTGGAGCACGTTGGCGTGGAGCCCCACGGGCCTTCGGCGCACCGCTCTCGTAACGCTCGTCGAGCTGCTGCTGGGGGTGGCGACCGCCGTGGTCGCAGTAGCCGGGCTGACGATCCTCTCGCTCTCCATCGTCCGCGCTTCGGGGCGCGCGCCGGAATTCAGCCTGCGGCGAGCCGTTGGAGGCACGGGCAGGCTGCTCCTCGCATCGACGCTGCTCGAGGGCGGAGCGATCGCGGCCGCGGCACTGCTGCTCGGTGGCGTCGCGGGGGCGATGGCGGCACGGAGCGCCTTGGCAGCCTGGCCCGGGGGCGTAGGACCAGCCAGCCGCTCCGCCGCCGTCCTCGGAGTCGGCGCGACACTGGCCGCGATCTTCGCGGGCGCCGCGTTGCCGCTGACGTGGCGCCGACGATCTTCACCGCTGCCGCACGCGGGAGGCCACCCGCTCCCCTTGATCGTTCCGGCGCTGCAGCTCGGACTGAGTCTCACGGCCCTCACAGCGGCGGCGTTGCTGCAGCGCCAGGCGAGGCCGCTCATGGCAGGCGGCGGGGGGCAACGCCTGAACGGAACGGTTTTTGAAATCACCGCACCCGAGGCGCCACTGGAGGCTCGGGCCGAGCAGTACACGCGACTGTTGAAGGCGATCGACGGGGCGAGCCTGGCCAGCCCCGGCACTCTGGTGGGATCGGGCATGGGCGATGTCGTGATCACCGACTGCGGCAACTGCGCACAAGGCGGCCTCGCCCGGCCGCTGCACGAGGTGCCCGCGACTCACTACCTCGTGAGCTCGGACACCTTCCGCGTGCTGGGCCTCACCGCGATGGCGGGTCGCATCATCACAACCGCCGACCGGTGGAACACGGGTCGGGTGGCGGTTGTGAATCGCGCGCTGGCGCTGCAGCACTTCGAGGAAGGACGGGCGGTCGGCCGCAAGATTCTCGTTCAGCGGGAGCGCGGCGAGTGGTACACCGTCGTCGGCGTCGTAGGAGATCGCTCTCCCGTGAGCTTCGGCAGCGGCCTCCAACCACCCTTCGCGGTCTACCTGTCGGTGCTGCAGCATCCGGCCCGCTCCGTCGACCTCTTCGTGCCGGCGCAGGGCGACGCGGGTGCGGGCGTCGTCGCCGAGGCAGCCATCCGACGCACCTTTGCAGGCACCGCCACGCGCGTCGTGCCGGCCACCGCGCGCGGTATGCTGGCGGCCGAGGTCGCGCCACTTCGCTGGTTCGAGCGGCTGTTTCGCGCGGAAGGATGGGCGATCCTGGCGGTGGCGACGCTGGGGACGTTCGTCGTCATGCGACTGTGGGTCGCGTCGTTGTGGTACGAGTTCGGACTGCGTCGCACGGTGGGCGCGCGTCGGCGCGACATCTTCTGGTTCCTTGGGCTGCGGGCAGCCGGCGTTGCGCTGGGTGGGATAGCGATCGGTCTGTGGTGCGGGGTGATGTTGTGGGGTGCGCTCGCTGCAATCGTTCCGGGCTTGCCGGTGTGGGATGTCCAGCTCGCCTTGCGATCGGCGCCGCTGCTGCTGGCGGTCACTGGTGCCGGTGCCTTGCTTCCAGCGTGGCAGGTGGCGCGGGCCACGCCGGTTCAGCTCGTCAGCGCCCAGGGCTAGCCCGCGCGTGCCGCGCGGGCGCGACACCTTGTCACGAAACGGGCTCTCGGTGCATCATCTACAGTCACCATGCACCGGTACTTGGCCGTCTTCGCCGTCCTCGCGGCGCTCGCGTGCAACTCTCCCGTCGCAGTTGGCGGCACGCTCGACGTCTCCGTGGCACCAACCGGCCTGCGAATCGTCAATAACTCCGGCGCGCCCGCGTACTTCTTTGCCGTCGAGCGCGAAACCGCCGCACGGATCAACTGGGCCCCCTGCGTAGACCCCGAGCAGTGCCGCGAAGTCGCCGTCGGAGCCGAGACCACGGTTCCGTACACGGCGGTGGCCGGGTGGGCGCCAAGCGCCCACGAGGCGATCGTATACTGGTGGCATCTCGTGCCCGAGACCGGTGACACGTTCCACGCTGACAGCATCCGGGCTTTGGTCGTGTCCCTCTCAGCCCCGTCGGACACGGTTCGGGTCACTGGCACAGTGCGCCACTACGACCTCGAGGGCGGGTTCTGGGCCGTCCGCGGCGACGACGGAACGACGTACGATCCGAAGAACGGCCTGCCTTCGGACTTCCAGACAGATGGGCAGCGGGTCTTATTGGAGGCCAGGCTCACGCACGACTACGGGATCCACCAGGTCGGCCCAATCGTGGAGATCATCAGCCTCCAACGGATCTGACGAGCCGCCGCTCGCTCAGGGTCCGCCGCCGCGCCGCTGGCGTATCGCCGCGACGTTCTTGTCGAACACGGGCTGCTGGTCGGGAGTCAGCACGGCCCGGAAATCGTCGATCTCGTGCCGGAACAAGCCACGGATGCGCTCCCGCGTCGCCGAGTCCGGTGGGCTCCCAGGCGTGAACGAGGGCATCTGCTCGCGATAGTGTTTCTGGATCGAGTCGATCTTCGCGTGCTGGTCTGCCGTCAGTGTGACCCCAGCAAAGAGCGCTTCCATGCGGCGCCCCGGCCCACCCCCCGCCCCCCCCGCCCCCCCCGTTGGACTCTGCGCCCATAGCGGTGACCCACAAAGGGCCAGCGCCGTCGCCGACAATACCGCAAGATGACGTTTCATCGATCGCCTCCAGGGTTTCCTTACATACGGTCGGGCTTGGGCGCCTGCTGCGCTAGACGCCGGGTGTGGGGCATTGTCGCGACGGTCGTCGGGCATGGCTGGCAGCGCTCCCGGCTGCGCCGTTGCAAGGTCGCTACGGCACGCCCGAGCCCGATGCCGGGGCGGGGAGGGCATGCGGATTGCCCCGCCCGAGGCCGTGGGTTACGCGCCGATGTGCGATGACCTGAGCCACGGACGCCGCGTCGAGCGTCGGCTGGCGCGGTGGACGGCCTGCTTCCTGCTCCTCTTCCTGGCGCTCGACGCCGGGGGGATCGCTTGTCGCATGTCCGAGCGCGCCATGTTCGTTCGCATGGCCGCGGGCGCGCCGCCCACACCTCAAGAAGCCGCTACGCACGATGCCCGACGCCACGGCGTCGAACTCCTCACGCTCGCGGCATTCGCGGGTACTGCCGTTCTGTGGCTGGCCTGGCTGCGCCTCGCGTACGGCAACCTTGCGCTCGTGGGCTCGAAGCGGTCGCGATTCACCCGCAGAGGTGCGGTGGGGTACTGGTTCATTCCCGTCGTCAACCTGGTGCGTCCGTTTCAGGTGATGAAGGATCTCTGGCTCCGCAGCGAATCGATGAACGACCGCGACGCCTACGACCAACTCCCCGCGCCCTCCTTCCTCTCGGCGTGGTGGGGGATTTTCCTGGCCGACGGAGGGTTGGCGATCGCGGTTCCGTCGCTGCTCCGGCAGGCCGGGACGCCCGCCGATCTGATCGACGTCACCGACCTGGGGATAGTCGTCAACCTGGTCGGGGCGGTCGCGGTACTCCTGGCGATCGGGGTCGTACGGGGAATTGACCGCAGACAGCAGTGCTTTGAAGCAACGCTCTCGGATCTCCCCGCCGCAGTCCAGCGGGCCGCCCACACGCCACGACTGCACGCCTGATCGAGACGTACCCTCCCCGCGTCACAAAACCGCGTTCTTCAGGAGCTGCAGATACACACGGACGGCATCCGCGTATGCCCGCACGCCGACACGCTCGTCCGTGCCGTGCACGCGTCGCAGGTCGCCCTCCCCGATGCTCGAGCCGACGAACCGGAGCACGTTGGGGGTGAGGCGTGCGTAGTGCCGCGAATCGGTGGCGCCCACGACGAGCCACGGGCTCACGATCGCCTCGGGTATCACCTGCCGGATGGTGCGGGCCAGGAGCTTGAAGGGCTCGGCATCCACGCTCGTAACGCCGGATGGATTGCTTTGCGTCTCCTCGAGCGTCTGGACGGTGATCCGCGAGTCGTGCACCACCCGCCGCACGTGCTCGAGCACGCTGCCCACACTGTCGCCCGGGAGGATGCGGAAGTTCACCAGCGCGCGCGCGGACGAGGGCAGGACGTTCTCCTTCACCCCCGCCTGCAAGACCGTCGGCGCGGTCGTGGTACGGAGCATCGCATTGCCCTGCGGCGTCGCGCCGAACCTGCCGGCGAGCACCCCCCCGAACAGCCAGCGGTTCGCCATCACGAGCCGCGCTCCGAACGACATCTCGGGACCCAGGTAGTCGAACATGTCGGCCGTCGGCCCGCGAATCGCCCGCGGCATCTGCTGACCTTCGAGCCGTGTGAGCCCCGTGGCGAGGATGCCGACGGCGGTCTGCGGTGGCGGCATGGAGGAGTGTCCACCCTCGGCCTGCGCGGTGAGCGAGACCGTCACGTAGCCCTTCTCCGCGATTCCCACGAGCGCCACCGGGGCCGAGATGCCCGTGACGAGTCCGGTCGTGAGGGCACCGCCCTCGTCGAGCACGAACTCCGGGTGGACGCTGCGGGACGCGAGCAGCTCGGCGATGCGCGCGGCGCCGCGCCGTCCACCGACTTCTTCGTCGTAGCCGAACGCGAGATAGACGGTGCGGCGCGGCTGCGCGCCGCCCGCGACCAGATGCTCGATGGCCTCGAGGATCGCGACCAGGCTCCCTTTGTCGTCGAGTGCGCCGCGACCCCACACGTAGCCGGCCGCGATCTTCCCCTCGAACGGCGGCTCGGTCCAGCGACCCTCCGTGCCGGGCTCGACCGGGACGACGTCCTGGTGAGCGAGCAGGACGATCGGGCCAAGACCCGGATCCGAGCCGGTCCACTCGTACAGCAGGCCGTACCCGTTGACCTTCTCGAGCTTGAGCGCCGCGTGGAGCTTCGGAAACGTGGTGCGCAGGTACTGATGCAAGCCGTCGAACTGACGCCCGTCGAACTGGCTCGAGTCCTGATACGAGATGGTCTTGAAGCGCAGGGCGCCCGCGAGGTGCTGAGCGAGCGCCGTGGTATCGAGGGGCTCGACCGCTACCCCTGCGACCTGGGGTTGGCGGGAACGAAACGTCAGCGTGCGCTCGAGCGTGATGGCAGCGAGGACGAGGAGCGCGAAGACCAGGGCGCCGATCAGCTTTTTCACAATGCATCACTCTCGGTGCGTGAATGGGTGGGCAAGCTGGCGCGCGGCATCGTCCCTCGCAAGGGGCTCACGCCGCGGACGGTCGCGGCGTAGACTCCGCCCGATGATCGTCGCTACCGACTACGGCGAGGTCCGCTACTTCCGTATGGCCCGCACGTTCCTCGGCCGGGCGATCTACTGGACGGGCGTGTATCTGGTGGACGGACTGCTCGTGGACTCGGGCCCGCCGAACCTCGGTCGCGACGTACGGCGGCTGGTGGGCGAGCTGGCCGTGCGGCAGTGCGTGACGACACATCATCACGAGGATCACTCCGGCAACCATGGCCTGCTGGCGGCGGAGCTGCGCATCACGCCGCTCGCGCACGCGAGCGCGGTACCGCGTCTCGCCGAGCCGGACACGCATTTCCAGTTGTATCGCCGCGTCGCGTGGGGTCGCCGGCCAGCGGCGCTCACTGCTCCGCTGGGCGACGTGCTCGAAACGACGCGGTTTCGATTCCGGGTGGTCCACACGCCCGGCCACGCGGCCGACCACGTGGCATTGTTCGAGCCTGAGCGGGGCTGGCTGTTCTCGGGCGATCTGTATCTCGCAGCCCGGCTGCGCTATCTCCGCGCGGACGAGGACGTGCACGCCATGATCGACTCGCTGCGGCGCGTCGTGGCGCTCGAGCCCCGCCTGCTCTTCTGCCAGCACCGCGGCCGCGTGGAGCACGGCGCCGCACGGCTGCGGCAGAAGCTCGACTTCCTGATCGAGCTCGGAGGCCGGATTCAGGACCTGCACGACCGCGGCTGGAGCGAGGCTGCGATCACGCGTGGCTTGCCGGGGAGCGATCTGTTCTGGCGGCTGTGGACCGGAGGAGACTTCTCGAAGCGGAACTTCGTGCGCGCGTTCCTGCGTCAGCCCTCGCGGCCGTCGAGATAGGACCGTGCCGCCGCCAGCACGGCCGCCTGAGCCTCGGCCAGGGTGCCGTCGAGCGATGCTCCGGCCGCCTTGCGGTGGCCGCCACCGCCGAACTGCTGAGCCAGCTCGGCGACGTCCACGTCACCCACCGAGCGGAAGCTCACTTTCACCTTGCCGTTGGCCAGCTGGCGGAACAACAGCGCCAGCCGCACGCCCGCGATCGAGCGCGGGTACTCCACGATACCGTCCAGGTCGTCGGCGGTGACGCGATGCCGGTGTAGCGCGTCCGGTGGCACCGTCACCCACGCCAGTCCGTGCTCGAGCTCCACCACCAGTGTGGCGAGCACCTCGGCGGTGAGCCGGATGCGCCCCTCGGGGGCGCTGGCGTAGACGGACGAGTAGATCGACTCCGGGTCGACGCCACGCTCGAGCAGCTCGCCGGCGACGCGCAGCACGCGCGGCGTCGTGTTCGCGAACCGGAAGCCTCCGGTGTCCGTGAGGATCCCCACGTACAAGGCCCGGGCCGCCTCGGGGGTGAGCGGCCAGCCGAGCTCGCTCGCCAGGTCGAACACCAGCTCGGCGGTGGCGGCCGCCTCGGGCGCGACCAGCCGCGGGCCGCCGGGGAGCGACCCCTGGCTCACGTGATGGTCGATGCACGCGACCGCGTGCGACTGCGTGATGGCGCGCGCCAGGTCGCCCAGCCGGCTCAGGTCGGAAATGTCGAGCACCACGACCACGTCGGCCGCTTCGATCTCGCGCGCGGCGCGCGTCGAGTGGTCGGCGCCCGCGGGCAGCAGGAAGTGAAACCGCTCGGGGATGGGCGTCGGGTTGGCGATGCTCGCGCGCAACCCACGCGCGACCAACACATGCCACAGCGCGACCTCGCTGCCCACGCCATCGCCATCGGCGTTCACGTGGGTCGTGAGCGCGACGCGCCGTCCGGGCGCCAGCACGGCGGCCACCTCCCGGGCGGCCCGAGCGCGCTCGGGAGGAATCGAGACTCCGTTGGCGGTCATGGCATCAAGATACAAAAAGGCGTCACGGAAAGACGTCGCGGAAGGGCGTCGCGCGAACGACGTCGCGAGACGACGTCAGCGCCGCCCGAGGGTCACCTCGCCCCGATGAACGACACGGTGTGCGGGCTCGCCCCGGTCACTGCCAGGCGCCCGCTTACGGAGAGCGTGTTCTGCTGCAGCAGAAACCTGCCGGGCAATTCCACCGGAACGACGAAGCCGGAGACCCTTACGTTGCCGCTCACGTGGATCGAGTCCGGGAGGGGGTGCGTGTACGTGCCCAGAATGCTTTCGGGCGGCTGGCCCTGATTGACGATGACGGCGACAAAGGAGTCCACACCCATCGCATGGCTCAGAGTGACATGGCCCGAGATGTTAGGCGGACCGTAGGCGGGGAGGGTGTCCAGACAGTACGAGACTAACTGGTACAAACCGTACAGTGAGTCGCCTTGCGACAAACCGCCGCTGTACGACGGACACGGAGTCGGCTGGTGCGGGGTCGTGCTGTTGCTGCAAGCAGCGGTCATCGCCGCTCCCACCGCCCCGACGAGCCAGATCATATGCACCACCCCGCGCCGCGTCATGCGCGCAAGCTACCGGGCCTCGCGGAGGGCGTCTAGCCCCGCAGCACGCTGTGCTTCCGGCTGTAACCGAAGTAGATGGCGAGTCCGATGACCAGCCACACCCCCAACCGGATCCACGTGTCGAGCGGCAGGGTGAGCATGAGGCCCAGGCAGGAGAGGATGCCGAGGAGGGGGACGAGCGGGACAAACGGTGTCCGGAACGGCCGCTCGAGGTCAGGACGCGTGCGCCGCAGGATCCAGACGCCGGCGCACACCAACACGAACGCGAGCAGCGTGCCGATGTTGACCCAGGTCCCGAGCACCTGGAGCGGCAAGAGCCCAGTCGCGACGCACACCGCGACGCCCGTGTAGATCGTGGACAGGTACGGCGTGCGGAACCGCGGATGCACTTTGCTGGCCCAGCGGCCGAGTAAGCCATCGCGGGACATTGAGTAGAAGACACGGGATTGCCCCAGTAGCATCACGAGGATCACGGAGCCGATGCCGAGGACCGCGCCGAAGTCGATCGAGACGCGAATCCACCAGGGCGCGCCGATCCGCTCCATCGCGTACGCCATCGGTGCCGGGAGGTTGAGCTCACCGTAGGGCACCATGCCCACCAGCACCGCCGACACCACGACGTACAAGAGCGTGCAGATCGCGAGCGAGCCGAGGATGCCGATGGGCATGTCGCGTTGGGGATTCTTCGATTCTTGCGCCGCGGTCGAGACTGCATCGAACCCGATGTAGGAGAAGAACACCAGGCCCGCACCCCGTAGCACGCCGGACCAGCCGTAGGTGCCCCACTCCCCCGTGTTCGGGGGGATGACGGGCGTCCAGTTGGCGCGGTTGACGTGCGACACGCCGACGAGCACCACCAACAGAACGATCGCGACCTTGAGGATCACGATGAGGCTGTTCACCCGCGCCGACTCCCTGATCCCGATCACCAGCACGGCGGACATCAGCGCGACGATCCCCACGGCTGGAAGGTTGATGAGGGCGCCGGTCAGGTTCAGCCCCGGGTGGGCGCATCCGACTACGTGCGCGGCCACCTGTGTGGCCGTGCACAACTGTGTGGGCGGAGCGGTGAGGCTCGCGGGAATGTGGACGCCGAACAGCCCCAGCAGGGACACGAAGTGGCCCGACCAGCCCACGCCCACCGTCGCGGCGCCGGCGGCATATTCGAGCACCAGATCCCACCCGATGATCCAGGCCGCGAACTCGCCCATAGTGGCGTAGGCGTACGTGTACGCGCTGCCCGCGACCGGCACGGCGCTCGCCATCTCGGCGTAACAGAGCCCCGCGAAGGCGCAGGCGACGCCGACCAGGATCATCGAGAGCGGGACGGCGGGGCCGGCGTACAGCGCGGCCACCTGCCCCGTGATCACGAAAATCCCCGCGCCGATGACGGCGCCGATGCCGAGCGTGACGAGATTGAGGGGCCCGAGTGCCCGTACCAGGGCGTGCTCGCCGCTCGCCTCCGCTTCCGCACGAAGGGTGGCGATCGGCTTGATGGCGAAGAGGGTCATCCAACAATTTGGGAGTCGCCGGGCGCCCTACCAACGGCGCTGGGACGACCGGGACTGCGAGCGGGACGAGCGGCGCTAAGGCGTGGCCGGGGCGAGCAGGTTCCGGCGGTAGCGGCGGCTGAGCGTGACGCGCGCGCCGCTTTCGAGAATGACGACCGCATCGCCGTGGAACCACGGCTGCACCTCGCGCACGCGGTCGAGGTTCACGAGCGCCGACCGGCTGATCCGCCGGAACCGCTCCGGATCCAGTCGCACCTCGAGCGTGGCCAGAGTGGTGCGCACGGTGTGCACGCGCTCGCCGGCGTGCAGCCGCACGTAGTTGCGCGCCGCTTCGATCCACTCCACGTCGGCCGTCCGCACGAAGAAGCTGCGCCCGTCCTCCGCGACGAGCAGGCGTTCCGGGTGGCGGCGTGCGGCCGGCTCCTCGGCGCGCGCTGTCGCGTGCAGGTCCTGCAGCCGGGCCTCGAGCTCCGCGGCGCGGAGCCGGTGCTCCCGGACGTCCCGGCGGTAGTCACGCGCGTGCACTCCCGCCAGAATGCCCCAGTACACCACGACGTTCCAGAGGTACAGCGCGGCGAAGTTGTTCAAGAAGTAGGTGGAGATGTGGCGCGGCTCGCCGGCCACCAGCTGGAGCAACGTCTGCAGCGGAGCGGAGATCGCGAAATGGGCGAGCGCCACGAGCAGGCTCGCCGCCACGTGAAACGCGAAGTTGTACCCCCAACTCACCGCGTCGATCGGGACCCGCTGCTTCAGACGCGCGATGAGGAGCGCGAACAGCCCCCACACGTACCAGTCCGGGAGGCTCATGCGGATCGCCTGTCCCCACGTGTCGGACGGTTGTCCGAAGCGCCGCCCGGCGAGGAACACCTGAGCCGCGAACGCGAGGCCCAGCGCAGTCCAAAAGATCAGCCACCTCGCCCACCGCGTGGACTCGCTGCGGACCGATGCGTCCTGACTCGCCACGTCACGTCCTCCGAAACGACGCCCCATGACAGCCCGGCGAGGGTTCAGCGCACGGACTTCTGGCCGTCCATCCCCGTCTGCAGCGTACTATGACGACGACCATATAGAAAATAGATCACCAAGCCGATCGCCATCCAGACGAACAGCCGGATCCAGGTATCGCCGGGAAGCGTGGCCATCAGTCCGGCACAGCAGAGCACGCCCAGGATCGGCACCACCGGCACCCAAGGGGTCTTGAATGGACGATCCAAGTCAGGCCGGGTGTGGCGCAGGATCCAGACGCCCCCGCACACGAGCACGAACGCCAGCAGCGTCCCGATGTTCACGAGCTCCCCGAGCAGCTGAATCGGGAAGACACCGGTGAAGAACATGGCGAAGAGGCCGACAAAGATCTGGGTGAGCCAGGGAGTGCGGAATCGCGGATGGATCTTGCCGACCCAGGGAGGCAGCAGGCCGTCGCGGGACATCGAATAGAACACGCGGGACTGGCCGAGCAACATGACCAAGATGACCGACGCGAGCCCCAAAACGGCGCCGAGGTTGATCATCCAGCCCATCCAGCGCAGGCCAGGAATCGAGTCGACGGCGTACCCGACCGGGTGCGAGACATCGAGCTTAGTGTACGGCATGATGCCGGTGAGGATGCCCGACACCAGGATATACAGCACGGTGCAGATGGCGAGCGAGCCCAGGATACCCTTGGGCATGTCCTTTTGGGGGTTTTTGGCTTCCTGCGCGGCCGTACTGACGGCATCGAAGCCGATGTAGGCGAAAAAGATCAGCCCCGCCCCACGCAGCACGCCGCTGAAGCCGAACTTGCCGAACTCGCCCTGGTTCGGCGGAATGAACGGATGCCAATTGGCCGTGTTGATGTAGAACGCGCCTGCGACGATGAACAACGCGACGACGGTGAGCTTCAGCGCGACGATAAAATTGTTGACGGTCGCCGACTCCTTGATCCCGACCACCAGCACGAACGACATGATCGCCACGATCGCGATGGCGGGGAGATTCACAATCGACCCGGTCGAGTTCAAGCCCGGCGTGACGCAGCCCGCGACCGCCCGCGCCACCTCCGACGCCTCGCACCATCGGAACGGCGCGGACGTCAGCGCCGCGGGGAGGTGGATGTTGATGTTCTCCAGCAGGCCGACGAAGTACCCCGACCAGCCGACGCCGACGGTGGACGCCCCCATCGCATACTCGAGGACGAGGTCCCAGCCGATGATCCACGCCATGAACTCGCCCATCGTGGCGTAGGAGTAGGTGTACGCGCTCCCGGCCACGGGGACGGCGCTCGCCATCTCGGCGTAGCACAGGCCCGCGAACGCGCACGCGATCCCGGCGGCGACGAACGAGAGCGGTACCGCGGGACCAGCGTGGCGGGCCGCAGCGAGACCGGTGAGGACGAAGATGCCCGCACCGATGATGGCACCGATGCCGAGGGTGGTGAGGTTCAGCGCGCCCAGGGTCTTCTTAAGCGTCCCCTCCCCCGTCGCGTCGGCCTCAGCGCGCAGGAGGGCGATCGACTTCGTAGCCCATAAGCTCATGCGGACCTCGGATGCCTGGGAGGTAAGCGACGGCTGGAGACGGTGAGACGCGCTAGACTACGGCTGGTCCTGCAGAGTGTCAAGCTCAAATGGAGTAATTCGGCGCTTCGCGCGTGATCACGACGTCGTGGGGATGGGATTCGCGCAGCCCCGCGCTCGTGACCTGGATGAACTCGGTCTCCTCGCGCAGCGCCTTGACGTCGCACACGCCGCAATACCCCATGCCGCTGCGGAGTCCGCCCACCATCTGGAAGATCACGTCGGAGGCCGGGCCCCGGTATGGCACGCGCCCCTCGATCCCTTCGGGCACGAGCTTGGACGGCGAGACCTCCCCTTCCTGGAAGTAGCGGTCGGCGGAGCCCTCTTCCATCGCGCCGAGGCTCCCCATGCCGCGGATCACTTTGAAGCGCCGGCCCTCGAGCAGGAACGATTCCCCGGGGCTCTCCTCCGTCCCCGCGAGCATCGAGCCCATCATGACGCTCTCGGCGCCCGCCGCCAGCGCCTTCACCACATCGCCCGAGTACTTGATACCGCCGTCGGCGATCACCGGCACGTCGCCCGCGCCCTGCACGCCGTCGAGGATGGCGGTGATCTGCGGGACGCCGACTCCGGTGACGACGCGGGTGGTGCAGATGGAGCCCGGCCCCACGCCGACCTTCACCGCGTCGACTCCGCGCTCGACGAGCGCGCGCGCCCCCGGCTCGGTCGCCACGTTGCCCCCCACCAGCTGCGCGTCGGGAAACGCTTCCCGCAGGCACGCCACAGTCTTGAGCACGCCCTCCGAGTGCCCGTGCGCCGAGTCCACGACGATGACGTCGCACCCGGCGTCGAGCAGGGCGCGCGCACGCGCCAGCGCGTCGGTGGTCCCGCCCACCGCTGCGGCCACGCGCAGGCGGCCGTGCTGGTCCTTGTTGGCGTGGGGATGACGGCGACGCTTGAAGATGTCTTTGATGGTGATGAGGCCCTTGAGGACGCCGTGCTCGTCCACCACCGGCAGCTTCTCGACGCGGTGCTTGGAGAGGATCCGCTCGGCCTCGTCCAGAGTCGTGCCTACGGGCGCCGTCACGAGCCGCTCCTTCGTCATCGCGTCGCGGATCGGGCGGTCGAGCTCGCGCTCGAATTGCAGGTCGCGAGTGGTGATGATCCCCGCCAGGCGTCCGGCATCGTCCACGATGGGCACGCCGGAGATGTGGAACCGCTCCATCAGCCGGACCGCCTCGCGCAACGGACGGTCGGGGCCGAGGGTGATGGGATGGAGGATCATTCCCGACTCGCTGCGCTTGACCTTGTCCACTTCGGCCGCCTGGCGGTCGACCGGCATGTTCTTGTGAATCACGCCCATGCCACCTTCGCGCGCCATGGCGATCGCCATCTCGGACTCGGTGACCGTGTCCATCGCGGCCGACACGAGCGGGATGTTGAGGGCGATGCCACGCGTGAAACGCGAACGCACGTCGACGCTCCGCGGATGCACGCTCGAGAGCCGCGGAACGAGCAAGATGTCGTCGAATGTGAGAGCGGAGGCCGGCCGGAAGGTTCCCATGGCGAAAGTTACACCATGCTCAGCCCTCGATCCAGAGCCGGCCCTCGTGCAGCGGAACCCGATGCTTGCGATTCTTCCATTTCACATTGCGGTGCCGCGTCTGCTCGAACGACACGGCGCGGAATCCGGCCGCGAGGGCCAGGAGTCCAAGCCACTGCTCCACGGGGACGTGGATGCCGTACGGAGCGGAGTCGCCGATGACACAGCAGATCAGGCAGCCGGGCTTGGTGACGCGACGCAGTGCCCGCCAGGTCCGGGCCATGTCCTGAAAGTACGTCGCGATCATGGTGTGGTACGGCTTCTTCCCGCCATGCTGATCGCGCTCCGCGGCAAGGCGCTCACACACCGGCCGGATGTGCGATGCGATCGGATACAGAATGGGATCCTCGAGGACCGCGAACGTCTCGTCGGTCAGCCCGGCGACGTGTTGCGTGCACGCTCGCACAAGGTGCCGTCTCACGCTCTCCTGCAAGTCACCCCACCCGGCGATCTCCCCGAAGAACGACATTTCGAGCCGCGTCGCGTCGGCGTAGTCGAAGTTGTTCGCGTACGGGGGGGACGTAATGACGAGGTCCGCCCATTCGTCGCCGACCGACCTGCAGGTTCGTGCATCGTCCCAGTGCACGATCGACGCCGGGCCGAGTCGTTCGGCCTGCCGGTCGACCATGTCCTGGTAGAACGCCGTCACCTTCGCGCGAAACGCCTCGAATGGGTCGAGCGGTCGCGCCTTCAGCTTGTTCGGGAGGACGTATTGCCATTGTGCCGTCCCCACCGGCGAGCATTCGCGGAGAATGCCAACGAGTGCCAGCCAGGTGAGGTCCGAAGCAGAGCATGCCCGAGCGGCTGCCCGCCAGGCGCTGCGGAGCGCGTCCAGGCGCGCCAGCGTCCCGGCGGGAAAGCACCGCTCGATGAGTGACGGGTAGCGTGAGCAGTCGCCGGGGTCGCGCTCCCTGGCGCGCTCGAGGACGTCGAGGGCGTAGTCTCGAAACACGGCTGGGCTCTCGCGCCAGCCGAGCTTGGCCCTGGCGATGCGGACGACGAACGGATGCGCTTCGACGCCGACCGCCTCCACGCCACAGCGCTCGGCCGACAACAAGACCGTGCCGGATCCCGCGAACGGGTCGAGCACCCGGCGCCTTCCCGCGTTGCGCTGGCGCTCGATCAGGTCTCGCGCCCACTCCGCCGCGAAGCCGGCGGAGTAGCGGAACCAGCGATGGACCGGGAGCGAAAGATTGTCGACAAATGTGGAGTCGGTGGCCCGCTCACGACGACGACGGGTCACGGATCGTCCCGGTGGGAGGCTCCTCGACCTTGCCTTTTTCCTCTGGTTTCTTGGACGCCTGCTCAACCGCCGCCTTCCCCGCGGCCGCGACCTTCTCGAGCAGCCTCCCGGCCTTGCCGACCGCGTCCATCGTCCCCCTGATGATGTTCACGGGCACCCGCCCCGCGCGCAGCGTATCCTCCAGCGTCTCCGCCACGCGCTGGAACGGCGGCGCGCCCGCCGGTCGCTCGGCGTAGCGGGACTCGAGGAACTCCACGTAGTCGAGCACCTGGTACGCCTTGTCGTCGGGGAGCGCGTCGAGCTTACGAATCAGGCGGTCGCGCAGGATCTCATTCATGGCAGGGTCTCGAGGCTGATCATGTCGAGCACCGGGTTGCCGAGGAACCGCGTGCGGCCGGTGCGCACGCGCGCGGTGACCTGGATGGCCGCGAGCGGCGTGAGGCTCTCCAGCGGCGCGCGCTTGGCCTCGGGGACGACGACGTACACGAAGCCGCGCTCGGGTAGTGGCCCGCGTGCCAGCAGGTAGGTCGCGCCGTTGGGAATCTCGGGACGCAGCTCGTCGGCTTTCTGCGTCGCGATGTATTGCAGGGTCCAGCGGAGCACCTGACCCGCATAGCGCTGGGGGTCGGTGCGCAGTTCGGCGGCGGTGATCCCGACCAGCACGCCGGGCGGCGCGATCTCCAGATCCGCGCTCTTCACCCACCCCTCGAGCTCCACGCGGGTCCACTCGCCAGACCGGCCCAGCACGCGCAGCGGCGCCGACGGCGCCAGTGTCCCGGTGGGTTGCCCCTCGGGCGCACGGTACAGCACCGTGCGGCGCGCCGACGCCACACGCGAGGGATCGACCGGGGCGGACGAGCTGGTGGTGGAGTCCGGTACCCTGCGGCCCACCGTGAGTCGCGCCTCGGTCGTATCCGAGTCCGCCACCGCGGAGCGGGCACCCGCCACCTGCGCGATGGGCTCGAGATCGGCCTTCTCCACCCACCCCGCTCGCGTCACGTGCACCCAGCGGTCCGATGAGCCTTCAGCGACACGGTTGAGCACGAACCCTTGAGGCAGCTTCGCGATCAACGCGCCCGCGGGCGCGGAGCGAAGATTCTCCTCGGGCGCGCGCGTCACCGCCAGGTCGTACCCGGCTCGCGGCGTGGGACCGACCGAGGTCGCGAAGATCCATCCCTCGACGGTCGCACCCTGGACGTCACCCTGCGTGTCACCGCCGATGAGCACCGCGCCACGGGCGAGCCGCGCGAGGCGCTTGCCGCCCGCCTCCTGGTAGAACCAGGCGCCGTCGGTGGTGACGCGGTAGCGCGCTTGAGCGGCGAGTGGCAGGGGTGTCACGAGCCCCAGCACAACTGGTAGGGCGCGGAGGGCCCGACTAGATTGCATCCCCTCCAATATGGCAAACCAGCAGGGGGCGCGCACCCCGGTCGTCCTGATCGTGCTCGACGGCTGGGGCTTCCGTCCCGGCCGGGACGGAAACGCCATCGAGCTCGGCGCGACGCCCGTCTGGCATCGCCTGTGGAGCCGCGCACCGCACACGCTGCTCAACGCGTCGGGGCTCGCCGTCGGACTTCCCGCAGGACAAATGGGCAACAGCGAGGTCGGGCATCTCAACCTGGGCGCGGGGCGCGTCGTGCCCCAGGACATCGTGCGCATCTCGCAGGCCATCGAGTCGGGCGAGTTCTTCACGCTCCCGCCGCTCGTCGAGCTCTGCGCCCGCGTGCGCCACCGTCGCGGTACTCTTCATCTCCTCGGACTGATCGGCAGCGGCGGTGTCCACGCGCTCGACCAGCATCTCACCGCCGCCGTCCGGCTGGGACAGCTGCACGAGCTCCCCGTCGCGATCCACGCCTGGCTCGACGGACGCGACACGCCGCCCCAGTCGGGGCTCGCGTTCATGCAGGAGTTGCTCGCGGGACGACCCGTCATCTCCACCGTCGTCGGCCGCTATTACGCCATGGACCGCGACAAGCGCTGGGAGCGCACCAAGATCGCCTACGACGCGATGGT
>Ga0134062_10000042_pt1 | contig 25833 bp, 22 predicted proteins | sample 15_taG_19_FD_94468 | JGI IMG/M metagenome (GOLD analysis project Ga0134062, IMG submission 94468) | Grasslands soil microbial communities from the Angelo Coastal Reserve, California, USA - 15_D_Rain_20cm_2_09082015 | ecosystem: Environmental > Terrestrial > Soil > Grasslands ... | reverse complement strand
CGATGCATTTCGGTTTGCGAGCGTAGCAAACCCGGCGTCCATGCCAGATCAGTTGGTGGGAAAACTGGATCCATTTCTCTTGCGGGATAATCTTCATCAAGTCTTGCTCGACCTTCTTGGGGTCTTCGTTCCGCGACAGGTCCAGCCGCTTTGAGAGACGTAGCACGTGCGTATCCACGACTACGCCGCTGGGAATTCCATACGCGGTGCCGAGCACGACGTTGCCGGTTTTCCGCGCCACGCCGGGAAGCGTGAGTATTTCCTCCATCGTTCGCGGCACTTGTCCGCCGAATTGTTCTAGGATCGCTTTACTCGCGCCCATCACGGACTTCGTTTTGTTGCGAAAAAATCCTGTTGGACGAATGTCTTGTTCCAGTTCGCTAGGCGTGGCGTAGGCGAACGCCTTCGCATCCGGATATTTCTTATAGAGCGTTTGGGCAACCTGGTTCACGCGTACATCGGTGCACTGAGCGGAAAGAATCGTAGAGATCAACAATTGAAATGCGTTCTCGTGCTTCAGTTCGCAGCTCGCATTCGGATACGCCTCATCCAGTTTCGCGAGAATTGCCGTCACGCGCTTGGAATCAGTTCCCTCCGCGCGCGCCATCTTGGCAGCCTTGGCTGGCTTCGGTGCTTTCGACTTTGCCGAGGCGGGTTTCTTCTTTGACGGTTTTTTCTTCGCTCTTGTGGCCATAGGAGCCAAAACTATAGCATGGAGGAAAGTGACGAGAGCAATCTGCGGAACGCCTTCCCCCGGTGACTGCGCTGATTTTTTTCTTCCGCGGGAATCTCCGCAAAAGTTTTCCCGAGGGCAGGGAAGTAAAACACCGGATCATAGCCAAAACCACCCGATCCCCGCGGCGCTTCCAAGATTTCTCCTTCAACGCGATCCGTAACGATGGCCTTGGCTCGTCCGTGTTCCGTCAGCGCAATCGCGCATACGAAATACGCCGCGCGCTCGGCTCCAGTTTTGCCTCGCATCTCTCCGAGCAGCTTTTCAATCCTTTGCGAATTCGTGGCCCGCGGCCCCGCGTATCTCGCGGAATGAACTCCTGGCGCACCGCCGAGTGCAGGCACAACCAGTCCCGAATCATCGGCGAAGACCAATCCGTCCCACAGCCGCGAGTAGTGGAGCGCCTTGCCTGCCGCGTTTTCGGCGAATGTTGGAGCGTTTTCTTCAAACTCGGGAAGTTTATCGAGTCCCAGCAGCAGTGCTAACTCAACTGCTAGGGAAACTCCGGACGCCATTGCAAGCATGCGATATTCGGAGAGCTTCCCTCGGTTGGACGAAGCGAGAAAAAGCTTAGCGGGCGCGGGCACTGAATTTCAGGGGCAGGAGAGCGCGTTGTTCTTCTGTCAGTCGGCGAATCCCTGCGGCAGCAAGCGCCAACAAGTCTTGCATCTCGCTTCCGGAAAACGCGCGTCCCTCCGCGGTCGCCTGGATTTCCACAAAATGCCCGTCGCCGGTCATAACCACGTTCATATCCACTTCCGCACGCGAATCTTCTTCGTAAGCGAGATCCAGCAGCGCGCGGTCGTCCACAATGCCCACGCTCGTGGCTGCGACGGTATCAATCAGCGGCGAACTCTTCAAGATTCCCGCCGCGGTCAATCGTTCGAACGCCAGCGCCAGCGCCACGAACGCTCCCGTGATAGATGCCGTGCGGGTTCCGCCATCCGCTTGAATTACGTCGCAATCGAGCCACACGGTACGCTCGCCCAGCGCCTCCTGGTCCGTCACCGCGCGCAACGAGCGGCCAATCAGTCGTTGAATTTCCAGCGTCCGCCCGGACTGCTTTCCACGCGCTGCTTCACGCGGCGTGCGTTCCTCGGTAGCGCGCGGCAGCATTCCATATTCACTGGTGACCCAGCCTTTGCCGCTGCCCTTCAGAAAACTGGGCACGCCATCATCGACCGTCGCCGTGCAGATTACGCGCGTGTTTCCCAACTCAATCAGGACGCTGCCTTCCGCCGTGGAAATAAAATCCGGCGTGATTTTCAAGGGACGCATCTGGTCCGCGGTCCGGCCGTCGGCTCTCACTCTTCCTCCTGCGGTCGTCACTCCGGGGCTTAAAGATTTCTATGGTCTACTCTCGGTTTGACCCAGTTTGCCGGGGGCCTTATCCGCTGTCAACGTGGCAAGAACTGACGCGGGTGCCTTCGCGGCCCGTGCTGGCGATGCCGGTTTGTCTGTGCCGGCTGGCGTCGGTGCCGGATTCGGCGGCTCTTGAGCTACGTTCGTGTTCACCACAAATGTTCCGGTCAAGTCCAAATGCCCAGCGAGCGTTTCTACTTCTTGCCCATGAATCAGGATTTTCAGCCGTTGCACCTGCGGCACATTGGCTTCCAGAGTCCGTGTGATGGAATTCACAGCCAGCTGCTCGCTCACAATCCCGGACGGAATGGAAGTCGCCAGCGCCTCCGAAAAATCCGCGATCGCCGTGCCATCTGGCAGTAAATAAAACGCCAGCAGCAAAGCGTCCGGCGGCAACGTGCGCAACTCCGTGTCTACGGGCCCCGCGAGCAGCGTGTTCAGAATCTGTTTCGATCGCAGTACCGGGTCATTCGACAGGGGCAGTTCCGCCGTAACCGGTACCAGCGTGGAATCGATCGCGTCGGCGGCCCAGAAGAGTTTGGCTTTCACGCGGGGTTCGCCCGGATTGATGGCAATCGGCTGTGTCAATTCGCGCCGCGCCTGTTCTTCGCTCTGCTGCTGGAGCCTTGCAGCGCGCTTCACTCGCCTGCGGAGTATTGGGAAATAAATCGCGGCCGCAAGCACGGCGACAACTAGCCCGCCAATCAGCCAGAATCTCCAGCTTGGCGTCATGGTAGTGCTCCAGGCGCACTCGGAACAACATAGGATGGCCTGAACGCCGCAGCTCCACGCGCGATGGCGTCCGCCACACCTGGGGCCATGCGGTCCAGGTCGGCGCGGTCCTCCACCGTCACGCTGGAGACTTCCACGGCGATGGCCGGCGCTGCCGTGGTTCGAAGCTGGCGCACGCTGGCGGACTGTGCAGTATCCGGCGAACCCTTGAAACGCTGGGCGAGAAATCCCTGCACCAGATCGCCAAATGACTTGCTCAATCCAAGAAACGGTGCCTGCGCGCGGTCCCAAGGAATCAGGCCGCTGGCATTCGCAACCGCCGGCAAATCCGAGTTCACGTATACGCGCGCCGTGCCCGGCAGTCCCGTCGATGAGATGTGTAGCGTGACGAATACCGCTCCACGTTGCGCGTTGGCGGTTGTGGAGCGATCGTCAAACGAAGGATTCTCATTTCCTTGCCGCGTCTGCACTACTTGAAAGCCTTGCAACTCCAGCGCGCGTCGAACCTGAACCGCAAAATCCAGAACAATCTCGCTTTCGCGGATGCCCCCTGTGCCGCGCGCGCCTGGATCCGTACCGCCATGAGCCGGATCGAGCACAACGATGTTGAGGCCGGATTGTTGCGTTTGCGCGCCAAACGCGGAGGCTGCTGTTCCTACCGCACCCCCGAGGCCAGGAGAGGCCGTGGGGCTTGTCGCCGCCGGCACGCCAGGCGAAGGTTGTTGCGCTTGCGAAAGAGTTGGCGACGCAGAGACCAACACAGCAGCCAGAACCGACACGGACAGCAGCCCAATCAAAGAGAGAAACTTCATTCGGAAGATATTGCTCACCCGTAACAGCATACCAAATCCGTCCCTCGGTTCGCGCCGCCGGCTGCATCTCAGGGATTCATCGGGGCAAGGAACAGCGGCTTCAGTTTGACTTTCTCGAGCAAGGCATTAACACTTGCCAGATCTTCCTTTTGGAAAGCGGCCCAATGTGCCAGCGTCTCTTGCGCAGCCTCTTCCCACCTTGCGCTGGCCGTTGCGGCATCCGTCGTTGGACCCAGTTCGGAGCTGTCCACAATGACCAAGAGCCGAGTGAGCGCTCCCTCAACTTGAGGGAGAGTTTCGTGCTCCTTGTTTGGCAAAGCTTGCCCAAACAATCCAAAATCCGCATCGCTATCGGGCTCGACCGCTTCCTCAACCTTCTTCTCCAGCTCCTGCAAAGCCGTCAGAAGTTCACTGTTGCCGCTGGCATCCTTCTTGCGTGCGTCGATTTGCTTTCGTAAATCGCCGATCTGTTGCACCCCCATGGAAACTTCGCCCAATCGCGCTGCAAGTTTCGACGCCAGGCCGAACTGCCTCGTCAGGGCGTCCTGTGGCGTTTTCACGCGCGGATCCAGCCTGATCGTCAGTGGTTGCGTACTGCTCTTGCCCTTCGTAGTAAGCTTCACGGTGTAGTTGCCGGGTGCCGCCAGTGGTCCAGCCGGGCCCCAGAACGATCTGCGCATGCCCTTCGGCATCGCATAGCGAAGGTCCCAGACGAATCGGTGCATGCCCGCCTCCGCCAGAAGAGGTTTCGGATCGCGCACCCACTCCATTTGAATTGGCACGTCGTTGGGATTTGTCTTGTGCAAGACGTCATCGCTCGCGAATCGCCGCACCAGGTTTCCTTCGGAGTCGAAGATTTCCAGCTGAATCGGCGCTGACGCTCTTTCCTTCAAGTAATAATCGAGCACCGCGCCTTCGGGCGGGTTGGCGGCCAAGAATTCATCCGTGGGCACTGGCGTGCCTTGGTCCGATCCTGTCCGCATGCGAATCGCGGCTTCAGGCCTAAAGAGCCATGCATCGGCTGCAGCGACATGCGCGTCCATCTGCCGCAGCGGTGTCACATTGTCCAAAATCCAAAATGAACGGCCAAAGGTCGCAATCACCAAGTCGCTTTCGTGTACGACCAGGTCGCGCACCGACGTCACCGGCAGATTGAGCTGCAAGGACTCCCAATCGTCTCCGTCATTCAACGAAACGTAGGCGCCCTTTTCCGTGCAAGCGTACAGCAAACCTTTCCGGGCAGGATCTTCCCGCACGCAATTCAAGAAGCTGCCTTCGGGAATCCCATCCGAGATGCGTTGCCAGCTCTTTCCGAAATCGCGCGTGCGATAGAGATACGCCTGATAATCGTCAAGACGATGCCTGTCCACCGCGGCATACGCTGTCCCCGCATCCGAATGCGACGCTTCGATGTGCGTCACTTTGCTCCAGGGCGTCAATTCCGGCGGCGTAACGTTCTCCCAGGTTTTTCCTTCGTCTTGCGTCAGTTGGATTTGCCCGTCGTCCGTTCCTGCCCATATTTCTCCGGCTTGCACATACGATGGTCCAATTGTATAAATAACGCCGCGGCGTTTGCCCCTCGGCGTATCCGCAGCCGTCGTGGCGTCCAGATTTGGCGGCACACCCGCATCTTCGCGCGTGAGGTCGGGACTGATCACCTGCCACGAGTTTCCTCCGTCCGCCGTCCGAAATAGAACTTGCGAGCCGAAGTACAGTACGTGCCGATCGATTGGCGAAAACACAAGCGGCAGCGTCCACGTGCGCCGGTACTTGCCCGGTTGCCCAAACGTCGGCGGCATCTGCTGGACCTGTTCGTCGCTGAAATCCTGGCGCGCGACAAACCCGCCGAACACGACGCCGGGATTCAGCGGATCCGGCGCGATGTAGCCACTTTCATCGCCGGCGTCGATCGGGCGCCAATCGTGAAAATTCAAGGAGCGATACCTGCTGCGGCTGGGCGTGGCTATCGCATTGCTATCCTGTTGGGCGCCATATACCCAGTACGGAAACTGGTTGTCCGTCACCACATGGTAGAACTGCCCTGTTGGCTGGTTGAACCAGGAACTCCATGTTTCTCCGCCGTTGCGCGTCACGATCGCGCCTTGATCGCAGCTGAGAATCATCCGGCGCGGCTCGTCCGGATCGATCCAAAGTTCGTGGTAGTCATCGCCTCCAGGAGCGCCCTTGAATGCCGCGAACGTTTTCCCTCCGTCATGCGATTGGTAAGCCGTAGTGTTCGGAACATACACTGTGTCGGGGTCTTTGGGATCCACGCTGGCTTCCCCGAAATACCAACCGCGTTGCCAGATTCGCCGATCGTGCGAAACACGTAGCCAGCTCTGTCCAGAATTATCCGAACGAAACAGCCCGCCTTCCTTCGCGTCCACGATCAAATAAATCCGCCGCGGATTGCTTGGTGCGAACGCTATGCCAATTCGTCCAAGCCCTTCCGTTGGCAATCCTTGCCCGCTCACGCGTTCCCAATGATCGCCTCCATCAATCGACCGATAAAGCCCGCTTCCCGGTCCGTTCGAGGGAGGGTACGCTCCATGGCGGCCTTCGCGTTTGCCAGAGCGATGCGTAAATCGTTTTTGGATTTCCTGGTTCGAACGCTACATCAATCGCGCCGGTGTTTTCGTCATGAAACAGAATCTTTTGCCAGCTCTTTCCGCCATCCCTTGACCGAAATACGCCGCGCTCCTGGTTCGGCCCGTAAGCATGCCCCAGGGCGGCGACGAAAACCTTGTTTGCGTCCCGCGGGTCCACGAGAATCCGCCCAATCTGCCGCGAATCCTCCAGTCCAATGTGCGCCCACGTTTTGCCGCCATCCGCCGACTTGTACATCCCATTTCCGTACGAAATGGACGACCGCATGTCGGCTTCGCCCGACCCGACATAAATCACCTTCGAATCTGACGGCGCTACTGCAATCGCCCCAATCGATGCAATGGACTGCGAATCGAAGACGGGCTTCCACGTTCGCCCCGCGTCATTCGTTTTCCAAACGCCTCCGCCCACGCTTCCGAAATAGAAAATTTCCGGTTGCCCACGCACGCCCGTCACTGCCAGCACGCGCCCTCCGCGCGATGGCCCGATCAGTCGCCACCGCAGCTCCTGAAATAATTTTGGATCGTATTGCTTAGGCGCGTCACGTCTGGCCAACAGCCGAACCGAACCAGCGAGCGCGAATAGGGCAACTAGCAATGCAAAAGCGAAGCGGCGCAGTTTCACGTCAGCAGTCTCCTGGCAAAAGGAAGCTTTCCCAAAGATTGCTGAGTATATCCTAGGCGCCTGACAAAACCGCCCGGCTCTTTCGAACCGGGCGTCAGGGAATAGTTCAGATGAAGAATCTCCTAGGCTGTTTCCAACTCCTCGACGCTTTTCACCAACACCGGTTTCGACCTGCGAATCTTCAATTTGCCGGTGACAAAATACATCAAAACCCCGGCCACGATAATGAGCATTCCGAACAAGAGGCCGTTCATGCCCAGCACGGTCTCATGGTTACTCTCCACCATTGCCAGGCTCAACAGCGCCAGCGGAAACACGCCGGCGAGAACCGCACCGAACATCCCGCCCGGGACGCGGAATCTGCGCTTCAATTCCGGCTCGCGAATGCGCAGCGCCACCAGCGTCACGAATTCCAGCATAAGGCTGATCCCGTACAACACAATGTCCAGCGTCACGAGCCGCTTGAATCCCAGCCCCAGGCACAGCGCCCAGCAGGCCGCGCAAAAAAGAATAGCCACCCACGGCGATTGAGTCCGCACGCTCACCTTGTCAAAAAATCTTGGCAGCATCTCGTCATGCGCCATCGCCAGCGGCAGCCGCGAATAGCTCATCACCAGCGCATTGAACATCCCGAACGCGCTCATCATCCCGCCAAGGATGACCAGGAATCTTAGCCATGCGAATCCCAGGAACTTCCCGCCAATCGCTCCCGCCACCGCAGCCCACGAGCCGTCGCCTCCGAACATCGAAGACGGAACGCCCGTCAAATACACCCCTGCAAAGGGCAGCACGTAGGACAGCGCCACCAGGATCACCGCCGCAATCATGGCCTTCGGATACGTCCTTTGTGGCCGCTCGACTTCTCCTGCAATCGTCGACGCGTTATCCCAGCCCATGTAATTCCACATCGCCACTAGCACGCCGCCGAGCAAGCTCAACCCGCTAGCCGCCGGCACGCCATGGGCTTCTGCCAGTGCGCCCACTTTCAGCGGCGACAGCACTACAATCAGCGCGAACGGCGCCGACAGCAGGAAGAAAAGCCACAGGGAAGTGATTCCCACCACGCGAATTCCCGCAAGATTCAGAACCGCGCAAGTAGCCACTACAAAGAGCCCGGCGTAGATTCCGTGATTCCCAAGTCCAAACCATGGCCACATCTGCTTCAAATAAAAAACAAACAGCGTTGGGTAAATCGCCATGTCAAAAATGCTAGCGGCCAGCGAAAGCCACGCTTCCTGAAAGCCCCAGAAGTTCCCCAAACCGCGCCGCACCCACGCGTAGTACCCTCCCTCTTGCGGCAGCGCGCTTGACAGCTCCCCGATCATGAACGCCGTCGGCAGGCACCACAGCACCGGCAGAAACAACAGGATCAAGATCCCGCCGCCGTACCCCGCGCCGTGAATAATTTCTTCCGTGCCGTAGGTGCCGCCGGACACCATGAAAAAAGTGGCGGCCACGAGCGGCCAGAGCGTGAGCTTAGCGATTCTTTTTCTTGCAATTGGAATTGCCTGGGGAGGTAGCCGAGCGGGAAGCTTTAAAGAACTCAATTTTTACTCTCGTCCTCCTATGGGAAACTCGCTCCTGCTGCTGCGATAAAGCGAGTTCGCATTCGCAGCATACAAGAGTTGCCCTTGCATGCAAGGAAAAAATGCGCCTCAGCAAAAATATTTTTTGTCTCTCCAGCCGTAACTTCTTACTACTGTAGCGCAGGGTTTGCGCTGCTCTGTCGTGTTTAACGTCATCGCAAATGAAACCGAATGGCGGTCAACGGCGTCACATGCAAAGCGGCTGCTTCCCCAGGGTGATTTCCTGACAAACGAGAATGAAAATACAGCGACCGGAGGACGATGGTGCGAAAGTATGCGAGTGCGTTAGCGGTATTCGTAGTCTCCTTGATGGTTTTGCCTTTGGCGGCGCAAGCTCCCGGCCAGTCAGAGTTGTCTGCCATCCATCAAATCAAGGACGAAGGCTTCAACGATTCCAAAGTAATGGAAATCATGAGCTACCTGACCGACGTTTACGGCCCGCGTCTTACGAATTCTCCGGACATCAAGGAAGCCGCCAATTGGACTACCGGCAAGATGAAAGAGTGGCAGCTTGCCAACGTCCATCTCGAGCCTTGGGGACCGTTCGGCCGCGGTTGGTCCAACGAACGCTTTTCCGCCCAGGTGATATCCCCGCGCCCGTTTCCGCTGATTGCCTATCCGAAGGCCTGGACACCGGGGACGAATGGTCCGGTAACCGCAGCTGCCGTCCTCGCGCCAATCCTGAAAGAGGAAGACATCGCCAAGTACCGAGGCCAGCTGAAAGGAAAGTTTGTCCTGACCGCTGCCTTCCCCGAAAATCCCGAGCGCTTCGAGCCGCAAGCGCACCGCTACACGGACAGCGAGTTGGCGGAGCTTGCCACCCAGCCGGTGCCCGTGGCGAACGCCGAAGACCGTGCCGCGCAATTCCGCGCCCAACGCGAATTAAGTCTCAAGATACAGAAGTTTCTCGTTGACGAAGGCGTCGCCGCCTGGATCGAGCCTTCCCGCAGCGACGACGGAACCGTGTTCGTCCAGCAGGGGGGCGGCCGCGATAAGGAGAAAGACCCGCCGGCGCCTCCGCGCGTCGCTGTTGCCAGCGAAAACTACGGCCGCATTTATCGCATGCTCGATAAGAAAGTGCCTGTCACCTTGCAGCTCGATATCGAAAACAAGTTCTACGACGACGATCTCAATTCCTTCAACATCATCGGCGAAATCACTGGCACGGACAAAGCCAAAGCCGACGAAGTCGTCATGCTCGGAGCGCACTTTGATTCCTGGCACGGCGGCACCGGTGCCACGGACAACGGCGCAGGCTCTGCCGTGATGCTCGAAGCCATCCGCATTCTCAAGACCACCGGTCTTAAGATGCGTCGCACGGTTCGCATCGGCCTGTGGACCGGAGAGGAGCAGGGTTTGCTCGGTTCCCGTGCCTACGTCAAGCAGCACTTCGCCGATCCCGAAGTGATGAAGCCCTCTCCCGAACACGCCAAACTCGACGGCTACTACAACGTGGACAACGGCACGGGCAAGATTCGCGGCGTTTATCTCCAGGGAAACGAAATGGTGGCCCCCATCTTCTCTGCATGGATGGAACCGTTCCACGATCTCGGCATGAACACGCTCACCATCCGCAACACTGGCGGCACCGACCACCTGGCCTTCAACGCCGTCGGCCTCCCCGGCTTTCAATTCATCCAGGACCCTCTGGACTACGACTCGCGCACCCACCATTCCAACATGGACGTCTACGAGCGCATCCAGGAGCCGGACATGAAGCAAATGGCCGTGATCGTCGCTTCCTTCGTCTACCTGACCGCCAATCGCGACGAAATGATTCCGCGCAAGCCCCTGCCCAAGCCGCAGCCTGCGCGCCCTCAACCCTGATAGACCGGTGTAGGGGCGGGTTTCAGCCCGCCCTTTTTTCCTAACGCCGCAACGTGACATTCTTGCTCCCCTGTCGTCTTATACTCCCAGGGGGTTGAGATGGCCTCATTCTGGCAAAGCCTTCGCCACGCCTTTCGGCTTCTTCGCCTCAGTCCCGGTTTCACCATCATCTCCGTCCTCACCCTCGCGCTCGGCATTGGCGCCAACACCGCCATCTTCCAGCTTATCGACTCCGTTCGCCTCCGCGCCATTCCGGTCAAGAATCCCCAGCAGCTGGGGACGATCCGCATTGCCGACCGTCATTGGGGTTCCGGACAGTTTTCGAGCCAGTATTCCCAGCTCACCTTTCCCATGTGGGAGCAGATCCGCAAGCGCCAGGAGGGATTCGCCGAAATTGCCGTGTGGTCCGACCAGCGATTCAACTTGGCCACCGGCGGGGAAGTCCGCAAAGCAAAAGGCATCCGCGTTAGCGGCGATTTCTTTCACGTCCTTGGCGTCGAGCCGATCCTAGGGAGGCTGCTTGGTCCCGAGGATGACCAGCCCGGTTGCGGCGTGGCGGGAGCAAACATCAGCTACTCGTTCTGGCAGCGGAATTTTGCCGGTGATCCTTCCGTGGTTGGCAAGCGTTTGACGCTCGATGGCAATTCGTTCGAAGTTCTCGGTGTCACCCCTCCAGGATTCAATGGCATCTCCGTGGGCGATACCTTTGACGTGGCCGCGCCCATTTGCGTCGAACCCATACTTAGCCCGCGCAACAATCGGCTAACGCTTCGCCATGCCTGGTGGCTTGCCTCCATCGGCCGCTTGAAACCAGGGTGGACGATTGCACGCACCAACGCGCAGATGAATGCTGTGACGCCCGCGATTTTGCAAGAGACGATTCCGCCCGTGTACGATGCCGCCGGAGTAAAGAAGTATCTCGAATACAAACTTGGAGCGTTTTCCGCCAGCACGGGATTTTCCGAGTTGCGCCAGGATTCGGAGACGTCCCTGTGGTTGCTTCTCGGAATTTCCGGACTCGTCTTGCTCATCGCGTGCGCGAATCTGGCGAACTTGATGCTGGCCCGCGCCGGTGCACGGGAACGCCAGATCACCATCCGGCGAGCGCTCGGAGCCTCGCGTTGGCGAATGATTCGCGATCTGCTTTCCGAGAGCCTTCTGCTCGCAGTGGCCGGTACGATCTGTGGATTGTTTCTGGCCTTCGCCATTAGCCGCCTGCTTGTGGCCTTCATCAGCACGCCGCAGAGTCAAATCTTCCTGGATCTCGGGATGGACTGGCGCCTGCTGGCTTTCACGACTGCGCTCGCCGTGCTGACAACGGTCTCCTTCGGGCTGGCACCGGCCGTGCGCGCCACGCGGGCGGAGCCCGCCACCTTGTTGCAATCCGGAAGCCGGGGAATGTCCGGAGGCCGGGAGCGCTTTAGTCTCCGGCGCATTTTGGTCGTTTCACAAGTGGCGCTTTCTGTTGTGCTGTTGATGGGCGCGCTGCTTTTTGTCCGAAGTTTGCGCAACTTGACGACACTGAATGTCGGTTTCCTGCAGAGCGGAATCTTAGTCACTGACGTTGATTTCAAGCGTTTGCAGATCCCCGAAGAGCGCTTTACAGAATACAAACGCGACATCCTCAAGCATGTGCAGGCCATGCCCGGCGTGAAATCCGCCGCCAGCGCCATGCTCGTGCCCTTTGGCGGCAGCACCTGGAATGATAACGTCCTTCTCGAAGGTTCCGACCAAGACGCAGGTGTCGTGTGGCTCAACTATCTAGGCGCTGGCTATTTTCAGACCATCGGAACTCCTCTTCTCGCTGGACGCGACTTCGATGACCGCGACACCGCCACTTCCGTCAAGGTGGCCATCGTCAATCAGGCGTTTGTGCGCAAAATTCTGAAAGGCGTCGATCCCCTTGGGAAGAGGTTTCGCATACACGAACCGCCAGGAAAGCCGCGGCCTCTCTATGAGATTGTGGGAGTAACGGGTGATAACAAGTTCCAAGACATGCACGAGGAATTTTTGCCGTTCATGTATTTCCCCGGCACGCAGCAGGAAAAGCCCGGCCCGGACGATCAAATCCTCATTCGCTCGTCGCTGCCCCTGACCAGTCTCATGGCCTCTCTGAGAGAAACCATTGCCGGCGTGAATCCCGGCATCGACCTGGAATTTAGGGTCTTGAAGACGCGAATCCACGACTCGCTGCTGCAGGACGAGCTGATGGCCACGCTTTCCGGTTTTTTCGGTTTCCTTGCGGCGCTTCTCGCGGCCATTGGACTCTACGGCGTTATTTCCTACATGGTGGTACAGCGCACCAGGGAAATTGGAATCCGCATGGCCATCGGTGCGAAGCGTGCCGACGTCGTGAGAATGATTCTTGGCGAAGCGGGGGTCCTCACCGTCGCCGGCCTGGTGATTGGCATCGGCCTCGCCCTTGGCGCAGCTCAAGCTGCCAAATCCTTGCTTTACGGTCTGAAGCCCCGCGATCCCTTGACGCTTGTAATGGCCGTTATCCTGTTGAGCGCGGTAGCATCGCTGGCAAGTTTTTTGCCTGCCCATCGCGCCTCAAAACTCGATCCTTTGACCGCCCTGCGTTATGAATAGCTGATCGCCTCGTCGTCGCGATGAGCGCTCTCGCGGGTGCATGCATTTTTTCAAACCTACTCCGTCTCTCCCTCTGCTACACTACGCCCCCGGATTGCGTTCCATTTTTCTTCTGAGGAGTTTTGTGCATGAAGACGATTCGCTGCCTCGCCCTCGCGTCTCTTGTTTTGATTCCGTGGCTGTCCCTCCACGCTCAGGAATCCGCGCCGAAGCCCGCTTCCTCCACTCCCCGCAACATCACCATCGACGATTACTTTCAGATTCGCGATGTCTCACAGCCCGAACTGAGTCCCGATGGTCAATGGGTCGCCTATGCCGTGCGCACGCGCATGCTCAAGGAAGATAAGAACGAGCAGCGCCTCTGGATGGTTTCGACCCACGGCGGCGATCCCATTTCCATGACCGCCGAAGGCGTCTCCTCCTCGCATCCTCGCTGGAGCCCCGATGGCAAATATCTCGCCTTCCTCTCCTCTCGAAACAATGGCAAAACCCAAGTCTGGCTTCTCAACCGTCTTGGCGGCGAAGCCACTCACCTCACCGACACCCCCCAGGGTGTTGACGACTTCGAATGGTCTCCGGACAGCACTCGTCTCGTTCTCATTCTCCGCGATCCCAAGCCCGAGGACTTGGAGGCCGCCAAAGACAAGGACAAAGATAAGCCCGCTGCCGCTCCAAAGCCCAAAACGCCGCCTCCCTTCGTCATCGATCGTCTCCAATTCAAGCGCGACACCGTCGGCTACCTCGACCGTCGTCGCACCCATCTCTACGTCTTCGATGTCGCCTCGAAGAAAACCACGCAAGTGACCTCGGGCGACTTCGACGATTCCGAGCCCGCCTGGTCTCCCGACGGGCTTTCTCTTGCCTTCTCCAGCAATCGCAGCACGCCCGATCCTGATCGCACCTACAACTCGGACATCTGGATCGTCGCCGCAAGCAATACCGACAAAGGAGCGCACCTCACACAGATCACTAGCAATCCCGGCCCCGATCGTTCGCCCGCCTGGTCTCCCGACGGCAAATGGATCGCCTTCATCAGCCAAACGGACTTGAAGGCCATGATTTATGCCACACATCATCTCGCCGTCGCCCCGTCCTCCGGCGGCGAGGCCAAGGTCCTGACTCTTGCATTCGACCGCAGTATCCGCCGCCCGCGCTTCTCCGCCGACGGCCGCTCCATCTATTTCATCGCTGACGATGACGGCATGCAAAGTCTCTGCCGCATTTCCGTCACCGGCGGTGAGGTCGCGCGCCCCATTGGCGGACGCCTCTCCGTGGACAGCTATGCACTCGGCAAAGACGGCGCGATCGCTGCGGAGATCGGCATGCTCGATCGTCCCAACGAAATCTATCTTTCGAATGAAAAGGATCTCACGCGCCTCACGAAAACGAACGACGCCCTCTTTTCGCAGCTCCGTCTCGCCCAAGCCGACTACGTTCATTTCAAAAGCAAAGACGGCACTTCCGTCGCCGGTTATCTCTACAAACCTGTCGACTACACTCCCGGCAAAAAAGTCCCCACGCTCCTCAATCCCCATGGCGGGCCTGTCGGCCAATATTCCGCTTCCTTTTACCATCTTGCGCAGCTCTATGCTGCCAACGGCTATGCCGCGCTTCTTCCCAATCCCCGCGGATCTTCCGGCTACGGCCAGAAATTCTGCGAAGCCATTTTTGCCGACTGGGGCAACAAGGATTTTCAGGACGATATGGCCATGGTCGATTACGCGATAGCCCAGGGCATCGCCGATCCCGACAAGTTAGGTGTCGGTGGCTGGTCCTATGGAGGCATGTCCACTGACTTCATCATCGCGCAGACCACGCGCTTCAAAGGCGCCATCTCCGGCGCCGGCATTGCGCTGATGACCAGCGGCTACGGTCACGACCAATACATAAAAGACTATGACTCCGAGTTGGGCCGCCCCTGGGAAAACAAAGCTGTGTGGGAAAAAATCTCGCCCTACTACCGCGTAAACAGCATCACCACGCCGACGCTTTTCATGGGCGGCGATGTTGACTGGAACGTTCCGATCATCGGCGGTGAGCAGATGTACCAGGCGCTAAAGAGCCTCGGCCGCACCACGGAGCTCGTCGTCTATCCGGGTGAATTTCACGGCTTCACCACACCCTCTCACCTCAAGGACCGCCTGGAGCGCTACCTCGCCTGGTATGCTCACTACGTCAAAGGCGATGGCACGCCGCCGCGCCCCGCCGAACCACAAGCGCAGCCGGCAAAAGCGGGTGGCGAATGATGCGCAGCCTCCGTGATTCGACTTTTGGGGCCGTGTTTCTGGCTTCCCTTTGTTGCATGTCCGTTTCGGCGCAATCCAAATTCACCGTCGGCACGGCCTCCGCCGGCCCCGGCGAAAAATCCACCGGCACTCTCGAAGTTCCCGCAGGCGTTGACCCCGCCACCAGCATCCCCGTCGTCATCGTCAACGGCGTCAAGCCCGGCAAAGTCCTGGCGCTTGTCTCCGGTGCCCACGGTACCGAATACGTCTCCATCATTGCCATTGAAAAGCTCATTGCTGCTCTCGATCCCGCGCAAGTTACCGGTACCGTAATCCTCGTCCCGCTTATCAACATTCAGTCATTCGAACAAAAGGTCCCACACGTCAATCCCATCGACAACAAAAGCATGAACCGCTTTTATCCCGGCAAACCAGACGGCACGCAGACCGAGCGCGCCTCCTACCTCATTACCAGGGAAATCGTCGACCGCTGCGACTATCTCATCGACTATCACGGCGGCGACCTGGACGAGAGCCTTCGCCCCTATGCTTACTGGGGTCCCACCGGCCGCGAAGCCCAGGATCGCACCTCAAAAGAAATGGTTCTCGCCTTCGGCCTCGATCACATCATTATCTGGCGGGAACGCCCCACCGATCCCGCCGCCACTCGCTATCTCGACAACACCGCTTCTGTCCGCGGCAAGCCTTCCATCGTCGTCGAAGCCGGCTACGCCGGCAGCGTCGAGTCCGACGACGTCGCCCTCCTCGTCAACGGCACTCTCAGCACCATGCGCTCCCTAAAGATGCTTCCCGGCGACCCCCATCCTATCGAAAATCCCGTCTGGATTGAGAAACTCGTCGATGTCCTTGCCGACGGCTCCGGCATCTGGTATCCGCTCGTCAAGCGCGGCACTTACGTCTCCGCCGGAATGAAGCTCGGCACCATCACGGACTACGTCGGCAAAGTCATCGCCGAGCCTCGCGCTCCGGTGTCCGCCGTCGTCCTCCACGTCAACGCCGTTCCTTCGCTGAAAAAAGGTGACAACATCGCCGACCTCGGCGTCCCCGCCGCTAAAGCTCCTTAATTCTTCTACTGCGCGGGCCGCGTCAGCAATCCTCGGCTTCGCATCCAATTCGCTAGCAGCTTTGGCCATTCTCCCAGGAAGGGATCGCCCAGATCCAGCCCCACGCCGTGCGGCCCTTTCTCGAAAATATGCAGTTCCGCCGGAACGCCTGCCTTGTGCAGCGCCGCGTAAAACAGCAAGCTGTTTTCCGACGGCACGCTCTTATCTTCGCTCGTCGAGAAAAGAAACGTCGGTGGCGTTTGCGCCGTCACGTGTTTCTCATTCGAAAGTTCCTCCAGTTGCCGCGGATCAGCATTCTCACCTAGTAGCGCCTTCGCCGAGCTTCCGCGCAGTTCCGGCGCCGTGAACGAAATCACGCCGTAACCAAGAATCGCGAAATCTGGCCGGCAGCTCACCCGCTCCATCGGGTCTTCCGCTCCGGAGTTTCCGCTGTCGAAATGTGTCTCCGCTGTCGAAGCCAGATGCCCTCCCGCCGAAAATCCCATGATTCCGATGCGGTCCGGCAAGACGTCGAACTCATTCGCCCGCGCTCGCACCATTCGAATCGCTCGCTGCGCATCCCGCAGCTCAATCGGATGGTGATACTGGGGTCCCAATCGGTAAATCAGCACAAACGCCGCCACTCCCATCGAATTCAGCCAGTTCGCCACTTGCCGCCCTTCGTGATTCGCCGCCAAGTGCGTGTATCCTCCCCCCGGCGCGATAATCACCGCGGTTCCCGAAGGGTTTCCATGCGTGGGCGGATAATACGTCAGCGTGGGTTTGTCGCTTTCATCAGAACCCAGCGCTCCAGGCGCGCCGTGTTCCCACAGCAGCATCTTTTGCGGTTCGCCCGCATCCATCGTCGGCCGCGTCTGCGCGCCAGTCGCGCTTGCAAACGCGCTCAGGCACGACAAAACCACGCCTGGTATTACCGCCATGCGTCTTGTGATCATCAGTTGTGAACCTCTCGCGAAGCCTTATGATCCGGCTGTTTCAGAAATTCTTTCTAACGCTCACTTCAGCGTCATGGCCGGAGCATATCATTTCGGCCGCAGATCGCCATTTGCGGACCCAAAGAAAACAAAACGGCGCCCCGACCGAGTCGGAGCGCCGTTTCTTCTACTCACTTCGAAAAATGCAAACTCAGTTCTTGCTTGCCGCCTGCTGCGGGGCGTCTTGCCGCGGCGTCATGGACACCACGATATACTCGCGTTCTTTATCGTCGCCGCCTTCCGCCACTCGCAAAATCAATTTGTCTTTGTGAATGCGGAATTGCGCCATCTCCCCGATCGGAAGCAGCACCGGGTGCTTGTCATCTTTCGGCCGGATCCGGTAGACCACCCTTTCGGTCTGCAATACATATTCCTGGCAAAGCACTTCCTGGGTCTTCTTGCTTTGCGCATCCGTGCCCAGCAGTTCACCTGCTACGGACTTTGATCCTTTTTCCTGCATCCCGCAGGACGTCGAGTCCATTCGCAGCAAAGTCCCTTTTTGATAGTCGGTGTGGTCTTTGGCGGCGCAAACGCCCGCAAAAACCAGGCATGCCGCGAGCGCATACATCTTGTTCGACATATGGGTGATCCCCTTTCCCCTCGAACATAAGGGAACCCCAGGGCCTAGAAAATAGAACCAATGTCGCTTTGTGCTCAATTTCTAAAGGCTGCCGCCCTTCTCCGCGCTCGCCCTTTAAAACGCGCCCCGCTTAATCCACGACGAAACTTCCCCCTCCACGGAAAAGTGCGCCCCGCGGCCATCCTCGAACCGCGTGCCCAGCGAGTAAGCATTCACTTCTAGCGGGATTCCGTCGTATCCGCCGCCGGAAAGGAATCCGCGAACGTAAAGCTCCGCGAAACGGCCCAAGCCGAGCTGGCGATACTGCTCCGCATGCACCAGTTCGTGGAATAGCACGCCCTCAGAGCACGGTTCGTTCGAGACGATTACATCTTGGAAGGTTACCGCCGCCATCAGCGCGAAATCGGGCAAGTTGTCAAAGCCCATCGCCCGCAGCATGGGATAGAACGGTGGATTAGGAACCCGCTCGTCTTCCAGCACGAATAACCGGATCGAGTTCAGCAGGTCGGCCCGGAAAAATGCGCTCAGACTGGATAATTGGTCGCGCGACAAATCAATTCCACGCCCCCAAAACCGGCTTCGTTGCTCCGCAATGTACACCTCCGCCGCTTCGCAGATCTCCTTGATTTGCCCGGGTGAGAGATATGGGAGCGGCTTGTGGAACGATGATGTAGCGTGCTGCGACTGCGCCATCGGCCCTTCCCCCTTGTGCGTTGAGATGTTTGAACGTGGGATTCCCCGGGAAGTGCGCACGCTGGGCACGACGCCCACCCACCGAAATCTTAAGAGAAACTGAAATTTGCGTCCACAAAATGTTTGTCGATTTGCTACAAGTAAAACCCCCCCGGGCGCAGCGCCGATCCGATTCCATACCTCACTTGCTGTAACCTTTGCTTCTTTCCCCCCGTAAACTCCTGAGAGCGTTCATTCTGTTCCCAGGGAGGTCAACCCGATGGCTTCATCCGCAATCAAAGGTCTTGCGTTTGGCGCCGCCCTTTTCGGTGGGCTGCAAGCGGGCGCGACCGCCAATCGAGCCTTCGTCCTGCTGGCCGCGTGGGAACGCCTCGGCGTCATTCCGTGGGTGAACTTCACGCGCGCGGAAAACGTCGGCGTTGGGGCACTTTTCTATCCCGTGCTTGGCCTCGCCGCGCTTCTTTTCACGGTTTCCGCCGCGATCGCCTTTCGCCTGGACCGCACCGAGCGCGGCTCGCGCCGCTTTCCTGTATACGCAGCGGCTCTGCTGGCGATTGTTTGGGCGACCGTCACTCGCGCGCTCATTCTCCCGGCCATGTTCGTTCTGCGGGACGCGAGTACCGACACCGCACAACTCCAGCAAATATTCCTAACCGTTTCCCGGTGGTCCGGAGTCAACGACGTCCTTCATATCCTCACGTTCGCTCTCAATCTGTGGGCGCTCGCTGTGGTTTTCTCCGGCCCCAACATGAATTGAAACCAACTCGTCCCGTGCCTTCCTCTCTTCACACCGGAGTTACAACGAGGATAGAGTAAAGCGATGCCGAACGAACCCGTGCGCCTCGAACTCCTTGTCATGCGCGCGGAAGACCAGCGCGTTCGCCAGGAACTCCTCGACGCCAATGAACTCGGCGGCCATTACGTTCCCCGTATGGAAGCCGTCCACGTCAAGAACGCCGCTCGGCTCCGCGAACTCATCGCCCAGCACGGCTGGCCGGCCGAAGACCTCGTCGGCAAAGACGGAGCCGAAGCCGCCTGGCTCATTGCGCAGCATGCCATCGGTGAACCGGAGTTCCAGCGTGACGTCTTGCGGCTTCTGCAATCGTGTGCTGCCGAAAATCGCGTTCCGAAGTGGCACGCCGCCTACCTCGAAGACCGCATCGCTCTTTACGAGCACCGGCCGCAGCGTTTCGGTACACAATGGCTTGATGACCACCGCGACGGCCGCATTCGTCCCTGGACTCTTGCCGACCCCACCCACGTCAATGAACTCCGCGCCAGCGTCGGACTTGACCCGCTCCATCCCATCCCTGAACCTGGCCCCGATCTGCCCTCCAGCCAGCGCGCTGATCTCGAAGAGAGCCATCGCTGGTGGCAAGAGTGGCTCGCCTCTAAAGGTTGGCCTCGGCCCTAGTAACGGCGCGTCTTACTCTTTCGCCTCCGTCACTCCTAGGGATGTGCGTTGACATTGCCGCCCTTCTCGTTGCAAATGGACACGCAAGAAAATGCCGTGCCTGCTCTATGAACATTCTCGATCTCCTCGTCGGCAAGCCCTTGGCGACCAGCGAAGAGCGCGCCGAGGAAGTTGGGCCGCTCCAGGGCATTCCTATCTTCGGACTGGACGCGCTCAGCTCCGCGGCCTACGGCCCGGAAGCTGCGCTCACCTTGCTTATTCCGCTCGGTCTTCTGGGGCTGAACTACATTATCCCCGTCAGCGCAGCCATCATCGCCCTGCTCGTCATTGTTTATTTTTCCTATCTTCAGACGATCGCCGCCTATCCGGTGGCGGCTCGTACACCGTGGCGCGCTTCAATTTAGGAGCGCGTCCCAGCCTGCTGGCGGCCGCGGCCTTGCTTACCGACTATATTCTCACCGCGGCCGTGGGAATTTCTGCCGGCGTCGGTGCGCTTATCTCTGCAGTTCCTTCCTTGCAGCCCCACACGTTGTCGTTTTGTCTTGGCATTCTTCTTATGGTCACTATCGTCAATCTTCGCGGCCTCCGCGAAGCGGGCGTCGCCTTCATGGTGCCGACGTATCTTTTTGTTGGAACCATCTTGATCGTCATTGGCGCCGGCCTGATTGCCGTATGGCGCAGCGGCGGACATCCCGTGCCTTTGACGCCTCTTCCGCCTCCCTCCCCCGCGAGCGAAGCCGTCAGCTACTGGCTGCTCCTGAAGGTTTTCGCCACCGGTTGCACGGCGCTCACTGGAGTGGAGGCGGTCAGCAACGGCGTGAAGGCTTTTCGCGAGCCGGCCGTCAAAAACGCCCAGCGCACTCTTACCGTGATCATTTTCATTCTCGCCGTGCTTCTTGCCGGAATTTCCCACCTCGTCAAAGCCTACGGAATCGTCGCCACAGTGCCCGGCAGGCCCGGATACCAGAGCATCCTCTCGATGCTCACCGTCGCTGTTTTCGGCAAAGGCATTTTCTATTACCTGACTATCACTTCCATCCTGCTGGTCCTCTCGCTTTCCGCAAACAGCGCCTTTGCGGACTTCCCGCGCCTGTGCCGCGCCATCGCGCAGAACAACTATCTTCCCCATGTGTTCCGCTTTCGCGGACGCCGCCTGGTGTATTCCTACGGCATCGTGACGCTCGCCTTGCTCACGGCGTTGCTGCTGATTTTTTTCGACGGAGTCACGGACAAATTGATTCCGCTGTACGCCGTCGGCGCGTTTTTGGCTTTTACGCTGTCGCAGGCCGGGATGGTCGTGCATTGGTACAGGAAGCGCGGCCGGCATTGGCAAAAAAGCGCGTTGGTGAACGGCATCGGTGCTTTTGTAACCGGCATCACCGTTTGCGTCGTGCTCGTCGCAAAATTCGCGGAGGGCGCCTGGATCACGCTCCTTTTTATTCCGCTGTTGATCGTGTTCTTTGGCTTCGTGCGGCGGCACTATCACGCCGTTCGCATGCGCACGGCGTGCGTCGTGCCGGTGCAGGCCCGGCACGCCGAGCCTCCCATCGCCGTTGTCGCCATCGATCGCTGGAGCAGCATTACCAAACAAGGGCTCGAATTTGCCGCCAAAATCAGCAAGGAAATCATCGGCATCCACGTGGAGCCCGACAAACATTCCGAGCTACTGAAGCTGGAGTGGCAGCGCTACGTCGAGACGCCGTTCCGCGCAGCCGGCCATCCGCCTCCCAAGCTCTTGATCCTGCCTTCGCCGTACCGGTTCGTCATCGTACCGATTCTTCAGTACATCCTCGAACTGTCCGCGTTGCATCCACAGCGCCGCATCGTTGTGGTGATTCCGGAACTCGTCGAAGGCCACTGGTACGAATATTTTCTTCACAACCAGCGCGGCCGCTTGCTCGAATGGATGCTCCTGGTCCGCGGCAATGAGCGTATCTTCACCGTCAGCGCTCCCTACTACCTCGGAGAACCCCCGCGTCCGCCGTCGAAGTAAATATCCCCGCTGCTCCTTTTTCACAGAAGAATTTCTCGATTCTCCTTGACATGCTCATCCCCGGGGAAGACCATCATGTGGAGGTTTCGCCATTTGCTGCGAGACTCCCGCTCCCTAGTCCGAGCGCAGTTCCTTGACATCTAAGCTCCGCATCGAACGCCAAGAGGGCAGTACGTCCTCGGCTCGGTTTCTCCGCTCTCGCGGGGCCTAACCTTTTGTCCGCCGTATAGGACTGCACGCCCCAGACCCCGGCGGTTCCAAGCCACTGCGCTTGAGCCCGACTCGCTTCTCGCGAGGCCCGTTTTTGTATTTCTTATAAAAGGAGAACACCCCATGTCAGAAAATAACAAAACCGTCGTCCGTCGTCTTATCGAAGAAGTTTGGAACAGAGGCAATCTGTCGGTGGTAGACGAGCTCTTTACCCCCAACTACGAACACCACGACGCTTCGTCACCCGATTTCGGACGCGGCCCCGAGAGTGAAAGGAAGAGAGTAAATCTCTACCGCCATGCTTTCCCCGACCTTCGTTTGACGGTCGAGGACATTATTGCCGAAGGCGATATAGTCACGACCCGTTGGTCCTGCCGCGGTACTCACAAAGGGGAACTTAACGGGATTGCGCCAACCGGCAAGCAGATTGCCGTTTCCGGAATCACTGTCGGCCGCCTCGCGAACGGCAAGCTGGCGGAAGGCTATGTCAACTGGGACGCTTTGGGTCTTATGCAGCAGCTCGGCGTCGTCCCTCAGCTTGCTGTCAAAACCAAAGCCGCCGTAAGGTAACCATCCTCACGTTCCCAAACAGCCGGGAGGCCCGACTGCACGTCGGGCCTCCCTTTACAGCGCCCAATTCTGCATCTTCAACCCCGGCACGTGCCGGAACTCCCGCTCCTTATTCGTAACCAGTGTCAACCCTGCTGCCTTCGCATGCGCGGCAATCCACAGATCGGTATTCCCGATCATCTGCTCCTTGCGCTCCAGCTCCGCCCGCATCGTTCCATAAGCTTCCGCCGCCGTCTCCGGCAGGCCCATCACCGAGAGCGCTTGCGCCAACTCTCGTAAGAGCTCCAGCGCTGCCGCCAGCTGCGCGCTCTTCTCCGCCCCGTACAGCAATTCGCCAAGGATAATCACGGAGAGCGCCGCCTCTCCCTGCTTCAGCGCGCGGAATCGCTGCAGCACCGGGTCCGGCTTTTTTCGACGGATGTAGATGCAAATATTCGTGTCCAGCAGGAAGCGCGCCTCCATAACAGTCCCTTGCGCTTTTGCGGCTTATCTTTCTTCCGTCCTGGAAGCGTCAAGTCCGCCGGCAACGCCGCCAGCAAATCAAACGCCCGCGCCTGGGGCGGGTGGCAGGCCTTTTACGGAACGGCACTGCATCTCCCAGGGAATCCTTGGATAGGGGCGGATGAGTTGCCTCTCCGCGCCACGGGACAGAACTAATTCTTCCAGCAGTTTCTCTCGCCCACCCTCCCGCTTAAAATCTCTACAATATCTGCGTCCGCCGTTCGTCTACAGAGGTGGATGAATGAACCGGTGAGCGTCACCTCGATGATCGAGCAAGACCGTCAAATCTCCGAAATCGTCGCGGGAGAACGCTCCCGGTTGCGCAATTTCATCCGCCGGCGTGTGCCCGATCCCTCCGATGCCGAGGACATTTTGCAGGAGGTCTTCTACGAACTGGTAGAAGCCAATCGCTTGCTGATGCCCATTGGCCACGTGACCGGCTGGCTTTTTCGCGTGGCGCGAAATCGCATCACGGACCTTTTCCGCAAGAAGAAGCCCGTGGCCTCCAGTGACGTAGCGGTCGAGGACGAAGACGGCGAGCTGCTACGGATCGAAGATTTGTTGCCATCTCCCGATGCCGGGCCGGAAGCGCTCTACTTCCGCAACGTGCTTCTGGATGAGCTGGAGTTTGCGCTTGGCGAACTCCCCGCCGAGCAGCGTGAAGTATTCGTCGCTCACGAACTGGATGGCCACAGCTTCAAGGAGATGGCCGCGGAGACTGGCGTGAGCGTGAATACGCTGCTCTCGCGCAAGCGCTACGCGATGCTTCATCTCCGCGAACGATTGCAAAGTGTTTACGACGAATATAGGAAAGCATGAGGAACTGAACATGAGAAAGAAATGGATTTTCATTGCCCCGCTGGCGATTCTGGCGATCCCTGTATTTATTGCCATTGGCGGCGAAATAGTGTTGCACCTTTGGAATTGGCTGTTGCCGCCGCTGTTCGGCTGGCGCCAGATCACCTTCTGGCAAGCCCTTGGACTTCTGGCGCTGTGCCGCATCCTCTTCGGCGGATGGGGTGGTCATGGCTCTCCTCGCTCCAATATGCGGCGACGAATAGACGAGCGTGTTCGGCAACGCATGGACGAGCGCTGGGAGAAAATGACACCCGAGGAGCGCGAGAAGTTCCGCCAGGGCTTGCGGGGACGCTGCAGCCCATTCGAGCCGCCGGAGGCCAAGCCGACGTCGTGAATCCGGCGCAATGAGGCCTTCGGAGTCGGCGCCCATCGCCGGGCATTTTTCAACTGTCGACACTCGTTTCATCTCGACGGAGGGTGTGTACCCTCCCTATCGCCGGAAAGGAACTACCTAGTGACTCGTGCTGGTCACTTCGGGCCTCCGCGCATTGCTCTGATTTCGCAGCCAGAGTATCCTCTCCCTTCTTACGGAGGACTCGAATGCGAATCGGTCGGGCAGGCAAGTGGTGCAGCAGTGGAATGGTCGGCGCAACTATTCTTTGTATTTCCTTCTGTACTTTTTTCTGCACTGTGGCGGATGCGCAGCAACTGGACCAGAATGTCCGCCAGCCATTTGACCAGAAACTCTTTTCCGAAATGCGCTGGCGCTGCATCGGACCATTCCGCGGAGGCCGCGCCGTTGCCGTCTCCGGCGTGCCGCACCAGCCGAACATCTTCTACATGGCGGCCGTCAATGGCGGCGTCTGGAAAACCACTGACTTCGGCAACACCTGGAATCCGATTTTCGACGACCAGCCCACGGGCTCCGTCGGCGCGCTGGCCGTTGCACCTTCCGACCCGAACATTATTTATGTGGGCAGCGGCGAAGGATTGCAGCGCCCCGATCTGGCGACCGGCGATGGCGTTTACAAATCCACCGACGGGGGAAAGACCTGGACGCATCTTGGTCTACGCGACGCGCAGCAAATCACCGCGATTCTTGTCGACCCGAAAAATCCCAACCATGTTTTCGTCGCCGCCGAAGGGCACCCCTACGGTCCCAACGCCGAGCGCGGCGTCTTCCGCTCCACCGATGGCGGGCAGATTTTCCAGAACGTCCTCTACAAGGACGAAAACACCGGCGCTGCCGATCTTGCTTTCGATCCCACGAATTCGCAGACGATTTACGCGGCACTGTGGGCCGCGCGTGTTGCGCCGTGGGAGGTTCGCAGCGGCGCCTCCATCTATATCGCCGGGAGCGGGCTGTATAAATCGACGGATGGCGGCGAGACCTGGAAGCCGTTGACCAAAGGATTGCCGGGAGCGACGGAAGGGCTCGGGCGAATCGGGATTGCCGTTGCGCCAGGCGATGCGAAGCGAATCTATGTTTCGGCGGAAGCCACGAAAGGCGCGGGAGTCTATCGCTCGGACGATGCGGGCGAGACCTGGAAGCAGGTAAACGGCGACCGCCGCATCGGGGGCCGCGGCCCGGGCGCGATGGGCATCGCTGTTGCGCCGGACAATCCGGACGTGATTTACGTGGCGAACACCACCACGTGGAAATCCACGGACGGCGGAAAAACATTTGTGGGATTCAAAGGCGCGCCCGGCGGCGACGATTACCAGCGCATCTGGATCAGCGGGGAAAATCCGCAGATTATCGCGCTCAGCTCCGATCAGGGCACAGTCATTAGCGTGAACGGCGGTGCGACCTGGAGCACTTGGTACAACCAGCCGACGGCGCAGTTCTATCACCTGACCACGGACAATCGTTTTCCGTATTGGGTTTACGGCGCGCAACAGGAAAGCGGTTCGG
>Ga0134062_10000030_pt1 | contig 28235 bp, 16 predicted proteins | sample 15_taG_19_FD_94468 | JGI IMG/M metagenome (GOLD analysis project Ga0134062, IMG submission 94468) | Grasslands soil microbial communities from the Angelo Coastal Reserve, California, USA - 15_D_Rain_20cm_2_09082015 | ecosystem: Environmental > Terrestrial > Soil > Grasslands ... | reverse complement strand
TGCGACGAAGCGACATTCGACCCAGGCGAGCGCGTCGGCCAGGAGGGGGGAAACCGAGATGGGTGCCGTCTTCGTCCTGATCCCTTTGAGCGCTTGGGAACCGCCCCCCCCCGCCCCGCTCCGGCCCAGCTTCTCGGCCAAGTCTCGTTGCCCATCGTGTAATACGCTGACCGCGAAATGATGCGCGTCGCGGATCAACTCGATCGTCGGCGACGTGCTGTCCACCGCGACCACGACCATGGCCGGGTCCAATGACGCTTGGCTGACCCAGGTAACGGCGATCCCGTGCTCCTCCCCTTGGCGTTTCACGGTCAGTGCGTACACGCCGTGCGCGAAGGCTCCGAGCACCGCCTGCTTTGCGGCGTCGTTCATGGAAGGGAATATGGGGTCGGGGCCTCGCACGAGCGATCCTTCGGGGAGCTTTTGAGCGGACCGAAGTCCGCTATCTTTGGGTCAATGGCGACGCGCACCCAGACCCGCCTTCGGGCCGCCAAATCCCTCTCGAAGGCCGATCTGCTCGAGATGTATCGGCTGATGTTCTTGTCGCGACGCATCGACGACAAGGAAATCCAGCTCAAGCGCCAGAACAAGATCTTCTTCCAAATCTCGGGCGCCGGGCACGAAGGAGTCCTGGTGGCTGCGGGCAAAGCCCTCCGCCCCGCCTACGACTGGTTCTATCCCTATTATCGCGATCGCGCGCTCTGTCTCAGTCTCGGCATGACCCCGACGGAGATGCTCCTCTCGGCGGTCGGCGCCGCCGAGGATCCCAACTCGGGCGGCCGGCAGATGCCATCGCACTGGGGCCATCGTGCGCTCAACATCGTGAGCCAGTCGAGCCCCACGGGGACGCAGCTCCTTCAGGCCGTGGGCTGCGCAGAAGCGTGGCTCCGCTACGATCGCAACGCCGGCATCGCCGACAAGCCCATCCAGGGCGACGAGCTCGTGTACGTTTCGGCGGGCGACGGCACGACCAGTGAGGGAGAGTTCTGGGAGGCGCTCAACACCGCCAGCAATCTGAAGCTCCCCGTCCTCTTCCTCATTGAGGACAACGGCTACGCGATCTCGGTGCCGGTCGAGATTCAGACGGCGGGCGGGTCCGTCTCGAGGCTCGTCCGCAACTTCCCCGGACTGCTGGTCGAGGAGGTGGACGGCTGCGATCCCGTGGCTTCCTACGACGTGGTGCTCCGGGCGTCCGAGTACGTGCGCCAACGCAAAGGGCCGGCGCTGGTGCACGCACACGTGACACGGCCCTACTCGCACTCGCTCTCGGACGATGAAGTGCTGTACAAGACGCCCAAGGAGCGGGAGGAGGAGGCACGCCGCGACTGCCTCGCATTGTTCCCCAAGCGCCTGATCGCCGACGGTATCGCGACCGAGGCGGAGATCGCGGCGATCAAGCAACAGGTGGACGAGGAGGTCGGCGTCGCGGCCGACATGGCCCTGGCGTCGCCCCAGCCCGAGCCCGAGACCGCGCTGTTGTACGTCTACTCGCCCGACGTCGACCCCACGTCGGAGCAGTTCGATACCGAAGACGATCCCCAGTTCAGCGGCGATCCCACTACTATGGTGGACCTGCTGAACGCCTGTCTCAAGGACGAGATGGCGCGCGACCCACGCATCATCGTGTTCGGCGAGGACGTGGCCGATGCGAGCCGCCCGCAGAGCCTGGGGGAGGTGAAGGGGAAGGGGGGCGTTTTCAAAGTCACGTGGGGGCTGCAGCGTCAATTCGGGAGCGATCGCGTCTACAACTCACCGCTCGCCGAGGCCAACATCGTCGGCCGCGCCATCGGGCTCGCGACGCGCGGCTTGAAGCCCGTAGTCGAGATCCAGTTCTTCGACTACATCTGGCCGGCCTATCACCAGCTCCGCAACGAGCTCGCCACGCTGCGCTGGCGCTCGAACAACGCGTTCGCGAGCCCGGTCGTGGTGCGCGTCACGTACGGCGGCTACCTGAAGGGCGGTTCGATCTACCACTCGCAGACGGGCGCGGTCGTCTTCACCGCGGTGCCGGGGCTCCGCGTGGTGTGTCCCAGCACCGCGCTCGATGCCAGCGGCCTCCTGCGCACCGCGATCCGCTGTGACGACCCCGTGCTGTTCCTCGAGCACAAGCACCTCTACCGCCAGACCTACAACAAGGCCCCGAACCCGGGCCCGAATTTCATGATCCCGTTCGGCAAGGCCAAGGTCGTGCGCCAAGGCAAGGATCTCACCGTGGTGACGTACGGAGCCGTGGTGCAGCGCGCGCTCGTTGCGGCGAAGGAGCTGGAGGAGCGCGACGGTGTGAACGTCGAAGTGATCGACCTGCGCTGCCTGTCCCCCGTGGATTGGGATGCGATCACCGGGTCGGTCACACGGACCGGTAAGGTGCTCGTCGCCTACGAAGACGCGCTCTCGTGGGGCTATGGCGCCGAGATCGCCGCACGGATCGCAGACACATGCTTCCCTTGGCTCGACGCACCCGTCAAGCGGGTGGCGTCGACCGACACGTTTGTCGGCTACGCGCCCAGGCTGGAAGACTTCATTCTGCCCCAGGTGGAGGATCTCACGCAGGCGATGCGCGACCTGCATGCGTTCTAGCGCCGCCCGCGCGTTCGGTCTTCTCTTCTTCTTATCCGGAGCGACGGGGCTCGTCTACGAGCTCCTGTGGGTCCGGGTCCTCTACCAGACGTTCGGATCCACGATCCAGTCGGTGACGACGGTCGTCGCCGCCTACATGGGTGGTTTGGGCCTCGGCGCCTGGCTGTTCGGGCGCCGCGCGGATCGCCATCCTCGACCCGCCGCACTGTACGGCGTGCTCGAGCTCGCGATCGGGATCTTCGGGCTGATCTCCCCCCTCGTGCTCGAGCTGGCGCATCGAGTGTACCTCCGCATCGCCGGCACGCTGCCCCTCGGGGGCGGCCTGAGCCTGGGCCTGCGGTTCGGGCTCGCCGCGCTGGTGCTGCTCGTTCCCACGACCCTCATGGGCGGTACGCTCCCGGTGCTCACCGGCGCGTTCATGGGCGCCGACCGCGGCGAGCTGCCGCGATCCCTCGGCCGGCTGTACGGGCTCAACACCCTCGGTGCCGTCGCGGGGACCGCGCTGGCCGGGTTCTTTCTGATCGAGTTCGTGGGCATTCGGGTGAGTCTGTGGGGGACGGCGGCCGTGAACCTCGCGCTGGGCGCCGGCGCTGTCGCCCTCGCGCGGACCACGCTCCCCACTCCTCCCACCCCCTCCGTCGCGGCAGCGCCGCCGCACGCATCGAACGCGGTCCCATCCGAACCCGCGCCGCGTCGGCTCCGCTACGTCGCGCTCACGCTTCTCGGGCTCACGGCGTTCGCGTCGCTGCTCGACGAGATCGCGTGGACGCGGGTGCTGGTGATGGTCGTGGGTGGCTCGACGTACGCGTTCACCCTGGTCCTGCTCGTCTTCCTGTTGGGGATCGGGCTGGGGAGTGGCGTCGTGGCCCGCCGCGGGCCGGGCCGGCCGGCCACCGCCGTCGACGCGGCGCTGGCGCAGGGAATCACCGGGGCGGGCGCCGCGCTGCTGCTCCTCTTCTTCGGGGCTCTCCCGCTCTTCGTGATCGCCGTGTTCGGGCACCACGAGTTCGGCGCCGTCACCCGCTTACTCCTCATGGGCGTGGCGGTCGGTGCCGTCGTGCTCATCCCGGCGCTGGGGATGGGTCTCAGTTTCCCGCTGCTCGCGGACCTCGCCGCCCGGCGGGATGCCGCCCGGGCGGCCGACGTGGGAACGGCCTACGCCCTCAATACACTGGGCAGCATCGCCGGCGCGGTGATCACCGGCTTCGTCCTGGTCGTGGCACTCGGCTCCGAAACGACACTCCGCATCGGCCTCATGATCAACGGTGGAGCGGCACTCGCGCTCGCGGCGTACGCCGCGCGTGGCGTCGCCGAAGGTTCGGCGGAGCATCACGCGCTCCGACGCCGTGTGCTCGGTGCCGGGGCGCTCGCGGGGATCGCGCTCGGGGTCGCGGTCGCCGCGCCGAAGTGGAGCACCCGTCTGATCGATCTCGGTTCGACGATCTACGCGCGCGAGCCGATGGATGCGACGCAGCGTCAAGCGTTCCTCTCTCACCGCGGGTCGCGGCTGCTCGCGTTCCGCGAAGGTCGGAACGCCACGGTGAGCGTGTGGGAAGGGCTGAGCGGCCGCTCGCTGCGCGTGAACGGCAAGGTCGACGCCTCGGATCACGGCGACATGAATACCCAGGTCTTGGTCGGGCTGGCGCCGGCTGCCGCGCGGCCCAACCCCGCGTCGGCACTGGTCGTCGGCTTCGGGAGCGGCGTGACGTCCCGCATCCTCGCGGACGTCCCGGGCATGCGGCGGGTCCGGGTCGTGGAGATCGAACCGGCAGTCCTGCAGATGGGGTCGTTCTTCGCCGGTGTGAACGACGCGGTGCTCACGCGCGCCGGAGTCGCGACCGTCGTCGACGACGCCCGCAGCGCGCTGCAGCTCCGGGACGAGCGGTTCGATATCATCGCGTCGGAGCCCTCCAATCCGTGGGTCGCAGGCGTCGCAACCCTCTACACGCCCGAGTACTTCCGCATCGTGCGGTCGCGCCTCGCGGACGACGGGGTGTTCTGTCAGTGGCTCCAGCTCTATCAATTGCCCCTGGACGTCGCCGCCGGCATTGTCCGCAACCTGCGCGAGGTGTTCCCCCACGTGGAGATCTGGTTTTCCACCAACATGGACCTCCAGATCCTCGCCTCCGGCCAGCCGTTGCGGTACGACCGCGCGTGGCTCACCCGGCTGTTCGATCCGAGGACACCGATCGGAATCCTCAGCCGCGAATGGCTCGGGGTAGACTCGGCGGGCGATCATTTCGGGCGTCGCGTGCTCGGCGAGGCCGGCACCGCGCTGCTCAGCAGGCGGGGGACCCTGGTGCACCGGGATGACCGGCCTGAACTCGAGTTCGTGGCGGCGCGGCGCTTTCTCGATCCCCTGTGGGACCCGAACGTCTTTGACTCCCTGCTCGTCATCGGCGCTCGGGCGGGCGAGACGCCCGGGAGCTCGCCCGTCCTGCTCGCGCGCGCGCTCACGGCCCCGCGGGGGCAGTCCACCTATCTCGCGATACTCACGGCGGCCCACCGGGCGCGGCCCGATGACCCGGTCTGGACCGCGCGCTTGGCGCAAGCGAGATACGCATCGGGCGACACAGCGTGGGCGGACAGCGTCGTACGCACTTTGCTGGCCGGCTCGCGGCACCCGGATGCGCTCCTGTTCGCTGCCACGCTCGCCGAGCGGCGTAAAGACGATCGCCGGAACGCCGCGTTGCTCCAAGAGGTTGTCGCGCGTGGGGGGGACACGGCGCTCGCCAGGGCGGGCCTGGCGGCGGTGGCGGCGCGCGCGGGGCGTTGGCAGGAGGCGTCCGCGGACCTGGATGACGCGCTGGCCCGCGGCCGGGGCACATATCGTCATCCGTTCCCCGCCGGCTCGCTGAGCCAGGCGCTGGGGTCTCTCGCACGCGAGGGGCCCGAACACCTCGCCGACAGTATGCTTGCGATAGCGGTGCGCGCGCGCCCGGGCTGGGCCGCGCTGTACCAGCTCCGCGCGGTCGCCGCGCTGCGGGGCGGCCGCTGCGACGAGGCGGCTGCGCAGTTCCAAACGCTGGAGGAGTTCGCGATCGAGCCCCCGGACGCGCCGGGGAGCGTGCTGCAATGCCGCAGCGAGGGGAAGCCCTAGGCGCCCCTCTGCTCTCCCAGGGCCGCCTTGACTTCACCGGCAGCCGCGATCGCATGGTCCACGTCGCGCGACAGGGCGCGGGCCTGCTGCGTGGCGCGCGTGAGGTCGTCGAGCGCCGCCGCCACGCCCGCGGACCGGAGGCGCAGCAGGTCGAACCGGACGTTCTGCATCGCCAGCACACAAGACTCGAGCTGATCGGCCACGAGTTGCCCCCTGGTCAGCAGATCCGTGAGGGTCTGTCGCTGGCGCTCGAGCAGGCCGATCTGTCGGTCCCGCTCCGTGCTGTCGCTCTGGCGCTTGGTGGCGGCGATTTTTTCCTCGAGGCGTGCGAGCGCGCCCCGGTCCACGCTCCCACTCATTGCGTGCAGCGTGCGCCCGAGCTCCTCGGCGCGGTGCAACAGCGCGTCCGCTGTCGCGACCACGTCGGGTAAGAGGTTGCGCTCCGACTTCGGGAGCCGGTCGACGATCCGGAGAATGGCCTTGCGGTCGCTCCGTGCCTGCTGGATCGGCTCCGCGTGACCGCCGAACTCGTCCGTCGTAGCGCGCGGCAGCTCGACCGGCCGGCTCCCCGCCGCGGCGAGGCGCGCCTCCACCGCGTCGGGCGCTGGCGGCCGGGCGAAGACGTCGCGCCAGGAGTATCCGGCGTGCCACAGCCGGACGTAGCGGGGCACGAGCTGCGTCCCCCCCCAGATCGCGGCGACGAAGATCGACCAGCTCGGCGCGTGATTCCCCGTCGCCACGTCGATGACGAACAGCGAGCCGCACACGGAGGCCCACGTCACGAAGCGGCTGCGCAGCTCGCGGACGATTTCGGGCTCGCCCCCGGGGCTGAGCACGGGGCGGTCGCGACGTAACTGCTCGACGCGGCGAGCGCGGCGGTCCGACGGCCGTCCCGAGACGGGCACGGGCGGGGGGGCGAAGGCGGGGGCGGGGCGCGACGGGCCGGGGGGAGGGCGACCGCTGCGCGACCGTGACGGGTCGCTCGACCGCCGCGGCCGGTGGAGTGTGGCGCTGCGCGCCTCCAGCGCCCGCCGAAGCGCGTCCGCCGTCGGCCAACGATCCTCGGGATCCTTCTCCAACGACCGCATCACGCACGCCTCCAGGTCCTCGGGCACCTCGGGCCGGCGGTCGGTAACGAGCGGCGCCCGCTCGGTGATGTGCTTCATCAAGATTCCGGGGACGGTGGGCGCCTGGAAGGGTAGCTCCCCCGTGAGCATCTGATACCCGACCACTCCCAGACTGTAAATGTCGGACCGTCCGTCGATCTCACGGTCTCCCGCCGCCTGCTCGGGGCTCATGTAGTGCGGCGTGCCGATAGCCACCCCCGTCGCCGTGAGGGTCGCCCCCCCCGTCGTCGACGACAGGGCCTTCGCGATCCCGTAGTCCGTGACGACCACGCGACCCCGGCTCCCCTCGAGCAGGATGTTGTCGGGCTTCACGTCGCGGTGAATGATCCCGAGGGCGTGCGCTGCCCCGAGCGCGTCCGCGGTCTCCTGCATGATGCGCCGCGCCTCGTCGGGGGGCAGGCGGCCGCGCCGCTTCAGCTTCGCCCCGAGCGACTCGCCGTCCACGAAGGCCATGACGAAGTACACAAGACCGTCCGGGCCTTCGCCCACGGAGTGAATGGGCACGATGTGCGGGTGCGAAAGGCGGGCGGCGGTTTCCGCCTCCCGCAAAAAGCGCAGCCGGATCTCCTCGCGGAACGCGAGCTCCGGCGGAAGCACCTTGATCGCCACCTGACGCTTCAGCCGCTCGTCGCGAGCGCTGAAGACGACGCCCATCCCGCCCCGACCGATCTCTCCCTCGAGAGTGTAGGAGCTGCCGAGCGCCTGACTTAGGCGGGAAGCGAGTGACTTATCGGCGTTGTTCATCGAGACTCACTGACCTGGCGCGCATAGATTAGCCGCGCCGCGACGAGGGTGCAACCTGCAAGCGCCTTTCGACTTACACAGCCCGGCCGCGTTGGCGCCCTGCGTGGTGGCTATTCGGCAGCACCTGCCTTATTGGCCGCAGGCTCACGGAACGCGCGTGCTCAGCGCGGCGTTGCAGGGGCGGCACGGGTGATGCTTCACGCCGGGAGACCATGCGATTCTCCACTTTCATTCGAGTCGAAACCATATGCCTGAGAAACTGACGCTCCCGGTGCTTCCGCTTCGGGAGGTTGTGCTGTTTCCCGGCGTGTCGATGCCCATCGGCGCCGGACGGCCGACGACCCTGCGCGCGATCGAGGCGGCGTTGAAGAGCGAATCTCGCCTCATCTTTGCGGTCGCGCAGAAGGAGAACGTCGAGGCGGTCACGCCCGCCGTTCTCTACACGACGGGCGCCATTGCGAAGATCAGCCAGATTCAGCGGGGCCTGGGCGGCGTGCAGCTGCTGCTGCACGGCGAGCATCGGGGCGCCGCCGTGCATTACACCGATAACGGGCGCTACCTCGAGGCGGTAGTCCGCGAGATCGAAGACTTGCCGCCCCTGAACGCCAAGGATCCCGCGTTCGTCGGGTTGCACCGTGAAGCGCGCGAGCGTGCCGCGGAGCTGGGTCAGAAGTCCGGCCTTCCGGATGACGTCGTCCGCCAGGTGCTGGAGGAGGTGAGCGATCCGGGCCGGTTCGCCGACCTCGTCGCGGGCTACCTCGAGGTCCCGCCCGCCGAACGTCAGGGTCTGCTGGAAACCCTGTCGGTCGAGGAGCGCTTGCGGCGGGTGCTGGTACACGTGCAGCGCCAGATCGGCGTGCTCGACGCGCAAGAGCACATCAAATCCCAGGTTCAGGAAGAGCTGGGCGAGCGGCAGCGTGAGATGTTCCTCCGCGAGCAGCTCAAGGCGATCCAAAAAGAGCTGGGCGAGGGTGGCGAGGGGACCGAGGTGGATGAGCTTCGGAAGCGCTTGGACGCCCTCGAGCTCCCGGAGGCCGCACGGAAGGAGGTCGACCGCGAGCTCGAACGGTTGGAGCGGGCGAATCGCGATTCGATGGAAGCGCAGGTGATCCGCACCTACCTCGAGACCGTGGCCGAGCTCCCGTGGAACAAGCGAGCCGAGGAGTCGCTCGACCTGAAGCGCGCCGTGGAGATCCTGGAACAGGACCATTACGGACTGAAGGACGTGAAGGATCAGGTGCTCGAATTCCTTGCGGTGCGTCAGCTGCGCCAGCGCTCGCCGGCTACCGTGGTGGACGGCAACGAAGACGACAAGCAGACCCGCGGAACGATCTTGCTGTTCGCAGGCCCGCCGGGCGTCGGTAAAACGTCGATCGCCAAGTCGATCGCCCGGGCCATGGGACGGCCCTACGTTCGGATCTCGCTGGGCGGTGCCCGCGACGAGGCGGACATCCGGGGGCACCGGCGCACCTATGTCGGCGCCATGCCGGGCCGGATCATTCAGGGCATGAAGCAGGCGGGCGCCAAGAACCCGGTCTTCCTGCTCGACGAGCTGGACAAGCTCGGCGTGTCGTTTCAGGGCGATCCGGCGGCGGCGCTCCTCGAGGTGCTCGACCCGGCGCAGAACGACTCGTTCACCGATCACTATCTGGGCGTGCCGTTCGACCTTTCAGAGGTGCTGTTCATCGCGACCGCGAACCTCCAGCAGAGCATCCCGGGACCACTGCTCGACCGCTTGGAGACCGTCAACTTCGCGGGGTACACTGAGCGTGAGAAGCTCGAGATCGCCAGGCGGTATCTGGTTCCGCGGCAGATTCGCGAGAACGGTCTGACCGCCGAGCAGCTGGCGATCACCGACGCGGCGCTGAGCGAGATCATCACGAGTTATACGCGTGAGGCCGGCGTGCGGCAACTGGAGCGCGAGATCGGCAAGCTGGCGCGCAAGGTTGCGCGGCGGATCGCCGACGGTGAGGCCAAGCACATCGCAGTGGACGCCCCCGACGTGGAGCAGCTGATTGGACGCCCCAAGGTTCACCCGGAGCGCAAAGCCGGCGAAGACCAGGTGGGCGTTGCCACCGGCATGTACTACACGCCGGTCGGCGGCGACATCATGTTCGTCGAGGCGAGCGTCATGAGGGGCAAAGGTGAGCTCGTGCTGACTGGACAATTGGGCGACGTCATGAAAGAGTCCGCCCGAGCGGCGCTCACCTACGCCAAGTCGCACGCCGATCAGCTCGGCATTCCGGAAGAGGCCGTCTCGGGTACGGACATCCACATCCACGTGCCCGCGGGCGCGATTCCGAAGGACGGCCCATCGGCGGGCGTCACGATGGCGACGGGGCTCGTCTCGGCGCTCTCCCGGCGGCCGGCGCGCCACGATCTCGCCATGACCGGAGAGATCACGCTGCGTGGCCGCGTGCTGCCGATCGGCGGCGTGAAGGAAAAGGTGTTGGGCGCGGTGCGGGCGGGTATCCGAACCATCGTGCTGCCGAAGGACAATGCCGCCGACCTGGAGGACCTCCCGGAGGATGTACGTTCGTCCCTGGACGTGCACCTCGTGGAGGACCTTGACGAAGTCCTGACACTGGCGCTCCGTGGAGCTCGCTTCGAAGCCGGTCACCTGGTGTTCGACGGCGAACCACCTCTGGAGCCCAGCCTGGTCGCAAAGCACAACTAAGCGGCGAGATACGAGCCCCGGGGTCACACGACTCCGGGGCTCGTGTCATGTTCTGGTCACGGGCGGAACCTGCCCAACCCTTTCCTCGTACCACCTGTCTAACCGTCCGACCAGGCCACGGGGCTTCCGTCATGCCGGCTGTCCTCCTGCTCGCGCTCGCCTTCCAGACCTCCTCGCCGACTGCGGGTGGCAGCTCCGTTCAACCTCCCCCCACAACGAGTCCAACGCGCGCGATCGCCGTTCGGGCGAAGATCCCTGTGGTGATCGACGGGCGGGACGACGACGAGGTCTGGCGGGTGGCGCCGTCCATCACGCAGTTCCGTGAGTTCCAGCCCAGGGAAGACGGCGATGCGCGCTTTCCCACGGAGGCTAAGGTCGCCTACGACGACGGCAACCTCTATGTCTTTATTCGGGCCTTCGATCCACATCCCGACAGCATTCTGAAGCTCCTCGCGCGCCGGGATGTCCGGGCTGCGACCGATCAGCTCAAGATCATGATCGATTCCTACCACGATCGGCGCTCGGGCTTCGAGTTCGCCGTGAACCCGGCGGGTGTGAAGCGCGACTACGCGATGTACAACGATGGCCAGGAGGACGACGCCTGGGACGCGGTGTGGGATGTCGCCACCCAAGTCGACTCCCTCGGGTGGACCGCCGAGTTCCGGATTCCGCTCACGCAGCTGCGGTATGTGCCCAAGGCGACGAACACGTTCGGCTTCGCCATCTGGCGGGACATCCAGCGCTACTCCGAGCGGGTGAGCTGGCCGGTGTACCGCAACTCCCAGGCGGGCGTCGTATCTCAGTTGGGCGAATTGGTCGGCCTCGACGGCCTGCCGTCACCACGCCGACCGGAGGTCGCGCCGTACGTGGTGACGAAGAACGTGTCGGTGACCACCGGGAGCGGCTTCGATCGCTCCCAGGAAGTGACCGGTGGCGGAGACCTCAAGTACGGTATCACGCCGAACCTCACGCTCGACGCCACCGTGAACCCCGACTTTGGACAGGTCGAGGCGGATCCGGCAGTCCTTAACCTCACCGCGTTCGAGACGTTCTTCCAGGAGCGCCGACCGTTCTTCGTGCAGGGCGCCGGCATCTTCCGGTTCAACGTCAATTGCAACGCGGTGAACGATTGCAATACCGGCGAAGGCCTGTTCTACTCGCGGCGCATCGGGCGAGCGCCGCAGATCTCGGACTACGGCGATGCCGGCTCTCCGTCGGCCACTACGATCTACGGCGCCGCGAAGCTGACCGGCCGCCTCCCCGGCGGCCAGACCCTGGGCGTGCTGGACGCGGTCACCGCGCGGGAGACCGGAACGCAAGGCCGCACCATGGAGGCCCCCGCCAACTATGCGGTGGTGCGCGGGCAGCAGGATTTCCGCAACGGCGAGAGCGTCATCGGCGTCATGGTGACGGCGGTGAACCGCAGCCTCGACCAGTGGACCCAGGATTCGCTGCATCGCAGCGCGTACGTGGGGGCGGTCGACTTCCGGCATCGCTTCTGGGGTCGCCGCTACCAGATCTCGGGATCGTTCGACCTGAGCCGGATCGCGGGGACTCCATCGGCGATCGCCGCAACTCAGCGCGATCCAGTGCACTACTATCAGCGCCCCGACGACAACCTGTCCTACGACCCGACCCGAACGGATCTCGGGGGCAATGCCGAGGAGTTGTCTTTCAATAAGGTGGGCGGCGGGATCACGCGGTTCGAGATGAGCTATCAGCGGCGGTCGCCTGGCTTCGACGTCAACGACGTCGGATTTCTGATACGGGCCGATCAGCAAAGCTGGAATACCTGGTTTGCCCTACAGTCCTAGCATCCGAGCTCGTTCTATCAGACCGCCTTCTGGAACTTCAACTTGTGGCAGTACTGGACGGCGGCCGGACTCGTGCTCGAGCGTGCCGCGAACACGAACGTCCACGTCCAGCTCAAGAACAATTGGTGGCTGCACACGGGGATTACGGGAGGACAGCTCGGGACGACGTTTTGCGACCGCAACTGCACCCGTGGCGGTCCCGCGCTGCGGGTGGACCCCTACGGGAGTCCGTGGGTGGAAATCGACGGCGACAATCGTTCGCCGGTCGTGCCGATCCTGTTCGTGCAGTATCGTCGCGCCGACGGGGGCCGCTCGGAGATGGTCGAAGTGAATCCGCAGGTATCCGTCCGCATCTCATCGCAGGTCAATGCGACGGTGGGCGTCGATGCGACGCACAACGTCGACGACAAGCAATGGTACGACAACATCACGGATTCCACCGGCATCACGCACTACACCGTCGCTCACTTGCGCCAACAGACCGTCTCGTTCACGGCCCGCCTGGACTACACGATCACGCGCGACTTGACCCTCCAGGTCTACGCCCAGCCGTTCGTGAGCAAGGGGACGTACAGCAACGTGCGCGAGCTTTCAGCCGATCCGCGCGCCACCGCCTACGATGCGCGCTTCCAGCCGTACGCCGACGCGGCGGTCACCAACAACCCCGGAGGGCTGAACTCCAAGCAGTTCCGCTCGAACGTGGTGCTGCGCTGGGAGTACCGCCCCGGGTCCGCGCTCTACGTGGTGTGGACCCAGGGCCGCCAGGACTACGTGGGCGGCGAGGGAACCGGCTCGATGCGCGACAACTTCCGGGACCTCTTCACCCTGCACCCGGACAACACGTTCCTGGTGAAAGCGTCCTACTGGATCAACTGGTAGGCGACGTCGGACGGGTCGCGACGCCGTCCAGCACCAACCGGACGGCGGCGTCCTTCCAGCGCTCGCGTAACGCCGGCTCGTCCGCGCCGAGCGGTGGAGCGCTCACGGCGATGAGTGATTCGAGCCCAAGATATGAGACCATGAGCATGAGCGCCTGAGCGGCGGCCAGGTGAGGGTCGAGGTCGTCGCGCACCTGGCCGTGACCCTGCCCCTCGGCGAACAGGACGACCAGTCGCTTGATCGCGGGCGCGAAGGGTCGGGCATCCGAGCGCCCTGCCTGAGTCAGCAGGGTGACGAGGTCGGGATTCTCTGACAGGAAGTCGAACTGGGCCCCCAGGGCCGCCCGGATGCGGTCCAGCGGGCGGTGGCCCGAGACTGGCAGCTCGGCCAGCGAGTGCTCGAGCTCGAGGGCCCCCCGAGAGAGCACCGCGCTGAACAGCCCACGCTTCGAATGGAAGTAGTAAAACAGCAGCTGCTTGTTCACGCCCGCCCGCCGCGCGATCTGCTCCACGCGAGCGCCGTCGAAACCCCGCCGCGAGAACTCTTCACGCGCCGCTGCAACGATCTGTAATGCTCTGGAATTGGTCAACTTGGGTTTCAAGGCGCTATTTCATCAACCGAACGGTTGATAAAACATAACCTGCTACCGCCCGAACGCCAGATCGGCCGGAATGCGGGGCAGCCCCTCGCGCAGAAATTTGACGACCAGCCGGTTTACCTCGTCGGGCGCCTCTTCTTGCACGGCGTGCCCCGCTCGCTGAACCGTGAGGAAGGCTGACCGCGAGATCTCTGTGGCCATAGCCCGACCCAGCCCTACGGGCACAATGCGGTCCTGCTCACCCCACAGCACGAGGGTCGGGGCGGCGACGTGATCCAGGCGCCCCGCCAGACCGTCCACGCGAAACTGGCGCAGCACGCCTCCCAGCGCGCGTGCGTACTGAGGTTCCGCGACGGGCGCGTAGTACTGATCCACGTCGGCTTCCGTCACCTTTGTCGGGTCGGCATAGGTGCTTTTGAGAATACGCGCCGTCAGCCGTCGCCCGCGGAAAGCCAGCACGAATGGACCGATCAAAGGCCAGCGCGCCACGCGGAGCAGGGCAGCTTCGCGGGCGCCTAATCCGGCCGAGCCGATCAGGACGAGTCCGCGCACCCGCGCCGGATAGTCGATCGCGACTTCGGCCGCGATGGCTCCACCCATCGAATGCCCGATCAGGACCGCTTCCGGGAGGCGCAGTGAGTCCATGAGTCCGATCGTGAGACCGGCAAGTGAGGCGTTGTCGTATGGGCCGGCGGGCTTGTCGGAGAGGCCGAACCCGCGGTTGTCGTACGCGATCACGCGAAATCCGGCCGCCGCGACCGCCGGGAGGTTCTTGCGCCAGGCGTACATCGAGGCCCCGAGGCCGTGGAGGAAGATGACCGGAACACCGTGCCCTCCTCCGTCGACGTAGCGAATCCTGGTGCCTTCGATCTCCACGTAGCGGGCAACAAAGGGAGTCCCCGCAGGGAACAGTTGGCTTTCCGGGAGGGCGCGGGCCCTGCAGCCCGCCGTGACCAGCGCCAACAGCAGCGGGAGTCGCTTCACGTCAGGCTCTGTAGGAGCGCCCGGGCGAGCCCCGTCATCGTCGGATGCGAGCTCCACAGTCCGGCCACGGTTTCGCCCGATCCGGCGGTGACGACCACCTGGGTCTCGTCGATGAGCAAGACCGTGGGCAGGTCGGGCCGAACGCTACCCGAGACCAGTGACTCGGCTTCAGTCGGGGCTTCGCCCGCCACCCGCAGCGCCAGCGTGGCGCGCTCCTTGGCCCGGCGCCAGGCGGGCAAGGTAGGCCGGAATAGCTCGGGCGCCACGATGCCCTCGACCCGCCGCTCCGCGCGCGCCACAAGCTGAATGATCAGGTTCGCGACCGCTCGGGTTCCGTTCACCGTCCGGGTCTCGGGCTCCGTCTGAGCAGCCGCGTCACGCAGGGACCGGCTCAGGCGGTCCAGCGACTCTGCCTGCTGGGCGGCGAGCTGGACGATGAGGGCCGTCGGATCGGTCGCGCGAAACCGGACCGGCCGGCCAGGGAGCCGCGACGCCGCCGACCGTCGTCCCAAGCCTTCGAGGGCGCCGTACGTGTTGGCGCGAGCCAGGCGGGCGGCATGCGCGACCGCGTACCCCGTTGCGGGACCGAGCTGCAGCAGCGCGGCGTAAACCTTCGACTCGGTGGCCGTGAAGCCAAACGGAGTGAGATCGAGCTCAGGGCGCATATGAGTAGTAGTAGTCACTACTACTCTAGTCTTGCGCGACCTCCACGGGAATCCCCAGCAGCCGGGCGATGAGTCCGAGTCGGAAAGTCATGTCGGTCTGGCGCTGCGCGGGGCTCTTCCCCGGTCCTTCGAGCGGAAAGTAGTGCGCGGTGAGCGGGCTGAGCGCTTTCGGCATCGCCCGCAGGCTCTTCGGGCTCCAGATCCCCTGGTCATCGCACTCGCTGTAGAGGCGCGCCAGCACGCGGGTCGCACTCGGAATCTGTCGCACGAGACCGAGCCGGGCGAGGAGTTCGAGCCAGTAAACTGCGAACGGGACGTCGGGAATGTGCCCTTGGGCGTCGGCGCGCAGCGGATCTCCGAGCATTTCGAACATCGGCTTGAAGAGCTTCTTGCCCGCCTGAATGAAAAACGCCCGTCGCGGCGCGGGCGAAGAAAAGAAGTTCCCCAGCCGCTCGATGAACCCGGCGCGCTCGCGTTGCACCGGTGGGAGGAAGGCGAGCATCTCCACGGCGAAAATCGTGGGAGGACAGGCCAGGGGGTCGAGCACGGTCTTGCCGTGGGCCTTCCGGAAGGGGTTCGCCGCGAGGTCGCTGCGGAGGTACTGGGAGATGTTGCTTGCGATGGTATGGGCGGTGCCGCGTACCCGCGGGTCGTCGCTGTGGCCACCGCGTGCCAAGGCGCATGCCGCGGCCTCGCGACCGACGCGCCGTGCCCAACGCCCGAGACCTGGGTCCACCTTGGCGGCTCTTTGGAATTCGACCAGGAGCTCCAACGCCCGCTGGGCAACCGCTCGGTCGGGGTCGTCCGTCTCGATACGTGACAGCAGCTGGAAGAGGAAGCGGTCCGTGTTGCGGAACACGCGCTCTGACGGCGGCCAACCGAGCTCGAGCAGGCGGCGGTACTGGTACACCGTCCCCGGCTCCGTCCACCCGAGCCCCTTCAGCGCCACGGGGGCGAGCAAATTGCCCCCCCACAAGCCCGTGGATCTCTGCTTGCGGGCGATCGCTTGGGCAGGCTTGTAGTCGTGCACCGCCTGACGCAACACCCGGACGCGCTCGGGATCACGCTGGGCCTCGGGCACGACCTCCGTGTAGGCGCGATACACGAGGGGAGGGCTTGCCGCTTCGAACAACCAGGACAGCGGCAGCCGATGGGATGTGGGTAGTTCCAGGTGCGCGCTCCGGCGTGCGGGAGGTGCTAGGGCCGCAAAGCGGGCGCAAACTTATGTGCGTGCTGGAGAATAGGCCAGAGGCGCCCAAGTCGCACCGGGTGGTGCGGTGTATCCTATTCCTCTACAGCAAGTTAGTTACGATGCAACATCGTGCACTCAGGGTTGTGGCTGCCCTGCCGGCCGCTGGAATTCCGAGGTCGCGAGCCAGCGGGGCATGCTCGCGGCGTTCGCCACTGCGAGGGCCAGCCTGAGTGCCACGCGCACCTCCTGGACCATGCCGGCGTACGTAAAGGCGGGACTATACTCGTCGCTCGGTTGGTGGTAGCGCTCGCGATTGTAGCGCGCTGCCTGCTCCTCGCCCCAACCGGCTGGACGCCCCACAAAGTCGCGGCCGGGCTCGATCGACACGGCGGGCACGCCTGCCTTGGCGAATGGGAAGTGATCGGAACGATAGAATGCTCCCCGAACGTCGGCGTGGTGGACCACGGAGAGCGATTCGGCCCGCGCCGCCGCCTCGAACATGGGTCCGAGTGTCGAGCGGTCGACGCCCAAGGCATCGATGTCACGTGTGGCGCCGCGCACGTTGACGACATCGAGGTTGATCACTGCGGCGGTCCGGTCCAGGGGGATGAGCGGGTCGCGGGTGTACCCCTCGCTGCCGAGCAGACCGCTCTCTTCGGCGGTCGTGGCGACGAACAACACGCTGCGCCGCGGGCGTCCCCTCCCCCCCCTCCCCGCGCGCACCAGCCCGTCGGCGACGCCCAGCATGGCGGCCACGCCCGACGCGTTGTCTTCCGCGCCGTTGTAGATCGAATCGCCGTTTACGGCGGGTCCAATCCCCTTATGGTCCCAGTGCGCGGTGACCAGCACCGCCTGTCGCGCCAGCGCCGGGTCGCCTCCGGCGAGCTTGGCGACCACGTTCTCCGAACGGACGTGTCGCAACTCGCTCTTCACATCCACGGCGACATGGACCCCGGTGCTCACGGGACGAAACTCGCGGTGCGCCGCCCCGCGGGTCAGCGAGTCGAGGTTCAGCCCCGCCCGCGCCAGCGCCGCCTGTGCGGCGTCGTGGGTCACCCAGGCCGCGAAGGCGATGCTCTGGGCCGCGGGCCGGTCGAGCTTGAACTGCTCGACCGACCACGAGCCGCGCACGACATCCCACCCGTACGTCGCGCTCTCGGTGGTATGGACGAGGATCGCCCCGAGGGCCCCGCGGCGCGCCGCCTCCTCGAGTTTGTACGTCCATCGCCCGTAGTAGGTGAGCGCCCGGCCGTTGAAAATCGTCGTGTCCTGGAGCCCGGGGTCGTTGACGAGCATCAGCAGTACCTTGCCGCGCACGTCGACGTCCTTGTAATCGTCCCAGCGCCACTCCCCGGCGCGGATCCCGTACCCGACGAACACGAGGTCGCCGTCGGCGACGATGTGACTTTCCGGCCGTTCGGCCCACGCGACGAAGTCGTCGAGATACGTGAGCGAGCGAGTCGCGCCATCCTTCCCCCACACGAGTGAGGGGTGCGGCGTCAGGCCGACGAGCGCGACGGGCTGAAAGTACGAACCGTCCGGTCCGGCGGGCTCGAGTCCCATCGCCTCGAACTGCGCCGCGATGTATTTCGTCGCGAGCTGGCCGCCGCGTGTCGCCGGAGCGCGGCCCTCGAGCATGTCGTCGGCGAGGTACTTGAGGTGGGCGTCCATGCCGGCGGTGTCCACCGCCGGTATGTCGGCGACATCGGGAGCGGGCGTGGTGGCGGGCGTCGATGAGCTGCGACAGGCGAGCGCCGCAGCGATGATGGTGATCGACCATCTCCGAAACACGGGACCTCACTCCTCTCGTTGTCGGGCCGGACAGCGCACGCTGTGCACGGAGGCCGGCTTGCGTTGGCTGCCTTCGCTGGTGAGCACCAGCGTGGAATCGTTCAGAAAATCGATGCCCTCGCCCTGAACCTCGAGACCGGTGACGTTGCACACGGGCTGCCGGCTCGGTGTGAGGCGGCCATCCGCCTCCGGGACGAAGAAGTAGATCTCGGTGTAGGTGCGCACGGCGACCAGGCGGCCGTCGCGCCGAATGGCCGCGCCCGTGACGAGCCGCCCGAGCGCCGTGAACGGCTTGATCGGCAAATCCTGCAACGCTGTTACCGTAACGGTCGTGTCCTCGCCCCAGGCGCTGCGGGGCACCTGGTACAGACGAACGACTCCCCGTCGTCCCTTGCTCACAAGGTAGACCGCGCCGTCCCTCGGCCCCACATAGATCGCTTCGACGTCGTCCGGCCCGCTGGAGTACTTGAGTCGCAACGCCGCGGCGCGGGCAGACCGCGCCGTGCCGCTATCGGCGGGTGGAGCGGGCTCGGGCACTGCGTACACGACGACTGACTTCCGGCGGTTGTTGTTGTCACCGGTGTCGGCGATGTACAGACATGTGGCCCGCTGGGTGGGACATCCCGCGAGCGTGATGTCCTCCCAATCCACCGCTTTGGCTCCGCGGATCCGCACGGTGCCACGGTCCGTCCCGGCGAGATCCGTCGCGTAGACGTAGGCGTCGTCGCCCGAATCGTTGTGCGTCCAGAGGAGTCCGGGGTGCACGCGGCTCACGGCCACCCCGGAGCTTTCGACCATGCGTCGCGGCAGCGCGGCGGTCGTTAAGACGTCTGGTATGGTGCCGGCGCGCTGGAGAGCAAACAGCAGGAGGATCACGGCCACCAAGGAAATCCCATTGCTCCGTACAAGGCAAGGGGTGATCTTTTGCGCATGCTCCGCGCGTTACGCTCCCGTCGCGTCGCGAAACTGCCAGATCAGGTGAAGCTCCAGGGTCGAATCTTGTTCCTGGCCGAGGACGCTGGGCTGGTCCGGCAACAGCTCGAGGGGCAGGACCTCGACTGGCGACCCTCGATCAAGCTCCGCGACAACATCTCCACCGACGAAATCACTCCCGCATACATCTGTTACTACTACGACGAAACCCTGGGTGACTTTCCGTACCTCGGCCTCAAGTGCGGCGACGCGTTCCCCATCACGCGCGGGTCGGTGAAGCGAGGGGGCTTCGTGGCCTCCGTCAGCGGCAAACGACGGGGGAAGGGCTCTTCGCGGGAGCAGTCTCCGTACGCCGAAATGTGTGCGGGAATCAAGCTCGTGGTGGCGGAAAACATCGAGCGCATCTACCGCGAGAACTGCCAGAACCTCGGCGTGCTCACGACGACCGACTTCGGGATCCTCGACAAGGTGCGGCGTGGCGAGCCGATCCCGCTCCACGCATTCACCGCCGGCGAGGGCGAGATCACCCGCGGCATCATCGAGTACGGCGGCCTGTTCAACTTCAACGTCGCCCGGCTCCAGGGAAAAGTCGCGCTCACGCCGCCCGCGACCAAGCCGCGTCCCATGACCCTCGGCGAAAAGATCATCGCCCGGCATTGGGTGGTCGATCCGTCCCAGGGGCGGGTCGGCGTGCCGGCCGTCAAACCAGGAGACGAAGGGTTCGTCGTCACCGACATCCGCTTCAGCCACGAGTACGTCACGCCCATGGCGGCGATCTTCTTCGAGCAACTCGTCGGCCAGGACGAGAAGGTCCATGATCCCGGATCGATCCTCATGTTCCGTGATCACCTCACCTTCCTCGGCGAGGCCATGACCCCCGAGCGCGTCAAGGAAGGCCTCCTCGATGTGGCCCTGCAACTCGAAAAGAAGCAGCGCGCGTTCGCGGAGAAACAGGGGATCAAGCTGTACGGCGAGCTGCGACTGGGCCACCACGGCTCCGAAGCGATCTGCCACTCGAAGATCCTCGAGGGCCACGCTGAGCCCGGCCAGGTGATCATCGGCAGTGACTCCCACACGCCCCATGCCGGCGCCGTGGGCTGCGTCGCCTTCGGCGTCGGCACGACCGCCATCTTCAACTCATGGATCACAAAGGACGTTCGGATCGCCGTCCCGGAGACCGTAAAGGTCCTCGTCCGCGGCCAGAAGCCTGAGAATGTCACCGCCAAGGACTTCATGCTGGAAATCCTGCGGCATCCCTACGTGAAGACGGGCCAGGCGATCGGCAAACTGGTGGAATACTGTGGCGATGCTGTCGAGTCGCTGTCGGTTGACGAACGGGCCACGATGACCAACATGACGGCGGAAGTCGGCGGCTTCACGGGTTACGTCGCTCCCGACGAGAAGACGGTCGCGTACCTCGTCGCGTATCGCGGGATGAGCCGGGAGGCTGCGGAGCGTCTGTGCGGCGGGCTCGCGAGCGACCCCGACGCCCGGTACTGCGAGGTCATCGAGATCGACGCGAGCGCGGTCCGGCCGCTGATCGCTCTGCCGGGGGACCCCGGGAACGGTCGCTACATCGGCGAGGTGGCAGAGCGCGTGCGCGTGGACATCGCGTACGCCGGTTCGTGCACTGCGGGCAAGAAAGACGACATGGACATGTACGCGCGCGTGCTCGAGGAAGCCGAGCAGCGCGGTGAGCGTGTCGCCCCCTGGGTGCGCTTCTATATCCAGTGCGGGTCGCAGGACGTAAAACGGTACTGCGAAGAGCGGGGATACCTCGAGCTGTTCCGAAAGGTGGGCGCCACGTTCCTCGAGCCGTCGTGCGGCGCCTGCATCAACGCCGGCCCCGGGGTCTCAAAGACCGGTGACGAAGTCACCATCAGCGCGATTAACCGGAACTTCCCGGGGCGCTCAGGGCCCGGGCAGCTCTATTTGGCCAACCCATACACGGTCGCGGCGTCGGCCATCGCCGGCTACATCACCGCATGGCAGCCCGGGATGGCGCTCGCCGAGCCCTCGGCCTAGCGACCGGCGCTCGGGCTGGAAAGGTCCTGGCCGGCCTTGGGCGCCGGGGCGCCGGGCTTCGGCAGGAGCGAACCCCGCTGATATACGCTCCGCGGGTTCCACAGCACCCAAGACGTGATCCCCAGATCTTCGACCGCGCGAATCTGCTCGCGGATCTCGAATGGCGTGTAACGCGGCAACCGGCGTCCCAGAGTAAATGCCTGGAGGAAGGGTCGGATCTCGGCAGAGCCCGGTAGCGGGTTCGATCGCTTCAGGGCATCAGTGAGGGCGCTGCGTACCACCCCGTACGGCTGGCCGTTGGGCCAGGCGAACCCGAACGCCCCGCGATAGTAGTGGCTCGGGTACACCATGGGCAGCACGACGTCGGCGACGCTCACGAAGTCTTCCCAGACCTGTCCGATGCCGAGATCACCTGTCGCGGACGCGGTGAGCCCGAAGATGTCGAAGGTTACCGGCACGCCGGCAGGCTTCAGGCGATCCTTCAGCAACGCGACGTGCTCGCGTACCGATTCGCGCTGGCTCACGCCCGCCCGGCGCGACGGGAAGATCGCGGTGGCCATGCGCTCGCGCGGCTCGTCGGGGAACCGCACGTAGTCGAACTGCACTTCTCGGAATCCCATGCTTGCGGCTTCCTTCGCGAGCTGGGCGGCGTAGATCCACACCGAGTCGTTGTAGGCGTCTACCCACGCGATATTGATCCGGTCGCGCCACAGGCCGCCGGTGTCACGGTCCTTCACCGACCACGCCGGCTTGCGCTCCGCCAAGCGTGGGTCTTTTGCCACCACGATGCGCGCGATCGCGTAGATGCCGTGCGCCGCCAGCGTGTCGAGACGCGCGCGCGCGTCCTTCGCGCGCACGCACGTGTTGGCGCCGATCTGCTCGGCCGTCGGAACCTGCGACGGGTAGAGCATGCACCCGGTGTCGTCCTTCACGTCGACCACGAACGCATTGATCTCGGTCTCATCGGCGAGGCGCACCAGCTGCCACAGTTTCTGGGAGCCGAACGCCCAGGCATTGACGTACAAGCCTTTGATCGTCGCCGTCGGCGGGAGCAGCACCGATTCCTGCTGGACGTAGCGGATCTCACTGGGGCGAAGCAGCACTCTCACCTGGTCCGGCGCGCTCGGCGCCAAGATCGCGGACGCCGGGTCGGGCGGAGCCGGAGCGACCTCATCTTGTGCAAAAAGGCCGCGACTCATGACGAGCGCGGCCAGCAAGAAGGCGGCTCCCTGCCGGACCACAATCATAGGGGGCTACACGATAGGAATCACCGGGTAATCCGACAAGAGACGGACATCACCACTAGCGTGTGGTCACCCGCAAGCTGTTGAATAACAACGGGTAAGTTGCGATGCTCTGCCCGCGGTACTGGGGTCGGAACCCGAACAGCACCACCCGGCCGCTGCCGAGTTTGACCTCGACCAGCGCCGCGCGGCCCGCCACTCGGTCCGGGTGCAACGCCCAGCCGGAAAGCAGCACCTTGTCCGCGTCGCTCGGATAGCGACCCACGACCCGCACCGCGCTCGAGTCGAGCACGTCGAACGCGGGACCGCCCTCGTACCACGCGATGCTCTGCGCGGGCATGCCACGGGCGATCGCTTCGGACGGGTCGAGCTCGAGCCGGAAGATCGACCCCGGGGCGTAGAACTCGTCGTCGGCAACGCTCTCGAGAACGTTTCGCACGGGGAGGAGCAACCGCTCGACGGCGAAGCGGCTCGCATCGTTCAACGCCACGAGCGTGCCGCCGTCGGTCACGAACTGGCGCAGGGCGTCCACCCCCTCTTGACCGAGCCCGCCGGCGTAGGGAGCAGGATACTGACGCGGCAGACCGTCGAACAGCTCATGCGGCGACTGATCCGGCAGGACGATCGCGTCGAACTGATCCCTGAGCTTCCCCGCGCGCACGACGGAGTCGACCAGCGACACGTACGGCACTTTCCACGTGTCGAACACCCAGCGGGTCCACCCTTCGTCGATCGCCGCCACGTACGAGCGATACAGGCCGATCCGCGGCGCCTCGGGGCCGGCGAAGCCCGGCACACCGAGGCTCGCGGTGGGTGGCTCTACGGGAGCGGACAGCGCAATGCGCAGCGAGTCACGTGCCGCCACCGCGGTCACGCCCATGAGCATCGGCAGCGTGTGGGCCGTCACGTCGTAGGGCGGAATCGGTGGACCGCCGGGGTAGAGCCGCAGGTCCGGGTAGCGTTGCGGCTCGAGCAGGGTCTTCGCGAATGCGGCATAGGGCTGCCGCAGCACCACGACGTAGCTGCCCGCCGGGAATCGCTGGCCGCCGAGCGCGATCGGATGGAGGGCGGTGCGGATCTCGACCTGGCCGCGATGCAGGATGCCGAGCAGCGTTGCGAGTCCAACCGTATCCTCATGCTGACGCGGCAGGACGTAGGCGTACGGCCAGCCCTTCCAGCCCCGCACGGCCCGCGTTTCGACGGTCGCGAAGTTGGCGAGCCAGCGGTCGCGGTAGCGGGCGGCGTTCTCGAGCAACGCATACGCTCCTTCGGTCTGGTAGCTCACGATGTCACGGAGCGTCCACCGCCCGCCCGGCCAGGGATTGGTGAAGTTCCACGAGCGCTCGTGGGGGTTGAACCCGCGACCGCGTGTCGCCAGCTGGTCGAAGGGGAGGTCGATCGGCGAAGCGAGGTTGGCGCTCGCCGCCTCCGACAGGATGCGAACGCCACCGTGGTAATGCTGGTACGCGCGCGCCGGTGTCCAGGCATCGTAGACGGCGTTGATGGCGATGCCGGTCTTCCCCTGGCCGGCGAGCGCCCACGCCATTGCGGTGCCGAGAGCGTTCACGCCGTCCACGAGCAGGGGATCCACGTTCGGCTCGACCGGATCGAGGTACGGCGGCAGAAACAGGCGAGAGCCGTCCTGGTCCTGTTGATGTATGTCGTGAACGATCTGCGGGTGCCACACGTTGTGGATCGAGTCGACCACCAGCTGCGTCTCGACCTGCGTGAACGCGTACCAGTCGCGGTTGTTGTCGTGTCCCGTGTAGTGGTGGTACAGCTCGGGCGGATCGGTGCCCTCGGCGGAGGTGCCGAGCGTGCGGTTGTACCACCGGGTGACGATCGTGACTCCGTCGGGGTTGAGCGACGGCACGAGCCACAGGATGACGTTGTCGAGGATGGTGCGCGTGGTCGCGCTCGTGTCGCTCGCGAGCCGATACGCGAGCATCGCCGGTGTGAGGTGCCCCCCGACCTCGGTCGAATGGATCCCCGACGTGATGAGCACGACCACGCGGGCCTCTCGGAGCAGCGCCTCCGCTTCCTTGCTGCCTTTGAGAAGACGGGGGTCCGCGAGCTGCGCGTTCACCTCACGGTAACGGTCCAGGCGTCGCAGGTTTTGCGGGCTCGAGATGGCGAGTGCGATGAGTGGGGCGCCGAGGGTGCTGCGCCCAAGCTCGCGATAGCGCATGCGATCGCTCGCCGACGCGAGGGCCTGGTAGTAGCGGACCAGCGTAGCCCAGTCCGTCAGCTTGCGATCGTCGCCGGGCTCGAACCCGAGGACCGACCGCGGCGTGGGAATGCGCGGCGCGGCCGGAGGTGGTCGCCGGACCCGGGTGGGCGGCGGCGCGCGCCGGGGAGCGGGAGGGGACGGTTGGGGCTGTTGGGCCGAAGTGGGCGGGGCGGCCAACGCCACGGCGAAGCCAAGGACGAGCGGGCGGAGCATGGGGCAGGCAGAAAATACCGATGCCCCGCCCTTCACCGCTATGGCACCTTGTGTAACTCCACGCGACGGTTCTGCGCGCGGCCCGCGGCGGTACTGTTGGGCGCGATGTAGCCCGACGCGCCATAACCCTTCGCCACCATGCGGGCGGGCGGCACCCCTTTGCGCGCGAGATAGAAGCGCACCGCGGCGGCGCGCCCCTGCGACAGCCGCAGGTTCATGAACTTCCTGCCGGTGCTGTCTGTGTATCCGGCGACTTCGATCCGAATGTCCGGATTCGCGACCAGGGATGCGGCGACCGGGTCGAGCACGACGTACGAGTCCCGCGTCAGGACCGAGCTGCCGGTTTGGAAGTTGACCCCCGTAAGGATTAGCGTGGGACGAGGCGGCGTCCCCGGAGACACAACGCGCACCGCTCCAGGGACGAACAGGACGAGGCAGCCGTTCGCATCCACCTGGCTCCCGGGCGGCGCCGGTGGGCACTTCGCCTGTGACGTGGCCACGGCGGCGGCCGCCGGTGCCAGGACCGCCGCAGCGGCCGGCGGCTTGACCGCTTCAACCGGCAACGGACACCCGTTGGCGTCGACCCGGGTTCCCGGCGGTGTATCCGGGCACTTATCGATGCCATCGGGGACGCCATCGAGATCGGTGTCGAGCGGACAACCGTTCGCGTCTACCATGGCGCCGACCGGCGTGTCGGGGCATTTGTCGATGCCGTCGGCCACGCCGTCCTTGTCCGAGTCGAGCGGGCAGCCCGTCGCGTCGACCGTTACGCCGGCTGGCGTGTTGGGGCACTTGTCGATTCCATCCGGGACACCGTCGGCGTCGGAGTCGACCGGGCAACCCTTGGCGTCCACCGTCACGCCGGCTGGCGTGCCGGGGCATTGGTCGATCCCGTCGAGGACGCCGTCACCATCCGTATCGGCCGGACATCCGTTCGCGTCGACTTGCGCGCCCGCCGGCGTGCCGGGGCACTTGTCGAGCCCATCGTACACGCCGTCATGGTCTGAATCGAGCGGGCAGCCCTTTGCGTCCACCACGGCGCCCGATGGCGTATTCGGGCACGCATCCTTGTTGTCACTGACGCCGTCGTGATCGGAGTCCTTGGTTGTCCTGCCCAGGTGGAACACCGAGAGCCCTGCCGTGGCGAGGTAATGCGTGGCCGTCGCCGGACCGAACGTGGACTCGGTGTGAGGGCTATAGATCACGCGCCCGTCCACCCGCAGCGCCACGCGGTTGGTGAGGAACACCCGAAGGCCCGCGCCGCCGTGGGCTCCGTTGTCCGTGAAGTCATAGGGCGCGCGCGTGCCGAAGTCGAGGATCGAGTAGCCGCCGAGCACATAGATCATGAGGCGGCTCGAGTGCAACGCGTTGACGACGAGTGAGGCGCTGCCGATCAGCGGCTCGATTGTGGTGGCCGTTCCGCTCGGCGAGATCGTGTAATCGGGTTGGAACAGGACTTCGCCTTCGAAGCCGACGACGCTCCCCAGGAGGTATCCCGCTCGCACGCCGCCTCCGGTCATGCTCGAGAGCCCGAAGGCCTTATCGTAGCTGGTGTAGGACCCGAACGCGCCGATTTCCGCCTGGCCGGCGTGCTGCGCCGCGAGCGGCGCGGCGAGCAGCGCCAGCGCCACCGCGACAAACCCGGCGCGCGTCACGGTAGCTGGCGCAGCTCCACGCGCCGGTTCTGGGCGCGCCCGAGCGCCGTCGTGTTGGTCGCGATCGGGTTGACCGCGCCGTACCCCTTACTCACCATGCGGCCGGGCGCGACCGCCTTGTCCGCGAGATACGCGCGCACGGCGTCGGCCCGCGCCTGCGAGAGCCTGATGTTGGTCGCCGACGAGCCGGTGTTGTCGGTGTACCCGGCTATCTCGATCCGGATGTCCGGATTGGCGTTGAGGGACTGCGCCACGATGTCGAGCACCGTGAACGACTCCGGCTTCAGCGCCGACTTGCCGGTCTCGAAGATCACGCCACGCAGGATGACCGGTGTGCGTTCCGGCGTGAACAGGATCGGACAGCCGGCCGCATCAACGCGGGTCCCGGCCGGCGTGCCCGGGCACTTGTCCCGTGCGTCGTCCACGCCGTCGCCGTCCGAGTCCCGGAATCGCTGGCACCCGACATCGTCCACCTCGACGCCTGGCGGCGTGTTGGGACATTTGTCCAGGCCGTCCGGCACGCCGTCCTTGTCCGAGTCGATGGGGCAGCCGGCCGCGTCGACAATCGCCCCGGCGGGCGTGCCCGGGCAACGGTCGAGACCGTCCACCACGCCGTCACCGTCGGCGTCGGCGGGGCACCCCTTGGCGTCCACCTGCGCGCCCGCGGGCGTACCGGGGCATTGGTCGATACCGTCGAACACGCCGTCGCCGTCCGTGTCCGTCGGGCAGCCGTTCGCGTTCACGCGCGCCCCTGCGGGCGTGTTGGGGCATTGGTCGAGGCCGTCGTATATGCCGTCCTTGTCCGAGTCGGTCGGGCAGCCGCGCGCGTCGACTCTCGCCCCGACGGGAGTGTCGGGGCAGGCGTCCGAGCCGTCGGGGACGCCGTCACGGTCCGCGTCCTGCGGGCTACCGCCCTGCGTGAGGAATGACAGGCCTAGGGAGGCGACGACGTGCCCGGCCCAGTCTGCGCCGGCGAATCCCGTTTTGGGGGCGTAGATGCCGCGCACCTCGAGGCGGAGCGCGGCGCGGTCGCCGAGGAAGATCCGATCGCCGATCGCGCCATGCATCGCGTTGTCCGTGAAGCGGTAGGGCGCCGTATCCTCGTAATCGAGGCGCGAGTATCCCCCGAGGACATAGAACAGGGTGCGACGGGTGCCGAAGTTCAGCACCAGGCTGGCGCTGCCTGAGGAGAGGGTGGGAGAGACGCTGCCGGTCTTCGGGGTTGGGGTCTGGTACCCGGCGTCGAGCTCCGCGCTGAGTACGTTGCTGAAAAAATAGCCGAGCCGGCCGCCGGCCCCGGCCTGGTTGTCCAGGTTGAACGCCTGGTCGTAGTGCGTGAACGATCCGAACGCGCCCAACTCGAACTGGTGGGCGCGCTGCGCCGGCAGGGTCGCGATGCCACACGTCAACGCGAGTCCGAAGACCGCGAGTGTTCGCAAGCCACGGTTGCTCCGCTAGAGCCGGCCCTACGGTAATAACTCCGCCTCCGGTTAGAAACCCCGGAGGCCGCCGGTGTGGTGACGCAGGTCACCGATCTACTGTCGGCCGTTTTCGCCGCGCACGAACCGGACGGCTCGGGCGAGGCTCTCAGCCAGGGCCGTCAGCTCCGTCGCGCCGCGGGCGAGGCCCTCGATGGCAGTGAGCTGCTCGGCGGCCGCGGCCGCGACGGCCTCGGCCTCGTGGGTGGACGAGCGCGCCCCGGCCTGCGCTTCGTCGAGTGACTGCCCGATCTTCGCGGCATGCTCGCCGATACCCCGAGCGAGTCCGGCGACCTGTTGCCCGGCGCG
>Ga0134062_10000026_pt1 | contig 28836 bp, 23 predicted proteins | sample 15_taG_19_FD_94468 | JGI IMG/M metagenome (GOLD analysis project Ga0134062, IMG submission 94468) | Grasslands soil microbial communities from the Angelo Coastal Reserve, California, USA - 15_D_Rain_20cm_2_09082015 | ecosystem: Environmental > Terrestrial > Soil > Grasslands ... | reverse complement strand
TCCCGTCCTCGGTCTCGCAGTGCAACAGCATCGCGCGCCTCCCCGCGGGCGGGCCGCCTCCCCGTGGCCGCTATCGTAACGGAGCCGCGCGGCGAAGCCATCCGGAGAATTTGGTAATTTTTTACCAATTTTGCCGGTTGAGTTTTGGGGAATTTCTCCCACAATGTCGCGACCCTTAAGGCGCGATGGACCACCTCGATGCGTATCTCAGACGATCGCTACCGGCGCGAGCGCTGGGCGTTGGAGCTCGCGCTGCGCTTCCTGCGCCACGAGGCGCGCACCCAGACCATCCGCGCCTGGACCGGGCTCTCGGACGACCGCATCCGTAAGCTCTACCGCTCCTACATGAGCCACGCGCGGCGCTACCTGCCGCGACATCGCGGCAAGTCGCCGCACCAGATCGCCTATTTCACGCGCTCGCTGCGCATGCAGGAGGAGACCGCGGTGCTCGCGAGCGTGCTGTCGCTGCTCGGCGTGGTGCCGGCCTCGCCGGGTGCGGCGACGCCTGTCGCGGTGCCCGGGCTCGGGCGCGGGGAGCTCCTGTGTCAGGCCTTCGAGGCCTACCGGCTCCTGCTGCCGGCGGCGCAGATCTCCTTCGAGCACGCCGTGTTCCTCGTCACGGTACTGACGCGCGGCGATCAGCTGCGCCTCGGCGGCTGCAGCGACTGCGGCGGGCTGTTGGTGACCGAGCGCTTTCCGCTGCGCGACCGGCGCTGCCATCACTGCGCGAGCCCGGTGCAACCACGCTGATAGAATGCCCCGCCCGAAGCCTCGAGGGCGGCGAGCGGCATTCATGGATCAGGATCTACCGAATTACTTCGCGGGCCCCTACCTCGAGCGGCGCGCCGAGGCGCGCGAGGACCCGGAGTGGCTCGCGGCGGCCCGCGCCGACCCGGATACGATCTACCTCATCGGCCGCGGCACCGCGCAGCTGCTGCACACCGGCCCGCCGCCGCGCATCGCCTTCCTCGGTCATGATGCGCCGCTGGTGCGCGGTGCCGGGGATGACGGTCTGGTGCTGCTCGGCTGGTTCCGCGGCGCGCGCTGCCTGCTCGCCGACCTGCGCGCCGGGGATGCGGCCGATCCGCCCGCGGGCACGTCGTTCGAGGAGCTGAGGGCTCTCGCCCCGCTCCTCGGCACGGAGGAATCGGGCCTGCTCGCGTACGCGCGCGCACTCTCGATCTGGCGCGCGCGCCACCGCCACTGCGGCGTGTGCGGCGCGCCCACGATCGCGACCCGCGCCGGACACATCCTGAGCTGCACCAACACCGCTTGCGCCCAGGAGCTCTTCCCGCGCCTCGATCCGGCCATCATCGTGCTGGTGAGCGACGGCGAGCGGGCGCTGCTCGGACGTCAGCCGAGCTGGCCGCCGCGGCGTTACTCGACCATCGCCGGCTTCGTCGAGCCCGGCGAGAGCCTCGAGGATGCGGTGATCCGCGAGGTGGCCGAGGAGACCGGCGTGGCGGTGACGGGCGTCCGCTACGACTCGTCCCAGCCCTGGCCGTTTCCCTCCTCGCTGATGATCGGCTTTCGCGCGCGGGCCGCCCCGGGGAGCGGCGTGCGCGTGAGCGGAGAGCTCGAGGACGCACGCTGGTTCACGCGCGCACAGCTCAACTCGGGCGAGGTGCTGGCGCCGCCCACGCAGTCGATTTCCTGGCGCCTCATCGAGACCTGGCTGAAGGGCGCGGGCTGAGCGCATGTGCCTGCTCGTGCTCGCATGGCAAGCCGCTCCCCGCTACCGCCTGGCGGTGGCCGCCAACCGCGACGAGTATCACGAGCGGCCGGCGGCGGCGCTGGCGAAGTGGCCGGAGCCCCCCGGCATCATCGCCGGACGCGATCTGCGCGCCTCGGGCACCTGGCTCGGGGTGGACCCCGAGCGGCGCTTCGGCGTGGTCACCAACTTCCGCGAGCTGCAGCCGCCGCGTCGAGGCGCGCCTTCGCGCGGGGAGCTGATCCCGCGCTACCTGGCGGCGCGCACCGGGCCGGGCGCCGAACCCGCGAGAGCCGGCGAGTTCTTCGCCGCCCTGGAAGCGCACGCCGCGCACTACGCCGGATTCAATCTGCTGCTGAGCGATGACGAGTCGCTCTGGTACGGCTCGAACCGCGCCACCCCGTTCGCGCGGCCGCTAACGCCCGGCGTCTACGGACTGTCGAACGAGCTGCTCGACACGCCGTGGCCGAAACTGCAACGGGTGCGGCGCGGCTTCGAGGACTGGCTCGCCCGGGCCGCAGGCTCGCCGGCCGAGCTCTTCGAGCTGCTCAACGACCGCACCCGGGTGGAGGACGACGCCGTTCTGCCCGCCGGCCGCAGCGCTCTGCCGCGGGAGTGGGAACGGATCCTGTCGGCGCCCTTCGTGCTGCACCCCGAGTACGGCACCCGCTGCTCCACCGTGCTCCTGGAGGCCCCGCACGGCAGGCTCTACCTCGCCGAGCGGCGCTTCGACTCCCGGGGTGAAGTCGTCGGTGAAACTGAATTCAACCTGAACCCCGGCGAGTGGCCGTGAGGCAGGTGCGCGGAACCGCCGCGGTGCACGGGCACTCTCAATGACTAACGGCGACGAGCGGCTGCCCCCGCGAGGCTCTAGAATCCGACGACTCCACGTTCCTGATCGCACGGTGAGATGACGCAGCACAAACCCCTGCCGCGGGCTCGTCGATGGCACAGGCGGGCCCCGGCGGTTGCCGTGTGTCTCATCGCCGGCCAGCTCGCCCATGCCGCAAGCGTCAAGGTGGAGATCAGGGGCGTCGACGAGGAGCTGCGCGCCAACGTGCTCGCTTACCTGAGTTTCGAGCGCTACCGCAAGGGCGGCGCGGACCTCAACGCCGACACGGTCGAGCGGCTGCACAACCGCGCGGAGCGCGAGGTGCAGGCGGCCCTCAAGCCCTTCGGCTACTACGAGCCACAGGTCGAGTCGACGATCACCGACCTCGGCCACAACGACTGGCGCGTCAACATCAGCATCACACCGGGCAAGCCGGTGCTCATCGGGCACGTGGACGTGCGGGTCGACGGTCCCGGCGAGACCGACCCGTTGTTTCAGCGGATCCTCCGGCATCTGCCGCTGCGCGAAGGAGAGCGGCTGAAACACTCGGACTACGAGAGCGTCAAGACCGAACTGCAGCGCACCGCCGCCACCTACGGCTATCTGGACGCGCGACTGATCCGCAACGAGCTCGTGGTCGATCCGCCCAACTACCGCGCCAACGTGGCGCTCGAGCTCGACACCGGCGAGCGCTATCGCTTCGGGGCGACTTCGATCCAGCAGAAGGTGGTCGACGAGACCCTGGTGCGCCGCTACCTGCGCTACCACGAGGGCGACCCCTTCGACCTCACCCAGGTACTGCGCACCCAGTTCGCGCTCGATGACTCGCAGTACTTCTCCAACCTCGAGGTGCTGCCAGCCGAGCCCGATCGCACGACACGCATCGTGCTGGTCAACATCCACGCCGACCCGAGCCGCCGCCACCACTACTCCTTCGGGCCGGGCTACGCGACCGACACCGGGGCGCGCGGCACGCTCGGCTTCGAGGACCGGCGCATCAATCAGCACGGTCACAGCTTCAGTCTCGAGGTGCAGGCGGCGCAGGTCACGCGCTACAGCCTGCAGAGCCGTTACAACGTGCCGTTCGGCGACCCGGCGGTCGAAAAGCTCACGCTCGCGGGCACCGTCGAGCAGCGCCAGCTCGCGGACGTGACCACGCACACCTTTTCCGTCGGACCGAGCATCACCGAGGTAACGGGCAGCTGGCAGCACGTGTGGCTGCTGACGGCGACGCGCACCACCAGCGACCTGCCGCTGGGAGCGGAGTTCCTCCCCGGCGCGCATACCGACCGGCTGCTCGTTCCCGGAATCGACCTCGCCTCGGTGCCGAAGGGCTACCTCGGGGAGGCGCTGTTCGAGCACCCGTTCTTCGCCGAGCTGCGCGGCTCGCACACGGCCCTCGGCTCGGATTCCAACTTCATCCAGCTGCACATGCAGGTCGAGCGCGTGTTTCGCCTCGGCCGGAAATGGCACCTGCTGCTGCGCGATGAGGTGGGAGCGAGCCTGGTGTCGCGCTTCAGCCAGCTGCCGGCCGTGTTCCGCTTCTTCGCCGGCGGCGACAACAGCGTGCGCGGCTTCGGCTACAACGACCTGTCCCCGACCGAGGCGGTCTGCACCTACGACCCGACCCTGATGAAGTACCTGCGCAACGACCCGCAGCAGACCTGCCAGTCAGTGGCCGGCTTCATCAAGGTCGGCGGCAAGGACGAGCTCACCGGCACCGTGGAGGTGATCCGCGACCTGCCCAACAATCTCGCCATCGCCACGTTCTTCGACTACGGCAATGCCTTCGATCACCTCGGGCGGCAGTGCGCCCCGCACTCGCCGCCGGGCGCGGCCTTCTGCAGCCCGCTGCTGCAGTATTCCGTCGGCATCGGGCTTCGCGTGCGGCTGCCGGTCTTGACGCTCGGAGTCGACATCGCTCAGCCCCTGTCGGACACGTGCGTGCCGCCAACCCAGCCCACGCCGACCCAGACCTCGCCGGGGGGCTGCCGCCGTCCGGGTCCCCGGCTGCACATCAACTTCTCCCCGAAGCTCTAGCCGCCGTGCGCCGCCTGTCGCTGCTCCTCGCCTTTCTCAACATGCGCCGCACGCTGCTGATCGGCGCCTCTCTGCTGGTCACTCTCGCCATCGCAGCTCCGCTGGTCCTCATCTGGTCGGTCCTCTACACGAACGCCGGGCTCCAGTTCGCCATCCGCCACATTCCGCACCGCTTCTCCGGCGTGCAGCTCGACATCATCGGCGCTCGCGGCACGGTCGCCGAGGGTCTCTCCGTCGAGCGCGTCGAGATCGACCACGACCTGGTGCACCTCAGGTTCGAAGGCATCGAGGGCCGCGTCGCCCTGATGCCGCTCATGCTGCAGACCATTCGCGTCCTGCACGGCTCGGTGGGCAGCGCACTCATCGCGGTCAAGCCCCGCAGCCGTCCGCCCGGCCCGGGCGGGCCGGTGTTCCTGCCGGCCTGGATGATCATCAGCGCGGAGCAGGGGCACGTCGGGAGCGTGACGATCACCGTTCCCAACGGCTTTCGACTCGAGGCCTCCGACATCGAGGGCGTCGCGGTCATCCGTCATCGGGTCATCCGCTTCTTCCAGGCGGAGGGGGTCCTGGAGGGTCAGGTGCGGGTGAGCGGCATCGGCGAGCTGCGGGCCGCCGATCCGATCGGCATGGAGGTCAAGGGCCGCGTCGACTGGACTCCTCCCGGGCAGCCCGCCTGGACGGTGCACGGGAGCGTGCGCGGCGATCTCAACGCCCTCAACGTCGTCGCGCACGTCGTGAGTCCCTGTCGCGCGGACGTCTCCGGACAGGCGCTCGCTCTCACCGACCGCTGGCACTGGGTGGCCGATGCGGTGGTGCAGGATTTCGATCTGCGCGCCTTCGGGCTTCCCGGCGTGCTCGGCCACATCACCGGCCACCTGGCCGGCTCGGGCGATGGGACGGGCTTCAGCGCCCACGGACCGCTGAATCCCGGCGGCTTGCGCGCCGGGGAGTTCGATGTGCAGTTCTCAGGCGCTTACGCGCACCGCGTGCTCTCCGCGCGGCGCATCGAGGTGCGCCACGCAGGCTCCGGGGCGCTGCTGCGCGGTGCGGGCAGCCTCGCCATCGACGGGCCGCGGCTCGAGGCGAGCGGCGAGGTGAGCGACTTTCGCTGGCCCCTCACCGGGGCCCGCCCGGCGGTGACCGGGGGGTCGGGCTCCTTCACCCTCGCCGGCGTGCTGCCCTACGAGGTGCATGTGAGCGGCAGCGCGCGCGCCGCGGGTCTCCCGCAGATGCCGCTCGCGGTGAGCGGCGCGCTCGGCAAGGACGGTTTTGTGTTCGACAGCGCGGAGATCGAGCTCTTCGGGGGTCACGCGAGCCTGAGCGGCCAGGTGGCGTGGTCGCCGGCCGAGACCTGGTCGGTGAGCGGCCGCGCGAGCGGCATCAACCCCGGAGCGTTGCGTGCGGATCTCCCCGGCAGCATCGGCTTCGCGCTCGGCATCTCGGGCCGCGGCTTCGATGCGCGCGGCGATCTCACTGCTTCCTTCAGCGGCCTCGCCGGCAAGCTCCGGGGCGTGGCCGCGAGCGGCTCGGGTACCCTCACCCGCTTAAGGGACATCTGGAGCTTCAAGGAGGTGCGGCTCGGCCTGGGGAGCGCGCGACTGGCGCTGGACGGGCACTTGAGCGAGCGGCTCGACCTGCGCTTTGCGCTCTCCGCGGACGACTTGAGTCTGCTCGCGCCCGGCACTCGCGGCGAGATCAAGGCCTCGGGAACCCTCGGCGGCACCCTCGCCGAGCCCGTGATCGTCGCCAGCGCGCACGGCGGGGACTTCGACTACGACGGCATCACGCTCGAGAGTCTCGACGCGGACCTCGACTTCGACCCCACCGCCCTCAAGCGGGATTCGAAGATCGACGCGCGGCTGCGGAAGCTCAGCTTTCGCGGCCGCACGCTCGAGAGCCTCGCGTTCAGCTTGAGCGGCCCGCCCGGCGCCTACCGCGCGCACCTCACCGTCGCCGCCACCGGTCTCTCGGCGCGCCTCGATATGCACGGCGCTTACGCGCACCGAGTCTTCAAGGGCGAGCTCGACGCGCTCGCCGTGAACGGCAGCCAGTCGCTGCACCTCGCGCTCGAGCGGCCCGTGGGCCTCGTGGTGGCGACCGATCAGATGCACATCGAGTGGCTGTGCCTCTCCGGCACACCCGGCAGCATGTGTGCCGATGCCGAGTGGAGCCCGGTGGCCTGGTCGACCACCGTCATGAGCAACCAGCTGCCGCTCAACGCGCTCACTGCGGGCATGACTCCCGGGGTCGAGTACCTCGGCACGGTCAACGCGCTCGCGCGACTCTCGGGCGGCGCGACCACACCGCTCGCCGGGACGCTGCGCGCCGAGCTCACCGACGCCGAGATCGCGCACCGGCTCGCGAGCCGCAAGGTGGAGCGCACGCGCATCGGCTCGGGCACTGTGACGTTGAGCGCCACGCCCGCCGTGGTCAGCCTCCAGGCCGAGCTCGGCGACGGCGAGGTCGGCACCATCCACGGCCGAATCGACGCGCAGCGCATCACCGCCGGCGCAGGCGCTCCGGTCGAATCGCTGGCGCACTGGCCGGACATGCCCTTGAGCGGCGAGCTGCATGCGCAAACCGCCGAGCTCGGCCTCCTCTCGCTCTACGTGCCGGACATCGACCGGGCCTCCGGCCATTTCAACGCCGACGTCCAGCTCGCGGGCACCGCCGGGTCGCCGCGGCTCGCCGGCGCGGTCAGGGTGAGCGAGGGCTCGATCGACGTCTACCAGATGAACCTGGCGCTCCGCCAGGTGCAGCTCGACGCGCGGCTCTCCGATTCGGGACTCGATTTCGACGGCGGTGCGCGCGCTGGCGCGGGCAGCATCACGGCCCACGGGCGCTTCGAATGGCGCGAGCTCCTGCCTTACGGGAAATTTCACCTCGAGGGTGCAAATCTGCGCGTTGCGGACATTCCCGAGGCGCAGATCGACGCCTCCCCCGATCTCGACTTCAGCGTCGCCGGGCGCCGGATCGAGGTGAGCGGGAAGGTGACCGTGCCGTTCGCGAAGATCCAACCGAGGAACCTGGCCGACGCCGTGCGCGCCTCGCCCGATGAGGTGATCGTCGGCAGCGAAGTGGAAGATCCCGCCAAGCGCTTCGAAGCGATGAGCGCCGTCACGCTCGTCCTGGGTGACAAGGTGAACATCGATACCTCGGGCCTCACCGGCCGGCTCACCGGCAGCCTCACCATCAAGAGCGGCTACGACCCCATCACCCGCGGCACCGGCGAGCTCTCGGTGACCGAGGGCAAGTACACCGCCTACGGGCGCAAGCTCGACATCCAGCTCGGGCGCCTCATCTTCACCGGCGGTCCGATCGATGACCCGGGGATCGACGTGCGCGCCGTCAAGCAATTCCCCGACGTCACCGCGGGCGTCAACGTGCGCGGCACCCTGCTGCAGCCGCACATGACGTTCTTCTCCGATCCGCCGCTGCCCCAGTCTCAGGTCGTGTCGCTGATCCTCGCCGGCGGCTCGCTCGAGTCGGCGCAGACCCGCACCACCGGCAACAGCGGCGCGGGCGGCGTCGGCGGGCCGGGGAGCGGGGCGAGCGGCGCGGCGCTCGCGCAGGGCGCCGCGATCCTCGGCCAGCACCTCGGCTCGCGCGTCGGCATCGAGGACGTGAGCCTCGAGTCCGACATCACCAACGAGACCTCGCTGGTGCTCGGCCGATATCTCTCGCCGCGACTGTACGTGAGCTACGGCATCAGCCTCACCCAGCAGCTGAACACCTTGAAGCTCCGCTACACCCTCGGCGATCACTGGACCGTCAAGACCGAAGTGGGCCAGGCGCGCGGGGCCGACCTCGTGTACTCCATCGACAAGTGAGGCTCGCACGCGGTGCGCCGCGGGCCCCCCCGGGGCGGGGGCGGCGCGGTGTGCCGGAGGCTCCCTTGACTTCTATGCATTAAAATGCAGAATGCGCGCATGTTTATGCGCGAAGTTCCCAGGCGGTGCTGAGCGATGCGCAGCAGATCGAGCGGCGCGGCGCCATCGTGCGCCTGTTGCGCGCGGGCCCCGTCCGCAGGCAGGCGGACCTGGTGCGCCTCCTGAAGAAGGAAGGCTACGACGCCACCCAGTCCTCGATCAGCCGCGACCTGCGCGATCTCGGGGTGCTCAAGGCGAGCGGCCGCTACGTGCTGGCGCCGGATGAGGTGACGCGCGCCAACGGCGACTTCGGCACGCTCTCGCAGTTCGTGCGGCAGCTGCGCCGCGCGGGCCCCGCGATCACCGTGCTGCGCACGACCATCGGAGCTGCGCAGAGCGTCGCGGTCGCCATCGACCGCGCCGAGTGGCCGGAGGTGGCCGGCACCCTCTCCGGCGACGACACCATATTCATCGCGACCGCGAGCGCGCGCGCCCAGGACGAGCTCATCGGCCGTCTGCGCTCGCTGTTCCGGGTCTGAGCATGCCGGACACCGCCGCGCCGACGGGCGCCACGCCCATCGTGCTCGCCTACTCGGGCGGCCTGGACACCTCGTTCCTGGTGCCGTGGCTCGCCGAGCGGCATCGCCGCCCGGTGATCACGGTCACCGTCGACACCGGCGGGATCGACGCGGCCGCCGCGCGCGCTCTCGCCGCGCGCTCCCGCGCGCTCGGTGCCCTGGAGCACCATCAGATCGACGCGCGCGCCCGTTACTTCGAGCAGGTGCTGCGCTTCCTCATCATGGGTAACGTGCGGCGCGGGCAGCTGTACCCGCTCTGTGTGGGGGCCGAACGCGTCATGCAGGCGCAGACCATCGCCCGCATGGCGCGCACCCTCGGCTCCGGCACCGTGGCGCACGGCTGCACCGCCGCCGGCAACGACCAGGTGCGATTCGAGGTGGCGCTGCGCACCCTCGCCCCGGACCTCGAGGTGCTGGCGCCGGTGCGCGATGAGGCCTTCAGGCGTCAGGACGAGCTCGAGTATCTCGAGCAGCGCGGACTCCCGCTGCCGCCGAGCGGGGCGCGTTACTCCATCAATCGGGGACTCTGGGGGGTGACCATCGGCGGCCGCGAGACCCTCACCTCCTCGGGCAGCATCCCCGAGGACGCCTGGGTCCTCACCCGTGATGCGTCCACGCACCCACGAGCCGCCGAGCGCCACGTGCTCGGATTCCGGGAGGGGCGGCCGGCGGCGCTCGACGGGAGGGTGGCCTCACCGGTCGAGATCATCGAGGCGCTCGAGGCGCTGGCGGCCCCCTTCGGCATCGGCCGCGGCATTCACCTCGGCGACACGATCATCGGCACCAAGGGACGGGTGGCGTTCGAGGCACCGGCGGCCGAGGTGCTGCTCGCTGCGCACCGGGAGCTCGAGAAGCTCACGCTCACCGCGCGGCAGCAGCGCATCAAGGAGCAGCTGGCGCAGCCCTACGGCGACCTGGTCCACGAAGGGCAGCTGCTGGATCCCGTGTGCCGCGACATCGAGGCGCTGCTGCTTTCCTCGCAGCGGCGGGTCACGGGCGAAGTGAAGCTGCTGCTGCGCACCGGCTCGGTGTTCATCGAGGGCGTCGAGTCGCCGTACTCGCTCATGGCGGTCTCGCGGGGCGTGTACGGCGAGGCCGCGGGCGAGTGGTCGGCGCGCGATGCACTCGGGTTCTCGCGCATCGCGGCGCTCCCCGGCGTGTTCCACGCGCGCGCCGGCGAGCTCGCGGCCGCCCAACCGGGCGAGCCTCCCGGGGAGCGGTAGCGATGGTCAACGGCATGCGCAGCGTCCTCGTCGACAAGCTCGCCTCCGTGACCCAGGCCTGCGGGCTCTCGCACGAGGTGCGCATCTGCGATGACATCCCCGCCGAGGAAGGCGTGGTCATCGTGGTCGAGGTGCTCGACAACAAGTCCACCTACAACACGCTCGAGCTCACCAGCGGCCGCATGGCGAAGGTCGGTAAGGGCGACGTGGTCGCGGGCGCGCTCGGGCATCGCCAGGCGCTCTTCGGCTACTCGGGCCACGTGCCCGCGACGGTGAGGCCCGGCGACGTGCTGCAGATGCTCAACATCGGCGGCGTGCTCGGGGTGTGCGACTCCATCAACCCGGAGAAGGGCAAGCCGTTCGACTGCCGTGTGCTGGGCGTGGCGCTCAACTTCCCCTACCTCGGCGAGCGCATCGGGGTGCCGGCGCGCGCGGGACACCAGCGGCTCGACTTAGCCGTAGCGCTCGACACGCGCGGCGTGCCGGTGGTGGCGCTCGCCGGCACCTGCATGGAGGCCGGCAAGACCGCGGCCGCCTGCGCCCTCATCGCCCGCATGCGCCACCGCGGCCTCACCGTGGACGCCTTCAAGGCCACCGGGGTCTCGCTCCGTCGCGATATCCTCGCCATGGAGGACGCGGGGGCGCGCCGCTGCGCGATCTTCACCGATCTCGGCATCGTCACCACCACGCGCGTCAACGGGCCGGCGCTCACCCGCACCATGCTGAGCGAGCTCGCCGCCGGCAAGCCCGACGTGCTGGTGTTCGAGCTCGGCGACGGGATCCTCGGCACCTACGGGGTCGACGCGATCCTCGAGTGTCCGGATATCCGCACGGCATTGAGCGCGGTCATCCTCTCGGCGAACGATCCGGTCGCGGCCTGGGGAGGAGTAAAGCTGCTGCGCGAGCGCTTTCATATCGAGCCGTGCGTGGTCACCGGTCCCGCGACCGACAACCAGGTGGGTGTCGAGATCATCACCACCCAGATGGGAGTGCCGGCCTGCAACGCCATCAGCAACGGCGCCGCCCTCGGCGACCGCGTGATCGAGGCGCTCGGGCTTCCCGCGGCGGCGGCACAGTGAGCGGCGGGATTCCGGCGGTGGTGCTCGGCGGCAGCGGCTACGTAGCCGGGGAGCTCCTGCGCCTCATCGCCGCGCACCCGCGCTTCGAGCTCGCGGCCGTGATGTCGGAGAGTGCGCCGGGGGAGCCCGTGGCGGGCGCCTTCCCGCACCTGGCCGGCGCCTACCCCGATCTGCGCTTCAGCTCGCAGCGGGAGGCCCTGGAGCGGCTCGCCGGGGCGGGCGAGTCCGCGGTGTTCTCGGCCGCCCCGCACGGAGTGTCCGCGGCCCTCGTCGACACCCTGCTCTCGGGCGCGGCGCGCTCCGGTCGCCGGCCCCGGGTCGTCGATGTTTCCGCGGACTTCCGCTACGCGACGCCCGCGGCCTATGCGGCGGTGTATCAGCACCCACACGCCGCTCCGGCGCGGCTTGCCGAATTCACCTGCGCAGTGCCCGAGCATTTGAGCGAGCTCACCACGCCGCACGTGGGCCACCCGGGCTGCTTCGCCACCGCGATCCTGCTCGCCTGCGTGCCGCTCCTCGCCCGGGACCTCGTCACGCCGACGCTCTTCGTGAGCGGGGTCACCGGCAGCACCGGCTCGGGCCGCAGGCCCGTCGAGGCGACGCATCATCCGCTGCGCCATGCCGATCTCTACAGCTACGGCGCGCTCGAGCACCGCCACGCGCCGGAAGTGACGGCGTGCGCGCGGGCGGTGTGCGGCGTGGAGGCGCACGTCGCCTTCGTCCCGCATTCCGGACCCTTCGCGCGCGGCATTCATGTCACCGTGCAGGCCGAGCTCGCCCGTCCCCTCGACACGGGAGAGCTGCTGGCGGCGCTCAGCGCCTTCTACGCGCGCTCGCCGTTCGTGCGCGTCAGCGAGCGGCCGCCGCGCGTCAAGGACGTGGTGGCGAGCAACTACGCGCACCTCTCCGGCGTCGTCGCAGGCCGCACCGCGGCGGTGCTGTGCGCGATCGACAACCTCACGAAGGGCGCGGCCGGCGGTGCGCTGCAGTGGATGAACCGCCTGTTCGGCCTGCCCGAGACCACTGGCCTCACGACCGCAGCGCCCGGCTGGACCTGAGCGCGCGCGCATGCCCAAGGCACCGGCACAGAAGAAGAAGCGGGTCGCGGCCACCTCGGACACCGGGATCCAGGCGGCCATCCGCGAGCACGACTTTCTCGCACCGGTGTTCGCGCAGTACCCGATTGAAGTCGCCTCCGCGCAGGGCGTGTGGCTCACGAGCAGCCGCGGCGAGCGCGTGCTCGATCTCTACGGCGGACACGCGGTCGCGGGCCTCGGCTACGCGCACCCGGCGTGGACCGCGGCACTCGCACGGCAGGCGGAGGCCTGTCAGTTCCAGAGCAACGCGGTCGCGATGCGAATCCGGGCGCAAGCCGCACGGCGCCTGGTGCGCTTCTCGCGACTGCCGTTCGCGAGCGCATTCCTCGTCAACAGCGGCGCCGAGGCCAACGAGAACGCGCTCAAGGTGGCGCTGCGCATGACGGGGCGAGCGCACGTCGCGGCCATCGAGGGCGGCTTCCACGGCCGCACCGCCGCCGCCGGCGCGGTAACCTGGGGCGCACGGGAGAAGTGGTACGGCTTCCCGCGCACGCCCTTCGACGTGAGCTTCATCCCGCGCGGCGACCGCGCCGCCATCGACGCGCAGGTCACGCGCGATACGGCCGCCGTGATCGTCGAGCCCGTGCAGGGGCTCGCCGGCGCGGTGGAGCTCGGCGCGCCCTTCCTCGCCTCGCTCCGGGCGCGTTGCGATGAGGTCGGGGCGCTGCTGATATTCGACGAGGTGCAGTGCGGCGTCGGCCGCACCGGCGAGCCCTTCGCCGCCAACCTCTACGGTGTGCGTCCCGACATGCTCACGACCGCCAAGGCGCTCGGCAACGGCTTCCCGTGCGCGGCGCTGCTCTTTTCTCCGCTGGTGGCCGCCTCGCTCAAGCCCGAATTCCTCGGCACCACCTTCGGCGGAGGACCGCTCGCCTGCGCGGCGATCGCGGCGGTGATCGCGGCCATCAAGACCGAGCGCCTCCTCGAGCGTGTGCGGCGGATCGGCGCGTATATCCGAGAGACCTGCATCGTGGGCCCGGTCGTTGCCCACCAGGGCGCGGGGCTCCTGGTGGGGCTGCGCACCACCCGCCCCGCGAGAGAAATCCAGGCGGAGCTCCTCGAGTGCTGCATCCTCACCGGCACGGCCAACGACCCGCACATCCTGCGCCTGCTGCCCGCGTTCATTCTCGAGGAGCAGCACGTCGACATGCTGCGCGATGCGCTGCGCGATCTGCCCCCATGAAGCGCTTCGTCGATCTCGCGGACTTCGAGCGCGAGGAGGTACTCTCGCTCCTCGAGCTCGCGCGGCGCCTGGAGAAGCAGCCCGAGCCGCGCGCGCTCGCCGGCCGGATCCTCGCGCTGCTGTTCCTCAACCCCTCGCTCCGCACGCTGGCCTCCTTCCAGGCGGCCATGGCGCGCCTCGGCGGCAACTCCTTCGTCATCAACCCCGGCCGCGGCAGCTGGCAGCTCGAGACCCGCCCGGGCGTGGTGATGGACGGCGCCGCCGCCGAGCACGTGCGCGAGGGCATCCCTGCGCTCGCCTCCTATTGCGACGCGCTCGGCATCCGCGCCTTCGCCGAAGGCAAGGATCTGGCGAGTGATCTCGCCGAGACTACCTTCAACGCCATGGCGAGCCTCACGGAGAAGCCCCTCATCAACCTCGAGTCCGCCCTCAATCATCCGTGCCAGGCGCTCGCCGACTGGAAGACGCTCGACGATCTCGCGGTGCCGCGCGCCGGGCGCTTCGTGCTCTCGTGGGCCTGGCATCCACGCCCGCTCCCGCTGGCGGTGCCCGCGGCGGCGCTGCACATGGCGGCGCTGCGCGGCATGGAGGTCATCGTGCTGCGGCCGGAAGGCTTCGCGCTGCCGCCCCCCGTCATGGAGCGGGCGCGGCAAGCCGCAGCCCGCTCCGGGGGCTCGGTGCGCGAGAGCGCCGAGCGCGAGGAGGCCCTCGATGGCGCGGACGTTCTGTATGTAAAGGAGTGGGCCGCGACCGAGCGCTACGGCGATGCGGAAGCGGATGCGCGGCTGCGGAGCGCGCTGCGGGGCTGGTGCGTGCGCAACGACTGGTTCACGAGGGCCGCGCCCGAGTGCCGCCTGATGCACTGCCTGCCGGTGCGGCGCAATAGCGCGATCGCCGACGAGGCGCTCGACTCCGCCCGCAGCGTGGTGCAGCGCGAGGCCGCGAACCGCCTGCCGGTGCAGATGGCGGTGCTCCATCAGATGCTGAGGTCCTCACCTTCGGGAAACCCGACATGATCATGCACAGAAGCGATCAGGCGCTCGCCATCCACGCGCTCAAGAGCGCGGCTCCCTACATCCGCATGTACAAGGGCAAGACCTTCGTCGTGAAGGCGGGCGGCGGGGTGTTCGGCGAGGCGCAGGCGACGCGCCTGCTCATCGAGCAGATCGCGCTCCTGCACCACTTCGGCGTGCGGGTCGTGCTGGTGCACGGCGGCGGACCGCAGCTCACCGAGCTCGGCGCCGCGCTCGGAGTGCCTGCGCGCATGGTGGACGGCCGGCGCATCACCGACGAGAAGTCGATCGAGCTCATCGCGATGGTGCTCAACGGCCTCATCAACACCCGCGTGCTCGGCATCTGCCGGGCTCTCAACATCGAGGCGGTCGGCGTCAGCGGGGTGGATGCCGGCCTGGTGCGCGCGCACCGCCGGCCGCCGGTAAGAGGCAGCGCCGGCGGCGAGCTCATCGACTTCGGTTTCGTCGGCGACATCGACGCGGTGGACGGCACGGTGCTCCGCAAGCTCCTCGACAACGGCCTGATGCCGGTGGTGAGCCCGCTGTCCGCGGACGACTCCGGAACGCTCCTCAACATCAACGCCGATACCGTGGCCGCCGCCATCGGCGCCTCGCTCCAGGCGGAGAAGCTGATCCTGTGCACCGGTGCGCCCGGCATCCTCGCGAGCGTCGATGATCCGCGCTCGCTGGTCTCTTACACGGATCTCGCGGGACTCAAGCGCCTGCGCGATGAAGGCCGCATCGCCGACGGCATGCTGCCCAAGGCGCTCGCCATCGAGAACGCGATCCGCGGCGGCGTGCGCCGGGTGCACGTCGTGTCGTACCGCTCGCCGGAGGGGATTCTCGGCGAGGTGTTCACCAACGAGGGCACCGGCACCCTGGTCGTTGCCGACGTCAATGCGCTCACCCCGGCCGAGCAGCTGAGCGCCCCATGAAGCGGCTGTGGGACAAGGGCGCGCCGCTCGATGAACGGGTGCTGCACTACACCGCCGGCGAGGACCACGCGCTCGACGAGCGGCTCGTTGCCCACGACGTGCGCGCCTCGATCGCTCACGCCGAGATGCTCGCCAGGCAGGGGCTGCTCGCGGTCCCGGATCTCGAGGCCATCCGCGCCGGCCTCTTGGGGCTCGCCGAGAGCCACGCGCGCGGGGAGTGGCGCATCGAGCTCGCCGACGAGGACGGCCAGACGGCGCTCGAGCGGCGCCTCACCGAGCGCATCGGACCGGCGGGCGGACGCATTCACCTCGGACGCTCGCGCAACGACCAGGTGCTCGCGGCGCTGCGGCTGTATCTGCTCGAGACGCTGGATGCGCTCTCCGCCGGCGTACTCGCGGTCGCCGCCGCGCTCGATGAGCTCGCCGCGCGCGAGCGGCGTACCGTGATTCCCGGCTACACGCACCTGCAGCAGGCCATGCCGAGCTCGGTGCCGCTCTGGGCCGGGGGCTTTGCGGCGGAGCTTCGCGACGATGCAGCCGCGCTCACCCAGGCGCGCCGCCGGCTCGACAAGAATCCGCTCGGCTCCGCGGCCGGCTACGGGACCCCGGGGCTGCCCGTCGACCGGGAGGCGACGCGCACCGCGCTCGGGTTCGCCGCGGTGCAGGAGCCGGTCACCGCGGTACAGCTCTCGCGCGGCAAGGGCGAGGCGCAGCTGATCTTCGAGATCGCGCTTCTCATGCAGGATCTCTCGCGGTTCGCCGCCGACGTGTTGCTCTTCTCGACTCGGGAGTTCGGCTTCCTGGCGCTGGCGGAGGAGTTCACGACCGGTTCCTCGATCATGCCGCAGAAGCGCAACCTGGATGTCTTCGAGCTGATGCGCGGCCGCACCGCCACCGCGCAGGCGTGTCTCACCGAGGCGCTCGGCGTCGCCGCCAAGCTCCCCTCGGGCTATCACCGCGATCTGCAGCTCATCAAGTTCCCGCTGTTCCGCGCCATCGATCTCGCCCTCGAGACCCTCGCCGTGGCGCCGCCGGCGATCGGTGCGCTCGAGTTCCGGCCCGAGTCCGTGAGGCTCGATCCGGCCGTTCATGCCGCCGAGGAGGCCAACCGGCTGGTCGTGACCGAGGGCATTCCGTTCCGCGAGGCTTATCAGCGCGTGGCGAAGAAGCTCAAGGGCAAGGTCTAGGTTGCCGGGGAGCCGCCTGGCCGTACCGAGCAATTGCTCACAATGCGGATTATGCGTCTAATCTGTAAGGTGAGGAGCGTATGAGTACCGACGATGACGTCACCGTCAGCGCTGCGGAGTTCCACCGCAATGTCGGCGTGTATCAGGATATCGCGTTGACGAAGCCCGTGAAGATTACAAAGAATGGTCGCGAACGCACGGTACTTCTGTCGGCGCAGGAATACGCGCGCCTCAAGCGCCGGGACCGCCGGGTGATCGCTGCGGGTGAGCTGGCGGAGCATCAGATTGAGGCCATTCGCGGGGCGCGCGTTCCAGACCGATACGCTGAGAAGTCGAAGCGCGTCAAGCGCACCGAATAGCGCTCCGCTCGCACGTCCTCGCCGCTGCGGTTGCAAGCACTCCCTCCGCGGTGCACGCTGGCGCCGGAGTCACGGTAGACAGATCCGATGATCAAAGTGTTGGGAATCTCGGGGAGCCTGCGCCGCGGCTCGTACAACAGCGCGCTCCTGCGCGCCGCCCAGCGCCTCATGCCCAAGGAAGCGACGCTGGAGATGGCGAGCATCCGCGGCATCCCGCTCTACGACGGCGACGTCGAGACGCAGGGGATTCCGGCGGCGGTCAGCCAGCTGAAGCAAGCGATCGTCGCCGCCGACGGCGTGCTGCTCGCGACCCCGGAATACAACAACAGCCTTCCCGGCGTGCTCAAGAACGCCATCGACTGGCTGTCGCGGCCTTCGTCCGACATCAAACGCGTGTTCGGCGGCAAACCCTTCGCCATGATGGGCGCCTCGGCCGGCGGATTCGGCACCATCCTGAGCCAGACCGCCTGGCTCCCCGTGCTGCGCACGCTCGGCACGCAGCCCTGGTTCGGCGCGCGGCTGCTCGTGTCGCGGGCCGCGAACGTGTTCGATGAGACCGGGGGCATCAAGGACGCGACGGTGGAGGAGCAGCTAAAGAGCTTCCTCGCCGGCTACGTGAGCTTCCTGCGCTCGCACCGCGGTTGAGGGGCCGGCGGCCGCAGGCAGCCGGGCCAATACCGATGGCGTCGAGGGGAGCGGTCATGGCATTCGTCTCGCGCCTCGTGCTCGGTCCGGATCGAAAACTGCGCGTGCTGTGGCGGGCCGTGATCTTCCTCGTGCTCGCCAACTGGGGCGTGCCGTTTCTGCTCGACCCGGCGTTCAGCCTCGCCGCGAGCCGCCTGCGGTGGCCGGGCGAGCTCACCGCGGCCGCCGTGGCGCTGAATGAGCTCGAGAATTTCATCGTGGCGCTCGTCTGCACCGCGATCTTCGCGCTCTACGAGCACCGGCGTGTGGACAGCTACGGCCTGCCTGTCGCGCAGGCGCTCGGCGCGCGCACCGCCGAGGGCGCGCTCGCCGGCGTCGTCATGGCCGGCGCCGTGGCGGCCGGCATGTGGCTCCTCGGCGGCATGCAGATTCGTGGCTTCGCGACCACTGGAAGCACCCTCGCGCTCGCCGTGCTCGCCTGGCTCGGCGCCAACGTCCTCGTCGGCGTGGCCGAAGAGTTCTGGTTCCGCTCCTACCTGCTGCAGTCGCTGTGGCGCAGCATCGGCTTCTGGCCGGCGTCGATCGTCATCGCGCTGCTGTTCGCGGCCGACCACTACTTCTTCAAGACCGGCGAGAACTTCTGGGACGTCATCACGCTCGTGTCGCTCAGCCTGCTCATGTGCTACTCGGTGCTGCGGACCGGCACTCTGTGGTTTGCGGTCGGCTTCCACATCTCCTTCGACTACATGCAGCTCTTCGTCATCGGCACACCGAACGGCGCGCGGCTGCCGCACGGGCGGCTGCTCGATGCGACTTTCGACGGGCCTGCGTGGTTGACCGGTGGCGCCCTCGGCACCGAGGCGAGCTTTCTCATGTACCCGATGATTGCGCTGCTCTGGCTCTACGTCGCGTGGCGCTTTCGCGCCGATCGGCCCGCGGCCGCGGCGTAGGGGACGCCCGGCGCAGGCCTTCGAAACGGCAACCCAGAGATTGGCGGCGGAGACGATCAGCCCAGGGCGCGCTACGCGCCGAAAATGAAGCGGCTACCGGTATACGAGCGGATGAACTTGTCCGGCATCTCCGCTCGCAGCATGTCGATGAACACTTCCCCGGTGCAGTGCATCGGGATCACGTGGTCGGGGTTGATCTCTTTCAATGCCGCCACGGTTTCGCGCACGTACTCCTCCTTGTGTGGCGCCAGGTGCAAGCCGCCCATCACCGCGTGAACCGTCTTTACGCCGGAAATCTCCATCGCGCGTTTCACCGTGTTCACGACCCCGCGGTGGCTGCACGAAGTGAGCACGACCAGGCCGCGGCTCTTGACGTTGAAGCACATCGCCAGCTCATGCTCGAAATCGTCGGGGATGACGGTGACGGCACGTTTGTCCGCGGAAAGTTTGTCCGGGAAGCAGCCGATCCCGTTCTTGACCCCGACGGTCATGCGGGTAGGCGCAAGCACCTTCTCGAAAGAAGCGACCGGAATGTGACCGGTCGTGAAGGCGTGGCCGGCAACGATCGCGGGCGTCTCGGCGAACACGACTTTCAGTTTCGCGTCGGCGAGCGCCTTGCGATCCAGCGCGCCGAAGTCCTGCGGCTTGCCGATCGTCCACTCGCGAGTGCAGAAGCACTCTTCCCCGCCAAGGTACAGCGGCAGGCCGGCCCGCAGCCGCGCGTGGTTCTGTCGCAGAAAACCCGCCAATCCGCCGAAATGGTCGTAGTGGCCGTGGCTGAGAATCAGCGCATCGAGGTTCTCGGGTGCAATCCCGAGCATCGCCAGGTTGTTGTTCAGGGTCTCGGAAGTGAAACCGAAGTCGAGCAGCATGCTGTGGCTCTCGGCGCCGCGCCGGGACTCAACGTGCATCGAAAGCCCGAACTCCTCGAGCAGGGACTTTCCTGCGGGGGGCATTCCGAAACGTTGAACCTCGACTGCCCCGACTTTCATGTTAGGCGCGATCGCCAATTGGAAGCTGTCGGTGACGACCCGCACGGCAAGATAATCGACCTCCGGCACTGGCACGGCAAGCGCCTGGGCCCGTGCCCGCTCGGATCCTCCCAGCAGCGCTGCCACGAGTGAACTGAAGGCTGCCGCTCCACCGGCGCACAACACTTCGCGCCGCGAGACTCCCCATGCGTTGCTGAGATCTGACTCGCGATTGCTGTATGGCATGACCTGCCCCCCTCGGGATCTCCTAAGCGAGCTGCATCGCCGCCGCGAGCGCGCCGGCCCGCTCGCCGACGATGAGGTGCAGCACTCCGGGTGAAGGCCGCATGACGGCCATGACGCCCGCGAGCTTCGCCGCCGCCTCCTCGAAGCGAGCCGGGTCGGCGAGCGTGACGCGCAGGCGCGTGTGGGCCACCGCCTGCACCTCGCGCACATTGACCCGCTCGCCGAGCGCTTTCAGGAGCCGAGTCGCCGTCTCGCGGGTCGCCGCATCCACCGTGCCCGCGGCGGGCGCGGCGGGACTGCCGGCACCGGACGCCGGCGAGGGCACTGGGGCGGGAGCTGCGCCCGCGGCACGCAGGTACTCGTCCATCTGGGTCTTCATGTTCTCGGACAGCGGGCCGAACACTGCCTGCACGCCCCTGCCGACCCGCATGACCCCGCTCGCGCCCAGGGCGCGGAGCGCCCTCTCGTCGACGCGTGAGGGATCATTGACCGCAACGCGCAGCCGCGTGATGCAGGCATCGAGGCTGGCGATGTTGGCGGCGCCGCCGAAGGCCAGCACCAGATCGCGTGCGCGCGCATCGCTCCCCGCCGTCGCGGCGCCCGGGGCCACACTACCCGAGGAAGCGGGGCCGCCCACCGCGGCAGCGCCGCCGGGCGCTGCCACCAGCACCTCCTCGCGGCCGGGCGTCTTCAGGTCGAGCCAGCGGATGGCGGCGCGGAAGACCACGTAGTAGATGACCGCGTAGATCGGGCCGAGGATCAGCACCAGCCACCAGTTCTGGGCGAACCGGCCGAGCACGTTGAAGACGAGGAAGTCGATGCCACCCTGCGAGAACGTGAACCCCATGTGCATGCCGAGCGTGCTGGCGACGAACTGCGTCGAAGCCGCGAGCAGTGCGTGTACCACGTAGAGCGCCGGCGCGACGAACAGGAACGAGAACTCGATCGGCTCGGTGATGCCGGTGAGGAACGAGGTCAGCGCCGCCGAGATCATGATGCCGCCGACCGCGACGCGATTCTGCGGCGCGGCGCTGTGCCACATGGCGATGGCGGCCGCGGGCAGGCCGAACATCTTGAAGAGGAATGCCCCCGCCAGTACTCCCGCCGTGGGATCGCCGGCGAAGAAGCGGTTGATGTCACCGTGCACCACCGTGCCGCTCGCATCCTTGAAGGCTCCCATCTCGAAGAAGAAGGGCACGTTCCAGATGTGGTGCAGACCGAAAGGGATCAGGAGCCGCTCGACGAAGCCGTAGATGGTCGCGGCGGTGCGCGGATCGGACACCGCCGCCCAGTGCGAGAAGGTGTCGATGCCGCGCTGTATGGGCGGCCAGACGGCCGACAGGACGACGCCCGCTACCCCGGCGGCGAGCGCCGTGACGATCGGCACCGAGCGCTTGCCGGAGAAGAACGCGAGGTAGGTCGGCAGCGCCGTGCGGTAGAAGCGCTTGAACATGGTCGCCGCGATGGCGCCGGCGAGGATGCCACCGAAGACGCCCGTCTGCATCGACTTGATGCCCATGACGGTGACGGGCTGGATCCCCCAGACGCCGGCCATGACGCCGAGAATCGCGAGCAGCACCACGTAACCGACGGCCGCCGAAATCGCGGCCACGCCGTCGTTCTCGGTGAGGCCGACCGCAACGCCGACCGCGAAGATCAGCGGCAGGTTGCCGAACACGACGTCGCCCGAGGCCTTCATCAGCGCCGACACGATGGGCGGGATCCATTCGAACTGCGCCGCGCCGATGCCGAGCAGGAGCCCCGCGACCGGCAGCACCGCCACCGGAATCATCAGCGCCTTGCCGATCTTCTGCAGGACTACGAATGCTTCTCTGAACACGTGTCCTCCTCGAGGCGCGCTTTCAGCGCCGTGCGGCCGCGGCCGTGGCGCCCGCTTCGCTCCCGAGCCGCGCGAGCCGCGCCCGGACCTCGCCCGCGGTGGCGAGCCCGAGGAGCTCCCGCGCGAGCGCCTGGCAGTCGCGCAGCGCGAGCCGGCGCACCAGCGCTTTGACGGCCGCGATCGCCGGCACTGGCACCGACAGCTCGTCGACTCCCATCCCGAGCAGCACCGGCACGGCGACCGGCTCGGCGGCCAGCCCGCCACACACGCCCACCCACTTGCCGTGCGCGTGCGCGCCTTCCACCGTGAGACTGATCAGCTTGAGGACCGCCGGGTGCAGCGCGTCGGCGAGCGGCGCGAGCTTCGGGTGGCCGCGATCCATGGCAAGCGTGTACTGAGTCAGATCGTTGGTGCCGATCGAGAAGAAGTCCACTTCGCGCGCCAGCTGCCCGGCGATGAGCGCCGCCGACGGCACCTCGATCATCACGCCGACGCGCACCGACACGCCGGCGCCGCGCTGCTCCTCGTCGAGGATCCGGCGCGCCGCGCGCAGCTCATCGAGCGATGCGATCATCGGAAACATCACGTGGACATCCCCGAGCGGAGCGGCCTCGAGGATCGCGCGCAGCTGACTGCGCAGCAGGTCCGGCCGCTCGAGGCTCGTGCGGATTCCCCGCACGCCGAGGAAGGGATTCTCCTCCGGCGGCAGCGGTAGGTAGGGCAGGCGCTTGTCGCCGCCGACATCGAGCGTGCGGATGACGAGCCGGCGCTCGCGACCGAGCGCCGTAGCGACCGCCCGGTAGACGTCGGCCTGTTCCTCTTCGCTCGGGGCCGTGTCCCGATCGAGGAACAGCAGCTCCGAGCGGAGCAGTCCCACACCCTCGCCACCCTGGGCGACTGCGGCGAGAGCTTCCTCGACGGTGCCGATGTTGGCGGCCACCTCGATGCGATGTCCGTCGGTCGTCGCCGCGGGTGCGCTCGCCGCAGCCCGCTCGCCCTGACGTTGCGCGGCGAGGCGCCCGATCGCGGCCCGCGCACGCGTGACCTCGGCCTCGTCCGGATCGCGCAGCAGGAAGCCCTCCGTTCCGTCGAGGACCACCGGAGTGCCGTCCGCGAGCCCGAGCGCCGCGCGGTCCACGCCGCACACGGCGGGGATGCCGAGCGCGCGGGCGATGATCGCGGCGTGGCTCGTCGGTCCGCCTCCCGTCGTGCACAGGCCCTGCACCTTGCCCGCATCGAGCGAGGAGGTCTCGCTTGGGCTGAACTCCTCGGCGATCAGGATCGAGCCCGGCGCACACTCGATCGGCCCGGTCGTCACGCCGGCGAGCAGCCCCAGCACCCGGCCCCCGACATCGCGGACGTCGCCTGCCCGCTCGCGCAGCAGGGAACTCGCGAGCGACTCGAGCCGGGTGGCGTAGCTCGAATACGCTTCGCGCCACGCGTAGGCGCCGCTCCGTCCGTCCGCCAGCCCGGCGACGGCGAGATCGATCAGCTCGGGATCGGCGAGCAACTCGAGATGAGCATCGAGAATCTTCGACGCAGCTCCGATGTTGGCCGCCCGCTGGGCTTCGATCTGCTGCCGGGCGCGCTCGAGCGCGACGTCGAGGTGCGCGCGCTCGCGCTCGATGCCGGCGCCCCGCTCCTCGACGTGGATCGAGGCGCGCCGCAGTTGCGCGACCTTGCCGAGCACGAGCCCGGGCGATGCGCTCACTCCGAGGAGCTTGCGGGGGTCGGTCGAGCGTGCCGGGCCTTCCGCGGGCGCGCTCGCCGCGGCGGGAACGGACCCCGCGACCGGCGCCGCGGTGACCGGCGCACCGCGGGCGGGCCCGGACGCTGCCTCGGCTGTGGCCCCCGACTCGCCAGACCCCGCGGCCAGGAGCGCCGCGAGCGCGCTCACAGCGGCGGCCGCATCCGGACCCGAAGCGCTGACGCGGATCGCGTCGTTCGGCCGGGTCGCGAGCAGCAGGATGGCGGTCACCGACTTGGCATTCGCGGTGTCGGCACCGCGCAGCAGTCGGACGTCGGCGCGAAAGCCCTTGGCCGCGGCGGCTACTGTCGCCGCAGGGCGCGCGTGCAGGCCCTGCCGGTTCGGCAGGCGGATCTCCTCCGAGACGGCGGCTGTCTCGGTCGCGGGGCTGCCGTCGGCGGCAGCCGCGGCGGCGAGCTCGGCCTGCAGGATGATGCTGCGGCCCGCCTCGACGAGACCCGTGGCGACACTCATGCCGCTGACGCGCTCGCGGTTCGTGATGAGCACCTGGGTGAGCAGGCTCGGTGCGGAGCGCGCGATGAGATCGGCGTCGAAGGAGATCAGCGGCTGGCCGGCCGCCACCCGATCCCCCTGCCTCACGCGCGGCGTGAAGCCCTTGCCATTCAGCGCGATTGTTTCGACGCCGATGTGCACGAGAATCTCGAGACCCTCGTCGGTGGTGATGGCCAGAGCATGAGATGCGCGGTGCAGGAGCGTCACCCGGCCGGCGGCCGGCGCCAGCAGCTCGCCCGAGGTGGGATCGATCGAGACGCCGTCTCCCACCGTACGCTGCGCGAACACCGGGTCCGGTACGCGCTCGAGCGGCACGAGGATTCCGGAGAGCGGCGCGAGCAAGGCGACTCGTTGCGGTGTCGTGGTCATGGTGCGAGCGGCGGTACTCGAAGCCGATTCATGGGCGTTCACTTCTCCCCGTGGCCGCGAATCTTACCCGGTCGAGCCGTTACGGCGCGTCCGGCTGCGCTTCGGGAGCCGCGCGGGCAAAGGCCGGCAGGCTCTCGAGGTGCGCGCAGACCGCGCGGAGCCTCGGGTAAGCCTGCACGTCGACCTTGTAGCGACGCGCGTTGTACATCTGCGGCACGATGCACAGATCGGCGAGCGTGACGTCGCTCCCGTACATGTGCCGCCCGTCCCCGCTCGAGCGCCGCACGCGCTCCTCCAGCGCGCGGAAGCCCCTCCCGATCCACTCGCCCACCCAGGCATTCACCGCGTTCTCGTCCGCCCCGAAGCTCGTCCGCAGGTAATTGAGCACCCGCAGGTTGCCGAGCGGGTGGATGTCGCAGGCGATGGCGAGCGAGAGCGAGCGCACCTGCGCCCGATCTGCGGACGAGCGCGGCAGCAGCGGCGGATCGGGGTGCGTCTCTTCCAGATACTCGATGATGGCAAGCGACTGGGCGATGGTGGTGTCGCCCTCCACGACGACCGGGATCAGACCTTCGGGGTTGACGGCGCGAAATTCGGGCGTGTGCTGGGCGCTCACCGGCGCGCGCAGATCAATCAGCGCCGTCTCCCAGGGGATGCCCTTGAAGTTGAGTGCGATGCGCACCCGATAGGCTGCGGAGCTTCGATAGTAATGATAGAGCTTCATGGGCAGTCCGATCCGTGAGTGCGGTGCGATCTCTCGGGCGAAAGCCGCTCCGGTGTGCGCGCTCAAGCCGGTTGGGCCGGACCGATCCGGTTGCGCAGCACCTCGAGACCCTCGATGCCGCCCTCGAGGCGATCGCCGGGCTTCAACGGCCCGACGCCCGAGGGCGTGCCGGTGAAGATGAGATCGCCCGGCCTGAGCTCGTAGAGCTTCGAGAGTGCCGCGATGATGTGCGGGACGTCCCACACCATCGTGCTCACGTCCGATTCCTGGCGCCGCTCGCCGTTGACGGTGAGCCAGATGCGGCCCCGCAACAGGTGTCCCTGCGCTGCGGGACGGATCGCGGCCACAGGCGCGGAGCAGTCGAAGCCCTTCGCGGTATCCCATGGCTCCCCGCGCTTCTTGGCCGCGTGCTGCAGATCGCGGCGCGTCAGGTCGTTGCCGGCGGCGTAACCGAACACGTGCCCGAGCGCATTCTCGACCGACACGTCGCGGCCACCGCGGCCGATGGCAACCACGAGCTCGATCTCGTAGTGGAAGTTGGTGGTGGCCGGCGGATAGGGAATCGCCGCGCCGTTGGCGACCAGCGCGTCGGCCGGTTTCATGAAGAAAAGCGGTGGCGCCTCGGGATCCGCGCCCATCTCGCGGATGTGGTCGGCGTAGTTGAGGCCGACGCAGTAGATGCGGTGCACGGGGAAGCGCTCATCTGCGGCGGCGACGGCCACGCTCGGCGTGGCGGGAGGCGGGAAGGCAAAGTCACTCATTGCGCTCGCGCTCCGGACTCACAAGGGGAGGTGCAGATTGCCACTGTGCAAACCGCTAGACTAGCTTCCGATGAGTATCTGGCGCGCTCCCCTCACTCCCGAGCAGCTCACCGAGCGTGGGCGCCGGAGTCTTTCCGGCTATCTCGGCATCCGGATCACCGAGACGGGCGCGGACTTCCTGCGGGCGACGATGCCGGTAAACGAGCACACCCAGCAGCCCTTCGGCGTGCTGCACGGCGGCGCGTCCGTGGCGCTCGCGGAAACCGTCGGCAGCCTCGCCTCGATGATGTGCGTCGACACGGAACGCTCGATGTGCCTCGGTCAGGACATCAACGCCAATCACCTGCGCGCCGTGTCCTCCGGCACCGTCACGGCGACCGCGCGTCCCTTCCACCTGGGTGCGCGCAGCCACGTGTGGCACATCGAGATCCGCGACGAGCGGGAGCGCCTGGTGTGCGTGTCGCGGCTGACCATGGCGGTCGTGGATCGCCGCCCGAATACGGCCAAGCCCGCGTGAGGTGAATCATGTCGGACGGAGGCCCGCAGCCACTCGCCGCTGCCGCGACGGTCGACCAGGCCCTCCTCGGCTACACCCACGTGATGTACGCGCTGCACTCACTCGCGGTGCTCATCGGCATCACCACCTTCCACACCATCATCGGCAGCTTCATCGGGAGCCTGCCGTCGATCGTCGCGGTCGTCATGAACTATGTGCGCCGCTCGGCGACGCGCGGCACGCTCCTCGAGTCACACTTCCGCTGGCAGCTGCGCACCTTCTGGTTCGCCGTGCTGTGGGCGTGCCTGTCCTTTCTCTTCATGGCCACCATCATCGGTATCCCGGCCGCCCTGGTCGGCCTGCTCGCGCTGACGATCTGGATCATCTACCGCCTGGTGCGCGGCTGGCTGGCGCTGCGTGACAAGCGCCCGATGTACGTATGAGGCGTGCGGTCTGTCTGGCCGCGCTCGGCGCGGCATGGCTGGCGGCGGGCTGCGGGCAGAAAGGCCCGCTGTACCTGCCCGAAAGGAATACCCGCGCGGTCACGACGCCGTCGGCGCAGCCCACCCCGGCGCAACCCGCCCCTGCAGCACCCCCGGCCGCCTCCGCACCCCAGCCGGCCCCGCCAGCGACGACACCGACGCCGCCTGCGCCGGGGAAGCCCGGCGACAAGAGCGACGACTCCGGCACGCCGAAGTAGCGGGTAGTACTCGCGGCCGCTCCGCCTCGCACGCTCCCATGACGCGCTGCCCCGACCTGGTCCTCGTCGACGGCTCCTCTTACGTCTACCGGGCGTTCCACGCCCTGCCGCCGCTGTCCAACTCGCGCGGCGAGCCGACCGGGGCGCTCCTCGGGGTGCTCAACATGCTGCTGAAGTTCCTCAAGGACTATCAGCCGCGCCGCATCGCCGTGGTGTTCGACGCGCCCGGCAAAACCTTCCGCGACGAGCTGTTCACCGAGTACAAGGCGCACCGCCCGGGGATGCCCGATGAGCTGCGCTCGCAGATCGAGCCGCTGATGCAGATCATCGGGGCGCAGGGGCTGCCGCTGCTGCGCGTGCCCGGCGTGGAAGCCGACGACGTGATCGGCACCCTCGCCCGTCGCGCCGCGCAGGCCGGCCAGCAGGTGCTCATCTCCACCGGCGACAAGGACATGGCGCAGCTGGTCGACGGCTCGATCACCCTCATCAACACCATGAACAACGCGGTGCTCGACCGCGACGGCGTGAAGGCGAAGTTCGATGTGTACCCGGAGCAGATGGTCGATTTCCTGGCCCTGATCGGCGACAGCTCCGACAATATTCCCGGTATCGACAAGGTGGGACCGAAGACCGGCGCGAAACTCCTGCAGCAATACGGCGGCCTCGACGAGCTGATCGCTCACGTGGCGGAGGTTCCGGGCAGGGTGGGCGAGAACCTGCGCGCGGGCCTCGAGACGCTCGAGCTGTCGCGACGGCTCGCGACCATCCGGACCGATCTCGAGCTGCCGCTGTCGCCCGAGGAGCTGACGCCCGGTGCGCCGGACGTCGCGCGCCTGCGGGAGCTCTACACGCATTACGAGTTGCGGGGACTCCTGCGGCAGCTCGAGGGCGGCGATGCCGCGGAGACGGACGACGACCTCGTGCAGAGCCCCCGGGCGCAGCGCGCCGCGGTGGGCGCCGGCGCACTCGCAGCGGCCTCCGCGGCGCCCTCAGCGGCTGCCACGCCGTCCGCGGCCCGCCCGGCGCCCGCCGACATCGCCCGGCGCTACGAAACCGTCACCCGCTGGGAGGACTTCGAGCGCTGGCTCGCGGCGCTCGGCGCCGCGGAGCTCTTCGCCTTCGACACCGAGACGACGAGCCTCGACTACATGCGCGCCGAGATCGTCGGCGTGTCCTTCTGCATCGAGCCGGGCATCGCCGCGTACGTGCCCCTCGCCCACGCGTATCCGGGCGTGCCGCAGCAGCTCGACCGCGCCCGCGTGTTGGACGCGCTCAAGCCCATCCTCGAGGATCCCGAGCGCGGCAAGCTCGGGCACAACCTCAAGTTCGATGCCCACGTGCTGGCAAACGCCGGCATCGCCCTCGCCGGCATGCGCTTCGACAGCATGCTCGAGTCCTACGTGTGGAACAGCGTCGCCACCAATCACGACATGGACTCGGATGCGCAGCGCTATCTCGGGCTGCGCACCATCAGCTACGAGGACGTCGCGGGCAAGGGCGCGAAGCAGCTGAGCTTCGACCAGGTGCCGGTAGAGCGCGCCGCGGAGTATGCGGCCGAGGATGCCGACGTCACGCTGCGCCTGCACGGCGCGCTGTGGCCGCAGCTCGAGAGCGTGCCGGCGCTCGCGCGGCTGTACCGGGAATGCGAGCAGCCGCTCGTGCCGGTGCTCCTCGCCATGGAGCATCACGGCGTGCTCGTCGATCGCGAGCGGCTGCGCGCGCAGAGCCGCGAGTTCGCGCGCCAGCTCCAGGAGCTGCTGCTCGAGGC
>Ga0134062_10000018_pt1 | contig 31207 bp, 27 predicted proteins | sample 15_taG_19_FD_94468 | JGI IMG/M metagenome (GOLD analysis project Ga0134062, IMG submission 94468) | Grasslands soil microbial communities from the Angelo Coastal Reserve, California, USA - 15_D_Rain_20cm_2_09082015 | ecosystem: Environmental > Terrestrial > Soil > Grasslands ... | reverse complement strand
CTCATCGCATCCGCCTCACGCATCTCGATCGCGTCTACTGGCCGGCCGACGCGGCGCTGCAGCAGCCCGCCCTGACCAAGCGCGACCTGCTGCGCTACCTGGCGCAGGTCTCGCCGTTCATGCTGAAGCACCTCGCGGACCGCCCGCTCACCATGATCCGCATGCCCGAGGGCATCGACGGCGAGCGTTTCTTCCAGAAGCACTGGTCGCAGGAGCTGCCCGAGTTCGTCGAGTCGATCACCGTCTTCTCCGAGCACAAGGACGAGCAGCACCGGTATCTGCTCGCCAACAACCTGCCGACGCTGCTCTGGCTCGGGCAGGTCGGCACGCTCGAATTCCACGTATGGCATTCGCGCGCGCAACTCGCGCCGGAAGCCGCCGGGCGGCCGACGGATTACGCGAGCTCACTCGCAGCGCTCGAGGCCTCGATCCTCAACTACCCCGACTACCTCGTCTTCGACATCGATCCCTACATCTACTCCGGCAAGGAGGCTCCGGGCGCCGAACCCGAGCTCAACAAGCGCGGCTTCGCGGTCGGAAAACGCGTTGCGTTCTGGCTACGGGAGCTCCTCAAGGAAATGTCGCTCGAGGCGGTGGTGAAGACCTCGGGAAAGACGGGTCTGCACGTGTTCGTGCCCATCGAGCGCACCGTGACCTTCGATGAGGCGCGCCACATCTGCGAGACCGTGGGACGGCACCTGATGCGTGCGCATCCGAAGGACATCACGCTCGATTGGGCCATCGAGAAACGCACCGGCAAGATCTTCATCGATTACAACATGAACGTGCGCGGCAAGACGCTCAACGTCGCGTATTCCCCGCGCGGAGTGCCGGGCGCACCGGTTTCGATGCCCCTGACATGGGAGGAGCTCGAGGCCGCGGAGCCGATGGACTTCACGATCGACAGCGTTCCGCCTCGGTTGGAAAAACGCGGCGACCGGTGGCATGATGTACTCCAGAGAAAACAGAGTCTTATGAAAGCTTTCGGCCTCAAGCGTGAGAAGTAGCCCCGAGGTGGGGCGTCTGGTCAGGTCAGGTGATGTTATGGCTGCTGCTCGCTCCATTGGATCTCTCACGGTGTCGTTCGGGCTGGTCGCGATCCCGGTGAAGCTCTTCTCCGCGACCCAGGCCGGCAACGCCATCTCCTTCAACCTCCTGCACAAGACCTGCGGCTCGCGACTGAAGCAGCAGTACGTCTGTCAGAAGGAAGGCGTGCTCGTCGAGCGCGACGACATGGTGAAGGGCTACGAGTTCGCCAAAGACCAGTACGTGCGCTTCTCGCCCGAGGAGATCAAGGCGTTCGAGGAAGTCGGCACTCACGCGGTGGAGATCTCGGAGTTCGTGCCGATCGAGTCGATCGACCCCGTGTACTTCGACAAGACCTACTACCTCGCGCCCGACAAGGGCGCGGCGAAGCCCTATGCGCTCCTCGTCGAGGCGCTGAGGCAGGCGGGACGCTGTGGCGTCGGGCGCTGGGCGGCGCGCGGCAAGGGCTATCTCGTGATCCTCCGCCCGATGGGCGACGTGCTCGCGATGCAGCAGCTGCACTACGCGGCGGACGTGCGGCGCTCTAACGAGGTCGAGGTGCCGAAGCCCGAGGTGAAGCCGGCGGAGCTCAAGCTCGCCCAGCAGCTCATCGACCAGCAGACCCAACCCAAATTCGACCCGGAGACCTACAAGGACGAGCTGCACGCGCGGCTCGAGGGGGCAATCCAGAAGAAGGTGGAGGGCCAGGAAATCTCGGTCGCCGAGCCCGCACCCGAGGGCGATGGTAAAGTGATCGACCTCATGGAAGCGCTGCGCGCGAGCCTGGAGAAATCCGAGAAGGCACGCGCGGAGGCTCAGGGGTTCGGTCCCCGCAAGGCTCCCAAGCGTGTCGAGGAGCCGGCGAAGGTGGCCCGCAAGGCAGGCAAGCGCTGAGTCGGAAAGGCGGTACGCCTCGCGAGATGGGAATGCGTTCGTACAGCGTGCGGGACGTGGAGCGGGTCCTGCGACTGTCGCGGGGGACCACGCGTGGCCTCATCAAGGCGGGCTTCGTGAAGCCCGCGCGCGGCGCGCGCCGCGAGTACCGCTTCTCGTTCCAGGATCTGATCGTGCTGCGGGCCGCGCGTGCGCTCATCCAGGCGAAGGTTCCGGCGCGGCGCATCCGCCGCTCGCTGGAGAGTCTGCGCCACAAGCTCCCGGCATCGATCCCGCTCTCGGGGCTCGCGATCGGCGCGGTCGGCGATCACGTGGTGGTGCGCGACGGAGAGAAGCGCTGGCAGGCCGACAGCGGCCAGTACCTGCTGGCTCTCGACATGACTCTGCAGGACGGCGTGCTGCAGCTCGCGGTGCGCAAGCCCGCCGCCGAGCCGGCGCCGGTACACGACTGGTTCGCCCAGGCGCTGACCCTCGAGAGCAGCGATCCCGACGCGGCGCTCAGAGCCTACCGGCTCGCCGTCGACGCCGACCCGCGCAACGCCGCCGCCTGGACCAACTTAGGAAGGCTGCTGCACGAGCGCGGCAGGAAGCGCGAGGCGGATGAGGTGTACCGGCGGGCGGCGAAAAACATCGGTCCCGATCCGCTGCTGCTCTTCAACCACGGCGTGCTGCTCGAGGATCTCGGGAACTCCGCCGCGGCGCTCGCCGCTTACACGCGGGCGCTCGAGGGAGACCCCAACCTCGCCGACTGCCACTACAACCTCGCGCGACTTTACGAAGCCCTCGGCAAGCCGCAGCGTGCGATCCGGCACCTCGGGCAGTACCGACGTCTCGTGAATCACTGAGCAACACGTGCCGCGCTGAGCGGGTGCGGCTCGTCACCCCAGCAGCGCGCCCTGTGTAGACAGAACATGCCGCGGCATTGGGTCGGAACCTCGGGCTACAACTACCCCGAATGGAAGGGCAGCTTCTATCCGGAGAAGCTCCCGGCGGCGAAGATGCTGCCGTACTACGCCGAGCGCTTCGAGACGGTCGAGATCAACTACACGTTCTATCGCACGCCGAACGAGAAGATCCTCGCCGGCTGGAACCGCGAGACGCCGGAGAGGTTCAGGCTGACCCTCAAGGCCCCCAAGCGCATCACGCACATCGCGAAGCTGCGCGATTGCGCGGACCTCCTGCAATACTTTCTGCGGACCGCAGCGACGCTCGGACCCAAGCTCGGCGCGATCCTCTTCCAGCTGCCGCCGTATTTCCGCAAGGATCTCGCGGTGCTCGATGCGTTTCTCGGCGTCCTTCCCGCGGGCACCTGCGCCGCGTTCGAGTTCCGGCACTCGTCCTGGATGGACGCCGACGTGTTCGAGCGGCTCCGGTCGAAGAATCTCGCGCTCTGCATCGCCGACAGCGAGAAATTCTCGACCCCCGTGGAGATCACGGCGAGCTACGGCTATTTTCGTCTGCGCGACGAAGGCTACACGCCCGAGGACCTCGGGCGCTGGGCGGAGACCATCCGCACCCGCGCGGCCGCCTGCGCCGATGTGTTCGTGTACTTCAAGCACGAGGAGGCCGGCATCGGGCCGCAATTCGCCCGCATTCTGCTCGGTGCCCTCTCCGGCGCGCGCGCCTGATGCCACCCGGGACGCGCCCCGCCCCCTCAGGAGACTCCTGCCCGACGGCGAACTTCGGTCGTCGTCACGCGCGCGACGGCGAGCGCGATCACGATACCGAACAGGAAAACGTGTGAGAACAATTCCCCGACTACGTCCGCGACGGGCGGCACGCGCGGGCGCACCTGCGACAGGGGCAGGACCACCAGGTGCATCACCAGGTACATCGCGACGCCGAACGCGGCCCCGCACGACACCGGACGTCGCCTCAGCACGCCGAGCCACCGGCTCGCGAGATAGAAAGCCCACGCCGCGCACTGCGCGATGAAGAAATGCAGCGCCGCTCCGAGCGCGAGCGTCCAGACTCCGAGCGTGAACGCCTCGTGGCCGAGCACGCCGCTCGCGATGGTGCGCAGGATGAATCCCGGCCCGGTGCCCGGATACCGGTAGCCATAGAAGATGAAGGCGAACGTGAGATCGAGCGCACCGGCGAAGAGTCCCCCGAGCGCCACGGGCAGCCAGTGGAGCTGCTGCGAGCCGGACGGGGTTGCCGACATCGGGCGGTTCGCGCCGCTCAACGCAGGGGATCTGCCGCCGTCGCAGCGCCGGCAGGCGGCGGCGCTTCCGCCGGCGCCCCGCTGACCGTCGCCCCGCTGAAGAGATCGGCGACGCACGCCGCTCCTTCGAGCTCGAGCAATGCGCGCTTGATGTGGAGACCGCCGCCGAAACCGGTCAGCGATCCGTCGGCGCCGATCACCCGATGGCAGGGGACGATGATCGGCAGCGGGTTCGCGCCGTTCGCCAGTCCCACGGCGCGCGCGCTCCCTGCCCGGCCGAGGCGCCGCGCGAGCTCGGCATAGGAGAGCGTCTCACCGTACGGGATGGCGCTGAGGGCCTCCCAGACCGCGAGCTGGAACCGAGTGCCCACCGGGGCCAGCGGCAGCGTGAAGACCCGGCGCGCGCCGCGGAAGTATTGATCGAGCTGCGCGAGCGCCGCCTCGAAAGGCGCGCCGCTCTCGCGCCACGCTTCAGCCGGTCGCAGCGCATGCGGGCCGGACTGGAAGTGCACTCTTCCAAGGCCCGTGGCGTCGCCGGCGAGCAGCAACCGACCGACGGGTGAGTCGGTCTCGCACCAGAAGGTCATAGGCTCCGTGCGCGTCATGCGCATGAATGCTACGCCGCCCGCCGCACGCGCGCCCGCCCGCTCGGGACCTGCCGAAGGCGCGCCGCCGCGCCGGCCGCCGCACCCCACAGGTGCACCACCGCATAGCCCCGCCATGGGCGCCACTCGCGCGAGCGCTCATCGAGCTCGCGCGTCGTCAACGAGCCGCGCCCAGGCGGCGCCGCCATGCGACGCAGCACCAGATCGCCCGTAGGCAGCGCATCGGGCTCGCCGAGCGCTCGGAGCGCAACGTACTGCGCGGTCCACGGACCGATCCCGGGGAGCGCTGCCATCGCAGCGGCGAGCTCCTCGGGGGCGGCGCCGAAGTCGATGCCGCGCTCGAGCCAGGCGCGGGCGAGCGCGCGCAGCGTGGCCTGGCGCGCCCCAGTGATGCCGAGGCCCTCGAGATTCGCGCCCGCGAGATTCGCGGGTCCGGGAAAAAGGAGTGTCAGGCCATCCGTCCCGCCGGCGATCGCCATTCCCGCTCTCTCGACGAGTCGTCGCGCGAGCGTGCAGCCGGCCGCGACGCTCACCTGCTGGCCGAGCACGGCGCGCACCGCGCACTCGAACACATCCCACGCGCCCGGAATGCGCAGCCCCGGCCGTTCGCGTACCAGCGGTCCGATCAGCGGGTCGGTGGCGAGCTCGACGCCGATGCGGGCGGGGTCCGCGGCCAGATCGAACGCGCGGCGCGCCACCGAGGCGAGCTGCAGGAGCGAGGCCGGCGGCGCACCCGTCACCCGCAGCTCGAGCGCGTCCTCGCCCGAGAGCGCGCGCACACAGATGAGCGCGTGCCCGCCCTCGCAAGCGACGGTGCGCGCATAGCCGCGCTCATCGACCCGCTCGACACCGGGGATCGCGCGCGCCGCCAGGAAGTCGCGCACGTGGGTCCAGTCGTACGGCGGCCGGTACGCGAGCTTGAGCACCACCTCCTCCGCACCGCCGCCAACGCCGCCGCGGCGGCCCGCCCTGCGAAGCTCGCGCGGCGTCCGGCCGTAGGCGCGGCGGAACGCGTCGTTGAAACGGCGGCAGCTGCCGAAACCGGCCGCCATCGCGATCTGCGTGATCGGCAGGCGGGTCTCGGTCAGCAGGCACACCGCGAAATGCAGGCGGCGCGTCTGCGCGACCGCGATCGGGGAGGCGCCCACGTGGCGGGCGAACAGTCGCACCAGGTGGCGCGCGCCGATCCCGAGCCGCCCCGCGAGCGTCTCGACCGAATCTTCATCGAGCGCGCCGTCGTTGATCAGCCGCAGCGCGCGGCGCACCACCGCAGCGGTCCCGAGCCAAGCGGGTGTGCCGGGCGCGGCCTCCGGGCGACAGCGCAGGCATGGCCTGAATCCCGCCGCCTCGGCGGCCGCGGGGGTGCCGAAGAAGCGCACGTTGGAGCGCTTGGCGTAGCGCGAGGGACAGATCGGCCGGCAGTAGATGCCGGTCGAGGTCACGGCGATGAAAAACTTGCCGTCGAAGCGGGGATCGCGGCTGATGCGGGCGCGATTCAGCGCCTCCGGGTCGAGTCCCGAAATGCTCTCCATGGCGCCCAACATAGCGCGGGGGCGGCGGCACGAGTAGCCATTTTCGGACCTGGCGGCCCGTGCCCCGCCCGCGCCGCTTGCGTCAGGCAGCCCCGTCACGCGGCAGCGTGGCGAGCAGCTCCGCGAGGAGCTCGAAGCAGCTGTTCCACCCCCCTTCGTGTCCGTCGCGAGAGGCGACCGATTCGAAGTTCCCCTGGTGGAACGTCATCTCGGTGCGACCGTTGCGCTCCCTCAACGTGACGGTCACGAGCGTCTCCGGGCCGGGTCCGCCGCCGGCATCGAGCCAGGCGTGCGTGAACACCAATCGCTCGGGCGGCACGATCTCGCGGTACACGCCGCGCATGCGGTGATCCTCGCCCTGGGGCGAGCGCATCCAGGCGAAGAACGCGCCGCCCACGCGCAGCTCACCCCGGTTCTCGATCATGCTGAAGCCGCGCGGGCACGACCACTGCGCGAGGTGCTGCGGCTCGGTCCAGGCGCGGAACACGAGCGCGCGCGGTGCGTCGAACGTGCGGCGGATCGTCAGCTCGCGCTCCGCGACGGGCGCGGCGGCGCTATCTTGGGCTCTTGCGGCCATCTCTTCTCTCCTTGCGTTGCAACCTGGCGAGATAGGCATCGAGGCGCTCGAAGCTCCTCTCCCAGTAGCGCCGATAGCGCTCGGTCCATTCCGCCACCTCCCGCAGCGGCCGCGCCTCGAGCCGGCAAGGCCGCGACTGCGCCCGGCGGCTGCGGACGATGAGCCCGGCCCGCTCGAGCACCTTCAGATGCTTCGAGATCGCCGGCTGGCTCATGCGGAAGGGCTTCGCGAGCTCCATCACCCCCGCCTCCCCGCCGGCGAGGCGGGCGAGGATCGCGCGGCGCGTCGGGTCGGCGAGCGCGGCGAAGGTCTGGTCGAGGCGGTTGGCCGTCACGCGTATAAAACCATATGGTTATATAACCGGAGAGTGTTTTAACCCCGGCGCCGTGCAGCTGTCAAGAGGCCGTCGAGCGAGCGATCCTCAGCGTAGTGACCGCAGCGTCCCGAGCGTGGAGTCGCGCAGCGTGTCGATCGCGCCGTCGATGCGCTCGACGGCGGTCTGGTCGTCCTTACCCAAGCCTTCCCAATTCCCCCCCCACACCTGCTGCAGCCGCTCGGCCTGCGCCGGCACCGGCGCAGGCGCCAGCTTCGAGAGGTCTTGAATCGCCAGCACGTAGGTCCAGCCGGTGCGGGGATTGCCGCCCGCCTGGTCCCGGTCGTATTGCGCGAGGAACACGACACGCTTGAGATCGGCGAGCTTCATGAGCAGCTCAAAGGCCGCGGCGCGGACGTTCCGGTTGTGCTCGGTGCGCTCGTTGCGCCAAGTGTTATATCCGAGACTACCGAGCGCCACCACTAGGCTTATGAGCGCCACGGCGTTGTCGCGCAGCTGGCGGCCGACGGTGGTCATAGCGGCTTAGTCTGAACCCTCGCGCGTCGCGACTCCACAGAACGCGTTGCCGCAGGCCCCTGCCCGCGAGTTTGCGGCAGAGCCAGGGCTATACTCGCCATCCTCAGCTCTTGCTTCGAGGAGTCTCGAGTGCCTGCCCGGCGTGCGAAAACACCGCGCGCTCACCGCTCGCCCGCCTGCTACGCGCACGAGCTCGAGCCTGTGCCGCGAGCCGGGCGCGGCGATATTCAGGTCAAGCGCATCTACGAGCCGCCCGATCCCGCGGACGGCTATCGGGCGCTCATCGACCGGCTGTGGCCGCGCGGAATCAGCCGGCCGCGCGCCGCGCTCGATAACTGGCTCATCGACCTCGCGCCGAGCACGGAGCTGCGTAAGTGGTTCCACGAGGACCCCCGGCGCTGGACGCAGTTCGTCCGGCGCTATCGCGCGGAGCTCCGCGCTCAGGCGCCGATGCTCGAGGCTCTGCGCCAGCGCGCCCGGCAGCAGCGCCTGACGCTCCTCTACGCGGCGCGCGACCCGCGGCGCAATCACGCGCTCGTGCTGCGCGACGTGCTGCGCAAGGCTAACGCCGCCCGGTGCGAGGAACGATGATGACATCGAGGACCGCCGCGCTCGCGACGCCGGCGCGATCGCTGCGCTATGGGCAGCTCAGGACCATCGTGCTGCTCTTCGGCGGCTATGCGGCCTGTTATTACTGTCGGGCGGATCTGTCGGTCGCCACGCCGCTTCTCGTCGAGGAGCTCGGCCGATACGGAGTCGGCCACGGCGAAGCGCTGGTGCAAATCGGCTCGATGACCTCCCTCGGCGTCCTCGCCTACGCGCTTGGCAAGCTCTTCCTGACCGGCCTCGGTGACTACTGGGGCGGCCGGCGCAACTTCCTCATCGGCGTCGGGGGCGCGATGCTCTTCACGCTGTGCTTCGCTGCGGGCGGCGGCGTGCCGGTGTTCACGCTGGCGTGGGTCGGGAATCGCCTGACGCAATCGGTCGGCTGGGCCGGTCTCATCAAGCTGTCCTCCAAGTGGTTCGACTATTCCTCCTACGGGTCGATCATCGGCATCCTGAGCATCAGCTATCTCGTGGGCGATGCCGCCGCGCGGCAGCAGATGGGGATGCTGATCGAGCGCGGCTACGGCTGGCGGTCGCTGTTCGTGTTCGCCGCGATCGTCGCGGCAGTCTGGCTGGTTGCGAGCCTTCTGTTCCTGCGCGAGTCGCGCGCCGCCGAGGGGCACCCGGAGGCGACGCCTAACCCCCTCAACCTGTTTGCCGCCTCGGAATCGCGGCCGGCGAGCGCGGGTGCGCTGCTCCTGCCGTTGCTGCGCAGCCGCGCGTTCATCCTCGTTTGTGCGCTGTCGTTCGCGTGCACGATAATCCGCGAGACCTTCAACACCTGGACACCGATGTATCTGCGCGACCATCTCGGATACAGCGTGAGCGAGTCTGCCGGCGTCAGCGCGATATTCCCGGGCGTGGGCGTCGCTTCGGTGCTGCTCGCGGGCTGGCTCAGCGACCGCCTCGGCCTCAATGGCCGCGCGCTCCTCATGTTCCTCGGGCTCGGGGCCACCGCCGCCGCGCTGGTGGTGCTCATGTCGGTGCGCCCGGGCGCTTCCACATCGCCCCTGGCCGTGACGCTGATCGGGGTCGTGGCCTTCTGCCTGCTCGGTCCCTACTCCTACCTTGGAGGCGCTTTTGCGCTCGATTTCGGCGGCAAGCAGGCGAGCGCCGCCTCCTCGGGAATCATCGACGGCATCGGCTACCTCGGCGGAGTGCTCGCCGGAGACAGCGTCGCGCGGGTCGCGGTGGCGTACGGCTGGCAGGGGGTGTTCGTGAGCCTTGCGGCGGTGAGCGCGGTGGCGGCGGTGTGCGCCGGAGTCCTGCTCGGGCTCAACACCCGAGCGGCCCACACGCGGGCCGCAGTCGCCGCGGCCGCGGCGGAGACGACTCGTGGCTAGAGACGTCACGGCGGAGATCCTCACGATCTACGCGGCGCATGGCCCGGGCGCGTACTTCGGCGAGCGCGTGTCGATGACCGAGCACGCGCTGCAGACCGCGCACTTCGCCCGAGAGGCCGGCGCGCCCGAGGCGCTGGTGCTCGCGGCGCTGCTGCACGACATCGGCCACCTGCTCGAGCGGCTGCCGGCCGAGATCGCCGACTGGACCGCGGATGCGCATCACGAGACCCTCGGCGCGCGCTGGCTGGCCGAGCGCTTCGCCCTGGAGATCTCCGAGCCGGTGCGCCTGCACGTCGCCGCCAAGCGCTACCTCTGCGCCACCGATCCGAACTATCTCGCAAAGCTGAGCCCGGCTTCGGTGCACACGCTGAAGTTGCAGGGCGGCCCGATGGCGGCGGCCGCAGTGGCGCGGTTCGAGCGCGAGCGCTACTTCAGCGAGGCCGTCCAGGTGCGGCGCTGGGACGATGAAGGAAAGGTCGCGGATCTGCGCACCGCGCCGCTCGAGTCCTACGCCGGCCTGATCACGCGCTTCGCGCGCCCGGCCTAGTTTGCCATGTGACGCCCGCTGCGAGCGACGCGCGCGGCGCCGCGGCGGCTCAGTGCGCCGCGAGGATCGCGCGCCAGTTGATGATCGCGTTCCAGAGCATCCGCTGGTCGCCGCGATTGAGATCCCGATGCAGCGGGTTGAAGTTGAAGGCGATGACGTGACCCGCGCCCGAGCGCAGATCAAGGATCGCCGGGTGTCCGATCAGGTTCTCCTCGCCCCATGCCTGCCCGCTCACGACGAGCGGCGCTCCCTCCCGATCGCCCCACTCGAGCACCACGGCGCTGGTGTCCAGCGGTCCATCGAGACAGGTCGTGCAGTACGCCATGCGTAACCACCGGCGCGGGATGGAATAGCGCGCGAAGTTCTGGCGGAAGACATAGGTGCGCGCCCCATAGCCGTACGCGATCGGGTGATCGGGCCGCGCGAATGACACGCGCACGTGCGCCCCGGGGGTGCGGGTGACGGAGGACTGGGAGGCCGCCGCCGCCGCCGCCCCGCCTCCCTGAGTGCTGCGCGGGACGCCCCCGGACTCCCGGCGCACGCCGCGCACGATGCCGCTCTCGAGCGGCAGCATCGAGCCGTTGCCGAGCGTGATCAGCAGACCCCCGGAATCGACGAAGCGCTGCAGCTCGGCGACGCCGCTCCAGCCGATGCCGCCGGTGATGTCGTCGGATTCGGCCGGAGTGCCGAGACTCGGCGTGGCGCGGGTCTTCTTGAAGGGCATGGGGCCCCAGGCCCTCGGGATGCCCTGAATCTGCTCGGCGAGCTCGAGATCGACGTGCCCGTAGAGCAGAACGTCGTACTTATCGCGGAGCCTGCCGGCGCGGATGTCCTCGTCGCGCACGTAGATATAAGGAATGTGCCGCTGGTCGAGCGTGTAGCGCGCCCACCCGATGGTGTCGGTATCGGCCCAAGGCACCCAGAGCCCGAGCCTTGGTGCGGGCGCGGCGTGGCTTGCGACCTCAGGCGCCGAGCGTGTGCTCGCGAAGTCGAGCCCGAGAGTCTCCGCCGTCTGCGTGAGCGCCGCCGCGAGGCCCGACTGCGGAGCGAGGATCCACGATCCGGCGGGATAAGGGCTGCCGTTCGCGGTGAACGCGCGCTCGGCGATGCCCACCTTGAACCGGGCAAGCCGGTAGCGGGCCTCGAGCAGCCCCTCCTGCCCCGTGTCGGCGAGAAGGTAAACCGGCCCCTCGCCCAACACCTGCCCACGAGGCCGGGGCGCCTCGCCGAGAGCGGTGAGCTGCGCCCCACGCACCGCGGGGTCCGCGGTCGCAATCGCCGCGAGGTGGTAGTGAGCCGGGAGCTCCCAGGAGACATCGTCGTAAGCCTCCCCGCCCTCCTTCGGATAGCTCTGGGCGCTCAGGAGATCCAGCGCGTAGTCGCGGTACGGCTGGTCGAGCCGCACGACGTAGGTTCCGGCGGCAAAGCTCCCTTCCTTGAGCGTCAGGTCGGTCGCGGCCCGGTGCACCTCGATGCCCTGCGCGAGGAGTCGCGCCACGAGCTGCGCCACGCGCGCCGGATCCCCCTGGCGGTCGGGAATCAGGAACGCATAGGGCGACTGCTCGAGGCCGCGGCGGTAGGAGTGCACCGCCTTCAGGTAGTAATTCTCGAGCAGCCGCTTCGACTGCTGCGCGGTGTCATCCAGCGCCGCGAGCATCGCGGTCTCGTTGTAGTTCACGTTGTCGCGCGCCGACCAGGTGAAGCTCTTCTGCGCCGGCGGCGGCAGCGGCCGATACCACTCGACGCTGGTGTCGTTCTCGGGCTGCTCGGGGACGAGCGTCTCGGCGGTGCCGTTGCCGAAGGTCTCGTAACCGCGGCCGTCGGCGTTGTGGTTGGTCGCGATCGCATCGAGGTACAGGTGCGCGAAGTCGTCGCCGAAATTCCAGGTCCACACCCCGGGCATGCCAAGCGCGGTCAGCGTCTGCACCTCATGGAAGCTGAGCTCGAGTCGCTCGGCGTAGGTGAGCGGATCGACGTGCTCGTTGATCGGGCCGGTGCCGTTCCAGGTGACAAGCAGCGCGATGCTCTCGTGCAGGTCGTGGATTACCTGCGGGTGCCACTCGCGGAACATGTGAAACACCGCGCGGGTGGTCTCGTGGACCTGCTGGTGCGCGTCGCGGTTGATGTCGACGAAGGCGTACTTCGACCAGTAGGGAGGCGCCTGCCGCGGCAGAGTCGCGAGATCGGTCTTGCCCTTGAGGAAGCGGTAGAACCACTCGACCTGCTTGTCGCGGCCGTCGGGATTCGACACCGGGTTGATCAGCACCACGAGACTCTCGCGGATGCGGCGGATCATCGGCTGCTCGGAGACCGCGAGCCGGTACGCGAGCTCGAGCACCGACTCGGTCGAGCCGGTCTCATCCGAGTGCAGCGCCGCGTTGAAGTAGTAGATCGGGCGGGCGTTGGCCACGATCTGCCGGGCAGCCGCCGCGTCCGTGCGGCGCGGATCGGCGAGCGCCGCGGTCGCGGCCTTGAGGCGCTCGAGGTCGGCGATCCCCGCCTCGTCCGCGATCGCGAGCATCACGATCTCGCGACCCTCCTCCGAGCGCCCGATGGTGAAGAGCCGCACCCGGGGCGAGCCCTGCGCGAGCGCGCGGCAATAGGCATAGGCGGTCTGCGAGTTGACGAGCTCGCCCGCCGCCCCCGGAATCCGGTGGAGGTATGCACGCGGCGAGACCACGGTGGCGGAGGCCGGCAGATACGCGACCCAGGGCGACAGAAACCGCGTCTCGGTCGTCGCCCGCGCGATCTCCTCGACCGAGCCGGGCTCCGGGGTGTCGGGAGCGGCCGACTGACCCGACGAGAGCGCCGGGGCGGCGAGCGCAAGCAGACCGAGCAATGCGAGCGGCTTGTCGTACATGAATACCTCCCGGCGGTTGCACGCGCGTTGAATTCTTGGTGCGGGCTGGTGCGGGCAAGTATATCTTATTGAACATTCGCTCAACTGCGGGCAGACTTTCGAGCATGGTGCGCAATCCGCGCTACGACATCCTGTTCGAGCCCGTGAGGATCGGGCCGGTCACCGCGCGCAACCGCTTCTACGCGGTCCCGCATGCCGCCGGCATGACCAACTCCATGCCGCACATGCGGGCGAAGTTTCGCGAGACCAAGGCCGAAGGCGGCTGGGGCGTCGTGTGCACGGGCTACGTCTCGATTCACCCGAGCTCTGACGATGCGCCGCTGCCGTTTGCGACGCTCTGGGACGAGGACGACGTCCGCTCGCACGCACTCATGACCGAGGCGGTGCACCGGCACGGCGCGCTCGCGGGCATCGAGCTCTGGCACGGCGGCGGCTCGGTCATGAACCGCGTGACTCGCACGGCGCCGCTCTCGCCCTCCGGGACCTCGTGGATGGCGACGCACGTGAATTTCATGGGTAACCAGCGGCCGCGGGCGATGGACGCGCACGACATCGCGGCGCTCCTGCGCTGGCAGGCGGAGGCGGCGCGCCGGGCGCGACGCGCCGGATTCGACATCGTGTACGTCTACGCCGGCATGGGCTATCTGCCCTACGAATTCCTGCTGCCGGAGTGGAATCTGCGCACCGATGCCTATGGCGGAAGTCTCCGCAACCGGGTGCGGATCGTGCGCGAGCTCCTCGAGGTCACGCGGGAGGCGGTCGGCGAGCGGTGCGCGGTGGCGCTGCGCATCAGCCTCGAGGAGCTGCGCGCGAGGCCGAGCGAAGTCGCCCCGTCCGAAGCCCACGAGCTAGTCGGGCTGCTCGCGGATCTGCCGGACCTCTGGGACGTCAAGCTCGACTCCTCGCCGACCGACTGTGCCCCGTCGCGATTCTCGCCCGAGGGGAGCCACGAGCCGATCGTCGAGTTCGTGAAGAAGCTCACCCGCAAACCCGTGGTCGGCGTCGGCCGCTTCACCTCCCCCGACGCCATGGTGGGTCAGATCCGGCGCGGGGTGCTCGATCTCATCGGCGCCGCGCGGCCCTCGATCGCCGACCCGTTCCTGCCGCGCAAGATCGACGAGGGACGCGAGCAGGACATCCGCGAGTGCATCGGCTGCAACATCTGCATCTCGAGCTGGCACGATTCGGTGCCCGTGCGATGCACCCAGAATCCGACCATCGGAGAAGAGTGGCGCCGCGGCTGGCATCCCGAGCGCATCCCCCAGGCGGGGAGCACGAGCTCGATCCTCGTGGTCGGCGCAGGTCCCGCGGGCCTCGAGTGCGCGCTGTCGCTCGGCCGGCGGGGCTACGAGGTGAGCGTGGCGGAGGCGGCGGACGAGATCGGCGGGCGGCTGCGCTTCGAGACGCGCCTCCCGGGGCTCGCCGCCTGGGGCCGCGTCCTCGACTGGCGCCGCGCCCAGCTCGAGCGCCTGCCGAACGTCAGCATCTATCGCGGCAATCGCCTCAGCGCCGAGGAGATCCTGGAGCTCGGCAACACCCACGTGGTCATCGCCACGGGCGCGCGTTGGGCACGCCTCCTGTACTCGGCGCTCGAGATCCCGGCGGGCAGGCTCGAGGGCCCCGGCATCTTCACGCCCGACGACGTCGCCGAGGGCGCGCGGATCGAAGGGCCGGTCGCCGTCTACGACTTCGACAACTACTACATGGGGAGCGTCCTCGCCGAGCACCTGGCGAGGTCCGGGCAGCGCGTCGCCTACGTGACGCCCGCCGGGCATGCCTCGGCGTGGGCCATCATGAGCAACGAGCAGCCGCAGATCCATCGGGCGCTGTTCTCGGCCGGGGTCGCGCTGCACACGCTGTCGCGCGTGACGGCATTCGCGCCGGGCGAGCTGACGCTCACCGGCCAGTTCACGGACGCGACGACACGGATCCCGTGCCGGTCGCTCGTCATCGTCGGCGCGCGCTTCGCCAGCGATGCGCTCCACCAGTCGCTCGCCGCGCAGCCTGAGGAGCTTACCGCGGCGGGCATCCGCTCGGTCACCCGGATCGGGGACGCGCTCGCACCCGGGGCGATCGTGCACGCCGTGTACAGCGGCCACCGCTATGCGCGGGAGCTCGATGCCGACCCCGCGACGCTCGGGTTTCGGCGCGATGCGCCGCTCGCGCGGCACACGACGCCCGCTGCCGCCTCACGCGCCGCGCGCGGGGATCTGGAGAGACTCACGTGAGCACCTCCGGGCTCCCGCCGCGCGTTGCCGGCATGGAAGCGACGCTCCCCTCGACCTGGTATCGGTCCGAGAGCGTGCTGGCGGTGGAGAAGGAGCGGATCTTCTGCCGGGAGTGGGTCTGTGCCGGCCGCGAGGAGGAGCTCGCCGGGCCCGGAGCGTTCCGCGTTCTCGATGTCCTCGGCGAGAGCATCATCCTCTTGCGCAACCGCGAGGGGGCGCTGCGCGCCTTCTACAACGTCTGTCGCCATCGCGGCGCGCGACTGTGCCGCGCGGCGGCTGCGCGCGCTTCGGGCGCGGCGGCGGAATCGCCCGTGGCGCGCCAGCTCCCCGGCGGCATCTCGGGCGGCCGCATCACCTGCCCCTATCACCAGTGGACCTACGACTTGAACGGCCGCCTGATCGCCGCGCCCTGGCTGATGAGCGAGCCGGAATTCGACAAGAGCCTCTTCAGCCTGTATCCGGTGGGTGTCGAGTGCTGGGGCGGCTTCGTGTTCGTGAACCTGAGCCCCGGGAAGGGCGGATCGCTCGCAGAGCAGCTCGGCGCGATGCCCAAACGACTCGCCCGCTACCCCCTGAGCGAGCTTCGGATCGGCCACACGATCCGCTACCAGGTGGGCGCGAACTGGAAGGTGCTCTGCGAGAACTACAACGAGTGCTATCACTGCGGGGGCGTGCACCCGGAGCTCTGCGCGCTCGTGCCGGCGTTCCGCGAGCGCGGCGGCGGCAATCTCGACTGGCTGCGCGGCATCCCGCATCGGGACGGCGCCTACACCTTCACGAAATCCGGCACGTCGCGCCGGCGCCCCTTCCCGACGCTGAACGAGGATGAGCGGGTGCGCCACAAGGGCGAGCTGGTGTTCCCGAATCTCTTCGTGAGCCTCGCCTGCGAGCACGTGGCGGCGTTCATCCTCGAGCCGCGCGGCGCGGCGCGCACCGACATCACCTGCCATTTCCTCTTCGAGCCCTTCGAGATCGACAAGCCCGACTTCGATCCGAGCGACACCACGAAATTCTGGGATCTCGTCAACGCCCAAGACTGGGCGATCTGCGAGGCGGTGCAGCAGGGAATCAGCGCGCGCGTGCACGAGCGCGGCTTCTACGCGCCCATGGAAGACTTCAATCTCGACATCCGCCGCTACGTCCTGGAGCGGATCGGCGACTCGGTCGACTCGTGAGGAGCCCGCCGCCCGCGGCAGCGTCCTCGTCCTCCCCGCAGCGCATCCGCGTTCGCTGGAAGATATTTCTCTTCCTTTTCGGCTTCGGCTTCATCGCCTACGTGCAGCAGCGAGGCATCACGGTGGCCGGCTACCGGATGATGTCGGATCTCGGTCTCACTCAGATGCATATCGGCTGGCTCGAGACCGCGCTCCTCATCGGTTACACCGCGATGCAGTTCCCGGGCGGGGTGATCGGCCAGCGTCTCGGGGCGCGCCGGATGTTCGTCCTCATCGGGCTCATCGGCTTTGCCGCCTGCATGGCGACCCCGGTCGCACCGCTCTTCCTCAAGGGCGAGGCGCTCTTTGGAGTGCTGCTCGCGGCGCAGCTCCTCCTCGGCGCATCCCAGGGGCCGATCTTCCCCGTTTCTGCGGGAGTGTTCGAGGCCTGGTTCACGCCCGATCGGTGGGCTCTGGTGCAGGGCCTGCAGAGCATGGGCCTCGGCCTCGGAGCCTCCCTCACGCCGCCCCTGATCGCCTGGCTCATGTCCGCCTTCGACTGGCAGCGGGCGCTCGCCTGGACGACGCTGCCGGCGCTCGTGCTCATTGCGTGGTGGGCAGGGTACGGCCGGAACAGCCCGGCCGAGCACCCGGCGGTGACCGCCGAGGAGCTCGCCGAGCTCGGGCCCGAGCCGCCGGCGCGCCCGGACGCGTCGATTTCCTGGTCCCGCGTGTGGGAGCTCATGAAGGATCGCGACGTGCTGACGCTCACGGTCTCGTACGTGTGCATGAACTACGTGTTCTACCTGCTCGCCAACTGGTGCTTCCTCTATCTCGTGCAGGAGCGGCACTTCACCGTACTCGAGAGCGGATGGCTGGCGAGCACGCCGCCGCTCGCGGCCGCCATCGGCGCAGGGGTGGGCGGCGCGCTCGCGAGCTTCCTCGGCAAGCGCTACGGCGTGCGCACGGGCCTCAGGATCCTGCCCCTCGTGTCGCTCCCGGCCGCGGGCCTCCTCGAGTTCGTGGCGGTGGACGCGACGAACCCCTACCTCGCGGTCGCCGCGCTCGCGCTGTGCTTCGCGTGCGTCGAGCTCAACGAAGGTCCCTTCTGGGCGGCGATCATGCATGTCGCCCGCGCCGATTCCATGGCGGCATCGGGGCTGCTCAACACCGGCGGGAACGTCGGCGGGCTGATCGCCACCCCGATCGTGGCCTACCTCTCGGGCCATCACCACTGGTCCACGGCCTTCCTGATCGGGACCGTCTTCGCGGTCGCGAGTGCCGCCGCGTGGCTGCTGGTCGATCCGACTCGCCGTGCGGTTGCGACGGGTGCGGCCGCAAGCACTTGACGGGATGCGCACCGCGCGGCGCGAGACCGCGCGCCTGTAGTATTACGGTCCTCACCGAAACAGGAGCCAAAGATGCTGTCCTCGACGATCACCCGATCCCTTTGGTGCGTCCTCGTGTTGGCGCTCATCGCATCCGGGCCGGCCCTCCCGGCCGAGATGTCCGGCGTGCTCAAGACGCGCACCGTCGTGCTCATCGTGAGCGACGGGCTGCGCTGGCAGGAGATCTTCACCGGAGCGGACCCCGAGCTCTTGAACGACAAGAACGGCGGCATCTGGGAGACGGAGCGGGAGCTGCGGCGCGAGTTCTGGCGCACCGACCCGGCCGAGCGGCGCAAGGCCCTGTTCCCGTTCCTCTGGGGCACGGTCGCCGTGCGCGGCCAGATTTTCGGCAACCAGACCCAGGGCAGCATTGCCCGCGTCACCAACGGCCTGGCCTTCTCCTATCCCGGCTACAACGAGATGCTCACCGGGCACCCGGACGCGCGCATCAACTCGAACGAATTCGGCCCGAATCCCAACCTCACCGTATTCGAGTGGCTGAACGGCCTGCCGGAGCTTCACGGGCACGTCGCGGTATATGCCACCTGGGGGGCGTTCAAGGACATCTTCAACGTGGGTCGGAGCCACCTTCCGGTGCAGGCGGGTTGGGATCCGCCGTATCGGGGCACGACGAGCGCGCGCCAGGAGCTGCTCAACCGCCTGTACCGGTCCACCACTCCCCTCGAGGACGGCGACGTCTACAACGCGTTCCTGCAGGTGCCGCTCCTCGACTCCCTCCCGGCCCAGCAGGCGCGCGTCCTCTTCGTCGGCTACGGCGAGACCGACCTCTGGGGGCACATCGGCCGCTACGATCAGCTGCTGCACAGCGCGCACCTCTTCGATCATTTCGTCGAGGAGCTCTGGAACGCCATGCAGGCGCTGCCGGCGTATCGCGACCGGACCACCTTCATCATCACGGCCGATCACGGGCGCGGCAGCGGACCGGTCGAATGGAAAGAGCACGGCGTCAAGCAGCAAGGCTCGGAGAACATCTGGATCGCGGTGCTCGGGCCCGACACGCCACCGCTCGGGGAGCGTAGGCACACTGCGCCCGTCACGCAGGCCCAGATTGCGGCGACCGTCGCGGCGCTGCTCGGCAAGGACTACCGGCAGGCGGTGCCCGAGGCCGCCGCGCCGATCGCCGACGTGCTCCGGTAGCACGGGCTCACGACCGGCCCCGTAAGGCGAGCTTCGGCCCGCAGTGCCTTGCTACGCGAGCGCGGTGCCGAACAACGCGAGCATCCGGCTCCAGGCCTTCTCCGCCTGCTCGCGGTTGTAGACCCGCGCATCGATCGGGCACCAGCCGTGGATGGTGCCGGGATAGACCTCGATCTCGGCGGGGAGCTTCGCTTTCGCGAACGCTTCGCGAAGAACCGTCTTCGCTTCGGGCTGGCGCTGGTCGTCGCTCTCGGCGATGGCGATGAGATAGCGCGCCTGCATCTTCGGCACGAGCAGATGCGGGCTGTCGGGCTTGTCGGTCACCAGACTGCCGCCGTGAAAGGAAGCGCCCGCTCAGATGCGATCGGGAAGCGCTGCGGCCGCGCGCATCGTGAACGGCCCGCTCATGCAGTAGCCCACGGCAGCCATCCTGCGCTTCCGGTCGACCGATGGCTGGCCGTCGAGCCAGGTGACGAACGCCCGCGCGTCGATGACGACCCGGTCCGGCGTCAGCGGCTTGAGGAGCGCCATGAGAGCGTCGCGAGTCGCGGGATCCTCGAAATCGGCGTTCTCGGGCGCGGTGGGGGCTCGCTTCGAGCGGTAGAAGGGATTCACGACCAACACCGAGTAGCCGGACGCGGCGAGTCTCCTGCTCATCTGACGGAATGCCGGACGCAGCCCGAAGATATCGGGCCACATCAAGACCCCGGGATGCGCGCCCTTCGAGGGATGCACGAAGTAAGCGTCCGCCGGGCCATCGGGTGTCTTGATGTCCACATCCGATTCCGCCACTTCCGCGCCGGCCGCGCCTGCAACCCGTGGCAGGAGCGACACGAGGCCGACGCCGAGACTCAGCGCCCCGAAGTGCCGCCGCGACAGCTCGCCTGACCTCAGGCGGTAGGAAACGACATCCTCGACCAGGTCCTCATCGCACATGATCTCCCTCCATCGCCCGATCCGGCCGGCCCGCCCGGCCAGCACCGCCGCCGCATCCCATCAACTCAGGTAGAGCCCGCCATGCCGCTCCCGCAATGCGCTTTTCTGCACCTTGCCCATGGCGTTCCGGGGCAGCTCGGCAACGACGAGCACGCGCTTCGGCAGCTTATAGTGCGCGAGCCGTGTGCCGAGAGCCTCGATGATCGCGTCCTCCGAGAGCGAGGCTCCGGACTTCGGCACGACCGCGGCGGTCACTCCCTCGCCAAAGTCCGGATGCGGCACGCCGAACACCGCGCTCTCCAGCACCCCGGGCAGCGCATCGAGCTCGAGCTCCACTTCCCTCGGATAGACATTGCACCCGCCGCTGATGACCAGATCCTTGGCCCGACCGACGATGTGGACGTAGCCGTCGCGATCGATGCGTCCGAGATCTCCGGTCTTGAACCAGCCGTCCGCGGTGAATTCTCCGGCGGTCTTGCCGGGATCCCGCCAGTAGCCGGCAAAGACATTGGGTCCGCTCACCTCGAGCGTACCGATCACGTCGGGCTTGCGCTCCACAGCCCCGGTTTCGGGATTCGTCACGCGGATGCCGATCCCCGGCAGCGGCGGCCCCACCGAGCCCGGCACCCGCGGGCCATCGTAAGGATTCGACGTGTTCATCAGTGTCTCGGTCATGCCGTAGCGCTCGAGGATCACGTGACCGGTGCGCCGGAAGAACTCCTGGTGAGTCTCGATCGGAAGCGGCGCCGAGCCCGACACGAACAGCCGAACGTGCGCCGTCGCTTCGGGATTGAGCCCTGCCTCGTGCAGCAACCGCGTGTAGTGGGTGGGCACGCCCATGAAGACCGTGGCCTCCTTGAAGTGCTGCAGCACCTCGGCGCTGTCGAACTTCGGCAGCAGCAGGATACTCGAGGCCGAGGCCAGCACGGTATTGATCGCGGTCAGGAGGCCATGCACGTGAAAGAGCGGCAGCACGTGCAGCAGGACGTCCTCGCCGCTGAAGCGCCAGGCTTCCGCCAGCACCGTTGCATTGGAGGCGAGATTCGCGCGAGTCAGCATCGCGCCCTTGGAGCGGCCCGTGGTTCCGGACGTGTAGACGAGCGCTGCGACTGAATGCGGTTGATGGGCGCCCGGTGACGGGTCTTCGGGCTCGGACACTCGCGCCAGCCGCGACAGCGACCCCTCGCCGTCCGCGCCGAGCGTTTCGAGGAGTTGCACGCCGGCGCGAGCCGCGATCGGCTCGAGCGTGTCCGCCTCGCCCGGAGGCACGATGGCGATGCGCGGACTCGAGTCGCGCAGAAGGTAATCGAACTCCTGGGGCGAAGCGCCCACATCGATCGGCACGTACAACGCGCCCATCCGCAGGCACGCGATGTAGAGCAGCACGGCCTCAACGGACTTCTCGACCCGGGCGGCCACCCGGTCTCCCGTCGTCACGCCCCGCCGCGTCAGCGCGCAGGCGAGACGCGCCGAGCCATTGCTCAGAGTCTGGTAGCTGAGGCCTCTCCCCGTGGGAGTCCTGAGGAACAACCGATGCGGATGCTCGCGGGCGTTGCGCTCGATCCACTCGGCGGGATCGACGACCGACGATGCGCTGATTGTCGAGCCCGTTCGCATGAGTGTGGCGGGGTTCGCTCAGTCCCGCTGACCGGACGGCGGAACGGCCGTGAGCCACTGTTCCGCGAGCCGCACCCACATCGAGCCGCCGAGCGGTATCAGCGCGTCGTTGAAGTCGTAGCTCGGGTTGTGCAGCATGCACGGCCCGCCGCCGTGGTCGGCCGCGCGGTGACTGCCGTCCCCGTTTCCGATGATGAAGTAGCAGCCCGGCTTCTCGAGCAGGAAGAAGCTGAAATCCTCGGCTCCCATCGTGGGCTCGAACTCCTTCACGTTGCCGGGGCCCACGAGGCCGCCGAGGAGCTCGCGCGCGAATTGCGTCTCCCGGGCGTGGTTCACGGTGGGGGGGTAGTTGCGGCGGAACGCGAACTCGCAGCTCGCCTCGAAGGCTTGGGCTGTGGCTTGCGCAATCTCGCGCATCCGCCGCTCGATCAGATCCAGCACGGGCACGGTGAAGGTCCGGACGGTCCCCTGCAGCTCGCACGAGTCCGGCACGACGTTGACGGCTTCTCCGGCCCGGATCATGGTGACCGAGATGACGCCGGTGTCGATCGGGCGCTTGTTGCGCGAGATGATGGTCTGGAATGCCTGCACCATCTGAGCGGCCACCGGCACCGGGTCGATGCCGTTGTGCGGCATGGCCGCGTGCGTGCCGCGGCCACGGATCGCGATCCTGAAGTCGTTGCTCGAGGCGAACACCGGCCCTTCCTTCAGCGCAAACTGACCGGGCTCGAGGCCCGGCCAGTTGTGCATGCCGAAGACGGCTTCCATCGGAAAGAGATCGAACAACCCGTCCTTAATCATCTCGCGCGCGCCGCCCCCGCCCTCCTCGGCGGGTTGAAAGACGAGGTACACGGTGCCGTCGAAGTCGCGCTGGCGCGCGAGATAGCGCGCGGCGGCGAGCAGCATCGCGGTGTGCCCGTCATGCCCGCAGGCGTGCATCTTCCCTCGATGAACGCTCGCGTGAGCGAAGCCGTTCCTCTCGGTCACGGGCAACGCGTCGATGTCGGCGCGCAGACCCACGGCCCGCGCGGAGCTCCCGTTCCTCACGATGCCGACGACCCCAGTCCTGCCGAGGCCCCGATGCACGGGGATGCCCCAGCCCGTGAGCGTGCTGGCGATGAGATCGGAGGTCCGCTGCTCCTCGAAGCCGAGCTCGGGGTGTGCATGAAGGTCCCGCCTCAGCGCCTGGATTGAAGGGGCCGCGGCGGCGATCGATTCAATCAGCTTCATAGGATGCCTGCATCGGCTGCGTAGCGGGAGCTCGGCGCCGGCGTAGCGAGCGTCACCACCGCCACGATCAGGAAGTTAAGACACAGCGCCAGAAAGCCCGCGCTCACGCCGAACCAGGGATCCCGATGGCTCAGCATGAGGACGACGGCCGTGACGACTCCGGCAATCATGCCAGCAAAGACGGCTCTTGTGCTCACCCGCGGCCAATAAAGGCCGAGCACCACTCCCGGGAAGAACTGGGTCACGCCCGCATAGCCCATGAGGAGGAGCGAGACCAGCGTCGTCGAGCTGAAGGCGGCGAGGATGAGGCTCACGAGTCCCAGCACCACGACGATTGCGCGCGCGAGCTTCGCCACCTGATCGTCCGTCATCGCCGGCGCGAAGAGCGGCCGATAGAGGTTCTTCGCGAAGAGCGTCGCGGCGGTAAGGATCAGGATGGCTGCGGGCACCATGGCGGTGAGCGCTCCGGCTCCGCCGACGACGCCGAGAAACCAGGGCGGGAAGCTCCGCCGCACGACCGTCAACAACGCCAGATCGCCGTTGGCGAGGCCCGGCACGAGGAGGACTGTAGCGAAGCCGGCGAAGAAGATGAAGGCGAGCGTGAGCGTGTAGAGGGGCATGACGACCGCGTTGCGACGGAGCGCATCGGCGCTCTTCGCCGTGAAGGCCGCACCGAAAATATGGGGCCACATGTAAAAGCCGAGCGAAGTGAGCAGCACCGTGGAGACGTACCACGCGTGCCCGAGGTTATGCGTTGCGCCGGGCATGGTGAGGTGCGCCGGACGCTCGTGCGCGAGCGCGGCGAACATCGCTCCGATCCCCCCGAAGTGAATGAGCGGAATGCCGATGCCGATCGAGAGCGCCGCAAGCAGCATCAGCGCATCCTTCACGACGCTGACCCAGGCCACGGCCCGCACTCCGCTCGCAAACACGAAGGCCACGAGCGCCGCCACCGCGACCGCCATGGCCGTCGTGCGCGGGATGGCATCGAAGCTCGCCACCGACACGATGATGCCGACACCGGTGATCTGCAGCTGCAAGTACGGAACGAAGCATACGATACCGACGATGCACACGAATCCGGCCAGATGGCGGTTGCGGTAGCGCAGGCCGAAGAAGTCGGACAGGGTCTGCAGCGCATATTTTCGGCCGAGCTCCCAGACCGGCGGCAGAATGAAGAACGAGACGACGTACGCGAGCGTGAGGTAAGCCAGCACGTAGAGCGTCGGGCCGCCGCGGGAGTAGGCCCAGCCGCTGGCTCCGAGAAAAGCGAAGGTCGTGTACACCTCGCCGGCCGTCAGGAGGAAGACGAGCACGACGCCGAAGCCGCGACCGCCGACCGTCCACTGCTCGAGGTCCATCCTGCGGCGAACCCCGGCCAGAAAGCCGATCGCCGTGCCAACGGCGACGATGGCGACGATCGTCGTCAGGCTAACGGCAGCAGCGCTCATGGGAGGCGGCCGGCGTTCCGTGCCCTTTCCAGCCGGTACGCGCCCCACATGCACAGGCTGCTCAACACGACCCAGGCGATGAGCCAGAACAGGTTGAACGGCAGGCCGAGAACCATCGGGTCGATCCGGTCCCAGAGCGGCACGGAAAAACACATCGCCGCAAACGGAATCAGCGCAAGCGAGAGCGCGCCGGTCGAGGGCTTGCTCATGTGACCCCAGGGACCGCCGTTCGGCGCTAGCCTCGCTTTGGGCCCGCTCGCCCGTGGCCGACGAAAACCCGCTTCGGAATCATGCAATGCACTCCCTTGCGGATATCGACCACCTGCGTGACCCGACAGTCCCCGACGATGGAGGTGAGGGCGTACGCCTCCTCGCGACTCATCGGCACGAGCTCCTGGCTGGCCAGCCAGTTGACGGTTTGCTCAACGGCGATCTTCATCGCCTGATTCAGGTCCTCGTCGTAGCCCATGAAGATCCAGTCGGTCTTCGTTTCCGCCCAAGGCCAATCGGTTTTCACCTGCTTGTGCACGATCGGCTGGATCTCGATCTCCTTGTAGGCGCATTCGAGCGCCGTCAGATTCACCTCGCCGTTTCCCTGCCGGCAGTGCGAATCGCCGGTCCAGATCAGGCCGCCCTTGAGAAACACCGGCAGATACAAGGTGGATCCGGCCTGCAACTCGTTGAGATCCATGTTCGAGCCGTTCTTCCAGGGCCGCAGCGTGCTGGTGCGCCCCCTGGCGTCGCGAATGGGCGGCCCGGCCTTTGCATCCGGCTCGCTCGGATCGACCCCGACGGCAAACGTTCCGGGAAAGGGCTTCAGGTCGATCATGATTCCCGGCTTGAACTCGGTCTGCATCTTCACCAGATCGAGCTTGTAGTAGCGCACGAAGCCTTCGGGAAATTCCGGCGCCAGCAGGCCCACGCTCGGAAAATCCCTGCCGGGCAGGTTGAAATTAAATGCGTCGGGCTTGGGAACAATCTTGAGTATGCGAACCTCGAGCGTATCGCCCGGCTCCGCTTCCGACACGTAGATGGGGCCGGTGATCGAGTGCGGCCCGCCGCCGTCGTTCTCCTTGCGCAACTTCACGATCCCACCCATGTCCAGCCCGGGTTTTATCTGTCCGAGCGAGTGTGAGATGGTCTCGATGGAGACCGTGTCACCGGAATGGATGACCAGCTTCGGCTTTTCGTTCGGGTCATACCAGCCCCATTGCACATTCTCCGGCGTCGCCGGCAGAAAGTAATGGCGCGACGGGCGCGATACATGCGAGTCAGATTCAGACCCGGTTGCCGCTCGCCCGTAGAGCGCAAATGCAAAGGCGAGGACCAACGCGAGGGCTGCCAAATCGCTGCTTGACGTTCTCATGGTTCGCTCCCAGGGGCTTGGTCGAGCGCTTGCGCGTACCAGGATAAGGCATCGCTAGCCCCAGCGGCGCGCGTTCTTCGGAAAGCCCGGACGCTGCACCCGCACGACGCAGAAGCGCTGACCCGTGGGCGCTTGCATCACCACCCAGCGCTCGAGACGCCTCACCACGGCGGCGCCGAGCTTCTCGAGCCGCGCTACCTCGGCCGGGATGTCGTCACTCTCGATGTCGAGGTGGACGCGACTCTCATGGTCCACGCGCTGAAGCTCGACTATCGGCTCGTCATCCTGGGTCTCGAGCATCCGGTAGTTGCCGCGGCTCGCCGGGTGCTCGAGGTCCACGGGGCGACCCAGCGCCTCGCCCCAGAAGCGCGCGGCGGCGTCGATGTCCGGGGTGTTGCAGTCGATCAGCACGGCGCAGAGACGGGAGCGGTGCATGGGGATTTCCTTTCGTCGTGGCGGGCGACGGGTTAGATTCTCACGATGAGTGCGAGGGGAGCAAAGTGGACGCGCCGCGAGCTGCTCGGCGCCTCGGCCTCGTGGGCGCTCGCCCTGTCGCTGAAGCCCTCGGGGATGGCGTCCGCGGAGAGCACGGCGCAGAACGCGCGTCCCGGCGCCCGAGGGCGCCCCAACATCGTCCTGTTCGTGCCCGATGAGCTCCGCGCCGACGCGCTCGCGTGCTACGGGAATCCCGTGGTGAGGACCCCGCACTTCGATCGCCTCGCGAAGATGGGTACCCGGTTCGAGAGCTGTCACGTCCAGTTCCCGGTCTGCGGCGCCTCGCGCTGCAGCCTGGCGACAGGGTGGCCGACCAGCGTCCGGGGACATCGGAGCCTCTATTATTTCCTGAAGCCCAACGAGCCGAACCTGTTCAGATACCTCCGCCAGGCCGGTTACGATGTGTTCCTCTTCGGCAAGAACGACGTGCTGGCGCCGGAGACACTCGCCGACAGCGTCACCGAGTGGCGAAATCCCCGCAACCCCGCCGCCGAGTTCGCGGCCATCGACAAGCCGCAGTTTCCCAACACCATGCTGCTCCCGCCGGGTGGCGATCGGCGCGGCACGGTCGACTACGCCGTCATACAACTCGCCATCCAGGTGCTGGAGCGGCGGCAAACCGAGCGACCGTTCTGTCTCTTCCTCGCGCTCTTCGAGCCTCATCCGCCCTACACCATCTCGGCCGATTTCTACGACCTGTACCACCCTTCCGACATCCCCTCGCTCGCGCCTCCCGGACTCCCCCGGCGCCCCCGCTTCCACGCGGCGCTGCGGGAGTTGAGCGGGCTCACGCAGCTGACCGATGCCGAATTCCGCAAGGTGCGGGCGGTGTATTACGGGCAGGTGAGCTATTCCGACTGGCTCCTCGGAGAGCTGATCGAAGCCCTGGACCGGACCGGACACTGGCGCGATACGGCCCTGATGGTGTGCTCGGATCACGGCGACTACGCGGGCGATTACGGCCTGGTCGAGAAGTGGCCCTCGGGCCTGGAGGACTGCCTGACCCACGTGCCCCTCATCGCCCGCATTCCCGGTGGCACACCGGGACACGTGCCACCGGAGCTGGTCGAGCTCTTCGATGTCATGCCGACCTGTCTCGATCTCGCCGGCACGAAGGCGACGCATACTCATTTTGCGCGCAGCCTCATGCCACAGCTCCACGGTTCGACGGGCGATCCACAGCGCGCCGCCTTCACCGAAGGCGGCTACAACACCTACGAGCCCCAGGCTTTCGAGCCGATCATCGAGGGGCTCTACGGCCCGAAGACACGGCTGCAGAACGAGCAGCCCGAAACCATCACCCGCTGCGCCTCAGTGCGCACCCGCCGCTACAAGTACATCGCTCGCCCCAACGATCAGAGCGAGCTCTACGATTGCGAGCGGGACCCGAGGCAGGAGAACAATCTCTTCGGCGACAGCTCCGCGCGCGCGGTGCAGGAAGAGCACGAGAGGCGTCTCACGAACTGGTACATCGATACCACGGGTGTTCCGCCCCCGGAGCGGGATCCGCGCGGTGCCCCGGTCCTCGACCGCCCTCCCGAGCTCAAGCGCGTCGCGCCGCTGGGGAGCCTCCTCGATCACTAGGGGCGGAGCGGTTTCACGGAGCGGGCGGCCGCTTCGCTCGCGCAGGCGTCGCGGGAGTGTGGTGGGCGAGGATGCGCATCTTGCCCGCTTCGTACTCCTCGGCGGACAGCACCCCGACGTCCCTCAGGCGGCCGTGCTCGCGCATCTCGTCGCGGAGGTGCTCGGCGCGGGTGCGCCGGCGCGCCGCCAGCGCGAGGCGGATGTGCGCGACGAGCCTGGCGAGGAAGGGCCGCAGCGCGCGGAAGGTTCCCATACCCCCCGTGAATTCGAGCACTCGCACCGCGCCGTGCGCGCTGTAAAGACGCACCGTCTCGGTCGTCCGGTAGGCCGCGATGACTGTCGCGAGCGCCCACATGCCGGTGACCGCGGCGCACGCTCGAAGCCAACCGTGTTGCCACCAGGGCGTCGCCGAGGAGCGGATCCAGGCGGCCATCACCGCCGCGAGAGCGAGCAACACGAGGGAGGCGTTGATCCAGCGCCGGGCGACGTGCCGCGCCACGCGGGGCGGCGCGGCGACGAACCTGAGATCGAGGACGTAGCCCAGCTCGCCGGACGGCGATCGCGAGCGGACGGAGAGATAGTAGTAGTCGATGATCTCGAGCTGCAGCACGCACCGGCGCAGGCGGCTCGTGACCTCGACCTGCGCGTGGGTCTTGCGTGCGCTGCCCAGGGCGGGCACTTCGCGTTCGTCCGACTCGAGCAGGATGTGTTCAGAGGTCTGCATTCGACCGCGGCCCGCGTGGCTCCTCGGCGATGTTAAGCGCGCTTCGGGAGAGCATTCTGCGACCTGCGTCCCGCCGGAGTGCGGCAAGGACGTAACTGGTTGATTACTATGTCGCGTAATGTCGCGTCAGGACTCATTAATTAACAGAAAGACGACCATGAGCGACGGTGTCACGCCGACCCCTGAACAAGCGCGCGTCACTGAAACTTCAGCGTCACCCCACTTGCGGTCACGGTAATCGAGAACAGGACGGCGTTGCCCGAGGCATCCACCGTGTAGCAGTCCATCTCGGTACCGGCGGCCAGGCCGTCCGCAGTGCCCTGCGCCGTCACACTGGAGATGACCGTGTTGAAGCAGACGAGCAACGTGGTGGAGTTGTTGGCCGCGACGGAGTAGGTGCCCGTCTCATCGGCATCCATGACTGCCTGTGTGGAGTCGTGGTAGTAAGTGAGGTTGTCGAACGCCCCGGAGCCACCCACAGTCACCGTCGTCGGCAGTGGGAACGAGCTCGTTACGACTCCGTACGGTGTCCCGCTGCTGGAGACCTGCCCCAAAGGCACGTAGGGATTCACAAGAAAGTAGCTCGTTGAGGTGTTGGTCGCGACCTGCGCTCCGTTCTTGTCGAGCGTGACGGTATCGACTGTGCTGTGCGCATTGACCGTGCCATTGAACGTCGTGGTATTCGCGCTCGCAGTAGTGGCGTATTGCAGCGTCCAGCTGTTACCGGCACTGTCGGTCGCATGCAGCGTCGCCGAGTGGTTTGCCTGAACGTAGGCCGCCAACGCCGCCTCGCCCGGCGCGGAAGACAGATTCATATATCCGCCTCCGCCACTGCCTCCGCCGTACCCGCCCCCGCCACACCCAGAGAGGGCCGCCGTCGCCAGCCCGATCGCTGTCATCACCTCGTACCGTTTCATGGTTCTTCCTCCCGGTACCCGGATAGTCGTTGCCTGATGCACCGTCCACCACTGAAGGAACGCTAGGACCTGTCCTCGTGACCGGCGAGCGCATGCTGCCGCTCGACGACGAGATCGCCGCCGCCGGCGCCTTCCGCCGGGAACTCCTCCTCGAGCTCCTCTGCCTCGCGCGCGGCGACGGGATTGAAGCCGCCTGACTGCCTGCGCCAGAGCTCCGCATACAAGCCTCCCCTCCGCAGAAGCTCGGAGTGCGAGCCGTCGGCGACGATCACGCCCCGCTGCAGCACGATGAGACGATCCATATCCATGACGGTGCTCAGTCGATGCGCGATCGCGATCACGCTCTTGCCGACCATGGCTTCGCGCATGGCCTGCTGGATGAGGTGCTCGCTGTGGCTGTCGAGGGCGCTCGTGGCTTCATCGAGCAGCAGGATGGGCGCGTCGCGAAGGATCGCCCGGGCGATGGCGATTCTCTGCCGTTGGCCGCCGGAGAGCTTGATGCCACGCTCGCCGACCAGCGTGTGATAGCCGTGCTCGAGCTCCGCTATGAACTCGTGCGCGTGCGCCCGGTGCGCAGCCCTGACGACCTCCTCGGCCGTCGCCCCAGGCCGGCCGTAGCGGATGTTCTCGAGGAGGCTCCGGTGGAAGAGGCTCGTGTCCTGAGGAATGAGGGCGAGCGCACCGCGCAGGCTCGCCTGCGTCACGTCGCGGATATCCTGCCCGTCGATGCGGATCGCGCCGGCCGTCACGTCGTGCATCCGCATCAACAGCCCCATGAGAGTGGTCTTGCCCGCGCCGCTCGGGCCGACGAGGCCCAGCCGCTGACCCGGAGGAATGAAGAGCTCGAAGTCCTGGACGACGTTCCGAGGTCCGCGCTTGCCGGCGTCATAGGCAAAGGCAACGCGCTCGAAGTGGATCGCGCCCTGTTTCACGACCAGGGTCGAGGCGCTCGGCCGGTCCTGAATCGTCGCCGGCACGATGAGGGTGCCGATACTCTCCTGCGCCGCGCCGAGCTGCTCATAGAACTCCGGTATCCGCTGGCCGAGGTTGTACGCAGTCTGAAGGAGCGACCCGGTGAGCGCCGTGATCATGACGAAATCACCGGCGCCGATGACCCGGTGCACCCAGGCATAGAGCGCGCCTCCCACGAAAGCGAGCCACATCAGGATATCCATCACGTACTGCACGCAGCGCAACCGCACGACTGAGCGATAGAGCGCCATGCGCCGGTCGCGCTCCTCGCCCGTGTAGCGCCCGAGCTCGCGATCCTCGAGAGGCTGGTTGGCGAAGAGGAACACGTTGCGGATGTTCGTGATGACATCGACGATGCGGCCGGTCACGGCTGCGCGGGCCTCGTTGTTGGCCGCGGAGCGCTTGGCGCACTCCCGGCCGAGGCAGAGGCTGGTCACGAAGTAGACGACGATGCTCACCGCGGCGGCGGCGCAGAACACCGGGTTCGCCAGATAGAAAAGAGCCGCGACGAAGACGAAGAACATGCCGCTCGGGATGAAGTCGAACACCATCATGTCGAACAGCAGCAGCACCTGGTCGGGGAGCAGCACCGTCCGGTGCGCGATCTTTCCGGAGAGCGTGCTCTCGAAGTACGCGGGCGAGAGACGCTGCGCGTAGCCGAAGACCTCCTCCTTGATGCGCATGAGCATCGGCGAGCGCGTGTGGTACGAGCAGAACCACATCGCGCCATCGAGCGCGAAGCGCCCGACTACGAGGGCGACGAACAGAAGCAGGGGTCCGAAGAGCATCGGGCCCGCCTCGGCGGCCGGATCGTGCATCGCGAGCACAGTGTCGGTGAGGCGCTTGGTGGCGTAGGCGATCGAGGCGAACACGGCGCGCCCGAGGACCGGCAACGTGAGCAGGCCCATACAGCCCCAGAAGAACTGCCGGAAGAAATGGAAGGAGAAGGGCAGAAGACGGTTGGGCAGAGCCGGGGCGCCGGT
>Ga0134062_10000016_pt1 | contig 31795 bp, 28 predicted proteins | sample 15_taG_19_FD_94468 | JGI IMG/M metagenome (GOLD analysis project Ga0134062, IMG submission 94468) | Grasslands soil microbial communities from the Angelo Coastal Reserve, California, USA - 15_D_Rain_20cm_2_09082015 | ecosystem: Environmental > Terrestrial > Soil > Grasslands ... | reverse complement strand
CGAGGATGTCGCGCGCTTTGCCGTGCGGCGCTGCGAGTGCCAGGGACTCCACATCAAGACGCGCCAGACCCGCTGGTATCCGAATGGCGAGCTCGCGGTGCACGCGCTCGGCTACGTCGGCGCGATCAGCGAGCAGGACCTGAAGCACATCGATCGCGCCGCCTACGCCGGCACCGCGCTCATCGGCAAGCTCGGCGTCGAGAGCGCCTTCGAGCGGGAGCTCCACGGCACCAACGGCTATCGCGAGGTGCTGGTGAACGCTCTAGGGCGCTCGGTGGAGCGCCAGGGCGCCTTCGTGCCGAACCTGCGCACGCGGCCGCCCGCGGCGGGCGATGATCTGCTGCTCGCCATCGACCTCAAGGTGCAGCGCACTGCCGAAGCCGCGCTCGCCGGACATCGCGGCGCAGTGGTGGCGCTCGATCCCAACAACGGCGACGTGCTGGCGCTCGTGAGCCTGCCGGGCTTCGATCCGACGCTGTTCGGTCGCGGCATCACCGCCACCGAGTTCGGTGCGCTGCAGGCCGACATCGACCGGCCACTCTTCAATCGGGCGCTCCGCGGCACCTACCCGCCGGGCTCGACCGTGAAGCCGGTGATCGCGCTCGCCGCGCTCACCTACCATGTGGTGGATCCCCAGGCTCACCGCTACTGCGCCGGCGCCTTCCATCTGCCGCGCAGCGCACACGTGTTCCGCGAGTACCACAACGAGCACCACGGGTCCGTCGACCTGGACGACGCCATCGCGCGCTCCTGCGACGTCTACTTCTACGGCCTCGCCGATGTCCTCGGCGTGGACCGGATCTCCGCGTTCATGGCGCCGTTCGGCTTCGGCAAGGCGGCCGGCATCGACATCGGCGGCGAGAAGCCCGGGATCCTACCCTCGCGCGAGTGGAAGGCGAAGATGTTCTCGCGGCCCGCGGATCAGGTGTGGTTCCCGGGCGAGACGGTGAACTTCGGCATCGGCCAGGGCTATCTCAACGTGACGCCGCTGCAGCTCGCCCACTACGCGAGCATCATCGCCACCCGCGGCAAGATCTGGAAGCCGCGGCTCGTCGCCGCCTACCGCGATCCACGCACCGGCCAGATTCACAAGGTGCCGCCACAGTCCGACGGCGAAGTGACCGGTGTCGCACCCGAGGACTGGCAGCGCGTCGTGCACGGCATGATCGGCGTGACGACGCGCGGCACCGCCGCGGCCATCGGCTACCGCGCGCCCTACACGTTTGGCGGCAAGACCGGCACCGCGCAGGTGTTCACGGTCGGGCAGAACGAGAAGTACAACGCGAGCAAGATAAGCGAGCGGCTGCGCGATCACTCCTGGTTCATCGCGTTTGCGCCCGCGGACGAGCCGCGCATCGCGCTCGCGGTGCTGCAGGAGAATGGCGGCGCGGGCGCGAGCGCCGCAGCTCCGATCGCCCGCAAGGTGCTCGACGCGTACCTCCTGGGCGCGGACGGCAAGCTCAAGCCGCAGCAGCTGATGAAGCCCCCGCAGCTGATGGAGCCCCAGCGCTGATGTACGAGGACCTCGCTTCCGGCTCACGCGCACGACGCACGCTCACGGGCGCGGCGCACGTGCTCTTTGCGCTGCAGCTCGACGGCCCGCTCGTCGCGGGGCTGGGGCTGATCGCCGCGTTCGGGCTCGTCGTGCTCTACAGCGCCTCGGGCCAGAGCGTCGCCACCGTGGTGCGCACGGCGCTCAGGCTCCTCCTCGGCACCGTCGCCCTGGTGCTGCTCGCGCGCGTCAATCCGAATTTCCTGCGCCGCGCGACCCCGTGGCTATACGTCGCGGGCTGCGTGCTGCTCCTCATCGTGGCGGCGATCGGCCACGTCGGCATGGGCGCGCAGCGCTGGCTCAATCTCGGCCTGTTCCGCTTCCAGCCCTCCGAGCTCATGAAGCTCGCGGTGCCGATGGCCTGCGCCTGGTACCTGCACGATCGGCCGCTGCCGCCCTCCTGGCGCTCGCTCGGGATGTTGACGGTGCTGATCCTGATGCCGGTCGGGCTCGTGGCGATCCAGCCGGACCTCGGCACCGCGGCGCTCATCGCGGTCGCCGGCATGCTGGTCATCGTGCTCGCGGGATTGCGCGTGCGTGTGATGGTGGCGCTCGTCGTGCTCGGCGCGCTCGCGGCCTGGTTCGGCTGGAGCTTCATGCACGACTACCAGAAAAAGCGCGTGCTCACCTTCCTCGACCCGCAGACCGATCCGCTCGGCGCCGGCTACCACATCATCCAGTCGCAGATCGCGATCGGCTCGGGAGGCGTGTTCGGCAAGGGCTGGATGAACGGCAGCCAGGCCCAGCTGGAGTTCCTTCCCGAGCGCTCGACCGATTTCATCTTCGCCGTGGTGGGCGAGGAGTTCGGGCTGCTGGGGCTCTTGCTGCTGCTGCTGCTCTATCTCTTCGTCGCCGGCCGCGCGCTCTATCTCGCGACGCAGACTCAGGACACTTTCGCGCGTCTGCTCGCCGGCAGCCTCGCGCTCACCTTCTTCGTCTACGTGATCATCAACGCCGGCATGGTCACGGGACTGCTGCCGGTCGTCGGCGTGCCGCTGCCGCTCGTGAGCTACGGCGGCAGCTCGGTCGTGACGCTGCTCGCGGGCTTCGGTATTCTGATGGCGCTGTATTCGCGGCGCAAACTCATCGGGTCATAGTCGAGCTCGTGGCGAACCACTGTCTTCGTGTCCTGCTCGCGGCGCTCGCCTGCTCACCGGCGGGCGCGCAACCCCTCGATGCGGCCCCGAACGGCTTCGACCTGCAGCGTCCCGAGATCGCGGAGTTCGTCGACCGCGTGGTGAGCCATCACGGACTCAACCGCCAGGACGTGCGCGCAATCCTCAAGGAGGCGCAGCCACAGCCGAAGATCATCGAGATCATGACCCGTCCCACCGAGAAGGTGACGCCGTGGTGGGAGTACCGCGAGCACTTCCTGTCCGAGGAGCGCATCAGCGAGGGCGCCCATTTCTGGCTCGACCACAAGAATTCGCTCGAGCAGATCTCCGGCCGCTATCAGGTCCCCCCCGAATACCTGGTGGCGATTCTCGGCATCGAGACCAAGTACGGGCGCGTCACCGGGCACTACCGCGTGCTCGATGCGCTCGCGACGCTCGCGTTCGATTACCCGCCGCGCCACAGCTACTTTCGCGAGGAGCTCGAGCAGTTCCTGCTGCTCATCAAGGAAAGCAAGCTCGACCCGCTCACCACCACCGGCTCCTACGCCGGCGCCATGGGCGCGCCGCAGTTCATGCCGTCCGTGTACCGGCGCTACGCGGTCGATGCCAACAGCGACAAGCGGCCCCCGCCCGACCTCTGGAGCGACTGGGACGCGATCCTCGCGAGCGTCGCCAACTACCTGCACGAGTACGGCTGGAGGGCCAGCGGTCCGGTGCTGGCCGAGACCAAGCTCGACCCGGATCCGAGCTTCCAGATCGAGCCGCACAATCTCGAGCTCAACGAGACCGTCGAGAGCCTCGGCGCGCACGGCGTGAAGGTCGAGCTCGCCGTGCCGCCCGATACGCCCGTGGTGCTGATCTCCGCCGAGCAGCGCGACGGGCCGGCGTACCGCGTCGGGTTCCACAACTTCTACGTGATCAGCCGCTACAACGCCAGCGCGCGCTACGCCATGGCCGTGCACGATCTGGCGCAGGCCGTCGCCAAGCGCGTGCACGACGGCTCATCGTGAGTCGCGTGCACCGCGCCGCGCCCGCGCTGCGGCTCACCCGGGCCGCGGCGCTCTGCCTGCTGCTCGCCGCCTGCGCGACGGTGTCGCGCCGGGGGCCGCCCGTGCCTCGACCCTCGCCCCCGCCGGCGCCGCCGCCGGGCGGCGTCGAATCAGTCCCCGATGCCGTGCCGCGCGCCGAGCCGCGCAGCGCCCACGGCAACCCGCCCTTCTACGGCGTGCTCGGCAGGCGCTACTTCGTGCTGGCGACCGCCGACGGCTACCTCGAGCGCGGCGTGGCCTCCTGGTACGGCCCGACGTTCCACGGCGGCAACACCTCCAGCGGCGAGCCCTACGACATGTACGGGATGACTGCCGCCCACAAGACGCTGCCGCTCCCGACCTATGCGCGCGTCACCAACCTCCGCAACGGCCGCAGCGTCGTCGTGCGCATCAACGATCGCGGCCCCTTCGTCGCCAACCGCCTCATCGACCTCTCCTACACCGCGGCCGCGAAGCTCGACATGGTCCGGGACGGCACGACGCTGGTCGAAGTGCGGGCGCTGACTCCGGGCGTGCCGGATCAATTCACGCGCAGCGCGCAGTCGCCGCCCCCCTCGCTCTACGTGCAAGCCGGGGCCTTCGCCGACGAGCGCAACGCGCAGCGCCTGCTCGAGCGGCTGCACGACGCGGGACTTGCGAGCGCCTTCGTGCTGTCGCCGCTCGAGGGCAAATCGGGGCTCTACCGCGTGCGCCTCGGGCCCGTCGCGAGCGTCGCCGAATTCGATGCGCTCGCTGCGCGCTTGAGCGCGCTCGGCATCCCCGGCGCCTTCCTCGCCCTCGACTGACGGCCGCCGCGCTTGAGTTAAGATCCGCATCCGTGATTCGCCCCGCGCTCACTGCTGCGCTCGTGCTCGCCGCGCTCGTGCTGGCCGCCCTCGCCCCCGCGGCTGCCACACCCGCGGCGGCCGCCGCGCCTGCGCAGGCCGCGATCCCGATCCCGAGAGCCCCGGCGGTCAATGCGCGCTCGTACATCCTGCTCGATCACTTCAGCGGCCGGGTGCTGGCGGACTATCACGCCGACGAGCGCGCCGAGCCCGCGAGCCTCACCAAGCTCATGACGGCCTACGTGGCGTTCGCCGCGCTCGCCGAGGGGCGCTTGAAGCTCACCGACATGGCCGCCATCAGCGTGCACGCCTGGCGCACCGGCGGCTCGCGCAGCTTCCTACAGGTCGACACGCAGATCCCGGTCGACATTCTCGTGAAGGGCATGATCGTACAGAGCGGGAACGACGCCAGCATCGCGCTCGCCGAGAAGGTGGGCGGCACCGAGAGCGCGTTCGCCGAGATGATGAACGAGTACGCGCGGCGCCTCGGGATGAAATCGAGCCACTTCGAGAACGCCGACGGCCTGCCGTCACCCAATCACTACACCACCGCACGCGACACGGCGGCGCTCGCCAACGCGCTGATCCGGGACTTCCCGCAGTACTACCCCCTCTTCAGCCTGCGCGAGTTCTTGTGGAACAACATCCGCCAGGAGAACCGCAACGGCCTGCTCGGCAAGGATCCTTCCGTCGACGGGCTGAAAACCGGGCACACCGACAGCGCCGGCTTCTGCCTCGCCACCTCCGCCAACCGCAACGGCATGCGTCTGGTGTCGGTGGTCATGGGCGCCCCGAGCGTCAAGGCACGCGAGGCTGCGAGCGCCGCGCTCCTCAACTACGGCTACACCTTCTTCGAGACCGTGCGCGTGAAGGCGGCGCGCGAAACAGTCCTGAAGCCCCGCGTTTACGGCTCGGCGGCGGAGTTCACCCCCGTGGGCGTGCCCTACGATGTCTACGCAACCGTGGCTCGCGGACAGGCCGGGACGCTGCGCACCAGCGCGCGCCTCACTCACGAGCCCCTCACCGCCCCGCTCGCGGCCGCCACACCGCTCGGCGAGCTCGCCGTCGTGGATGGCAGCGGCGAGGTGGTGGCGCGTGCGCCGCTCACGAGCTTCGCGCCGGTGCCCGAGGGAGGGCTGTGGACGCGCGCCGTGGACCACGTGGCGCTCTGGTTCCACTGACGCCGCGGGCGCACGAGCGCTTTAGTCGAGCGAAGCATGGCCGACCCACTTCCCACCTGTTACCTGAACGGCGACTACCTGCCGCTCACCGAGGCGCGCATCTCGCCGCTCGATCGGGGCTTTCTGTATGCGGACGGGGTCTACGAGCTCATGCCGGTATACGGCGGGCGCGGCTTCCGCTTCCCCGCCCACGCGGAGCGACTCACACGCAGCCTCGCGGGCATCCGCATGGCCGACCCGCACACGCGCGAGGAATGGCGTGCGATTCTCGCCGGGCTGACCGAGCGCAACGGCGGCGGCGACCTGTACGTCTACTGGCAGGTGACGCGCGGCGCGCAGTACGGCCGCACCCACGCGCCGCTACCCGACATCCCGCGCACCGTGTTCGCCTTCTGTGCGCCGCTGCCGGTGACCCCCGCCGAGGCCCTCGAGCGCGGGGTCGCCTGCGTCACCGCGAGCGACAGCCGCTGGGCGCGCTGCGACATCAAGTCCACCTCCCTCCTCGCCAACGTGCTGCTGCGGCAGCTCTCGGTCGATGCCGCCGCCGCCGAGACCATCCTGCTGCGCGACGGGGCGCTCACCGAGGCCTCCGCTTCCGCGGTGCACGTGGTGAAGGGCGGCGAGCTGCGGATGCCGCCGCACTCGCAGCGCATTCTCCCCGGCACCACGCGCGGGGTGGTGGAGGAGCTGGCCGAGCGCATCGCGCTCCGGTGCCGCGCGGTCGGCGTCAGCGAGGCCGAGCTGCGCGCGGCGGACGAGGTGTGGATCTCAGCCGCGACGCGCGAGGTGCAGCCGGTGACCTCGCTCGACGGTCGTCCCGTGGGCGACGGCCGCCCCGGCCGCAACTGGCGGCGCCTGTACGAGGAGCTGCAGCGCTACAAGCGCGAGCTCGCCGGCACGCCGTGGTGAGCGCGCCCGCGCGGCGCGCCGCCGAGAATCCGGAGATCCCGCCCATCGCGTGAGCGCACGCCGCGGCGTGTCTGTCACCCGTTTGTCACCCGCCCGTCACCGGGTGGAAACTGACCGCACGGTCACGGCACAGGTAGCATCGCCGGGATGTCCATCACGCTCGACCAGGTCACCAAGCACTACGGCGGCGTACCGGTGGTCAACGACGTCTCGCTCGACATCGGCGACGGGGAATTCTTCGTGCTCCTCGGGCCGAGCGGCAGCGGCAAGAGCACGCTGCTGCGCGCCATCGCGGGGCTCACCGGCGTCGACCATGGGCGGATCGCGCTCCACGGCCGCGACGTGACCCACGTCGCCGCCCGCAAGCGGGGCGTCGGCCTGGTGTTCCAGAACTACGCGCTCTTTCGCCACATGACGGTGGCGGAGAACATCGAGTTTGCGCTCCGCGTGCGGCACGTGCGCGCCCGCGAGCGCGGCCGCCGCCGCCAGGAGCTGCTGCGCCTGGTCGCGCTCGAGGGCCTCGACCAGCGCCTGCCGGCGCAGCTCTCCGGCGGCCAGCAGCAGCGGGTGGCGGTCGCGCGCGCCCTCGCCCACAAGCCGGAGGTGCTGCTGCTCGATGAGCCCTTCGGGGCGCTCGACGCCAAGATCCGCGAGGAGTTGCGGCGCACCATTCGCCAGGTGCAGCGCGAGCTCGGCATCACCACCGTGCTCGTGACCCACGACCAGGAAGAGGCCTTCGCGATGGCCGACCGGATCGGGATCATGAATCACGGCCGGCTGCTCGAGATGGGGGCGCCGCACGATCTGTACTCGCGTCCGGCCACCCGCTTCGTCGCCACCTTCCTCGGCGCCGCCAACCTGCTCCTGGCGCGCCGCACGCCCGACGGCATCCAGATGGGCGTCAGCACTGTGGCCGCGGCCGAGCGATCGCCCGATCTCGGCGAGCACGAGGTGGTCGCGGTGGTGCGTCCGGAGGAGGTCGAGCTCGCAGCCTCGCGCGACGCGCTGAAGTCCGGCTACCTCGCGCGCGGCGTGGTAGACGAGGTGATGTTCAGCGGCGCCCTCGAGAGCCTGCGCGTGCGGCTCGCGAACGGAGCCCAGGCGCCGCTCCTCGCGCACGCCAACGGGGCGGCCGGCGCATCGCTTCAGGTGACGCGCACCCAGCCCGAGCAGCGCGGTTTCGAGGTGCGCCCCGGGCAGGAGGTCGCAATCGGCGTCCGCCGTGTGCACGTTCTGCCGACACCTCTCTCGAGCTTCACGGCGTGCGCGGTGAGCGCCGCGCTCGCCGAGGCGCTGAGCCGTCAGCCGCTGCTCGCGGAGCTGGCGGCGCGCATGCATACGCGGATTGCGCCGCGCGTCGAGCCGCACCTCGGCGTGCCGGACGCACCCAGCGCGACCGACGAGCCGAGCGTCGGCGCCACGGCGATCGCCGGCGGCAGCGATTGCTCGCGCCGCGCCGAGTGGCTGTTGCGCCGCGGCGCGCGCGAGATCCTGGTGTTGCCGGAGCAGCCGGCCGTGCCGCAGCGAGTGCTGATTCACTGGATGGGCGATGCGTCGCGCAGCGCGACGCTCGCGGTGTCGGCGAGCGTGCTGCGCCACGTCGCCGCCGAAGCGGTCTACGTGGGCATCTTCCCCGAGCAGCGCGCCGGCGAGCAGCGCCATGGCCTCAGGGAGCTGCTCGATGCGCGCTCGGAGGCACAGCTCGCCCACGGACTCGACATGCGCACCGAGCTGCGCTTCGGGGACGTCGCCTCCGAGCTGGCGCGGCGCCTTGCCGAGGCGCCGGCGCAGATGCTGATCGTGGGCTTGAGTGACCTCGCCGGCTTCGCCGCGAGCTTCCGCGTCCTCCTCGAGACCGGTCAGTGGCCGGTGCTCATCGTGTACCGCGCATCCCCATGAGCTTCCGCAAGGCGAGCATCCTGCCCGGTTTCGGGCTGACCTTCGGCTTCACCACGTTCTTCCTGAGCGTCATCGTGCTGCTGCCGCTCGCCGCGCTCACCCTGGCCGCGGCCTCGATGCACTGGAGCGACTTCGTGCACGTCGTTCTGAGCCCGCGGGCGCTCGGGTCGTATCGCCTTTCCTTCGGCGCCTCGTTCCTCGCCGCCGCAATTAATTTGGTGTTCGGTCTCATCATCGCGTGGACTCTGGTGCGCTACGAGTTCCCGGGGCGCAATCTGATCGATGCGCTCATCGACATGCCCTTCGCGCTGCCGACCGCGGTCTCAGGCATCGCGCTCACCACGGTGTTCGCGCACAACGGCTGGATCGGCCGCTATCTCGAGCCGTGGGGCGTGAGGATCGCGTACACCTGGCTCGGCGTCACGCTCGCCCTGACGCTGATCACCATGCCGTTCGTCGTGCGCGCGGTGCAGCCGGCGCTGCTCGAGGTGCAGCGCGATCTGGAGGATGCCGCCGAGACGCTCGGGGCGGGGCGCATCTACGTGGCCCGGCGCATCATCCTGCCGACGGTGCTGCCCTCGCTCCTCACGGGCTTCACGCTGGCGTTCGCCCGCGCGCTCGGGGAGTACGGCTCGGTGATCTTCATCGCGGGAAATCTCCCGATGAAGACCGAGATCACCCCGCTCCTCATCGTCATCCACCTCGAGGAGTTCGATTACCAGGGCGCCGCCGCTCTCGGAGTCGTGATGCTCGTCATCTCCTTCGTGGTGCTGTTCGCGATCAACCTGCTGCAGGCGTGGGGCCGCCGCCGGCAGGTCCGGGCGGCGCACTGATGGCCGCAGCGCTCCCTGCCGCCCATGGTGGCGACCTCACCCGGCCCGGACAGCACACCTGGCTGCACGCCATCGTGCGCTGGGTGTTCATCGCCACTTCGCTCGCCTTTCTCGCGGCGCTGCTGCTCGCGCCGCTCGCGACGGTCTTCGCCATGGCCTTCCAGCGGGGGCTGCACGCCTACCTCGAGAGCTTCGCCGACCCGGACACCGCCGCCGCGATCCGCCTCACCCTCACCACCGCGGCGGTGGCGGTGCCGATCAACACGGCGTTCGGGCTCGCGGCGGCGTGGGCGATCGCCAAGTTCGAGTTCCGCGGCAAGAGCATCCTCATCACGCTCATCGACCTGCCGCTCGCGATCTCGCCGGTGATCTCGGGGATGGTGTTCGTGCTGCTCTTCGGCCTGCACGGCTGGTTCGGGGCGTGGCTGCGCGATCACGACTTGAGCATCGTCTTCGCCCTGCCGGGCATCATGCTGGCCACGATGTTCGTGACCTTCCCGTACGTGGCGCGCGAGCTCATCCCGCTCATGCAGCAGCTGGGCAACGACGAGGAGGAAGCGGCCATCACGCTCGGTGCCGGCGGCTGGATGACCTTCTTCCATGTCACGCTGCCGAAGATCCGCTGGGGCCTGGTGTACGGGGTGGTGCTCTGCAATGCGCGCGCCATGGGCGAGTTCGGCGCAGTGTCGGTGGTGTCGGGGCACATCCGCGGGCTGACCAACACCATGCCGCTGCACATCGAGATCCTCTACAACGAATACAACTTCGTGGGCGCCTTCGCAGTCGCCTCGCTCCTCACCCTGCTCGCGGGCCTGACGCTCGTGATCAAGACGGCGATCGAGCGCACGGGTTACCGGCGGCGGCGATGACGGCCATGAGATCGTTGCCGGCCATGAGAGCGTCCCTCGCGCGGCTCCGGAGCACACTGTGGCCCGACCCGGCGAGCACCAGCCTCGGCTGGTGGCTGGTGGCGATCCACCTCCTTCTGGTGCTGGTGGTGGCCGGCGGCCTTTCCTGGTACGCGCGCGGCATGTTGCGGGACCTGGCGGACGAGCAGGCCAAGGCGCGCGTGCAGCTCGCGGCCACCACCGCGCGCGAGGATCTGCGCCGCATGGGCGAGGACGCGCTCGCCGCGGCGCGCGCGCTCGCCGAGCGGCCGACGCTGCAGCGTCTGACGGCCGAAGGGCAGAGCGATGCGCTGCCGCCGTTCCTGCGCCGCGCTTGCGAGGCGAGCGGCATGGACGCCTGCGCGCTGCTCTCGGGCAAGACCGTGATCGCCGTCTCGGGGCCGGGACTCGACTGGCCGCAGCTCGTCACGGCGAGCGCCGAGCAGAGCGCGACCTTCATGGCACTGCCGCTCACCGAGCGCATGGCGCTTCTCGGCGCCCGTGCCCCGTTCGGCCAGACGGGCCAGCATGTCTACGTCGTGCGCCGGCTCGATCAGAGGCTCGAGCGCGCCTTGAGCGCCCAGGTGGGGGCCGACATCCGGCTCATCGACTACCGCGCCTACACCGCGAGCTTCGTGAACGCCTTCACACCGCTCTACTCCGCGGCGCTCGCCGACGGCCACTCCGCGGTGCAGCGCATCGCCTCTCAGGAGGTGTATGCGTGCGCGGTGCCGGTCTTCGCCTCGAGCGGCGAGGCGATCGCGCTCATCGAGGCCTTGCTGCCGACCGATGCGGTGGACGCGCCCACCCGTCACCTGGTTAGGAAGCTGGTGGTGATGGCGCTGATCCTCGCGGCTCTCGCCGTGTTTGCCGGGGCGATCCTGGCCGAGCGGGTCGCAGGCCCGGTACGCGCACTCACCGCCGCCGCCACCCGCCTCGCCGCCGGCGACTTCTCCGCTTCGATCCCACCGGGAGGCGCGGCCGAGGTCGGCGCACTCGCGCGCACCATGGAGACCATGCGGCGCAACCTCATCGACCTCACCACGACGCTCAGGCGTCGCGAAGCCGAGGCCCAGGCTGTGCTTGGCGGCATCGTGGAGGGCGTGTACGCGGTCGACAGGAACCGGATGATCCGTTACCTCAATCCACAGGCGGCGCGGTTGCTCGGCGTGACGACCGAGCAGGCGGTCGGCCGCTTCTGCGGCGATGTGCTGAAGCCCCGCGAGGCAGACGGCCGTCGGCCGTGCGACGTGCGCTGCCCGATCCTCGAGGCGCGCACCGCGGGCAGCGCCAGGGCCATCGAGCACCTCCTCGGCGCCGGCGCAGGCGAGCCGCGCACCGCGGTGATCACGAGCGCCGCGCCCGTCGAGGGTCTGCAGGTGCAGGTGATCCGCGACGAGAGCGAGCTCGAGGCGGTGCGCCGGGCCCGCGACTCGGTGCTCGCCAACATCTCGCACGAGTTCCGCACGCCGCTCGCCGCCCAGCTCGCCTCCATCGAGCTGCTGCTCGAGGGCATGGAGAAGATGCCGCCCGAGAAGCGCCGCGAGCTCGTGACCTCGCTCGAGCGCGGCACGCGCCGCCTGACGCAGCTCATCGACAACCTCCTCGAGAGCGTGCGCATCGAATCCGGCCAGCTCGCGATCCGCCGCCAGACCGTGGCGATCGCCGACGTGGTCTCGGATGCCGCCGCCATGGTCGCCTCGCTCCTCGCGCAGCGCCGCCAGACGCTCGCGGTCGCGGTTCCCGAGGAGCTGCCGCTGCTCGCGGGCGACCGCACGCGGCTCACCCAGGTGTTCGTCAACCTGCTGGCCAACGCCAACAAGTTCGCCCCCGAGGACAGCGTGGTGCGCATCGGCGCCGAGGCGCAGCCGGGTAAGCTCATCGCCTGGGTGGAGGACGAGGGTCCGGGGCCGGCGGGCCGTGACGATGCCACACTCTTTGCGCGCTTCCAGCGCGGGGGCGGCGCGGAGCCCGAGCCGGCGGGACTCGGCTTGGGCCTCTGGCTGGTGAAGTCGATCATCGAGCGGCACGCGGGCAGCGTCGCCTTCGAGCGCACGGCTGCCGGCCGCACCCGCTTGACGCTCACGCTTCCCGTGGAGACTCCCCCATGAAGGTGCTGGTCGCGGACGACGATGCGGATCTGCGCGAGCTCATCGCCTTCACGCTGATGCAGGCGGGGCATCTCGTGGTCAAGGCCGGCGACGGGCCGGCGGCGCTCCGGCACTTCGGGGCGGAAGGGCCGGATCTGGTGCTGCTCGACATCAACATGCCGGGCCTCTCCGGCTTTCAGGTGTGCGAGACGATCCGCGCCCGCTCGCGCGTCCCGGTGATGATGCTGACCGTGCGCGGCGAGGAGGAGGACCTGGTGCGCGCCCTCGGCCTCGGCGCCGACGACTATCTCACCAAGCCCTTCAGTCCGCGCACCCTCCTCGCGCGCGTCAAGGCGCTGCTGCGCCGTGCGGGAATGGAGAGCACCGCGCCGCTCGCCGCCGGGCGCATCAGCCTCGACCTCGAGGAGCACACCGTACGCATCGGCGCGGCTGAGCCGGTGCGCCTCACGAAGCTCGAGCTGCGGCTACTTCAGATGCTGCTCGCGAACGCGGGCCACGCGGTCAATCCGGAGCGGCTGCTCACTCAGGTGTGGGGGCATCGCAGCGGCGGCGACCGCCAGCTCCTGAAGCAGCTGGTGCATCGGCTGCGGCAGAAGATCGAGACGGATCCGGCGGCGCCGGCGGTGCTGCGCACGGCCGCGGCAGGCTACAAGCTGGTGGTCGACTGAGGCGTCACCCGCCTTCGGGTACCGGCACAGTCGAGATCCCTAGACTGCCTCCACAGCCCGCGCCAGAGCTTTCTAGTGCGCCGAGATCTGATCGAACACGCCGCCGTCGCCGAAGTGCATGCGCTGCACGCTGGCCCAGCCGCCGAAGTCCGCGATGGTCGCGAGCTTGAGGGGCGGGAAGCTGGCCGCGTCGCGCGCGGCAACCTGGCCGTCGCGCGGCCGGTAGAAGTGGCGCGCGACGATCTCCTGGCCTTCCTTGCTGTAGAGATAGTTGAGGTACGCCATCGCCACCTCGCGCGTGCCCCGCCGCAGCGCCACCTTGTCGACCACCGCCACCGGCGGCTCGGCGAGGATGCTCACCGACGGGACGACCATTTCGAGCTGATCCGCGCCGAGCTCGCGCACCGCGAGCATGGCCTCGTTCTCCCAGGCGATGAGCACATCACCGAGTCCCCGCTGCACGAAGGTCGTGGTTGCCCCGCGGGCTCCGGTGTCGAGCACCGGCACGTTGAGGTACAGCCGGCGCACGAACTCGCGCGCGCGCGCCTCGTCGGCGCCCGGCTGCGCGCGCGCCCACGCCCACGCGGCGAGGTAGTTCCAGCGTGCGCCGCCCGAGGTCTTGGGGTTCGGCGTGATCACGGCGACGCCGGGCTGCACCAGATCGCCCCAGTCGCGAATCGACTTCGGATTGCCCTTGCGCACCAGGAAAACGATGGTGGAGGTGTAGGGAGAGCTGTTGTCGGGAAGCAGGCTCTGCCAGTTGAGGGGCAGGAGCTTACCCATGCTCGCGATGGCGTCGATGTCGGCCGCGAGCGCGAGGGTCACCACATCCGCGGCCAGCCCGTCGATCACCGACCGTGCCTGCTTGCCCGAGCCGCCGTGCGACTGGTCGACCCTCACCACCTGGCCGGTCTTTGCCTTCCAGTAGCGGGCGAACGCCGCGTTGAATTCGACGTAGAGCTCCCGGGTCGGGTCGTAGGAGACATTGAGGAGCGTCACGCGCGCGGCGCTCGTGCCGGGACGCTGCCGACAGGCCGCCAGCCAGGCGAGCGGCCCGACGCCGAGCGCAGCGACCGTCACCGCGAGGAACGCGCGGCGCCTGCGGAAAGCGGTTGTCATCCGGGCATGCTAGCCGCGCCGCGCGGCGATGTCAGTCGCAGGGCGGTTACGAATCGCTCGCCGGATACCCGAGGGCGCGCAGCAGGTGCGGCTCGAGCGCGTCGGCGCAGTCTGCGACGCTGCGGGGACCGCCGAGCTCCGCCAGCTGCGTCATCTCGAGCCCCTGAAACCCGCAGGGGTTGATGCGGGCGAAGGGCTCGAGATCGAGCGCCACGTTGAGTGCCAGGCCGTGATAGCTCGCGCCACGGCGCACGCGCACCCCGACGCTCGCGAGCTTGCGGCCCGACACGTACACGCCCGGCGCGTCGCGCCGTCCTTCGGCGAGGATGCCGAACTCTCCCGCGAGCTCTATCACGGCGCGCTCGAGCGCCGAGACGTAAGCGCGGATGCCGAGGCGCACGCGCGTGAGACAAATCAGCGGGTAGACGACGAGCTGTCCCGGTCCGTGATAGGTCACCTGGCCGCCGCGGTCGACCTGCACCACCGGAATCTCGCCCGGGGCGATGAGGTGCGCGCGGCTCGCATTGAGCCCGAGGGTGAAGACCGGCGGGTGCTCGAGAAACCAGATCTCGTCAGGGGTCGCCGCATCGCGCTCGCCGGTGAAGCGCTGCATCGCGCGCCAGGTCGGCTCGTACTCGCAAAGCCCGGGGCGACGGATCACGGGCGGGGGCGGCGTCGTTCGCGCCGGCGCCGCACGGGGCAGGTGCGGCGCAAGTGCACCGCCGGCGGGCGTCATGTCGCGAGACGCCGGTTGTCGAGGCCGGCGTTGTTGCGCTGCAGCGCGCGCTCGGCGCGATAGCTCGAGCGCACGAGCGGTCCGGAGACGCATTCGAGGAAGCCGAGCGCGAGCGAGCGCTCGCGATAGCGATCGAACTCCTCGGGTCTCACGAAGCGCCGGACGGGCAGGTGATTCACGGTCGGGCGCAGGTACTGTCCGAGGGTCACGATGTCGACTCCGGCGGTGCGCAGATCAGCGAGTGTCTCGTCGATCTCGGCATCGCTCTCACCGAGCCCCAACATCAGGCTGCTCTTGGTGAGAACCTCGGGACGGCGTCGCTTGGCGATCTCGAGGACTTCGAGAGTCTGCTCGTAGCCCGCGCGCGGATCGCGCACCGGATGAGTGAGGCGCCGCACGGTCTCGACGTTCTGCGCAAACACCTCGATCCCGGAGTCGACCACCGTCTCGACGTCCGCGCGCACGCCCTGGAAGTCCGGCGTCAGCGCCTCGACGGCGGTATGGGGGCTGCGGCGCTTGATGGCGCGCACGCACGCGGCATAGTGCGCCGCGCCGCCGTCGGCGAGGTCGTCGCGGTCGACGGAGGTGAGCACGACATAGCGGAGCTTCATGAGCTCCACGGTGCGCGCGGCGTTCTCGGGCTCCTCCGGATCTAGCCAGCCGTGCGGGTTACCGGTGTCGACGGAGCAGAAGCGGCAGGCGCGCGTGCACACCGATCCCATCAGCATCAGGGTCGCCGTCCCCGCGTTCCAGCACTCCCCGATGTTGGGGCACTTGGCTTCCTCGCAGACCGTGGCGAGCCGATGCTCACGCACCAGGCCCCTGACGCGGGCGAACCCGGCCCCGGTCGGCGCCCGAGCCTTCAGCCACGGCGGCAGCCGCCCGGCGACGACCGCGGCGGCGGCGCCGCCGGCGGCACGCTTGATGCCATCACGTATGGCGGTAAAGCCTTGAGGCGTCAGGTATTTCTCGCCGCTCCCCGGGCGGGCCGGCGCGGCGACGACTAGGGGCTTGCCCTTGAGATCCGACACCCCGTCATTGTACCGCACGCACCCGCGCGTCCAGGCACGCGAGGCGCTCCGCGGTGCCGACATCGCACCACTCGCCGCGATGCACCTGACCGCGCACCTGACGCGCGGCGATGGCGCGATTCAGGAGCGGCAGCAGCGGAAACTTGCCGGCGGTGCAGCCGTCGAAGAATTCCGGGCGGTACACGCCGACGCCGGAGTATGTGTAGCGATCGGTCTCGCGGCCGACGACCAGATCGCCCTCGAGGCCGAAGTCACCGCGTGGATGATGCGCCGGGTTGGGGATCAGCACGAGACGCGCGTGCGCGCCCTGCTCCAGCGCGAGCGTGGTGAAGTCGATGTCGGTCCAGATGTCCGCATTCACCACGAGAAATGGCCCGGGGCCGAGCCGCGGCACGGCCTTGAAGATCCCGCCGCCGGTCTCGAGCGGCACCGGCCCTTCGTCGCTGTAGTGGATCGACACGCCGTAGGCGCGGCCGTCGCCGAGCGCCGCGGGTACCTGATCGCCGAGCCACGAGAGATTGATGACCACTTCGCGGATGCCGGCGCGCGCAAGCGCGAGCAGATGCCAGACGATCAGCGGCTTGCCGCCCACGCGGACGAGGGGCTTCGGTAACGCATCGGTGATCGGGCGCATGCGCTCGCCGCGTCCGGCCGCCAGCAGCATCGCCTTCATGCGTAGGTCCCCGCGCCGCGCTCGACGCCCGCCGCCTCGCGCGCGTTGGCGCGCGCGAGCTGCGCGACCGCGCGCTGCTCGATGAAACGCCCGAGCGCGGCGAGCTCCGCGTAGCGCGCGCAGGTGTCACGCACATAACCCAGGGTGCGCGGCAGGTCCGGCAGGTAGCCAGGCTTGCCGTCGCGGTACCACAGGCGGCAGAAGATGCCGAGCACCTTGATGTGCCGCTGCACCCCGATCAGATCGAACCAGCGCAGGAACTGCCCCTCGCTCGCGCCGGTGTCGCCGCCCTGCGAGCCGAGCTCCCGGCGATAGCCGCTCACCCAGCTCACCACCCGCTCGCGCGGCCAGCCGATGTAGCAGTCCTTGAGGAGCGAGACCAGGTCGTAGCCCACGGGCCCGCGCAGCGCGTCCTGGAAGTCGATGATGCCTGGATTGCGCTCGCTCACCACCATGAGATTGCGGGCGTGATAGTCGCGGTGCACGAACACCTCGGGCTGCGTGAGCGCCTCGACGATCAGGAACTCGAACGCGCTCGCGAGCAGCTGCGTCTCCTCGCCCGTGAGCGCGAGCGAGAGATGCCGCGTCAGGAACCACTCCGGCATCAGCGCCATCTCGCGCAGCAGCTCGTTCCGGTCGTAGGGCGCGAGCTCCCCGCACAGCGGCCGGCCGCGCACCTGGACGGCAGCGAGCACGGCGAGCGCATCCTGGTAGAGCGGCTCGGGGTCATCGCCCGCCTCGAGCCGCTCGAGATACAGCGTCCTGCCGAGATCCTCGAGCAGCAGGAGTCCGCGCGCGACGTCGGTCTCGTGCACGTGCGGGACGTGCGCCCCGAGCGACGCGAGCAGCCGCGACACCTTCAGGTACGGCCGCACGTCCTCCTTGTCGGGCGGCGCATCCATCACGACGTAGGTGCCCCCGTTGCAGAACGCGCGGAAGTAGCGCCGGAAGCTCGCATCGCTCGATGCGGGCTCGATGCGCGCTACCTTCAGGCGGAGCTCCCGCGACAACCAATCCCTTATCAGCGCAACTCGCGCGTCGGTCTCAAGCATGTGAGAGTAATGGGGGTTTCCGGGGCGCTCGAACCTGGAGGCGACATTATAATGCCGCCCTTCATGCAGGGTTCGAGCCCATTCCGGATCGTGATCGTCGTCTCGCTCGGCGGCGTTCTGCCGGCCGCCGCCTGGGCCGAAGAGCCTCCCTGCCCGACCCGGAGCGGGCAGCCGGGCACGCTCGCCGCGGCGAGCGGCGGCGTGGCGGCATCCGCGGGCGCGCCACGCGCGCCAGCACCCTCGGGTGGGGGCGGCATCGACCTGAGCAGCGACCGGGCAAGCTTCGGCGCCGATGGCAAGGCGACGCTCGAGGGGAACGTGCTCGTGCGCCAGGGCGAGCGCGAGATCCGCGCCGATGAGGTGCAGTACGACGCGCGCGACACCTCGTTGAGCACCGCCGGCCATATCGACTACCGCGATCCGATCGTGCACGTGAGCGGCGCCGGCGGCAGCTACTCGGCGTCAGCCGGCGCCGACTTCAAGTCGGCCGAGTTCGATCTGCTCCAGCGCGCCGCGCGCGGCAGCGCCGCGGATATGAGGCTCACGCCGCAGGGCGTGTTCCGCCTGCGCGGAGTCACCTTCACGACCTGCCCGCCTCGCGACAGCAGCTGGGAGCTGAAGGCCAACACCATCACGCTCGATACGCGCGACCGGATCGGCACCGGCCGCGGCGCGCGGGTCGACTTCAAGGGCGTGCCCCTCGTGTATCTGCCGTGGGTGTCCTTTCCGCTCGGCAGCGAGCGCAAGAGCGGCTTCCTGTTTCCCTCCATCGGCAACACCTCCTACGGCGGGCTGCAGCTCGCGGTCCCCTACTACTGGAACATCGCGCCGAATGCGGACTTCACCTTCCAGCCCGTCGAGTACAGCCGCGCCGGCGCGGACCTCGGCGGCGATCTGCGCTTCCTCACGCACAGCCAGCGCGGCGAGATCGACTGGAACTATCTTCCCTACGACGGCTCCTTCCACGGCAGCCGCAACCGCGTACGGCTCACCGAGGTCGCCGAGCTCGCGGACGACCTGCGCCTCACGGCGAACGCGGAGAACGTGAGCGACCCCTTCTACTTCGAGAATTTCTCGCTGGGCCCGGAGGGCACCAGCACCGCGTTCGTCGAGCGGCGCGCCGCGCTCACCTACCGCGGCACGCACTGGCGGATCGACGGCGAAGCACAGCAGTTTCAGACCATCGACTACACGCTGCCGGTCAGCGAGCGACCCTATGCGCGCGTGCCGCGCATCGCGGTGAGCGCCGACTACGGGCTGGGAGCGGCCGGACTCGTGCGCTACGGTTTCGACTCCGAGGTCGTCGACTTCCAGCGCCCCGCCGGGGCGATCGGAGTCACCGGCTGGCGGGCGGACCTGCGGCCCACCGTCTCGCTCGATCTCACCGGTCCCGGATACTTCGTGCGCCCCGCGCTCGCCTGGCGCGCGACCGGCTATCAGCTCGATCACGCCTCCCCCGGCCAGCCGCGCTCGCCCTCGCGCAAGCTCCCGGTCGCCAGCTTCGACACGGGCCTCCTGTTCGAGCGCGAAAGCGGCTCGCACGCCAAACGCAAGCTGACGCTCGAGCCGCGGATCCTGTACCTCGAGGTGCCGTACCGCAATCAGGACCAGCTGCCGGTGTTCGACACGGCGCTGCCGGACTTGAATCCCGTCGAGCTCTTCCGCACCAACCGTTATGTCGGCGCCGACCGCGTGAGCGACGCCAATCAGGTGAGCGCCGGTATCACGAGCCGCCTGCTCGATGCGCGCGACGGGCGGCAGTTCCTCGCCGCCACCATCGGCCAGACCTACTACTTCGTGAGCCCGCGCGTGACGCTGCCGGGCGAGATCCCCGCCACCGGCAAGCGCTCCGACTTCGTGGCGCAGCTGGCATTGACGGCCTTCCGTCACTGGAGCGCGGATGTCGCCGTACAGTGGGATCCCCAGACCCAGGCGAGCGAGCGAGCGCAGGTGAACCTGCAGTACAAGTCCGCCAACAACGCGGTGCTAAACCTCGCCTACCGCTACGCGCGCTCGATACCGCTGCTCGACACGGTCGAGTCCGGATTCGAGCAGGTCGAGGCGTCCGGCGCCTGGCCGATCCGGCGCAGCTGGAACCTGTTCGCCCGCGAGGTCTACTCGCTCCGCGATCACGAGCCGCTGGAGCGTTTCGCCGGGTTCGAGTACCGTGCGTGCTGCTGGCGGGTCAGGCTCGGTGCCCGCCGGTACGTGAGCAGCCACGTGCCCGGGGCCGGCCAGGACACCGGGGTCTGGCTGCAGCTGGAACTCGCAGGCCTCGCCAGTGTCGGATCGGCGTCGGACGCCTCGCTCACCGAGGTGATCCGCGGCTACGCACCCGCCGAAGCGACGGCGTTCAAGAACCAGGGGCCGCTGAGCGGCGTCTGGTGAGGGAATGACAATCGACATGCAGCGCACGTTCTCTTCAGCCCTGATGCAGCCCGCCTGGGTGGCGGTCGCGGTCCTCGCCCTGCCCGGGCAGGCGAGCGCGCAGACCCGCGAGCTCGCAACCCGCGGCGAGCTGCTCGACCGCGTAGCGGCGATCGTCAACGACGGCGTGGTGCTCGAGAGCGAGCTCGACGCCCAGGTCCATGTGATCGGCGAGCGGCTGCGCCAGCAGAAGCTCGAGCTCCCGCCGCAGAACGTGCTGCGCCAGCAGGTGCTCGAGCGGCTGGTGCTGCAGGAGATCCAGATGCAGCGCGCCAACCGCGCCGGCATCAAGGTATCCGACGAGCAAGTGAACTCGGCGCTGCAGGACGTCGCGCGCCGCAACGGTCTCACGCTCTCGCAACTGCCGGACGCGCTCACCCAGCAGGGCGAGGACTATGCCGCCTACCGCGAGGACCTGCGCCGGGAGATCACGCTCTCGCTGCTGCGCCAGCGCGACGTGCTGCAGCGAATCAGCATCACCCCGCGCGAGATCGATCAGTTCCTCGAGAAGCAGGCCAAGACGCCGTCCGAGCGCAGCGAGTACAACGTCGCGCACATCCTCATCGCCGTGGCCCAGGAAGCGAGCCCCGCACAGCTCGAGCAAGCAGGCAAGCGCGCGACCGACGTGTATCAGCGCGCGCAGGCGGGCGAGGACTTCGCCAAGCTCGCGGTGGCCTATTCAAACAGCCAGACCGCCCTCGAGGGCGGCGCGCTCGGCTGGCGCAAGGGCAGCGAGCTGCCGACGTTCCTGACGGACGTGGTGGCGCGACTGAAGCCCGGCGAGGTGAGCGAGCCGCTGCGTACGCCGACCGGATACCACATCGTGAAGCTCAACGAGGTACGTGGCGCGAGCGACAACAAGGCCGTGGAGGATCAGGTCCACGTGCGCCACATCCTCATGAAGACCAACGAGCTCGCCGACGATGCGACCGTGCGCGGCAAGCTCCTGGCGCTGCGCGAGCGGATCCTGAAGGGTGAGGAGTTCGCCGGGCTTGCGCAGACCTCCTCCGAGGACCCGGGATCCGCCGCCGACGGGGGCGACCTCGGCTGGGCGGGCCCTGGCACCTTCGCGCCGGAGTTCGAGCAGGCGATCGCGGGGCTCAAGGACAACGAGCTCAGCCAGCCCTTTCACACCCAGTTCGGCTGGCACCTGGTGCAGGTGCTCGGCCACCGCCGCTTCGACAACACCGACGAGCTCAGGCGCCGCCAGGCCATGGAGGCGATCCGCGCGAGCAAGGCGGACGAGGAGACGGAGCTCTGGCTGCGGCGCATGCGCGACGAGGCGTTCGTCGAATATAAGTCGTAGCATAGCCGCGGGTGATCGCGACACCACGCATCGCACTGACCTCGGGTGAGCCGGCGGGCACTGGCCCCGAGCTGTGTCTGGCCCTGGCTCTCGAGGAGCTGCCTTGCGAGCTGGTGTGCCTCGCCGATGAGTCGCTGCTCGCCGAGCGCGCCCGGCAGTTGCAGCTCCCGGTCGCGTTGCGCCCTTACGTGCAGGCCAGCGGCGCGGCGGGCGTGTCCCACAAGGCCGGCACCCTGCCCGTCGAGCATCGGCCCCTCGCGCGAGCGAGCGTGCCGGGACGCCCCGACACCGCCAACGTGCCCTACGTGCTCGCGCTCCTCGAGCGTGCGGTCGCAGGCGCGCTCGCCGGAGAGTTCGACGCGATCGTCACCGCTCCGGTGCACAAGCAGATCATCAACGACGCCGGGGTGCGCTTCAGCGGCCACACGGAATTCTTCGCCGAGCGCACCGCGAGCCCCCGGGTGCTGATGCTCCTCACCACGGGGGAGCTGCGCGTGGCGCTGGCGACCACCCACCTGCCACTGCGCGCGGTGAGCGACGCCATCACCGTCGACTCCCTCCTGGAAGCGGGCGTGATCCTCGCGCGCGAGCTCAAACGCTCCTGGGCAATCCCCGAGCCGCGCATCGCCGTGTGCGGCCTCAACCCCCATGCCGGGGAAGGCGGCTACCTGGGCGACGAGGAGCTGCGCGTGATCACTCCGGCCATCGAGCGCATGCGCTCCGGCGGCATCCGCGCGAGCGGGCCATTGCCGGCCGACACCGTATTCGTGCCGCACCTTCTCGCGCGCTTCGACGCGGTGCTCGCCATGTATCACGACCAGGGGCTGCCGGTCGTGAAGCACGCGGGCTTCGAGCGTGCGGTCAACGTGACGCTGGGACTCCCGATCGTGCGCACCTCGCCCGACCACGGCACCGCGCTCGATCTCGCCGGCAGCGGTCGCGCGGACTCTCGCAGTTTGAGCGCCGCGGTCCGACTCGCGAGCCGTCTCGCGGCGCAGCGGCGCTGATGCCGCGCCTGCCGCGCGCCGCGGCCGCCGCCGCCGTCGCTGCAAGCCGCCGGCCGCCGCGCCGCAAGCGCTTCGGCCAGCACTTCCTCCACGACCCCGCGGTGATCCTGCGCATCGTGCGCTCGCTCTCGCCCCGGGCCGGGGATCATCTGGTGGAGATCGGGCCCGGGCGCGGCGCGCTCACCGCGGCGCTGCTCGAATGCGGCGACTGCACGCTCGATGCCATCGAGATCGACCGTGATCTCTCGGCGCTGCTGCGTGATCGCTTCGAGCCGCCGCGCTCCGTGCTGCACACCGCGGATGCGCTCGAATTCGACTTCACCGCCCTCTCGCGCGAGCGCGGCGGGCGGCTGCGGATCGCGGGCAACCTCCCCTACAACATCTCGACGCCGCTCCTGTTCCGGCTGCTGCACCACGGTCCCGCGATCCAGGACCTCCACCTGATGTTGCAGCGTGAGGTGGTGACGCGGCTCGCCGCGCAGCCCGGTGACTCCGACTACGGCCGCCTCGCCGTGATGCTCGCCCCCCGGGTCGAGAGCGAGCGGCTGTTCGATGTGGGTCCCGGCGCCTTTCAGCCGCCCCCCAGGGTCTGGTCCGCGGTGGTGCGCCTCACCATGCGGGCGGAACCGCCCTTCGCAGTGAGCCCGCACTATGGCGCGGTCGTGGCTGCCGCTTTCGCGCACCGCCGCAAGACGCTGCGCAACGCCCTCGCGGGCCTCCTCACCGGGGCCGAGATCGGCGCCTGCGCCGTCGATCCGGGCGTGCGCCCGGAGAGGCTCACGCCGCAGGCCTTCAACGCGCTGGCCCAGGCCCTCGACCGCACGCGCCGGTGAAGCTAGTCTTTCCGGCAGCGGCGTGCTGCAGGGGGATTCGTCATGGGCGTTTATCGTCGCATCCTGCTGGTCGTTGACCTGACGGAAGGCAGTCTCGCGATCGGACGCAAGGCGCAGGCGCTCGCCGCTGCCCTCGGCGCCGAAGTCGAGCTGTTGCACGTCGTGGAATTCGTGCCGGTCGAGCCGATGGGTGAAACCCTCATGCCCGCGGTACAGATCGAAGAAGAGCTGCTCGAGCGCGCGCGGCAGCGCCTCGCGGGACTCTGCGCCGAGCTCGGGCTGAGCGGCTCTCCGTGCTGGGTGGAGAGCGGCAATGTCAAATCCGAGATCGTGCGCGTGGCGCGGGACCGCCGTGCGGATCTCATCATTCTCGGCAGCCGCGAGCGGCATGGATTGTCGATTCTGGTAAATCTCACTGAGGATACGGTGCTCCACGCCGCGCCCTGCGACGTGCTCGCCATGCGGCCCGCGGCAGCTGAAAGCCGGTCAGTCCGGTAGAATGAGGTCCATGAGCCCCCCCGAGCACAAGATCCGGGTGGAGGTCGAGACCAGCTACCTGGACGAGCAGTCTGACCCGCGCGAGAGCCGCTACGTCTTTTCCTACACCATCACCATCCGCAACGAGGGGAAGGTCCCGGCGCGACTGCTGACGCGCCATTGGGTGATCACAGACGCCAACGGCAAGGTGGAGGAAGTGCGCGGCGACGGCGTGGTGGGCGAGCAACCGTACCTCAAACCCGGACAGGGTTTCCGTTACTCGAGCGGCGCGGTGCTCGAGACCCCCGTTGGCTCGATGCAGGGCAGCTATCAGATGCTCGCCGACAACGGCGCGCAGTTTGACGCGACCATCCGGCCGTTCCGGCTCGCGATGCCCGGAATCCTGCAGTGACCCGCTATGCGGTGGGAGACATACAAGGCTGTGACGAGGAGCTGCAAACTCTCCTCGAGCGGCTGAAGTTCTCGGCCGATCGCGATCAACTCTGGTTCGTCGGCGACCTCGTGAACCGCGGCCCCGACTCGCTCCCGGCGCTCCGCCGCGTGCGCTCACTCGGCGACAACGCAGTGGTGGTGCTCGGCAACCACGATCTGCATCTGCTCGCGGTCGCCCACGGCGCCCGCCGCCCCCGCCCGTCCGACACGCTGGACGAGGTGCTCGCCGCCCCCGACCGGGACGCGCTCCTCGAGTGGCTCATCACGCGTCCCTTGGCTCACGCCCAGGGCGCCGATCTCATGGTGCACGCCGGCCTCGTGCCGCAGTGGACCGTCGCGGGCACCCTGGCGCTCGCGCGCGAGGTCGGGGAGGCGCTGCGCCACGACCCGCGGGCGCTCTTCGAGCACATGTACGGCAACGAGCCCGACCGCTGGGACGAGCGGCTCGCCGGCGTGCAGAGGCTCCGCTTTGCGATCAACGTGCTGACGCGGCTGCGCGTGTGCACGGCGGACGGGCGGGTGGATTTGGGCGTCAAGGGCGAGCCGCCATCACCGCCCTCGCCTCTTCGGCCGTGGTTCGCGCATGCCGGACGTGCGAGCCGCGAGGCGCGCGTGATCTTCGGGCACTGGTCGGCGCTCGGACTGGTGCGCGAGCACGGCGTCATCGGCCTCGACACGGGATGCGTGTGGGGCGGCGCGCTCAGCGCCGTGGACCTCGACTCCGAGCGCGCGGTGATTTCCGTGCCGTGCACGGGCTATCAGCCGATTGGCGCTGACTGATTCGCCTGACCGCCGCTCGTGCGGGCATCCCGCCCAAGGACGGCGTGGCTCTCGCCGTCGGCGCCGCTTCAGGGCACCGGAGGACTGTTCGGCCCCCAGCTGACCAGCATTTGCGGAGTCTTCGAGGTGTACATGCGGGGCGCGAGCTCGAGCTCGATCGGCTTGCCGGCCGCCGGCGTGATCGGGATGACCAGGCGCTGATCCGCGCGCACGCTCAAGAGGCCGACCGAACCGGGCGTGACCCGGAAGGCGAGCCGCACCGGCCAGGCAGAGCCGGCGGCGGGCTTGAGCGTGATGCTGCCCGAGCCGCTGGCGGCGGCCAGATCGACCACCAGCGTGTTGCGGTTCCAGTACTGCGGGTATGCGCTCGCCGCGCCCGAGCCGCCCGACCCGACCGAGACGCCCGCTCCCGCGCCCGCGCTGATGTCGAGCTCGTGCACCGGCGGCGCGGGCGGCGGTGGCGGGTGATGCCACGGCCAGTGCATGGAGGGCCAATGCGTGGCCGGCAGGTGACTGCAGCCCCCCGCCGACAACAGCACCGCCACCGCGACCACGCGCGCCGCGGCGCCGCAGGCCGCGCCCCGAGCTCCCGACCCCGACCGCATCGCACCCTCCTCGCTCCAGTCTGGCTGCGCGTACCATAACGGAAAAGGCACGGAGGGCACATGGAATCCCTGCAGGCGTTCAATCTCGAGCAATGGATCGAGGCCAACCGCGCGCAGCTGCGGCCGCCGGTGGGCAACAAGCGCGTCTTCCGCGACGGCGACTTCATCATCATGGTGGTCGGCGGCCCGAATGCCCGCAAGGACTACCACGTCGACCCCGGGCAGGAGTTCTTCTACCAGCTCGAGGGCAACATGGTGCTCAAGACCATGCAGGACGGCCGCGCGCTCGATGTGCCGATCCGCGAGGGTGCGGTGCTCCTCATTCCGCCCAAAATGCCGCACTCGCCGCAACGGCCCGCTGACACCATCGGGCTCGTGATCGAGCGGGCCCGCCGCCCGGGCGAGCTCGATGGGTTCCAGTGGTACTGCGAGCGCTGCGGTCAGCGCCTGTACGAGGAGTTCTTCGCGCTCACCGACATCGAGAAGCAGTTCCCGCCGGTGTTCGACCGCTTCTTCTCGAGCCTGGACAAGCGCACCTGCTCGCGCTGCGGCGCCGTCATGGAGCGCTCGTAAGGTGCACGCGCGCATCGAGCTCGGCGCGCGCGTGCTCGGCATCGACCTCTCGCACCCGGTGAGCGTGGCGGTGGCGCTCGATTTCCGCGGCTCCCAGCCGCGTCACTTCGGCGCACCCCGGGCTAGCTCGCGCCCGTTCGAGGCGCCGGGCTTCCTGGGCTCGGTGGAGCGCGGGGCGAGCTGCAACTGCGAGACCCTCACGCTCATCCCCCACTGCAACGGCACCCATACCGAGTGTGTCGGGCACCTGACCCGCGAGCCGCTCGACGCGCACCGGGTGATCCCGGCGGGACTGCTGCCCGCCGTCCTCTTATCGGTCGACGCCGAGCCCGCGCCGGCCGAAGGCGAGGACACCGAGCCGGCCCCCGAGCGCGGTGATCGGCTCATCACCGCCCGCGCGCTCGAGCGCGCCTGGCCTGCCGCCGCGCCGTTCGAGCCACAGGCGCTCCTCATCCGCACGCTTCCCAACACAGCCGGCAAGCTGACGCGCGACTACTCCATTGAGACGCCCCCGTACCTCACGCAGCAGGCGGCGCAGCTCCTCGTGCGGCGCGGCATCTGGCACCTCATCGTCGATGTGCCCTCGATCGATCGCGCCCACGACGAGGGCCGGCTCACGGCGCACCGCATCTTCTTCGGGTTGCCGCGCCGCTCGGTGGAGCTTGCCGCGGCCGCGCGCCCCGAGGCCACCGTCACCGAGCTCGCCTACATGGCTGACGAGCTCGCCGACGGCGCCTATCTTCTCGAGCTGCAGGCGCCGGCGCTCGGCGGGGATGCGGTCCCGAGCCGCCCGCTGCTCTACCGGATCTCGGAGCGCTTGTCGTGAGCGCCGACTCGACGCGCGAGGCTGCGCGGGCACGGGATGCCGCGGACCCGCTGCGCGGCTTCCGCGAGCGCTTCGCGCTGCCTCGCAATGAGCGCGGCGAGCCGCTCGTGTACCTGTGCGGTCACTCGCTCGGGCTCATGCCGCTCGCGGCGGCTAAGCTCGTCGAAGAGGAGCTCGAGGACTGGGCGCGCCTCGGCGTGATCGGACACGAGCACGCCCGCCGTCCGTGGGTGCCGTATCACGAGAATCTGAGCGCCGGCCTCGCAGCGCTCACCGGCGCGCACCTCTTGGAGGTGGTCGCGATGAACTCGCTCACCGTGAACCTGCACCTGATGCTCGCGAGCTTCTACCGCCCGGCGGGCCGGCGCACGCGCATCCTGATGGAGTCGGGCGCGTTCTCCTCCGACCGCCACGCGGTCGCATCCCAGATCGCCTGGCGGGGCCTCGATCCCGACGCGGCCCTGATCGAGCTCGCACCCGTTGCCGGCGAGGACACGCTGTCCGAGGAGGCGATCGACGAGTGCTTCGCGCGCCACGGGGAGGAGATCGCCCTGGTGCTGTGGCCGGGAGTGCAGTTTCGCACCGGTCAGGCGTTCGACCTCGGGCGTATCACGCGCGCGGCGCACCGCCACGGCTGCGTGGTGGGATTCGACCTCGCGCATTCCATCGGCAACACCCTGCTCGCGCTCCACGAGACGCAAGCCGACTTCGCCGTGTGGTGCAGTTACAAGTACCTGAACGGCGGCCCGGGTGCGATCGGCGGCTGCTTCGTGCACCAGCGTCACACGGACGCGCAGCCGCGAACCGCGCACTCGGGCGGCCTGCCCGGCGCGCGACTCGCCGGCTGGTGGGGCCAGGAAGAGCGCACGCGCTTCCTGATGGAGAGCGGGTTTCGCGCCGCGGGCGGCGCCGCCGCCTGGCAGATCAGCAACCCGCCGATCCTCGCGGCCGCCGCTCTGATCGCCTCGCTGGCGATATTCACGGAGGCGCGGATCGAGAGGCTGCGCGAGAAATCGGTGCAGCTGACCGGCTGGCTCGAGCAGTTGCTTCGCCCACTCGCGGAGCAGGTCCACGTCATCACGCCGCGCGAGAGCGCCCGGCGCGGCTGTCAGCTGTCGCTGCGCATCACGGGCGGTGCAGCGCGCGGAGCGCGGGTGTTCGAGGCGCTCAGCGAGAGCGGCGTGGTGTGCGACTGGCGCTCGCCGGACATCATCCGCGTGGCGCCCGTGCCGCTCTACAACCGCTTCGAGGACGTCTGGCAGCTCGCTCGCACTCTGGGCGATGTGCTCCGGGGAGTGGCGTGAGCCGCGCGCGGCTGCCGCCCGTCAACATTATCGGCGCGGGACTTGCCGGTGCGCTGCTGGCGCTGCTGCTGGCGCGGCGCGGCATCGCGGCGACGCTCCATGAGCGGCGGCCGGATCCGCGCCAGGCGGCGCCCGAGCGCGGACGCTCGATCAATCTCGCCCTGGCCGCACGCGGAATGCGCGCGCTCGAGCGCGCCGGGGTCATGGAGCGGGTGCGCCCGCTCCTCATCCCGATGCGCGGCCGCATGGTGCACGAGCCGACCGGTCAGACCGCGCTGCAGCCGTACGGGCAACGCGAGCACGAAGTCATCTGGTCGGTCGGCCGCGCCGACCTGAACCGCGTGCTCATCGAGGAGGCCGCCCGCCACGCGGGGGTCGAGGTGCGCTTCAGCCAACTCTGCCTCGGCGCGGACGCGCCGCGCGACCGGCTGCGCCTGCGCGATGAAGCGAGCGGCGCGGAGCGCGAGATCGCGCTCACGCCCACCATCGCCACCGACGGCGCGGGATCCGCGCTCCGTGTGAGCCTGGCGACCGCAGGACTCCTGAGCGTGCGCGAGGACTGGCTCGACCACGACTACAGGGAGCTTGCCGTGCCGCCGGTCGCCGGCGCTCACACGCTCGAGCCCTATGCGCTGCACATCTGGCCGCGCGGCGGCTTCATGCTGATCGCGTTGCCCAACACCGACGGCAGCTTCACCGCGACGTTGTTCCTGGCGCGGCGCGGCGAGAAGAGCTTCGCCGCGCTGCGCACTCCGGAGGCGGTCGCGGGCTTCTTCAGCCGCGAGTTCCCGGATGCGGTGCCGCTCATGCCGGACCTGCTCAGCCAGTTCGCGGGCCACCCCCAGGGCCAGCTCGGCACCGTGCACGCCACACCCTGGCAGATCGAGGGCCGCGTGCTGCTGCTCGGGGACGCCGCTCACGCCATCGTTCCCTTCCACGGCCAGGGCATGAATGCCGCGTTCGAGGACTGCACCGTGCTCGATGAGCTCATCGGGCACGGCGGGGAATGGGAGGCGGTGTTCGGGGAGTTCGAGCGGCTGCGCCGTCCCAACACCGAGGCCATCGCGCAGATGGCGCTCGAGAACTACGGCGAGATGCGCGATGCGGTGCTGGATGCCGACTTCCTGCGCCGCAGGCAGATCGCCCTGGGACTCGAGCGGCGCTTCCCCGATCGCTTCATCCCGCGCTACTCGATGGTGATGTTCCACCCGGAGATTCCGTACGCCGAGGCGCTGCGCCGCGGCGCGGTGCAGGCGCAGCTGCTCGATGAGCTCGATCGCGGTCCGGGCGTCGAGCCGGATGCCCGGGTTGCGGAGAAGCTGGTGCGCGAGCGCCTGCCGCCGATCGGCTGAGCCGACATATGGCAGGCCAACCACGGCCTGGACCCGGCACTCCAGCGAAACGGATCACTGCACATCCGCTGTGAGCAAGTAGTTCCATTACGTCGATCATCCTCGACTCAATTGAGACGATCGGTGACTCGCCGGTCGGGATTGCCCTGATAGGCCATTCCTGAGTCCGCTGCTTGAACAGAATTCACCATTTCTCGACTATGCGAAATTTGGCAGGCTGGCTGCTCCGCCGGGCTTTCCGGCTGGAGGACCAGCCGAGGGAGTGCGGCATGTCCTTACGTCTTGGATCCGCGAAATTCGCCCCTGAAACGCTGAAGGCTGCCGGACTGGCGGACCCTGATCGCCGCTTCCGCCTGTTTGTCAAGGCAGTCCAGGACTACGCCATCTTCATGCTCGACGCCCAAGGGCGCGTTGCGACCTGGAACGAAGGGGCGGGACGGATGAAGGGCTATGAGGCAAAGCAAATCATCGGACGGCACGTGTCCGTGTTCTATCCGCGCGAAGACGTGGAGCGGGGCCTGCCTGAGCGCTTGCTGAAGACCGCTGAGGAAAAAGGGAGCGTCGAGCACGAGGGTTGGCGTGTCCGCAAGGACGGCTCTCGCTTCTGGGGAGGCGTCTCAATCACCGCGTTACGCGACGAGCACGGAACCCTGGAAGGCTTCGGCAAGGTGACCCGTGACCTGACGGAGCGCAAACAGACCGAGAAAGCGCAGCAAGAGCTCGCTTCGAGACTGGTCGAGGCGCAGGATCGCGAGCGGAAGCGCGTTTCGCTCTCGCTGATCGACAGCGTGAGTCCGAGCTGCGCAGCATTGCTTACGGAACTCCATCAGGCAAAAAGCCACGCCGAAGGAGAGGTTTCCCAACGGATCGACAAGAGCATCGCATTGGCCGAGTCCCTGTCCCGCGAGATCCGAACCACTTCCTATCTTCTGTACCCGCCGTCGCTCGAGACCGATGGATTGCTGGCGACCCTGCGTGCTCACCTGGGGGGTCTCGCAAAGCAGAAAGGAATAGCCGTCGATATAGAATTCCCCGCGCACGTGGAGCGCGTGCCCCCGCCGGTGGGGGCGGCCCTCTATCGCCTGGTTCAGGAATTTTTTGCGACCATTTTCCGCGTCCCGGAACACTCAACCGCTAAGGTGCGCATCGCGATCCAGGACGAACGCCTGATACTGCGAGCGGGCGCCGAGGGACACGGCATCTCTGAGGAAGCCCTGGCGGAAGCGGAGCGAGGAGTAGGCGAGATGGGCGTCACGATCGCGGGCATGCGGGCGCGCATAGCGCGGCTCGGTGGAAGGCTGGAAATCGATGCCAGCCCCTCCCGCACATGGATCAGTGCGACTGTGCCAGTTCCCCAAAGTCTTTCGCGTTGAGGGGTAGTAGATCCGGCGCGCCAGCGGCAGCACCAGCCGATAGACCTCCGCGCCGCCGATCGGCTGAGCGCGGCTGCCGGTGCCCGGCGTTCTCGCTCAATCCCGCTGCGGCTGGGTGAATCCCCGGCACACCGCCGCGAGCTTGTTGCCGTCGGGATCGCGCACGTAAGCGGCGTAGAAATCGGCTGCGTAGTGCGGGCGAAGCCCAGGCGCACCCTCGGACGTGCCGCCCTGCGTGAGCGCTGCGGCGTGGAACCGATCCACCTCGCTCCAGGAGCGCGCCACGAGCGCCACCATCGTGCCGTTGCCGGCGCTCGCCGGGCGAGCGTCGAACGGCGGACAGAGCCACAGCGCGAGCTCACGCCCGGCTTCCTTGTGGTACACGCCCCAGCCGTGCCAGTCCTGCCACTCGGGCTCGGACACGTCACAGCGCTCGAGCCCGAGCGCGCCGAGCACGGCATCGTAGAAGCGGGCGGCGCGCGGTGGGTCGTTCGTGCCGAGCGTGACGTAAGTGAACATGGGGCGTCCTTCCGGTGTCGGGCTTACCTGGCGCCGATGCGGCGACGAGCCGCGGCGCGCTCAGTGATGGCGCGGCGCCTCGGGCGCGTAGCGCCGCTCGAGCGTCACGAACGTGAAGGGATAGGCGTGATCTTCGTCCGCCGGATGCGCGCTGCATTCGACGTCGGCCCACTGGGTGGAATCGAAATCGGGAAAGAAGGCGTCGCCCGGCACGTCGGCATGCACGTGGGTGAGGTAGATCCGGCGCGCCAGCGGCAGCACCAGCCGATAGACCTCCGCGCCGCCGATCGGCTGAGCGCGGCTGCCGGTGCCCGGCGTTCT